>OIZO01000266.1_pt1 | contig 38217 bp, 45 predicted proteins | sample 1588551 | NCBI WGS metagenome assembly OIZO01 (sample SAMN03283271) | human gut metagenome | biome: human-associated habitat; material: feces | host: Homo sapiens | place: Peru | collected 2012 | reverse complement strand
AGTCTTTTTTAATAAAAAGGACCGCCGTTTTTTGGCAGTCCGCAGTTTTTTTTATAAGGAATTAATCCAGTCTTCAATCTGTATTTTTGAAACTCCGTTTCTGTATTTTTCTTTTATTGCCTGCAATTTTTCAGGACTGTTCCTGTACCACTTTCCGCTAAACCTTTCGTATCGTTTAGGATGGTTTTTGTAATAGTTTTCTAGTCCCCTTTCTCGATCCACTTGAGATACGCATTCTTTGGAGCAGTATTTCTTGCTTGTTATTGCGTTGAATTCCTTTCCGTATATTTTACAAATTCTCAACATCTTGTAACTTCCTTCAAAAAAGGCCTGGATTCTGCCTTTCTGTTTCTTTCTTCTGACGTTCTTCCAGAATCCTGTCCACTTCTTTCTCGTAGCTTTTGGATTCTGTCATTGCGCTTTGTGAGCGTGTCCTGAAGTACTTTTTCTGTGCTGTTCTCATTTTAAAAACCAAATCCGCAAATTCGCCAGTTGTCATTTCTGCTTTGCTCCTGTTTTTTTAATCTAAAAAATCAAATAATGCTGAATTCCATATATATAGTCTTTTTTAATAAAAAGGACCGCCGTTTTTTGGCAGTCCGCAGTTTTTTTTATGTAGGCTCTTCCTTCGGCGGGTAGTTGCAGATTATATCTGTGCCATCATCATATTTCACAAAATATTTGCACCTGTTCTGACCATTCCCACTATAACATTCATCTTGGCTCAAATCTCGGACGGCAAACGGGCATTGTGTTCTATCTCTGTACCAGCGGCCATCCGCGCCCTGTTTGCTTTCGCCGTGCCATATCGGAATTCTGTTCATTTTCTCACAAGCCCTCGTGCTATCTTTGTCTGAAAATCATCAAAATGCTTTTTGATTTCCCTGTGCGCTTCTTCTGTATTCATTCCGTCAAAGCAGTAGTCGTTGCTTAGGCTCCGCCATGCACACAATTTCCCATGCTGCCGGTATGCGCTTTCGCAGTTATTACATTTTGCTTTCAAAATCTCATTTTCTGTCATTTTGTAGCCTCCTGAATATCCTGCAAATTAAGACACGGAATCTGTAGCATATCCGCAATCATGTATTCAAACTTTGCGCCCTTGGAATTTCTCCAGTTCGGAAGAAGGTAGATGTAGTCGCAGCCGCAAAGCAGTTTTATATCACGCTTCATGTAGTCGTGCCAGCTCCAGTGTTCTGTGTTTTCTGTTTCGTCTAGCGCGGTTGGATTTATAGGCTCATATCCAAACTGGCGGAGAACATCCTCCGCTTTGTTGAAGAAAGCTTTATAGTCGCCCTCGTCAAGTCCTGTTATCTGTCCGCTTATGTAGACCCTTTTCTTTTTCCCTTCCTCTGTCATTTTCACCTCCAGCACGGTCTCTTGACCGCAATTTTTCCGGCCGCGAACTCATCAGCCTGTTTCTTTGTTAGACCGCATTTCACGACAACGTAGCCCATAAGCTCTTTATTCCACACGGACACACGCCAACAGTACCTCGGGTTCTTTTTCTTTCTTGCGGCGGCCTTTCTTTTTCCCGGTCTTTTCTCTTCGGGTTTTAGTCTAGGCCGTCCGGGTTGCTTGTTAATTTTCAAGTCCTGGACCATTTCATCAGTAAAGAAGCAGTAGCGCCATTGCTTTATAGGGACTATGTCATGTCTTTTAACTTTCTTGAAAAATGCAGGTTTTTCTTTTAGCCCCAAAATCTTCATGGCTTCTTCTGTTGTATATAATTTTTTTTCTGCATTCATAGTTTATCCCCTGTACCTTCTGCTCTTTTTCTGTTCTTCTCAAGGCAATCCGCCACCGCCTTGTCAAGGTCGATTTCCTCGGCATGGGCGATTATTGCGGCACAAGAGATTATGTCCGCAAGCTCGCTGGCGAAACGGTCCTTAAAAATTTCCTGCTCAGGCTTGTTCAGTTGTGGATAGCAGTCCATGACTGTGTACGCTTCCATTGCCTCGACAACTTCCGTTGCGCAATGCTTGAGCATATCTCTTGTCTTGACAGATATATTCGCGCCGTTTTCCTGCCGCTTCCTTGCGGTTTCATAGCTTGCCTTTGCAATCTCATTCAAGTTCATTCTTCATTTTCCTCCTCATCCATAAGCTTTATGAGCTGAAAATTGCTATTCACGCTCGTATAGGAATCAAAAATCAATACATTGTTGCTATTATTCTATGACCATCTTTCAACACAAGTTTATTTTTCTTGTAATCAAAACAAACATCATTTTTAATTGCTTGATAAAGACTAAAACTTGTCAAAAATCTTTTTTTTCAACCCACCAACCAATGTTTCTCCAAACATGAGGTCTTATTTCACCATTTTTGGAAACATTTCATTGTTACCAAAAACCTGTACATCATTTACATAAAATCTATTACTCATATTTTTCCTCCTTGAATGTCTCCATGTTTCTTTTTATGCTTCTTTTCTCGTCCTCGGAAAGCATGAAAAAATCTACATTGTTCTTTATGCAGTAGTCCTCCAGCTTCTCGGCTTTTGTCTTGCTGTACATTGTTTTCTTTACCTGAAGATAAATGTAAGCTATAAAGCTGGTTCTTATCTTCAACTTGTTTTTAAGTATCTGCTCGATCACAAGACTTACGCTGTCTATCGCCAGCTCTTCCTTATGATCCCTGGAAAAAATCAGCTTCTTTTCTTTTGCCTCCTTGCTTATGATTTTTCTTGCAATCTCCAGCAGAAGCGGAAACATCTTGTCAAGCTTTTCTGTCCTGCCGTGGTAGTATTCATATTGCAAGTTCATAAGCCTCTGGTTGTCATTCTCTGGTTTTTCAAAAAAGGGCAGCCTGTCTATTTCTTTTTTCTTCTCATGTTTCTCCTGCTCAAAAAAATCAAAGTCAAGAAGATACTGGACGCCGCATTTTGTTTCCTCTCCTCTCATCTTTATTTTCCTGTAAGTCTTGCAGCCTCTTCCCTGAAAGCCTTGCAGCACATCTTGCACTTGCAGTATTCCCAGTCCTCCTTCTTGCATGTATAAAAAGGATTTCCGAACATCCTGCAATATGATTTCTCTGTGCATTCAAAGCACCTGCCGCCGCCGCGATAGAATTTGTCCGCAAGGTCTTTCGGAATCGGATAGTCTACGTTAAGCCGTATAAAATTGCCTGGTAATTCATACCCGCATTTCATGACAAGGCTTTTTGCAAATCGGCTTTTGAGCAGGTTTCCTGTTTTCTCGGCGTCGTCAGCTTTCGCTCTTCTCCAACAGGTGTAGCAGACTGTCTGGCTTACCGGGTAACTTGTGCCGCAAACCTTGCATTGCTGCCATGCCATCTGTTTGACTTCTTCTTCCTGTCCGTTTTCAGTTGCTCTCATGGCCATAGCTTCCTCCCGTTTCGCTTTCATAGTCCGACTTCAGCTTCTGTCCGTACCCTGAAAGGCATTTCTCTTGTTGGAAATTCAAATAACTTGCGCCGGTCGGCATTCCTCTCTCGACCCATTCATCGTGGTAATGCTCGAAGATTTTAGGAATAAAGCGCGGGTTGCCTTTCATTTCGTCAAGTAGCTGTGTCTCTATCTGCTCCGGCGTTCTCAGTGTTTCTTCCTGGTTGTTGGTTCGGACTCCAAACCTGTTTTTATCAAAATTGGCAGGGAGAAGGTCATAGAACCACTGTTTTTGCACAAGCTGGTAGAAGCCTATCTTCTGCCTGAATCCGCAGTACGTGCCGGGGTTTGAGTAGATGTCCGTGAAATTCCTGCAAGCCTGGATTATGTCGTCGCTGTGCACGTTCTGGAGCTCTTCCTTCCTGTGGATTACAGAAAGTGCGTTCTTGAAATCAGTTTGCAGAAATGAGATTTCGTTTTCTCTTGCGCATGGAAGCCTGGCTTTTTTGAAAATCTCAAATATTTTTTTTGAATATTCAGTTTGAGAAGGAGAGAGAGAGCCAAAAACAACTTCACTTGCATTAAGATTATGATTCTCTCTCTCATTCCCATTACCATTTAGATTATCATTATGATTAAGATTATGATTATTAAGGGTTGTTTGGTTGTTTTCGGGTTGTTTTGGTTGTTTTTCTTCAAAACAGGTTGTTTTAGTTGTTTTTAGGTTGTTTTGGTTGTTTTCGGGTTGTTTTGGTTGTTTTTCATAATTTGAGTTGTTTTTAGAAAAATCAGTTGCTTCGTTGTTTTCTTCATTATTGAGATTCTTTCTTTGTGCGTTCTGGTTTCCGCTTGGCGCGCCGCCTTTTGATGACTTTGAGTTGTCTATAAGGTCTTTCATGGGAAGCCAGATAATCATCTCTATGGCATTGAGATTTTCCGGCTCAGTGCCGAACATTCCATAGTTTGTGACCGCCTCGTAGAATTTCAGCTTCATTTCTGGCGTCGGCATTAAGTCAATCTGTTTTTTTGTTGTCTCTGAAAAAACAAAGCTCTTGAACCTGTTCATATTTTTCCCTTTTTTCCCTTAAAATCTTTTCAGTTCTTTTTCCACAATCTGTTTTACAAGGCGCAGACATTTGCCCGGATTGTTCCCGATGTTGCACAGCTGGTTGCATCCAAGACTGCACACAATCGCTATATTCATCGGGTGGTCGATTATCCACGCTCCCCATTTCATCCTGTTCGGCTTTGTGTTGGCTATCCTGTGCGCGCCCTGCCAGCCGTTCTGTGAAAGCTGCTTTCCGCATACCTCGCAGATTCCACCGCTTATCGCCAAAGCGTAGCGGCGTTGCTCTTGCTGTGCCTCTGTCATAAGCCCGCCGTGTTGAGATACTTTTTCACGTTATTAAACGTCATTTCGTGGCAATTACGACAAAACTCGAGGTAGTTGTCTACTTTTTCCTCTAAGTACGCAACGGCTTTTAAATTGTCGCCCGTTGGCTTTTCGTTGTAGGCAATCTGCGCCGCCCTCATTTTCTCTACTAGTATTTCAAATCTGCTCATTTTTTCAGTCCTCGTGTTTTACTCCTTCAGCGCAATCTGCCAGTCCGCCGCCAGAAGGTGCGCCGCTTCTATCAGCTTTGCGCATTCCTCGGTGTCGCATTCGTGCTCGCTTTTCGGCAGAAGATAGCCGTTGATTATCGTGTATGGGTAACCGAGGGCTTCAACCGCCTTCATCTTCACGCAGTATTTTATTTCGTCGTAGCTGTGGTTTGTGATGTTGCAAAGCTGCACTATGTGTCCGTTCAGGTGGTGGTTCTGGCTGTTCGCTCCTGTTGTTCTTGGTCTGTAGGGCGGTTTTATCGTAACCTGTACAAAATCGTTGTATTTATCACGGCAGGAAATAAGAATCTTTTTCAGAGCCTCCCGGATTCCCTTGTCCTCTGGAATCTCAAGGCACAGAAATCCTTTTCTGAAAACTCTTTTCATTGTGATTCTTATTTCCGCCATGGCTCTTTATCTCCTAGAACGGAATGTCTTCCGGGAATTCTTCAGCAGGCTCTTTCTGCGCCGTACGTTCGCTGTAAAGCTCCGAGAGGTAGTCGATGACCTGCCTTGCAGTCCGGCTCTGTCTCCAGGTTCCGACCTTCGCGCATTCCTCTTTTGAGAACACAAGAGTTCCGTCGGAGAATTTCTTTCCTAGAAGCTCATTTATAATGTCCCGCTCTTCCTGTGTGTCCGGCCCGCCTTTCATCTGTGGGGCAGCCTGTCTTTGCTGTTGCGGCTGGTTTGAACGGTTCGGGCTATGGCTGGTGTTGTTCGGAGCTGCGCTTTGCTGTTGTTCCTGCGGTGTGTCCTTGTATTTCGAGCCGTCCCAGCGTCCGGCGTAGATGTCGGCCGCAACGCCCAGCATTTTTAGGCTCGTGCTGAACGCGTCTGTAACCGCCATTTTGTAGCCCTCGTCGTTTGACTGAAGCCCCGCGCTGAATGCGTTCACCAGCTTGCTTCCGCCGATTCCGACTATAGGGTCTGACCATTCCTTTGTGTCCGCTTTCCTGATGAATACCGCCACCTGCGCGAATGCCAGGACTTCACCTTTCGCGCCGTTCTCTGTCCACAGCTTCTGTATCTCATACTTCCAGCCGATTCCGACAAGTCCGAATTTCTCGGTCATAGCCTCATACCGCCACTGCGGATTTATGTCGGTTTTTCCTTTCAGGTTTCCGGCAGTTATCTGCCTTAGAGCCGTAGCAGGCGGCTGGCTCAATGATTTGTATATTTCTATTGCGTTCATCTTTCTATCTCCTCTAGTTTCCGTAGTAACCGTAGCCGTTGTTCTGCTGCTGGCTGTCGTTGCCGGAGTTTCCGCCGAGCAGCTGGACGTTTTCCGCGCCGACTGTCACCCGGCTGAAATTCTGGCCGTCTTTCTGCCACCGCTCCTGCTTTAAAAAGCCCTCGACCGCTACCTGCTTTCCTTTTGTCAGGTAGGGCCGAAGGCTTTCCGCCTGTTTTCCGTATATTTTCACATCAAAAAAACTTACCTCATCGACCCACTGGTCGTCCTGTTTCCGGCTTCTGTTCACGGCGATTGACAGGTTGCCGATGGCCGCGCCGCTGTTCGTGTACTTTATCTCGATGTCTTTTGTCAGACGTCCTACCAGGACTGTTTTATTTATATCTGTCATATAAGCTCCTTCTGTCGGGAAAAAGCGCCGCGCAAAGTTTATAAGCCTTGTGCGGCCTTAGGTTTTACCCTGGCTGTCTTTTCAGCTGTCAATCCAAATTGCATTTGCTGCGTGTCTTTTTCCACGCCGTCAATATATCTTTCCCATACGGGAAGATTTCATTTTGTGTACACTCCAGAACCCTTGTCCTGAAGCTCCGAGTAGGTTATGCCGTGGTCGGACATATAGCCACGCAGGTCTAAAAACTGGCTGCGTGTAAGGGTGAATACAAGGGCGTATTCCTCCAGCACCTCCGTTCTCTCCGGCTTTATCTCAAGTCCGAGCGCGGCGCTTGCAAGGTCGGAGGATTCATTCTCGCTTTCCGCCTTTTTCTCCTCCTTCCATTCGTCCTTTTTCTGCTCCTGGATTTTCTTGAAGCGTTCTACTTCCTCGCGCTCCCTCTGCTCTCTGGCGAGCCTTTCGCGGTTCGCCTTGAGCTGGTTCGCTTTCTGCATGGCTTCTGTTATGGACAGTGTGTCAAGGTAGACCGTTTTAAGAAGCGACACGTCTTCCTGTGGAAACTGTTCCAGAATTTTGAGTTCATCAAATGTTTTCTTCTGGATTGCGTCGATTTCTGCGAGGACATCGTTCAGTTTCGCGGTCTTGTTCGTCCATTTTTTGATGTCAGTTATCTTCGCTAAGTCTGTGATGTCGAAAAGCGAGAAGCCTGTTTTATTCCAGTATTCCTCGATTTTTTCCCATTTTTCGCCGCGCTCCCTTTCGTCCTCCGCCTTGACAATCTCATCAAGACCGGCGCTTGCGGCTTTTATAGCCTTGCAGGTTTCTGTGATTGTGATCTTGAACTTGTTGAACGGCTCCATGTATTCGCGCTCAAGTTCAAGCCTTTTTGCATTTAGTGATTTTTCAGCCTTATTCAGAAGAGCTTTGTCGGCTTTCGCCTCGTCAGCCCTTCCGATGTAGTTTTCCGGGGTGTAGTCTTCAAGGTGTTTCAGGACAATCTGCCTGATTACCTCCGCGTTGCTTTCCAGCGTTCCAAGTGTGAGGCGGCTCTGAAGCTCTAGTTCTTTGCTTTCAAGCATTTTTCCGCCTCCTTTTTAATGTTACTTTTCATACAGTAACCTCCTGTTTTTTTTGGTTGTCTGGCGGCCACCTTTTCAACCTATGCCGCTGCCCCGTAATGGACGGGGGTGTGATTCTCTCCAGCGGCTAGCCTATAAGACACCTTACGGCCACATATCCGACCACAAGAATTCCAAAAAGGAACATCGCAATTTCAGAGCCTTCAAAGGCGTATTCTTTGTGAGCTTTCCAGGTGTTTTTTCCTGTCTTTTTTGCGACGATGATTTTTCTCATATTTTTCTCCAGCAGAAAACAAAAAAGCCGCCTACCTTAAAAACGCTCTGGTAGACGGCTCTTGTAGAACCTTAAAGGCTCAAAAAAAGGAGCGTTATCTTCTTTTCAACCCTTAATCTGATACCCAAGATAACGCATAAAATTGGCAATACAGTTCTTGATTATCTTGAAAAAACAGCTGAAATATATCCTGATAAAGTTGCGTTTGCAGATGTTAGTGATTCTATTACTTGGAAATCTCTTGTTGATGAATCAAAATCTCTTTCTGGTGCAATTGCAAAATATTTTCCAAAAGGAACAGCTGTTCCTGTCATGTGTGAAAAATCAGTTGTTACAGTGAAATTATTTTTTGCTGCTTTATATGCTGGCTGTTTTTATTCTTTTTTCGATTTTTCATTTCCAGATGAACGTTTAAATTTAATGATAAAAACTCTTGAAACTCCATTCATTCTAACAGATAAAAAAAGAGAGAAAAAAGTTCAGAACCTTTGTGCACAGCCGCTTTTTATAGAAGACTTGCTGGCGGAAAATATTTGCTATAATGAAAAAAGACGTAATAATATAATAGATGTAGAACCCGTTTATGCAAATTTTACATCTGGCTCAACAGGTGTTCCTAAAGCCGTTGTAGTTTCTCATCGTTCTGTTATAGATTTTATAAGCTGTTTTACTGAAATTTTTGAAATAACTTCAGATGACAGAATTGCTAATCAAGCTCCTTTTGATTTTGATGTTTCAGTGAAAGATATTTTTTCTGCAGTTTTTACAGGCGCTTCCGTTTATCTTATCCCAAAAATGTATTTTTCATTTCCTGTAAAACTTTTGGATTTCCTTTGTGAGAATCAGATTACAACTCTTATCTGGGCTGTTTCTGCTTTGTGCATAATTTCAACATTGAATGGATTTTCTTATAAAATTCCAACGTCAATAAAAAAGATTATGTTTTCAGGCGAAGTTATGCCGATAAAGCAGCTGAAAATATGGAAAAAATATATTCCAGATGCAAAATATGTAAATCTTTTCGGACCTACAGAAATAACCTGCAACTGTTCATATTTTATAATTCCAGATGAAATCCCAGATGATTATGATATTCCAATTGGAAAGCCGTTCCCTAATGAAAGAATTTTACTTATTGATGAAAATGAAAATCTTATAGCAGAAAATGACACTGAATCAAAAGGTGAAATTTGCGTGTCTGGAACTTGTGTTTCGCTTGGCTACATAAATAATAGCAAAACGAATGAGGTTTTTATTCAGAATCCATTGAACAAAAAATATTTTGAAAGAATCTACAAAACTGGCGATCTTGGACGCTATGGAAAAGATGGAAATCTTTACTATCTTGGCCGCAAAGATAATCAGATAAAGCACATGGGACACAGAATTGAGTTGTCTGAAATTGAAAAAGGAATAGAAAAAATATGCACAATATCAAGGGCTTGCTGTATTTTTTTTGAAAATAAAATAACTGCTTTTTATACAGGCTCTCAAACTGAAAAAAAAGAAATAGTTTTTCAAATGAAATCAATTCTTCCTGCATACATGATTCCAGCTGATTTTCTTTTTATAAAAGAATTTCCTGTAACAAAAAATGGAAAAATTGATAAGAACATTTTAAAAGGATTAATGAATGAAAAGTCATAATTTTAAGGAACTTGCAGAAAAATATGGAACGCCTTTTTATCTTTTTGATTTTGAGATATTAAAAAATCGGATTGAGCTGTTAAATAATAAGCTTCCTAAAAATGCTGAGCTTTGCTATGCTATAAAGGCTAACGCTTTTTTACTTCAGGCTTTGAAAGATTTGAAAATTCTTTTTGAAGTTTGTTCTACTGGGGAACTTTCTATTTGCCATAAATACAATGTAAATCCTAATCATATTGTTTTTTCCGGCGTAGTAAAAACAAAAGAAGATATAAAAAATGCGTGGAAAATGCACGTTAACACAATAACGTTGGAATCTCTTGAACATTGCCGATTTTTAAAAGAAGTTGCAAATGAAGAAAATGGCGATTACATTCAAAATGTTTTAATCAGGCTTTCAAGCGGAAACCAGTTTGGAATGTCAGAAAATGATGTTTTGGATGCTCTGAAAATTTTAAAGCAGTTAAAAAATGTAAATTTTAGAGGCGTTCATTATTTTTCAGGTACTCAAAAAAAATTAAAAAAAATAGAAACTGAAATTCAATATATCCAGGATTATTGTGACAATCTTCAAAAAATGTCTGGAATTAAATTCAATGAAATAGAATATGGTCCGGGATTTTCATTTGATTATTTTGCGCAGCCAGATTTTTCTGAAAACTATAATGACTTTGACGCTGTTGCAGGCTTGTTGGAAAAATCAAAATATAAATTTACAATTGAAGCAGGACGCTTTATTGCATCTTCGTGCGGATTTTATGTTTCAAGGATAATGGATCTAAAATCTACAAATGATGTAAATTATTGCTTGATAGATGGAGGTATAAATCATTTGAACTATTATGGTCAGATAATGGGAATGAAAATTCCGCCTGTATCTCTTGTAAAAAATAATGCTGATGCGAAATCTGAAAACTGTAGCAACTTTGAAATTTGTGGTTCACTTTGTACAACTGCAGATGTGATTACAAAGTCTTTGCCGCTTGCTTCTCCTGCCATAGCAGATTTTCTTGTTTTTAAAAACATTGGCGCATATTCTGTTACGGAAGGCATTTATTTGTTTTTAAGCCATGCATTGCCGTGTGTTGTTTCCTATGATAAAATGGAATATAAAGTTTTAAGACAAAGTTTTGAAACGTATAAAATAAATTCATAATAATAAGGAAGGTTGATTATGGAAAAATTACTTGAAATTCTTACAGAACTTAAGCCGGATGTTGATTTTTCTGCGGAAAAAAATCTTATTGACAATGCTATTCTTGATTCTTTTGACATTGTCCAGTTGATTTCTCAGCTAAATGATGCGTTTGATATTGAAATTACGCCAGCTGATATTATTCCTGAAAATTTCAATTCAGCTGAAAGCCTTTGGGCTATGATTCAAAAACTTCAATAAAAATTTTTATAAGCTGTTTTTAATCTTAAAAAATAATGTGTAAAGGTTAAAAACAGCCAGCATATATTTTATAAAAGTTCCGGCGGACGGATTATATTTTAAAATCATTTTCATTTCTTCCTTAGGATTTTTGCCTGTCTTGCAAACAAAAGAGGCTTTCTTTTTGAAAAAACTTTCAACAATAGCTGGATCTGAAAGAATTGCGTCTTTATGTTTTTCAAAAATTTTTTGCATAGCAAGAACTGCTTTTTCAGGATGTGTTGAAATGCTGTCTTTTTGAAAAAATGTATTCACTAGTATTTCATTTTGGTAAAATATTCGGTATTTTTGACTCAATCGTAGAACTTCATCCCAATCTTGAAGTCGTGGCATTCTCGTATCGAACATTACATTTCTAAAGCATTCTGATTTTCCAAAAATTGTTTGAGTAGAAGCCGAGTTGTATTTTAAAATTTCTTCGTATGAAATCTGCTTGTTTTGGTCAATGTTTGGAAAGTTATGTATAAATTTATTTTTTGGAGTACGACATTCCATTTTGCAAATTACAATGTCTGCATTATAATTTTTCAAAAAGCAAAGTTGTTTTTCTAATTTTGTTGTAATCCATAAATCATCACTGTCATTAAAGGCAATGAATTCTCCGGTTGAAAGTTCGATTCCTTTATTTCTTGCAATACAGGCGCCGGAATTCTTTTCTAATTTTACATATTTTATTCTAGAGTCATTTATTGATTTTAGAATTTCTTCAGTATTATCAGTTGAGCAGTCATCAACAACAATCAGCTCGATATTCTTGTAAGTCTGATTCAAGACAGAGTTTATAGAGTCAAGGATAAGCCGTCCGCGGTTGTAAGTTGGAATAATTACAGATAATAAAGGTTCGTTTTGCATGTTTTATTGCTGCTAATTTTTTTTGTTAACAATAGCGGAAACTATAACCTGTTTTTCTTGGTAAAGAGCAACACTCGTTTTATCTGTTTCTGAAGCTTTTTCGTTTTTTGTCATTTGGTTTCGTGGCATAAGAAATTCCTATCTTTATATCATTTCCTGTTTTGCTGAACATACGTGCAACAAATTCAAAATCTTTAGCAATAGAACTTGATTCAATTTTTTGAATTCTAGGAGAAATCGAATTAATTTGACCAAAAAGATTTTTGTAGAAATATTCCATGACTTTCCTCCTGAATAATATTTTAGCACAAAACTATTTTTTTGTCAGTTGTAATTTACAACTATAAATAACACTGTTTTTCTAAAAAATGTCCATAAATAGTATTTTTGCCGTTTACTTCTTTTTTATATTCTCTTTTCCAGTTAAGTTTGAAAAAAAATGGATTAGGAAAGAATGTTGCCTAATTTGAAAATTAAAAAGAAGATTTTCATATCCGCATTTTAGGGGTACTTTTTGTTTGTCCTTTTTCTGCGGATATGTTTTTTTTAGAAAAGTTTTAAGGCAATTCCAATCCGCAGTATAATTCTTTTAAGCAGTGATTGCTGTAAAGAATTGCGGACAGGTATTTCTTTGTACCCTCCCCCTCCATGAGTTTTTAGTTCGTTGTTATCAAGCAGGCAATATTTTTTGTCTGCCAAAAGTTGCTTAAAATTTGTTTCCTTTACATGCCTAAAGCAAATTCCGTCTTTCTTATTTACAAGTGAATTTCTTAAGTCTAGTCTGGCTTGCATTTGCTTTGGTGAGCGGAACTGGTAATGTTTTACAAGAATTAGTTCCGGTGCTAAAAGTCCGGCATATTTAGGGTAGTGCGATGTTGCGTCAAATTTCCATTCAAGTGATTTTCTGTAACGGAAAAATCTTGGTTCGCTCCAGCAGGTGTTCCTTAAATATTTTATATGCTCCTTATCTTTCTCAAAATTGCCAGAAAAGCTATATTCTTCTGCATCCTCTGTTGTTAAAACATAGTCAAGAGATTGTTTTGCGACTAGTGAATATTTTTTAGGAATCTTTGCAAGAAAATCCTTTGGATTGTCATAATAAAATTCATCTGCATCAAGTTTAAAGCACCACCAGTCTCCGTCTTTTGCTTCATGCCTGAATTCATTGAATACATCTGCCCGAAGTCCGTTTGAATATGGCCTAAAATCCTGTTTCCACGGCACAACAATATCATCTGCAAGAGACCTTATAATTTCCCAAGTTCTATCAGTAGAACCATTGTCCATGATAAAAATTCTGTCAGCCCATTTTTTTGCGTCAAGAATAACACTTCTTACTATGTCAGCCTCGTTTTTCACAAGCATTATGGCAAATATTTTCATATAGTTCCCAGTTCTATGATACATTCAGTTTGCTTTTCTGTTTTGTAGTAACTAATAATTTTAAGTTTTTTTGTTGATTTTGGATACGAGATTGTTGTATTTTTTGTTTTTTTATAAATTTGATTTTCACCTTTTTTATTGATTTCAAAAATATCGAAACAAATATCTTCTTGGTTTGTAGAATTAACCATAGGCTGAATTTTTATTGAACTTTCGTTTTCTTTGTCAATGACAAGTCCGTATACGCAAGATTTCTGATTTTGGATTTTTTCTGAGTAAGAGTCATAAAACAAGTCTTTTTGATCTATTTTACCTGTAAAAAATTTGCAGAATACTGGTGTAAATTTTTCAATTCCAGTTTTATTTAAATGGTTATTATCATAAAAATTATAGTCGCTTAAAGTTAAATACTCTTCTTTGCAAAGACTAAAGTCATAAAACTGGTAGCCGTACTCTCTAAGAAATTGTCTAACATTTGAAATGTAAATGTCATAGTTTCCTGATGCATTTAAGAAAAAATCACTTATTGGCGTTGAGTAAAAAATTAATGGTATGTTATTCTCTTCGCAAATTGAAATTATTTTTTTTATTGCATTTTTCCAATCTTCATTTAAATTATTTGTTATTGTAGTTATGTTTTTGCTTGATGCGTAAAATGAACCATCTTTTATGGATTCAGTTTCCATTATCACCCCCCCCCTTACATAAGAGGCGTTTATTGCTTCATAGTTATAATCGTAATATTCTCCTGTTGTTTTTGACTTTAGATTTTTTACTATTGTGATAGGATTTAATTCAATTTGCTTGTCTACTCCTATTGGTAAAATTGAATTTAGGTAGTATTTGGGAGATGTTGCTTTTAAAAGATATTCATATTTTATCAGTTTGTTTTTTAAATATGTAGAAACTAGATAAATGTCTACAGAAGGCTTTTTGTCAAAAAATTTAATTTGTTGACCTATAGCCATTCCAAAGTCTAAATCCACGAATACTTTTTTCAGTTTATATTTATTAATGGCTTCTTTTAAAACTGCATAAGTTGCCGGCATTTTTTGAGCGGAAGTTCCTGAGCAAAAAACATTTCCTGAAAAATATTCTTTTGCTAGTTGTGGGTTTATTCCGTGCGCAACGTGTGAAGCTCCGCAGAGCAAAAAGTCAATGTTTTCTTGGTCATAGAAATCTTGCATAACCAGGCGGGCGTATTTATTGCGATCATTTCTTAAAAAAAATGAAAGTATATTGCATATTATAAAAAAAATTATAATAAAAAAAGACACTTTTAAAAATCTGTACATACTTTCATTATATAAAAGTTGGAAGATTTTTTCTATATACAATTTATTCTTAAAAATATATAATAATAGAAATTTATTATTCGGAGATACAATTTATGTATATTTCCATATTCAATTCAAAATTTTTGACGGGGGGGGTACAACTAGCTCCTTGTTTTATTCTGTCTGTGCCGGAGAAAAATCATGGCGCAGATAATTAATCTTCCTACCTTTTCAGATGAGCGTGGCTCACTTACTGTTATAGAAAAACTCCTTCCTTTTGAAATTAAGCGCATTTATTATATCTACAATGCCAAAGAAAAACGCGGTGGACACAGGCATTTAAAGACAACCCAGGCTCTCGTTTGTCCAAAAGGCTCATGCGAAATTTTTATAAATAACGGAAATTCGGAACAGACTGTTCTTCTTAATTCTCCGGACAAATGTCTTATTCTTTCGCCTGAAGACTGGCATTCAATGGATAAATTTACACCAGATTGCGTTCTTCTTGTGTTGGCATCAGAATTTTTTGACAAAGCAGATTATATAGAAGAGGAATATCCACGTGATTGAGTATGAGAATTTAGGAAAACTTAACAAGTTTTTCTTTGACGGATATAAAAAATCTTTTGAGCAAGTTCTTGATTCTGGCTGGTACATACTTGGAAATCAGGTTGCTGAATTTGAAAAAGAATTCGCTTCATTCTGCGGTGCAAAATACTGTATAGGCGTTGCAAATGGACTCGATGCACTTACTATTTCATTAAAAGCTTTTGATTTTCCTGCCGGTTCAGAAGTTTTAGTGCCTTCAAATACATACATTGCAACAATCCTTGCAATTGTAAATGCAAATTTAAAGCCTGTGCTTGTAGAACCGGAACTTGAAACATATAACATTGATGTTTCTAAAATCGAAAAAGCAATAACCTCTAAAACAAAAGCTATAATGCCAGTTCATCTTTATGGAAGAATGGCAAATATGCCAGCAGTTATTGAAATTGCTAAAAAATATAATTTGAAAATCGTGGAAGATGCGGCTCAGGCGCATAATGCTTCCATAAATGGAAAAAAAGTTGGTTCTTGGGGCGACTTTACGGCATTCAGTTTTTATCCTACAAAAAATCTTGGTGCGCTTGGGGATGCAGGTGCAATTACAACAAATAATGAGGAACTGTACAATAAAGTAAAAGCCATGAGAAATTATGGCTCAAATATAAAATATCACAATGAATATATTGGAATGAATTCAAGATTATCAGAAGTTCAGGCTTCTTTTCTTAGAATTAAACTGAAAAAGCTTGAAGAAATTACGCAACATAAAGAAAAACTTGCCGATATTTACTATTCAATGCTAAAAGATACTGGTTTTATTCTTCCGGCAAAAGTAGAAGGGTATCGTCACGTTTATCATATTTTTAATATCCGCTCTGAAAAACGCGACGAATTAAAATCATTTCTTCTTGAAAATGGCGTAAAGACGGAAATTCACTATCCGATTGCTCCTAACAAACAAATTGCCATGAAAGGAATTCTTGACGGATTTGAAACTCCAATCGCAGAAGAAATCCATAACACAACATTAAGCCTGCCGATTTCGTATTTTCACACAGAACAGGATATTGAGCAGGTTTGCGAAGTTCTAAGAAAATTCAGCACTAAATAAGGAAAATTATGAAACTTTCTATTTGCATTCCAGTCTATAACGGAGCTGATACAATTAGCCCGCTTATGGAAAATTTAGACTCAACATTTTCTAATATTGAAAAAGAAGTTGTTCTTGTAAATGATGGAAGCCGCGATAACAGTGCGGAAGTCTGCAAGGATTTGTGTAAAAAATATGATTACGTGAAGTTTATAAATCTAAGGCGAAACTATGGTGAGCACAATGCCGTTATGTGTGCCTTGAACTATTGCACGGGAGATTATGCGGTAATTATCGATGATGATTTGCAGAATCCTCCCGAAGAAATTTTTAAGCTTTTAAATGAAATTGAAAAAGGCTACGATGTTGTCTACTCAAAGTATCATGTGAAAAAACATCACTGGTTCAGAAATTTCGGAAGCAAAGTGAATGATGTTTTTGCAACCTGGCTTATTGGAAAGCCAAAGAATCTTTATTTATGCAGCTTTAAAATTATAAACCGGGCAATGATTGAAGAACTAAAAAAATATAAAGGTCCGTTTCCTTATATTGATGGACTTTTGCTTAGGGCGACTAATAATGTTTCTTCTGTATTTGTTGAGCATAAAGCAAGAACCCAAGGCAAGTCTAATTACACTTTGGGAAAGCTTTTGAATTTGTGGCTCAGCATGTTTATAAATTTTTCAATAAAGCCAATGCGCTTCATTACAATTACAGGTTTGACTATTTCATTGATTTCTGTTGCTATGGCATTGTTTTTTATTGTAGAAAAAATAATGAATCCGCAGACAGTTCCTGGATGGACAACTATAATTGTTTTGTTGCTTTTTTTTGGTGGTTTGCAGAGCACTTTTCTTGGAATAATTGGCGAGTATATTGGAAAAAACTATCTTGACCAGAATAATACACCACAATGGGTTGTAAAAGAAACATTTGGAGTTTGATTATTTTTATGAAAAATATTATTGAAAAAAAGTCGTTTCTAAAAAATGTTTATGCAAAATATTCCCTGCTTTTCTGCTTGTTAGTTCCTTTATGTTTTTTTCAGTTTTTTGTATATGGAAAATCATTTCTTGTTCATGATGGTCTTAATGAGCATACAGCGTTTCTTGCTTTTTATGGACAATGGCTTAGAAATATAGTAAGTAATATTTTTCATGGAAAATTTACAATTCCGACATTTTCGTTTTCTCTTGGTTTTGGAGCAGATGTTGTTTCAACGTTAAACTGGTTCTGTCTCGGTGACCCATTAAATCTTTTTTCTGTTTTTGTTCCAAAAGAAGGAGCTTATGTCCTTTTTGTAATTCTTGCAATACTTCGTCTGTATTTGATGGGAATTGCTTTTATAATTTTTTGCAGAAAAAAAACTTTCTTTAATGCATCTGTTGTTTTTGGCACTTTGGCATACGCTTTTTGCGGATATGCGATTTTTGTCGGGCTTAGGCATCCATATTTTCTAAATCCAATGATTTTTTTTCCGTTGCTTTGTCTTGGAATTGACTTTATTTTAGAAAAAAAGAGTCCACTGCTTTTTATAATAACAGTCTTTATTTCCTGCGCATGTAATTATTACTTTTTTTATATGCTTTCTATTTTCGTCTTTATATACGCAATCGTGCGTTTTTTCTTTGTTGAAAAATCTTATGGAAATAGCAAAAAATTGAATGCTTTTATTAAAGTATTCCTTAAAACAGTTGGATTTTATTTTATAGGTGTCGCATTAGCATCTTTTATCTTTTTACCGAATATTTACGGATTTTTAACAGCTTCAAGAACAACTGAAAAAATAATAGTACCATTACTTTATGATATAAATTATTATGCTAATTTGTTTTTTTCTCCATCAGCACCATCTTCGTTTGGTTCTTATGGGAATCTAGGATTTGCAGCACCTATTTTGCTTTTTGTTGTTTTTTTGTTTACACAAAAAGATTCAGTTTCAAAACAATTAAAGATTTTTCTTTTAATTGGATTTTTGTTTTTTTTAATACCATTTTTAGCCCATGTTACAAATGGCTTTAATTATATAACCAACCGCTGGTCTTTTGCTTTTGCACTGCCAGCCTGTGTGTCATTTGTTCATATTTTTCCAAAGTTTTGTTCTGCCTCTAAAAAAGATTTAAAACTTCCTATGATAATTATCGCGGTTCATTCTTTTATTATATTGGCAGCTTGTTTTTTTGATAAAAACATAAGACAGCAATATTTTGTTTGCTATGCGTTTTCATTGTTGTTTTTATTTTTTTCTTACATTTTGTTAAAAAAGAATAAAAATGCCTTTTTGCAGAAATTTATCTGTATTTCAATATTTTTAGGAATCATTATAAACTCAAATATTCGGTTTTCTCCTAACGGACTTAATTATTTAGAAAAATATACAAGTTTTGGAAGTTATGAAAAAAATCTAAATGCCAATACGGATTTTGAGATCAAGAAACTTTCTGACAAATATTTTTTTAGATATGATGAAGAAGGAAAATTCACAGCAAATAATTCAGCAATTTTTGGAACGTCTGGAACAAATTATTATTATAGCATTTCAGACATTCACTTGATGCAACTTTATGAAGAACTTTGTCTCGCAACAACAAATAATATGAGATGCTCAAGCCTGAACCGACGTTCTGCATTACAAAAGCTTTTTGCAGTAAAATATTTTGTTCTTTCAACGAAGACTGAGTACATACCTGAATATATGACTTTTGTAAAAGAATTTGACACTTACGCAGGAAAGAAAAAACTTTATAGATTGAACAATTCTTTACCGTTTGCCGTGCCGTATAAAAATGTTTTGTATGCAGATAAGAATTTTGAGAATCTGAATCCTATTGAAAAACAAGAACTGTTTCTTGATGCAGCAGTCGTTTATGATGAAAAATCTAAAATTAAAAATGAAGAAAATAAAATTAAAAATGAAGAAAACGAGATAAAATTAAATTCAAAAATTCTTCACAAAAGTATTTCTTTTATCGAAAATAATGATGTAAAAATAGAAGATAACAAAATAACAACAAAAAAGAAGAATGCGACATTCGAGATTGACTTTGCAGGCGAAGAGGATTCCGATTCAAGAAAAGAGCTTTATCTCTTGTTCAAGAATTTTTACTACACGACTGATAATGAGGAACACGTAAAACCTAAAATTACTTTTGTTGCTGATTCTGGAAAAAAAGAATCATTTTCGTTTGAATTGACAAGTTCAAATGACAGCATGGGGCATAACAGAATGCCTTGTTTTGGTCTTCAGAACTGCGAATCTGGAAAATTCTTTGTTACGCTCGGAAATAAAGGCGTATATGAATTTGATGAAATATCGGTTTTTGCGCTTGATATTTCTGAAAGAGATAAAAAGTTTAATTCGAGATATAATGATGAAATCTCTAGTCTGACTTTTGCGGAAAATAAAATTTCACTTGAAACTTCATTAAAAGAAAGACAGTTCGTGAGATTTTCTATGCCATATTCGAAAGGCTGGAAGATTTTTATAGACGGAAGGGAAACAAAGTCTTATAGATGTGATATTGCATTTATAGGGACTTTTGTGGAATCAGGAAATCATTCGGTTGTCCTGAAATACAGCACTCCGTTCTTGAATATTGGACTTGTGGTGTCGTTACTCGGTCTGATTATTCTTATTGTTTTATGTTTTTGTCAGAAATCAAGAAGAAAAAAAAATGAATAAAAAATTCTTGTCTTTATTAAAGCTTCATCTTTTGGTTATTGTATATTCCTTGAGCACTGTTTTTTCAAAATTTGCAGGGCAGCAGGAATTTCTTTCATCAAAGTTTATTTTATTCACATTTTTACTGTTTTTATGTCTTGCTATTTATGCTTTTTTTTGGCAAAAGATACTCTCAAATTTTAATCTTTCTGTTGCCTATGCGAACCGTGCGGCAGATTTACTTTGGGGAATTATTTTAGGTGCTATTTTTTTTAACGAAGAAATTTCTTTTACAAAGATAATTAGTGTTGTTCTTGTTTTTTGTGGAATAATTCTGGTTATTTGCTCTGAGCAATCAAAGATGGAAAACTGAAACTTTATCATTTTATTTTTACAGGGAGCTTGAATATATGGATAAAAAAATGATTTTTTCCGCAGTATTTCTTTTAGGAGTTTTAATTTCAAGTTTTTCTCAAATTCTCTTAAAGAAAAGCGCAGGGCAGAATGGAAGTTCTGGAATAAAGGCATATTTGAATCCATTCGTTATAATTTCATATAGCCTTTTTGTATTCTCAACATTGCTTTCGTTGCTATGCTTAAAATTTATCCCCTTATCAAAGGCTCCAGTTCTTGATTCTGCCTCATACATTTTTGTGGCGGTTCTAAGCCGATTTTTTTTCAATGAAAAACTTAATACAAAAAAGATTTTAGGATTTGCATTTATTGTTACAGGAATTTTTGTTTCGAGTTTTTAGGATTGATTTTGCAAGGTATCCATGTTTTTCTCTGGTAAAAAAGAATTCTATCTTTGCTGCTTTTATTGTTTTTTCAACTAAAACAACTTGTTTTTCCCAATAAAACACTTTGTTTTACCAACTAAAACAGTCTGTTTCTTTTGGTAAAACTTTTGTGATTTTAGTAGCTCCAGTCATAGTCTTCAGAGAATCTTTCGTATTTGATTTCTGTTTCGATTCCGTTTTTTTGGAAGATTTTTGTAAATATCTGCTGATCGGACGGGAAAAGAGGTTTTTCACTTCTGTAGAACTGATAGTATTTTGTTCTTCCGAATTTTACCAGAAGCTCTCTTTTTATTTCCGATGCTTTTTTGTTCGGAATATCGTCAAGAATATTTTTGGTTCCCCAGGCAAGTTTTATTTTCTTGTCTGTCTTGAAATAAGGACATTCCTCTTTTTCCTTTGGAAAAAGCAGCGGATTCAAAACATAGATGCCAATATCTTTTTTGGTTACTTGCCTGTAGCAGAGCTGCCGAAGACAGTTTTCAGACTTTTTGCAGGCTGAGTTTGAGCATAATTTATATTGTTCTGGCGGTTTAAGGTTCATTGCGACTATTATACACTAAAAAATCTCATTTGCTAAAGATATTTTTAGTGATTATCGGACCAAGCCCTATAATGACATAAAATTATGCAATTCGAATTTAGGGCTAAAAAAACAACTTCCCACGCTTGCTCATGCAAACATTGGAGGTTGTTTTTTTCAACTTTTCAAAGTTTATATAGTCGCTTTTGTGCTGCGTACTTTTTTTAGAATCAGTTGGTATGCAATGAGGACTGCAAGCAGGCTTACACCTATGATGTCGGTTTTTGTTTCTGGAATTACGCAGAGCAAACCTGCGATGGCAAAGAGAAGCCGTTCAACTGCGTCAAATGCAATTATTGTTGCTTTGCCTTTCCTTGAATTGTAAAAGAAGCCTGTGTTGTTGAATCCATAGCCTTCAAGTGCAACGCTGATTCCAAACATTCCGAGTATCGCGGTTATAATAATCATAACAACAGAAAGAGTGGATGCATTTATCATAAGCATTTTGCTGTTGTAGACAAACATATAAGGAATTATAAATGCGCCTATGGCAAGCTTTGTCGCATTCAGGGCGGTTTTCATTGGCTTGGCTTTTGCTATTGCAGCACCGGCTATTGCTGCAAGTGCGACTGGAGGCGTAACATCGGCAATGATTCCAAAGTAGAATGCAAACATATGGGCTGCAAGCGGTTCTATTCCAAGGCTTATGATTGCTCCTGCTGTAATTGTGGAAGTAATAAGGTAGTTTGCAGTTGTAGGCGCTCCCATTCCAAGAATTATGGAAGCAACCATTGTAAAGACCAAGGTCAGCAAGAGTTTTCCGTGCGCCAGCATGACAAGACCGTTTCCAAGCCTGAGTCCAAGTCCTGTCAGTGTTACGATTCCGATTATAATTCCAGCCATTCCGCAGGCAATCGCCACGCTTATTATGTTTCTTGCGGCAGTGCACATGATTTCAACAATGTCTTTTCCGCCGAAAGAAGGCTTGCGTCCATGCGCCAAATCAGAGACAGAAACTCCGAATCCGACCAGAACGCAGGCAATAATTCCCATTAACGCCGCAAAAACCGCAGTCTTTCCAGCGCAAAGAAAATAAATAATCACAACGAGAGGAAGAATCATATAGCCTTTTCTAAGAAGAAGTGGCATAAAGCGCGGAAGCTGATCTTTTGGAAGTCCTTTAAGTCCGAGCTTTTTTGCTTCAAGATGAACGGTTATAAAAATTCCTGTAAAATAAAGAATCGCCGGAACAATCGCTGCCTTTACAATCGTGATGTACGGAAGTCCTAGGCTTTCCGCCATAAGAAATGCTGCGGCTCCCATGATTGGCGGCATTATCTGTCCTCCTGTGGAAGCTGCCGCCTCAACTGCGCCTGCGAATTCGCCCTTGTAGCCGAGCCTTTTCATCATCGGAATTGTGAACGAGCCAGAGCCTACAGTGTTTGAAACAGACGAACCTGAAACAGTTCCCAAAAGCGCGGAAGACAAGACTGCGACTTTTGCAGGTCCACCGCTTGCTCCTCCTGCAAGCGCATTGCAAACGTCAATAAAAAAGTGCCCGATACCAGTTTTTTCAAGAAGCGCACCGAACAGAATAAAAAGAAAAATAAATGTAGAGCAGGCGCCGATTGGAGTTCCCATGATTCCTTCCGTGTTGTAAAAAAGATGGCATACAACACGCTGAAGCGAATATCCTCTGTGATGCAAAAATCCCGGAAGATATTTTCCGGCAAACGCAAACACGATGAACGAGCCTGCTATAATCATAATCGGAAGACCTACGATTCTTCGGCAACTTTCAAATAGAACAAGAATTCCGACAATTCCGACTGCGACATCCAGCGGTGTGTTGTTTCCAGAGCGTCTTACAAGCGAATCAAAGTTTACGACAATGTAAAGCCAGCAAGCCATTCCAATCAAACCAAGAACAATGTCGTACCAAGGAAGCGTGTTCCGAGGACTATTTTTTGTAGGCGGAAAAAGCAGAAACGCCAGAAGCTGCACAAAAGCCAAGTGTGTTGCGCGAAGAACCTGCGCTGTAATTGCTCCAGACAAAGTCGCATATAACTGGAAAAGCACAAAAATAACAGAAATAAAAACTGTAATATACTGACGCCAGCATTTGTGTTCACGGTAAGACTGCTCGCGGTCCAGTTCCTTCATCATTCTCTTCATTTCTTCTTCGTTTGAAGTAGGAAGAATATGTTCAATGTAGTCGTTAGTGCCTTTATTGTTTGCCATTCAAACCTCCAATAATTTATTTTATATGGTGAAAAATATAATCTGCAATCGAAACATTTTTTATCTGAAAGACTATGCTTGTCTGTGGCTCAAAAAAATCAGCAAGAAAATAGTCTGTGTATTTTCCATTTTTGTCTTGAATGGAAATTGCGTGGTTTGCCACAATTCCTACAGCCATTACAAGATTTTCAACAGTTCTGTTTATATTTGAAATTTCGTAGCCTTCATCAGTTGAGTTAAAAACTGCGCCAGGCATTTCCTGTGGCTCCGGGATTCCGGCTCCGTAAGAAACAAAAACAGTTTTGCCGCACACAAGCTTGCGCCCTTTTTCCTTGTAGAAATCTTTTACGCGCCCTTTGTTGACTGAATGCGTGTATGAAATTGAAAATCCGTACTTAAAGCCATTCATAAAATAAAACCTTTGCGACATATTTTTTCTATTGCTGACTGAAAGAACGGGAAGCGCAGGGAAAAGAAAAATTCCCCCTGCCAAAAGAAGTAAAATAAGAACTGTAAAAAGCCTTTTAGACAAATATTTCCGCCGTATTAGTTCAAGTCAAGCTCACTGAAATATCTTTTTGCACCCGGATGAAACGGAACAGAAACGCCAGTTACAGCTGAGTGCGCGGAAACTTCTTTGCCTTTTGCGTGTGCAGTCGCAAGGTCTGAAAGATTTTCAAACAGAGCCTTTGTCATCTCATAGACAATTTCCTCATCAAGTTTTGCGCTTACAGCAAGTGTCGCCTTGATTGCAAGAGCCTGAGTGTCGGAATCTGTTCCTTTATATGTTCCGCCTGGAATTATTGTCTGAGTATAATATCCGTATTTTTCGCAGATTTTCTTTGCAGCTTCTCCGTCAACTGGAACAAGGGTAAGTCCTGCTGTGAAGGCAAGTTCCTGCAATGCCGCGTTTGGAACACCGGCAGTTATAAAGCAGCCGTCCAAAGTTCCGTTCTGAATTCCTTCTGCGGATTCCTTGAATGAAAGGTTGCTTTTCTTGATGTCGCCGAATGTGAGTCCGTAGCCTTCCATAATCTGCTTTGCGTTGAATTCAACTCCAGAGCCGGCATCTCCAACAGAAATGCGCTTTCCCTTGAAATCTGCGACAGATTTTATTCCGCTGTCTTTTGAAACTGCAATCTGGACAACTTCAGGATAAAGTGTTCCGATTGTCATGATGTTTTCAAGTTTTTCGCCTTCAAAAAGATCTGTTCCGTTGTAAGCGTAGTCCATTACATCGTTCTGGACAATTGCGTATTCTGCTTCACCCTTGTTTATAAGACGAAGATTTTCTGCGGAAGCTCCAGTTGCCTGTGCCGTAACGTTCATGTTTTCAATTTTTGTATTCCAAATATTTGCAATTGCTCCGCCGAACGGATAATATGTTCCACCAGTTCCGCCAGTCGCAAGAATGTAGTCTTTTTTAGCATTTGAGCAACCTGAAAGAAGCAGCCCTGCGCAAATCAACAGCGCACTAAGTTTTAAAATTTTCTTCATAGAAACCTCCAAAAAATCAACAAAAATACTCTAAATTATACTATATAACAGAGTTTTTTTTCAATTGGCGGAGAAGGGAGATTTGTGTATGTAAATTTTTTGTTTTTACTTTGAAAACTTCATAAGCAATTTTGCAATTGAATTACAAAAATTAAATAATTTTTTATTGTTCTCGTAAATTCCTCGGAGAAAAACATAGGCTGGAGTTTTTGACATTTCTACTGAATAAAAATCGGTGTTTAAGTCATAAACATCATGGAACGCAGCTTTTGGATTTGCAAGAATCTTATCAAGTTCTGGATGTTCAGGCTCAAGAACTGACTTTATTATCTCATTTTTTGCCATGTCATGAATATGCATTTTTGGGTTTGTGAAAAGATGAAGAACTTTTGCATCATGAATATAAGGCATACATCGGCAGTTTCTGTTTATCTGGCAGTTCCAGATACCGTCAATTTCTGTAATTGCTCCGTTAAGCCTGTAGTTTGCTTCGTTTAAAGAAGTCTGGTCAAAAACAGTTCCGTTTGATTTTTCCCGGCTTTCATTCCAAAGTTCATGCCAAAGAGTAAAAAGGGCATCGGATTTTTCGGATTTGTTCACAACAACCATTCCACTGTTAAAGTGTTTGTCTTCAAAGGATAGATGATAACCAAGATTTTTGGCGCAATTATTCAAAAACTCTTTGACAGGCGATTCTGAAACTTTCATATGTCTATTTAAGACCATGCCGATATCAATGTTTGAATCAATTTTGTCAAACTTGTCACAGATAACTGTATCACTATCAATAAAAATAAAATTATCTGGCAAATATTTATTCATAGATGTTTTTATGAATCTAGAACGGTCTCTGTTATTAAATTTTTCTGGAACATCAACTGTAATAATATTTACACTGTATTTTTCAAGAATTGTTCTTTTGTCTTTGAATGTAGATTTTGTATCTTTATCAACTAAAATATATACATTTGCATCTGGCATTACTTTTCTTAATGTCATAACGCTTATTGCTGTCTGTTCGTAAAATGTGTCGTTCGGTGTGCTTATTAAAATATATGCTATGTTCATTAATTCAGTATATTATTAAATATTTTTTTTTTCAATGAAAAAGTATTTTCATAAATATCATTTAAAATATACAACTAAAAGGTTTGCAGAAAGACATTCTGAAAACCTTCCGCCATAAATTATTTACAGCCGGAGCTGGATTTTTGAAATTATCTTGGACAGTAGTGTGTTTTTATAATTTAATCAGTTTTATTTCTACTAAGAAGAATTAGTATTGGTTTTTCTAAAATATATATTCTTATTAAATCAATAAAAGTACATAAAATATATACTATTAGTATTGTTGCAATTGAATATAATATTAATTTATTTGAATTTGTATAAGATTGATTTTTAAATATTTTCACCCATAGAAGATTTCGCATTAATTTGTTGTCATGTATTAAATAAACACCAAATGTTGCGGATGAGATGATATTAATCCATTTGATGTTGCCTATGTCAATTTTTGAAAATAAAATCAAAGTTGATATAGAAAGAGTAAAAATTAAAATGCTATTCATAGGTAAAAAGTAGTCGTAATTGCTTAAAAATATTTTTTTCCACTTTCCCAACAAATCAAAGGAAAGTACAGATAATATTATTAGTAAAAAAACAATTATGGTAAAACTAGAATAAAAAGAAATATTTCTTTGAAAATCATCTTGATAATATCTAATATAAGCTGCACATAAATATAGAAAAATGAACCAAGTTAAATTGGATATTTCTATTGCAGGTATGTTTGGAAAAAATGGCAAGATAATCCAAAGAATCGATATGGTTAGTAACAGTTTTCTAAATTCTGTTTTATCGATTGCTTTTATAAATGAATTTAAAAATGGACTAATTAAATAAAGCACAAAATATGAGCGATAAAACCAATAGCAGTTACTACGAAGCGGTGTAAAAGTTTTTAACAGGTCTATAAAATCGAAATCAGAAGACGAAAAATTGTAAAAAATGATTCCAATTATGCTAGAATAAAATATGACTTCTAATTCCAATTTTAGAAGTTTTTTAAAGTTTATATGTTTTGGGGGGGGAGGTAACGTGCAAGAAAAGTATCCCGAAATTAATACAAAAAGATTTACACCAAGTTTTCCAAACATACTTAAACTTTGTAGAAAAAAAATATTTTTTGAAAATGAAGCTGTTAAATCAAACTTTCCATGAACAACAAAGTGGTGTGCAACAATTAATAACATGCTTATTATTCTTAAAAGTTCAAAAGAGGAGTTTCTAAGTTTATTATTTGCTTTTATATTTTGTATTTGCATTGCCATTTTAATTCTCTTGAGATTTTTTCTTGTAATCAATAAAAATTGAAATAGAGTTCAGCATTTCTTTTAATTTCCACAATTCTTTTTTTGATTCATTTGAAAATAAAGTATTCGTTGAAACATCTTCAAGATGAATTACATTGATTTCTGGAGAATAAATTGTAGAAAAGTTATTTATTCTACACTCATAATCAAGAACATCTTCTTCCCAGAACATGAATGTTTCTGGATAAAAAGCATATTTTCTCTTTTTACAGAATGCTTTGCTAAATATTAAACAAGCCCCATGCAATACTGGAGAAATATAAGTTTTAGAATTGTCATATTTAAAAGTCTTTTTAGTTTGTTGTGTTTTTTTTGCAAAAAACTTTCTTTTAAGAAGTCCAAGATTTCTTTTAAATTTAAAAAAATAATAAAATTTAAACTGTTTTTGCAATGCCTCTTTTTTGTCTAAAAGCTCCGTTGTTGATAATGGATTTAATCTTAAAGGATTTTGGTGATAATTCAAGTTCGGGTTATAAATATCAGGTCCTAAAATATCAAACTGCTTTTGCTCATATAATTTATAAATTTTCTCAATAAAATCTTTTTGAGAAATTATAATATCATTATTCATGATAACTAAAAAATCAAAATCTAATTCTTTTGTACAATATGAATAACCAATATTGTTACCTTTTGCAAATCCTAAGTTTTCAGGAGAAATAATTATTTTTATGTTATCGTATTTTATATATATATTTTTAAGTTCATTTCCAGATTTGTTTGGGCTAGCGTTATCCACAACAACAATAAAATTTTCAGATATATCAAATGTTTTATATAAACTATTAATACATTTTATTGTCATTTCTATTGCTTGATAATGGAGGATTACAAAAGCAACTTTTATTTTTTTCATTTTGTTTTCCTTTTATTAAGTATCCATTTTTTTGCATCTTTATATTCATTTGTCCATTTGTATAAAAAATAAAAGATTGCATTTGAAAATAGAACACAAATTGAAAGTCGTATCATAATTTTTATATAAAGAGTTAAAGAAGATTTTGTATCTATAAAAATACAAAGCAAAAAGGTCATAATTCCAGAGATGACTGTGATTATAAAATTTTTGAGTTCAACACAAAAAATCCAATTGGTTAATTTTATATTTTTAAAATATTTTCTAAATAGGACTTGATTTCCCATGCCATGACCTATAAAAAGCATTGTAATTATGGTTGCAATAATCAAACCATGTATACCAAAGAATTTTACTAATGCAAGGTTTAGTATAAAATTGCACACAGTTTCTGCTATATATCTATATTTGTTTTCCCACCAAATTCCGACAGCGTTACAATAATTTGCAGTTATGTCTCCTGCTTTCATTATATAAAAATAAATGCAAATTAGTATTACTGCGCTTGTTGGAAGCAAATACTCCTTTCCAATCCAAAGTTCTATAAATGGTTGATATAGACAAGCCATACATATACAACAAAATCCTGCTAACCATGTGTATAAAAAGTTGAACATTTTCATATTTATATAGTTTTTTTCTACAGATTCTGTATTTATAGAATTTCCTATGCCAGCCTGAATCGATGTTGTGATTATTCCCATAAAAGAAGATATACTTGTAAGAATTAAAAAATAATTTGAATAAATTGCTGTAATAGTCAATCCTAAAAATGCCGATATGAAAATGCTATCTAAACTGTTTCTTGATATTTGACATATTTTACTTATCATCAATCCTGCAACTTTTTTTCTTATGTCCTTTTTTACTGATATATCGAGTTTTCCTTTGCATGAATATTCAGGGAACATTCTTTTTGTCTCAATTCCAATCATAACATTGTTAAGAACTGTAAAAATCGGCATCATTAAGACATATAAATAATAATTTTTTATTGTAACGAGAATAATCAGCTGGCAGATATTCATCAGTCCCTGGGTTATTGTAAGTATGTTGCTTATTACATCCCGTCTTTGGTGTGCATTTAACAGTGAATTTTTATAGCCAAATAAAAGATAGCTCAAAGATGTGTTTACTAAATAAATACTGTAAAGTACATATATGTTTATATCCTGTGGAATATTTCCCTTTATAAGATGCGGCAGGAATGGCATTACCGCTGTTCCCAGTGCAAGAATGACAAGCCCGATTATAAAATAAACTCGTTTGTAAAAATTAAGAAGCGCGCAGATTGTGTCTTTGTCATCTTCTGCAATAGGTTTGTACATGGAGTAGACAACAGCACTTGCGAAACCTAATTCTGTAAGATTCAACACTTGCAGAATCGATGAAAAAAGGCTGTTCAGACCAGCATACTCAATTCCGATTTTCTTAATAAGAACGGTTCGTATTAAAAATGGAAAAAATATAGTAAAAATTTTGTTGAACATTCCGCTGTATATGTTTCTAACAGCATTTTTTGTACGAGAGAGTTTTATTTTGGGTTTTAATATTTCTTGTTCTGACAATTAAATAATTCCTATAGCCTGTATTTTAAAGCAAGCTCAAAATGCCAGTTGTTAATCTGATCATTTCCTACAGTTTCTTTGTCTTCATTTCTTATGTTGTAAAGTGGATTTATTATTAAGTCGAATGCAGCTCCAGCTGTTGCAGAAAAGTTTTTGGTAATGAAATATGTGGTTGTTGCTCCAAAATAGTAATTTGCTTTGAATGCATGACTATATTTTATCTCTGTTTCATTTGTATTTGAATTTATTGCCTTTGCATAGATATAGTTATTGTCTGGATTATTTCTGCCTATACACAAAAATGTAGAACCTTTTGGATAATAGATCCTATATTCGAGGTGCTGGGAATTTCCTCCATATCCAATTCCTGAGCCTAGCCACTGACCTCTGTTTGTGTATCCCTGTGTGATTTGATAATGAAATCCAAAACTGTAACCACCGACAAGCTGGTAGTTCTGCGACATTTCTGTATTGTTCCATTCAAAGACAAGCTCGCTGTATATTTTTTTCTCTTCTGAAATTGTAATTGATTTTTTTGCACCTACAGTGTATGTCATTGTATGAGTAAGATAACGCTGATAGCCTTTAAATCCACCTCCTGGCGCATAATCGTCAGTTCCGATTTCTCCATATATTTCAAATCCTACAGAAGGAAACAAATAATCTGCTGTAAAAGAAAATTTCTGATCTTCACCAGCACCTTGTTCTCCTACATGGGTATTGTTCCCCGCTGGTATTACATATTTAAGGTTTTCTTTTGAGGATTTTACAAGACAAGTTCTGTTTAGCCCGACAGTAAATCCAGGTAAAAAGGAAGGAGCATAACTAAATATAAATCCATGAATCAAGTTATGGTCATTGCTAGAATCATTGTCAAAATATTTTGATTCTGTGAGATAGCCTGTCCAAATTCTTCCTTCGACATAGCCAATATTCCAATCAATATGCGGTATATAGATTTCTGTTTTTCTTAGACCTACATCAAATTTTGGATAAGTTGCGGCATTATTGGAATGAAGCATTGGATTTAAAAATGCAGGTCCTAGCCAAATTGCCTGTGTTCCAAATCCTGCCGTAAGTTTTTTCCATGAATAGCGGAGTTCTGTGTCGCCCCAGTCAAATGTCCAGAATGAAGAGTCTCCAAATCTTTGAGGTGCATCAACACCAATGTTGTTTCCGTAGCCCCATGTGTATGCGTACTTATTTGTATAATATGCGCTATTGTCGACTAACTTAAATTCCCTGTTCTGGCTCCAGCTCACCTGCGGCTTAAAAGTTGCCTCAAATCCGAATGCTTCTAGTCTTGCGCCGGCTGTAAGGCTTGTGTTGTAGCCTTTTCCTTGCCAGAGCGCGCCGTCGTTTTGTCCGTAAGGGGCTTTTGTGTTGTATGAATTGAACCATTCCGGACCGTAGAGCTTGAGTTTTACGCTGCGGTCGATTCCTGCTGTAAACCAGTTTGTTTCTGTTGAGTCAGATTCGTATAAAGTGCGTTTTGTTCCGAGATTGTTGTCTTTCCAAAGATGGTTTTCGTCCGTAATCTGCCATTCACTGTCGCTGAGTGTGCGGTAGTTTAGTGTAGGGCGTTCTGCCGCTCCTGTAAGGCTTAAAAAGTCGTAGTATTCTTCTTCTGTTGATTTTAAGGCTTCCTGGGCGAAAATGGATGAAAAAACAGAAAGCACAATTGGCATTATAAAGTTGATTTTTTTCATGTGCATATTATAGCTTTTTTGGACTGATAGAATCAACTGTAAATTTTCTTACAAACTTAAAAAATTGAAGTTTTTCTATTGACATAATTTATTCAGCTTGATATAGTATTATCACGCTTTGCAAAAAGCAATGCGGGGATGGTGGAATTGGTAGACACGCCAGCTTGAGGTGCTGGTGGCGCAAGCTGTGCCTGTTCAAGTCAGGTTCTCCGCACTTAAGGACTGCTAAATTGCAGTCCTTTTTTTTATGCCTTTATAGAAAAAAACTAGACAATTTTAATAAAAGTTTATAATATACTTATGTTAGGTAATTTTACTAAATTAAGGAGGATGTTATGTTTAAGCCAAGTTTTTCAAACATTCTTGTTCTTCGTGGAAAATCAGGAAAGAAAGTTTTTGATTTTATAAAAAAAGCAAGACCTGTAACAACTCCTATTATGACCTCTTTAGAAAAAGAAAATTTTGAGAGAGAGTTTTCAAAGTTTCTTTCTTCTTGTAAAAAATGAAAGAATTAGTTTTAAATACTGATAAATTTCTCCTAGAGTCTATTCAGGAAAAGAAAAATGCGAATCTTTTAAATAGTTTTAGAGCCTCTTTTGTATCATATTGCCAATCTCATAGGAAATACTGATATTGTGTATTTGTATGCAATAAATGCTATTGTAAAAAAAAATATATTAAAATTGGGGATTTACGGAATTAAAAAGAACCGAAGATTTAAATTTAGTAAACAAGAAAATTCGTAAGCAGGAAGAAAACGGCTGTATATTTATGTTTAAAAAACTAGATTCAAAAAGATTAAATCCTGATTTTCAATAGGAAAAGTGAGCTTGCAATGCAGTCCTTTTTTATGCCTTGAATTGCTGTTTCAGCTAGAGAAAACTTCTTGCTATTTTTTTTGCCGGGTTTTACAATTTCAGCATGAATGCAAAAAAACTTTCGCTCCTTATAAACGCTGCTTCTGGAAAATGCGAGGCGGAGCTTGTGATAAAAAATTGCCGTGTTGTAAATCCTATAACGCGGACTGTAAAAAATGCGGACATTGCTGTGGAGCAGGGATTGATTGCCGGCGTTGGCTCGTACCGCGGAAAAACAGAAATTGATGCGCATGGGCTTTTTGCGGTTGCAGGGCTTATTGACGCCCATGTTCATATAGAGTCTTCAATGTGTACGCCGGAATCTTTTGCGCAGCTTGTAGTTCCAAAAGGCACAACAACGGTAATTGCCGACCCTCACGAAATTGCGAATGTCAGCGGTTCTGAAGGAATTCACTTTATGATTAATTCCGCGCGCCGTGTTCCGCTAAAAGTTCATTTTATGATTCCGTCCTGTGTTCCCGCTACTAGCTTTGAAGATTCCGGAGCTATTCTTGATTCAGAATCAGTTGAAGAGCTTTTAAAAGAGCCTGAAATTTTGGGACTTGGTGAATTGATGAATGCGCCCGGAGTTTCTTCCTGCGATTCTGAAGTTCTGGAAAAAATATGCGCGGCAAAAAATGCCCAGAAAATTATAGATGGACACGCGCCTGGCTTGAACGGTTTTGCTCTTAATGCTTATTCTGCGGCGGGAATAAAAACTGACCATGAATGCAGTTCTCCACAGGAAGTTTTGGAACGGCTTGAAAACGGAATGTATGTTCTTTTGCGTCAAGGTTCTGCTGCCCAAAATCTGGCTGAAATTCTTCCTTCCGTAACAAAAGAAAATTCCAGAAGATGCGCGATGTGCACTGACGACAAGCATCCTCAGGATATAATTGAATCCGGTCATATAAACGCAAATCTTAAGCTTGCTGTAAAAAACGGACTTGACTGCTTTACGGCGATTGCAATGGCGACCATAAACGCTGCGGAATGCTACGGCTTGAATGATGTCGGACTGATTGCGCCAGGATATTCCGCGGACATTGTTCTCTTTAATAATCTTGAGAATTTTGAAGCTGAAAAAGTTTTTATAGACGGAAAACTCGCTGCGGAAAATGGAAAGGCTGTTTTTGAAATCCGAAACAGGGTAGACAAGGCTGTAACTCATTCAGTTCATATCAAGCCACTTATAATAGAAGATTTATCAATAAAATTAACTTCTGAAAATGCAAAAGTCATAAGTTTAAAAAATCATGAGCTTGTAACAAAGTGCGAAATCCGGAAAGTGAATTTGACTAACGGAATTTTTGACTGCAAGGAAAATCCTCAGATTCAAAAACTTATTGTAGTGGAGCGGCACAAGAAAACTGGAAAAATCGGAAAAGGTCTTATAGAAAACTACGGAATCCACGGCGGAGCGATTGCCACTACAATTGCCCACGATTCCCACAATATTATATCTGCAGGCGACAACGACAATGACATTTTTGTTGCGATAAATGAGCTTAACAAAATGGGCGGCGGAATTATTCTTGTAAAAGACGGAACTGTCATTGGTTCTTTGTCTCTTCCGATTGCGGGCTTGATGTCCGACAGGAATTTTGTGGAAGTAAGCCAGACTTTGAAAAGTCTTTTGGAACTTGCCTGGAACGAGCTTGGAATCAGCCGTGAAATTGAGCCTTTTATGACGCTTTCATTTTTAAGCCTGCCTGTGATTCCTGAAATAAAGCTTACTCCGCGCGGACTTTTCGATGTCAATAAGTTTGAATTCACTCCGATTGAAGCTGACTGATATTCTTTTTTGTCATTTGTATTTTTCTAAATTTTTGATTATATTATAGTCTATGAAAAAACAACCAAACGAAAAAGAAATTTTAGGACTTCCAGCTGAAACTCAGCTTCCTTTAAAACTTAATATTCTTCCTATTGGCGGTCGTCCGATTTTTCCGGGAATTTTTACGCCGCTTATGATAAATAATTCCGAGGATATAAAAGTTATTGAAAATTCTTTGGCAGGCGACGGTTTTATTGGAATCGTCATGTTAAAAGAAGACAAGGAAAATCCGACTGTTGTTGATCTTCATAAAGTTGGAACTGTTGCCCGCATTATAAAAAAAATAAATTTGCCTGATGGCGGTGTGAATGTTTTTGTTTCTACCTTGCAGCGTTTTAAAATCCGCAAGGTCTTGAACAGTTCAAATCCTATTGCCGCGGCTGTTGAATATCTTGAGGACGAAGAGGATAATACTTTTGAAGTAAAGGCTCTTACACGCGCTCTTATAAGTGAAATGAAGGAAATCAGCGAAAACAATCCGATGTTCAGCGAGGAAATGCGCCTTAACATGGTGAATATTGATCATCCCGGAAAAATCGCGGACTTCATTGTTTCTATTTTGAATATTGACAAAGAAGAACAGCAGAAAGTTCTTGAAATGACAAATGTTCACAAAAGAATGGAGCAGGTTCTTGTCTTTATAAAAAAAGAGCAGGAAATTTTCCGTGTTCAGAAAAAAATTCAGACTGAGCTTAATGAAAAAGTTGAAAAAAATCAGCGTGAATATTTTTTGCGCGAGGAAATGAAAAGCATTCAGGAAGAACTTGGAATTGCTGGGGATTCAAAGACAAGCGACTATCAGAAGTTTAAGTCAAAAATAGAATCATTTAATTTTAAAGGCGAAGTGAAAGAAGCGTTGGACAGCGAGCTTGAGAAATTTCATTTGCTTGATCCGCATGATCCTGATTACAACATGAGCCGAAATTATCTTGAAACGGTTTGTTCTCTTCCGTGGAATGACGAGCCGCTTGAAAACTACAATATTGAAAAAGCTTCAAAAATTCTTGAAAATGACCATTACGGTCTTGAAGATGTAAAAAAACGCATCATTGAATATCTTGCTGTGCGGATGCTAAAAAACGACGGAAAGGGTTCTGTGCTTATTCTTGTCGGACCTCCGGGAGTTGGAAAAACCAGCGTTGGACGTTCGATTGCAAATGCGATGAACAAAAAATTTTTTAGATTCAGCGTGGGCGGTGAGCATGATGAGTCCAAGATAAAAGGCTTCAGGCGGACTTATATCGGTTCTATGCCGGGACAAATTATCGAAGGCTTGAAAATTACAAAGTCAAAAGCTCCTGTTTTTATGATTGATGAAGTTGACAAGATGAATGCAAGCGCACAGGGAGATCCTGCTGCCGCATTGCTTGAGGTTCTTGATCCTGAGCAGAATTCAACTTTCCGCGACAACTATTTGAATTTGCCGTTCGATTTGAGCAAGGTTTTCTTTATCCTTACTGCGAACACTTTGGACACAATTTCTCGGCCATTGCTTGACCGCGCTGAAATAATTGAACTTTCCGGCTACATAGATCAGGAAAAAATTGAAATTGCGCGGAAATATTTGCTTCCGAAAAATCTTGTTAAAAACGGATTCAAAAAAAATCAGGTGAAATATTCAAAGCAGGCTTTTGCTTTAATTGCAACGGAATATGCAAGGGAAGCCGGAGTCCGCAATTTTGAAAAGTGCATTGATAAGATAAACAGAAAACTTGCCGCCGTGGAAGTAAGCCAGCTTGAAAAAAACGGAGCGACTGATTCTGCAAAGATTGGCGAGGCTGTTGCAAAGAAAATTTTCAGCATCGATATTCCAGAAGTCAGAAAATATCTTGGCAAGGCTATTTTTGATGAAAGCCAGATAAAAACAGCTTCTGTGCCAGGAACTGCAATTGGTCTTGCCTGGACAAGCATGGGCGGCGACACTTTGCTTTTGGAATCGATTGCGATAAAGTCTTCTAAAGGCGGGCTTCAGCTTACAGGACAAATGGGCGATGTTATGAAGGAAAGCGCACAGATTGCCATGAACTGGAGCCGTCAGTTTGCAATAGAAAATAAAATCAAGGACAGCAAATGGTTTGAGGAAAATACAGTTCATCTGCATATTCCAGAAGGCGCAACTCCCAAGGACGGGCCTAGCGCGGGAATTACGATGGCGGTAACTTTTACTTCGCTTTTTAAAGGAAAGAAAATAAAGACGAATCTTGCAATGACAGGTGAACTTAGCCTTACTGGTCAGGTGCTTCCGATTGGCGGACTTAGGGAAAAAACTGTCGCCGCAAAGCGCAACAAAATAAAAACGATTATAATTCCAAAGGCGAATGTCCGAGACCTTGACGAAATTCCAGAGCACGTAAAAAGCGGAATAAAATTTATTCCAGTGTCAAATGTTCAGGAAGTGATTGACATTGTCTTTTAGAGTATGAAATTTGCCTTTGCTTTTTTTTCTGGATTTTTTATTCTTGTTTCTGCTTCTTTTGCTTTTCCGTTTAATTTGAAACTTTCGGAGCAGGAACTCGATTCGGCTTTAAATGGTGAAATTCTTATTCGGAATATCAGCTCGTACAAAAATATTTGCCTTGATGTGGAAAATGCGGAAATAAATTCTTGCCTTGATGAATTGAAAGAATTGAATCCGCGTTATTTTGTTGAAGTTCTTCAGATTAGGAAAGCAAATGATGGAGATGTCGTTATAAAAAAACTTTCTGAGCTTCTTTCAAATGTTGAGTCTTATACAGAAATTCCTTATTATTCTGAACGGCACAAGACGACAGCTCCGCTTTATTCATACTGCAAAATTCTTTCTGATTCGCAGGTTGATGGAATTCACAGTTTTACTGTTGATATGGAAATGCCGCCTTTTGAAGTTTACACTGCGGAAATTTCGATAAAAACAGATTATGAAAATTTTCTGCTTTATAAGTCAAAAAACTTAAATGACATGGCTTGTATTTCTTTTGTGCGTGTAAAAGAAAATAATCTTAGGTCTGTTGTTACTGCTTTTAAATATAACGAATATTGGATTATCTATGGAATTGGAGCGGCAAAAGCACCCAAAATAAAATTTTTGACGCACAGAATTGAAGTTGCCTTTATTTCTCGAGTAAAAGCATTTTGTTCTTTTGCAACGTCTTTTTTAGATTGAAGCAATAGAAGTTATAAATAAGAGAGGGGCTGTCCAAAAAGAAATGGGAAGCCCTGATTATTTTAAATTTACAAACAAATTCACTAAATTTTTTGAAAGTAAATTTTACAAGATATTCGTCAAATTCTTTTTCTTCATTTGAACGTAAAAAATTTGGATAGCTTTTTAACGTCTTAAAACGGATTTCTGCTGCCTTTGCAGATGTCCCAAAGACTTTTTGAATTTCTTTGGCATCCATCTTTTTGCCGCGCTTTTCAATCTCTTTTATTACTGGCTCTGGCATAAGTATTTCTGCGGCAAAGAAATTTGCCTCAAGTTCTTGCTTATTATAAAGTTCTGTATTTTTTTCGCCTGCGTTTAAATCATGATTGCTTTCATAATGAAAAAGCTCATGAAGTATTGAAAACTTTGAATGTGCGGGCGGCTTTGTTTCATTGTAAAAGACTGTGTAGCGTCCATTTTTCTCATACAGTTCTTCCGATTCGCTTTTAAAATACACTCGTTGAAAGCCATGTTTTTCTGCCCAGTCAAACGAATGAAGCTCCAAGTCTGAAAAATCTTCAATGATTTTAGCAGTTTTAAAAGGTCAGCCTTAAAACGCGGACCCTGATAGAAACTGAAGTGCAGAAGATTCATGAGAAAACCGAAATCAAAGTTTCAGATCTTGTAGCTTTTGCAGGAGTTTCTAAAAGTACCTGGCATGAATGGCGGACGAGGAAAGGAATTGAGACAAGGCATAATCACGAAACACCGAAATTGAACTGGTACACACCGGAAGAAAGAACGGCTGTTGTAAAATATGTCCTTGCTCACAAGAACTTCCTGTACGGCTACCGCTACCTTGCCTGGCAGATGATTGACGAAAATGTAGCCTTTGTCCGCCCTGCACGCGTCTACAACATCATGAAAGACTACGATTTAGTCCACAAATGGGCTAAGAATGAAGGAGAAGCAAAGAAAAAAGGCTTTGACCAGCCCGAGGCTCCGCATGAGCAATGGCATACAGATATTTCATACATCAAGGTTCTTGGTGTG
>OIZO01000265.1_pt1 | contig 38297 bp, 32 predicted proteins | sample 1588551 | NCBI WGS metagenome assembly OIZO01 (sample SAMN03283271) | human gut metagenome | biome: human-associated habitat; material: feces | host: Homo sapiens | place: Peru | collected 2012 | reverse complement strand
GCGCCGATGGTACTGCAATGCAATGCGGGAGAGTAGGTGGCTGCCTTCTTTACTTGAGGTCTTCAAGGTCTAACGACTTTGGAGACCTTTTTTTGTATTTGGACATAATAACATGTTTCCAATTTTTTTGTCAATGAACCATTATGGACTTGTTTGCAAAATAAATATCCATTACCTTTGTTTTTATAAAACTATAAAAACGTCAAAATATGAAAAACGGAGTATTAAAAATTCTTTTAGTGGCAGTTCTATCCGTTCTTGCTACTTCTCATGCTTTTTGTCAGCAAAATCAAGAAGTAGAGAAAACCGAGAAAGCAAAATCAAGCCAAGTAGTAGAAGAGATGCCTGTGTTCCCTGGTGGTGAAAAAGCTTTAGTGACTTACCTTAAAGAGAATCTTAAATATCCAACAGTTCCTGCAGAAAATGGAATTCAAGGTAGGGTAATAGTATTGTTTAAAGTCGAGGCAGATGGTAGCCTCACCGACGTGCGAATAGGAAGAAGTGTTGACCCTTGGATTGACAGAGAAGCATTACGTCTTGTAAAGGCTATGCCCAAATGGATACCAGGTAAGCAGGATGGAAAGCCTGTTCCAGTGAAGTTTCAAGTATCAATTACTTTCAGCTTAAATTAATAAAATAGTTTTTATTGTTATAATATGGCGTTAAAGCAGTCTGTTTCATTTTGACGAAACGATTACTTTAACGCCTTAGTTGTTTTTATAGACTACCTTGTCTGTATAATTTTCATTTGTGAACCATTATGGACTTGTACAGGTCATAAATATCTGATAACTTTGCTCCTTACTTAATGATAATTTTTATAACATGGGAGCTATATTACTGATTATTCTTATAGGAATTATATTATTTGTTGTACTTGGCCTCTTGGGCTGGGGTGTTCAATTGTTGGGTTTATTCGGAGGCTTCTTAGGTAGTGGAATCACTGGATGTATTGGATGCTTCGTCAGATTCTTCTGGTTTATTTTCGTCGCCTTCGTTCTTATTGTTCTCGCTTGTTCCGTATTCTAAATTCATAAGTCAGTCCCATAACCTTAAAAATAATAACTGTTATGACATATTGCAAAAAGTGTGGCGCAACGCTACAACCAGGAATGAAATTTTGTACCAAGTGTGGACAACCCGTCAGCTTGCAACCTCAGGCACCTCAGCAACCTCATGCTCCACAGCCTGTGCGTCCTCAAGCACCTGTTATGCCACAGCGCCCGATGCAACCGCAGCGACCTGTTATGCCACAAGCCCCTACCACACAATCTCCACAACCAAGCAAGGGAATGTTCACCAATGCCGTGCGCTCTGTTGCTAACGCCATGACCGGTGGTGCGCTCAATCGTCAGATAGCCGAAGAGCAAAGACAGGCCCTAAATCAGCAGGCAGCTGAGGGACGTGTCGAAATACGCGAGGCAAGAAACGCGCAGCAGCAAGCCGAACTGGCTCAGATGGCTGCCGAACGTGAGGCAGAGCGTAGTCGTGACCGCCGCAGTATGGAGGCTGTAGATGGTGTTGACGTGGTGCGTGGCAGAACAATATGGAACATTCAGCCGGGCGAGATAGCCCGCAAGATAAGCGAGCGCGAACTCGACGAGATAGAGAAACTCAAGGGAATAATCGTGCAGGAAGGTTGCACAGCCATCATCTTTGCTAATGGTGAGCTGGTTTCCACTCTTTCGGCTGGTGCCTACCTATTCTATAAGTCGTTGGAAGAGGAGCAGGCTGCCATCAAGGCGGCTGTGGAGAAGGCTGAGAAAGACATGGCTGAAGCCGAAAAGCGTGAACGCGACCGCAAACGTCTGGCTCAGCCCACATTCCGCGAGCTCGGTATCGTGGGCGAAGTAGGCAGAGGTTTCAGTTGGCTTGGCCGCATCATCTTCGGCGAGAAGAAGGGTGAGCAGAAGGAGAAAGCCAAGAAGCGTCAGCTGAATTATGCCCGCATCTTGGCTCGCATCACTCAGGCTCCTATCCTGTCAGTTTATATAGTCAGCAACCGTTTCATCACTCTCACATTCGGCGGTGCTATTAAGGAGGACGGCAATCTTGCCTTCCAGCCCTATACCATTCCGATGGGCATGCATGACGTGCAGATTGGTGTATCGCTCCAGATGAGCGTTAATGACATCCATACTTTTGCCACCAATTATCTTGCCGACCGCAACAGCGTCACCACAAGAGAATTGCAGCAGATGCTCAACGGTACCGTAGAGACATTGCTGCGACAGGAGCTTCGCAATCAGAACTACGATCAGAGCGGATTTACCGTCGACATGGTCAACGCTCTGAAAGAACATATCCGTCAGACCATCAATCAGCAGGTGTATGGCATAGAATGCACACGGGTGCTGAACATCACCGACAACAATAAGGACTTTGAGCGTTTCCGTCAGGTGGAACGTCAGCTGTATAATACAGAGAAGGAACTCGACTACATGCACCGCACGGGCGAATTCCGCAACCGTATGGAGGTGGAGGCTAATGCACAGCAGATAGCTTCGGCAAAGAACGCCGAAGAACTGCGCCATGCTCTCCAGAAACTCAATATGGACCAGCTTCTGCATGACGACGAGCTAAACGAGTTCGTGCAGATGCTCGAAAGCCAGAAGCGCATACGTGAGGCAAAGACCGAGGAGGAAGAGTTCGAGGCTTTGGAAGACCTTCGTAAGAACCGCCTCGTGAAACAGGAGGAGATGGAGGTGCTCGAAGACGAACTTGCACATAAGAGAATCCCGCGTGAAGAGATAACGGAGATAATGCGCATACAGAGTCAGCAGAACATCGACGCTGCCCGTCTCAAAGCAGAGTGGGCTCTCGACGACTCGCGCACTGACCATGACTGGGAACGCGAAGACTTGGAGCGCCGCCGCAACTGGGGCATCGAAGACGAAGAGCGTGAGCGCCAGTGGATGCAGGAGGAAAAGGAATATAGCCGCCAGCGCGACCGTAAGATGAATGAAGACGAATACGACTTCAAGCAGCTTATGCGCCAGCGCGAAATGGATAAGGAAGACCATCTGCTCGCACGCAACGAGAAACTGGAGGACGACCGCCTCGCCTACGAGCGCAACCGTCAGGAGAAGATGGACGACGACCTGCTGGAAGCCAACCGCCACCAGCGCCAGATGGACAAGCTACAGCAGATGGCGCAGATGCAGGCGCAGATAGACCAGCAGAAGTATCAGCACGAAGAGAATATAGCCACCATCGAGAGCAACGAGCAGATCAATCGCGACAATCAGTTTGCCAATATGACCGACGAGCAGATACGTGCAGCACAGCTCTCTCACCTCACTGCAGACGCACAGGTGGCAATGGCTAACGCCTATAACGGCGCTAAGGAAGCCGATGCCTTGCGAAAGACCACTGCCGAGAAGGAAGCCATGATGCAGCAGATGCTACAGATGCAGCAGCAGAACAGCAACGCACAGATGGAGGCGATGATGAAGATGGCTGGCATGATAAAGGATACTGCCACCGGCATTAGCGGTGCTCAGCAGACACAACAGCAGCAGCGCATAAGCCAGCTGGAGGAGGACAACCGCCGACAGCAGGAGCGTGTGGACCATACTCAGGATGTGGCAATGAACAACATATCGCAGGTTAGCTCGGCAGCTGCCAACAACTTGAACGCTTTTAACGGTGAAATAGAATGTCAATGCTACAACTGCGGACACACCATCCGCATAGCGCAAGGCACACCCTGCTGCCCTGACTGTGGTGCTCCGTTCCAATGGTAACCTAAAAAACAGAAAGACTATGAGCGACATAAAACTTGATGGCGATGCGGCTGTGGTAGGCGGAATACATACCGACTCACACAATACGCAGAACAACTATAACACCACCAACAACAGTACGGTGAACAACAAGACCGTGTATGAGGCACAGAAGACGCAGACTGAGATCAGTCAGCAGAACGAACGCCTCTTTCTCGAAGCCGTGCAGGAACGTCTGGTGGACGGCAAGCTGGACAATCTGCGTCTGGCTGAGCTGAACCAGCTGAGCATACAATGGCAAATAGCTCCGATGCGTGCCTCGCAGATAATCGACCAGGTGCGCCGCAACATCAGCGTCATGCAAGGCAGCAAGGGCAACGAGTTCTTGGCAGAGCAGACGCTTAACGAGGTGTTTAATGCCATACAGACCAACCATACTGACATCCTGCAACGCAAGTTTAATGGGCTGGAGCAGTTGGCTCGTGTGATGACGGGCGACAACAACATCCAGTTCTACTATCATCTGCTGCTTGCCTCGATGTATCCCGACAAGTGCGCCCTTGCCTTCTTCGGTTTGCGCACCGACAACTATTGGCAGCTCTTCTGGGCGCATGTGGCGTTCATCAAGACCGGCAACGTGGACAACGCCACCGTGCTCTTGCCAAGAATGGGAGGCTTCGGCTGTCCGCAAGGCGACATTGCCCTGCTGATGGCTCTCGACAATCTTGCCGACTATCACAAGAACGGCAAACAGGACTACTACCGACAGCAGACCCTGCAATATCTCGACCAAGCCGTGCAGAACGGAATGAGCGAGCCGCTGGGTGCTCTGTGGTACGCCGTGAAGGAGATGCTTGAGGACAAGCCCCAGCCCGAAGAGTGGTATCAGTTTTATTGCGACACCACCCTTGCCGAGCTAAAGCCCAAGGAGAAGACCAAGATGGCTGTGCCGCCGCAGATGCCTACGCCTCCACCTATGCCGAAGTTTAATGCGCAGAACGTGAAGCTCAACCAAATGCGTGGCTTCAATCCTCTGCAAGCTGCCAACAACATGGGATTGGGAAGCGTCAACGCCATCAGTCAGCAGCCCAAAATGGCAAGTATGCCGGGAGTTGCTACTCCTCCTCCGATGCCAGGACAAAGCAAGTCGGCTCCGCAACCCGCAGCCGATGCCTTGGACGACCGTTACGGCATCATCCTTACCAACGCCAACGCCTTGGCAAGAAAATACGGATGCAGCACGCAGGACGTGTATGACGTCTTCAACGACTTCATACAGAATGCCTACGACCAGCGGATGTACTGGACATTCCTCGACATTGCCCAATACGGAATGGACTCTGCCAACGAGCCTCCATCATGGATAGAATGCAACGAGGCGGTGTCGCGCTGCATAGCCGAAAACAAGCTGACAGCAGGTGCCGACTTGCATCTATTTATAATAGGTGGCGACGACGTCATTCCTATTCCGCGTGTGGAAGACCCGTGGCCGTATGGCAGCGAACGGATACCCACCGACACATGCTATGCCTTTGAAGGCACCTACATCGTGGACCTGCTGGACAACCGCGACTCCGACTTCACCGTAGGATGCGCCCGAAACAATGTGGCTCGACTGCCGCTGGAAGACGGAAAGCTGAGTACGGACATACGAAGCGACCTCGGAGCTTACTTCAATATCAGCGGAATGTATGGCGACGGAATACCCGTAGGCAATGTGTTGATGATAAGCAACCGCGACTGGATCCCAGCCAGCTGTACGATGACCCAACACCTGCCGCTGCTTTACAGCAACGACGACCCCGAACTCATCCGCAACGGAATGTATATCAGTCCGAAGCTGCTGACGCAAGACGCTGAAAGTCTCGGCATCTACTGCAAGTCTCTGGACAATGCCGACATGCTGATGTTCAATCTGCATGGTGCCGACGCAAAGGGCATGTGCGGATTCTATAGCGAGGCAGAAGCCTTCAATCCTTCGCTTCTCAGCCGTGGCAAGGCAAGGGTGTTCAACACCGTGGCATGCTTCGGTGCACGATATGCCGGTTACGAACGCAACGACTCGATGTTGCTCAGCGCCCTCTATGGAGGAGGCGTATTGCTCTATACCGGTTCGCTCGTGTCAGTGCCGATGTTCAGCAGCGGAGAGACCGACGAGGTGCGTGAGCTGATACTCAATCCGGGTACGGGCAGCGAGGTGCTTATGCGCCTTTATCCTCTCTATCAGTTTAAGGGAATGACGGGAGGCAAGGCCCTGCTGCAAGCCAAGTGCGACTACTTCAATATGTGCCGCAATATAGAGGACGACTGCTTCTCTATGAGCACTGCCTTGATGTTCTGCCTCTATGGCAACCCGATGCTTAATGTGCGTCGCAGCGACCATGTCATTGAGTCGGCTTTGCGTAACGATGCCATGCCGCCAGCAGCAGTAAAGGCAGACGGAATGCCGTTCAGGAAGACCATGCGCCAGCGACTGTTGAAGAAAGACATGAACAGCCAGTCGCTCATCGACCAGATACGCGGATATGTGGACGACAACCTGAACGCCATCCGAACGATGGTGGAACAGCATCTCTATCGGCAGTTGGGACTGAACCCGCAGACGCTGGACAGCATCGACCAATTCAGCCGACCCACCATCGACGGCAATTACGAGATGGGCTACTCGTTCAACTATCATGACCCTAACCGACAGTATGGTGCCGACACCTTTGTGGAGGTGGATGCGAAGGGCAAGACAAAGAGAATTTACACAACTAAAAAATTGAACTTTCGCAAGTTCAGAAGTTAATGGAATTAAAGAAGTTATCACTCCCTTTGGTCGTTCAAGAAGTTCTTGCTTAAGCAAGCGGCAAAGCCGAGCGAACGGACAATAGCTTTATTGCTTAAACAATAGGACATTTGTCCATTAACTTCACGAGCGAAGCGAGTTATCTTCCAATAACTTCCAATAACTTCTTTCGCTTGCGAAATCTAAGTAATAATAATTAAAAACAGAAATAATATTATGGGATTCTTTGGTTTTAAGTCTTCCCGCGAAGTGGAAGAAGAAAAGAGACAGGCAGCGGAAGAGGCTGCAAGAAAAGTGGAACAGACCAATCTGACCAACCTCAGCAATCTGAGCAAGGGCAGTCAGGTGAACTTTGCCATTCCATATTTTGATGTCTTCGACCCGCGTCTGCAAGACTATGGTGTGCCTGTGGCTGTACATGGTGCCATTGTGTATGCCATCGAGGATATGGACCTCTTCCATAGCGTTAACCGCAACGAGGCTTACAGCGACGAGACTTTCAAGAACAAGCTCCGTGGTCAGCTCACCAAGTTCATCAAGAGCGTGGTGGTGAATGCTCCTATAGACGCTCAGATTCCGGTGGTTCAGATTGAGCGCAAGATTATGGAGATAAGCGAGCTGGTGCAGCAGCGTGTAATGCCGCAGGTGGAGAAGCTCTTCGGCATCACTATCCGCAGCCTTGACATCACGAGCATCAACATCGACAAGGAGAGCCGTGGCTATCGCGAGCTAAGAGCCCTTACTGCCGACTTGGAGAAGGATCGCATGATGGCTCAGCACAATGCTCAGATATCCAACTTCAACCTCAACAACGACCTGCAGCAGGATATGCTCCGCAAGCAGTCATCTCTTAATCTGGACGCTATGGGCAGAAAGCAGGAGCTCGACCTCGGCGGTCAGGAGGAACTGCAGCGTATGAACCTTGAAAACCAGCGCGAGACAATGCGCATTCAGCGTGAGGAGATGCAGCGTGCCTCTCGCCTGCAGACCGAACAGACCTTTATGGGTGCTCACCAAGCCAACCTCAATGCCGGCGTGCTGAACAACGCTATGGACAACGGCATCAATGCCTTCCGTCAGCAGCCTATGGGTGGTATGGGTCAGATGGGTGGCGTTCCGCAGATGCCGGGCATGGGTGGTGCGCCGCAGATGCCTGGTAAGGGAGCCGTTCCTCAGGTGCAATACTTTATCGGCATAAACGGTCAGCAGTATGGTCCGTGTGACTGGAACAAGCTGCAGCAACTCGTTCAGCAAGGTCAGCTCACCCAGCAGTCGTACGTATGGAAGAACGGCATGGCGCAATGGGAATTTGCTGGCAACGTAGCAGAACTCGCCCCGTTGTTCCAAGGCACAGCTCCGCAGATGCCGGGAATGCCGCCGCAGATGCCGGGGATGTAAAGAATAAGAGAAGTAAAAAGAATAATTATTGACATATTAAAAGCGCAATTATGTTTTCAAAAGAATTAGAAGCATTGATAAATGCTTCACTTGAAGATGGTGTTCTTGAGGAATATGAGAAGGCAGCTATTGTGAAGCGTGCCAAATCAGAAGGTGTAGATCTCACAGAGTTGGAAATCTACATCAACTCTATCTTGCAGAAACGCAAGAGAGAGCACGACTTGGCTGAAGATGCCAAGCAAGAGAAGATTGACCAAAGGAAGAGAGAGGCATTTGGCAGAGTATGCCCTAACTGTGGCAGACAAGTTCCTCCTATGACCTTGAAGTGTGAGTGTGGGTATGAATTCACAGAAGCAAGTACGGTTTCGTCGATACAAAAATTGTCAGATAAATTACTATCTGTAACCATAACTGATGAAGATAGCAGTGAGATAAGACATGCAGAAAATAAGCAAGTTATGAGAGCTAAAATTCTTACCAATAAGAAGGTTGATATAATCGCCTCTTTCCCAGTTCCTAACACAAAAGAAGATATTATTGAATTTTTGGCCATTTCAATAGTTGGAGCAAATAAGAAATTGGGATTTTTTGAAGTAAAAAGAAATTTTTATATACTTATTTCTGTCGTTTGTGCCATTATTCTAATTAAAAGCCTAATTGTCGGCTTAAGTGGTGATACTCTGACAGCTACTGGAATAGTAGTAGGTTCTGGTGTTATACTTGGTGCTTTTTGCACATTGTATCTTGAGTCAAAATCTTATTCTGAAGAAAAGATGAAAAAAGCTTGGCGTGAAAAATTTGATGAAGTAATGCTAAAAGCAAGAAGTCTGCGTGGTGACCCTGATTTCACGCAACAACTTAACTACTACGAAAATCTTTTGGATGAGTAATAGTGGCTATGGTTACCGTTTCATAGATAACAATAGTTTTAGAAGTATTAAGACAATAATAACTCAATAAAAAAAACAATTATGTTTTCAAAAGAATTAGAAGCATTGATAAATGCCTCACTTGAAGATGGTGTTCTTGAGGAATATGAGAAGGCAGCTATTGTGAAGCGTGCCAAATCAGAAGGTGTAGATCTCACAGAGTTGGAAATCTACATCAACTCTATCTTGCAGAAACGCAAGAGAGAGCACGACTTGGCTGAAGATGCCAAGCAAGAGAAGATTGACCAAAGGAAGAGAGAGGCATTTGGCAGAGTATGCCCTAACTGTGGCAGACAGGTTCCTCCTATGACTTTGAAGTGTGAGTGTGGGTATGAATTCACGCAGCAAAGAACAATCTCTTCCATCCAACTTCTTTCAGAAAAGTTAAGCAATATCACCTTAACAAAAGCTGAAGAAAACGAGATTGAAGAAGCAGCTTCTACTGATCAAATTGCAAAGAGAGAGACATTCATTGTCAATAAGAAAATAGATATAATATCTATATTCCCAGTTCCTAATACCAAAGAAGATATCATAGAATTCCTTTCTCTGGCAATAGCAGGAGCAAATAAGAAACTGGGCTTTATGGATATAAAAACTAATTGCTATAAAGCAGTAGCAATTGCGGGTATTATTATACCTGTGGTTGGTTGGTTGATTGGTGCAGTTTTTCTGATGACAAAATCTTTTGCTGAAGAAAAATTGAAGAAGGCTTGGCGTGAGAAATTTGAGCAAGTATTGCTCAAAGGACGTAGCCTGAGAGGTGATGCAGAATTCACGCAACAACTTGACTATTACGAAAGCCTATTAGAAGAGTAATGGATTCAGGAATTATCATTTCATTAATACTTGGCTTCGCAAGTATAGTTAGTTCTATTTGTTTTGGCTTCATTCCAGGATTACGTAGAAGTAAAATAGAAAGATTAGAAAAGAAGGTCAACACTTTAGCACAAGATATAGACTCTTTCTATGCCATAGAGCAATCTCTGCTAGAGCAACTTTCAGCAGCTACTGGGAAAAATAGCAAAACGATAAAGGAAAATACTAGAAAGCAAGTAAAGATAGAAAAAGGAAGAGCACTAAGTTCTTATGCTTGTCCAAGCGGAATTGCTTCTTATTTATAAACAAGGCGATGTCGTAAACAAGTACGACATCGTCTTAGAAACTATAACAATTAATTATGAAAACATTTGTAGAAAAATTAAAAAACAATCCAATCTTCCAGCTTTCCTTGTCGTCCAAGGAGTTGTTTCACAGCAACTTCTTGGCATGGTTGGCAGAAGACGACAATACCCGTTGTGTGTTCAATAAAGTAATGCAAACATGGTTGGACGACAAGAACTGGGAGTATAAGCCTAACGAGATGGAAGTGAAACGTGAATATAATCATTTTGATTTTTGCGTTTGTGACAAACTTACTATTGACGGCAACGATGTAACGGGAAGTGTGCAGGTGGTTCTTGAAAACAAATTCAAGAGCATAGCATACAAGGCTCAGCTTGTGGACTATAAGGATAGGACAAAGACTCTGAATGAGGAAGGTTATAAGAACAAATATAAGGCAGAAGAAGCCAACAATGGTAAAATTCTCCCTAGAGGTTGGAGAGACGAGGTGGAACATCCAAATACAAAGTACATCTTGCTGACTTTGGCTGATAATTTCTTAGACAAAGACGAAATCCAAAGTTTAGGATGGAAGATTGTTACATACGCAGAGTATGCAAAGCTTTTAAGAACTGTTGTTGGGGAATTGAAAGATGACGAGATAAAGGGAAATAAGGCCTTCTATGTTGAACTCATCGCGCAATATTGCAATTTCATAGAGAAGTTTTCAGAGCAAATCAACGAATGCTTAGACAATGTCAAAGAAGACAATTACTGGGATATCCTCAAGAATGATGACTTTACGGCTGTGCGCTGCAATGATATTTGGCAGAAAGTGGTGATGCATAAATATGCCCAAGAACTCTTCAAGCTTACTCAAGAGAAATTCCCAAACACTAAGATTGTTTTTGACGACAAAGATTCTTGGAATGATACAAGCGACCGTCCTTTGATGATTCGCGTAGCATATTTCCGCAACGAGGCTTTGGTTGAGCTGAAATACTTATTGAATAATGGTGTTGTCTTCTGCGTCCAGCAACAAGGAGATAATGGCCTTAGTATTGGCATGGTGGTAAAAGAGGAAGAAACGATTAAAAAATCTGTCAGAAAACAGGACAAGGGAAAATGGAATGCAAGCATCAAGAAACTTGTCGCCCAAAAGAAACTTGACAGAATAATAACCGGTGACACATTCAACTCTTTCCAGTCAGAAGGATCGTGCGGATATTACTATATACATAATTCTAAGAAGCTTAACATAGGCGACACATTAAAGCTTATGGTGGAGCTTATGAATAAGGCGAAAGCAATATAATAACAGAGAACAATGATAACAAAATAATCAATAATTATGATTAGTAAAGACAATAATTTTATCACATTCACTTCCAAGACCTTCCATTGGTGGCCTTTTGGATTTACGGATAGTCACTATCCTAAATTTTGGAGAGGTTTTGTAGAGCAAAACAACATCACTCTGACAGACACAGATATTACTGTATCTTACACTAAAAACAGAATAGGTGAGTATAGCTTGCCTGTAAAAGACCTGGAGTACTGTATCAAGGAGAAGAAAATCTTCAGTTTCAGACTCCCGTGGTTCTGTCTTGGCAATACAAGAGTGTCTATTGGTATTGGGAAAGAAGACAATAGTGGCTGGAAGGGTGGCAATGTGTCTTATGACAGATTCTATGTGGACTTTGATGAATATGACGATTTCATTGATGCCCTTGCAACAAAGGATCCAGTTTGTTTCTCAGAAGAATCTGAGATGTTGAAGACAAAAGCCCGCTGGTATCGTATTGACAAGCTGTTGAGCGGTAACCGCAATACACTCTGGATGAATCCTGAGCATATAATATCGTCAGAGGACATCAAAAGTGGATGGTGTGTGAATACCAAAGAAATAAAATACTTTTTCACACGAGGCGTTATATTCAATAACTTGTACGTCGGATCAGAGAAGAACATCCGTCTCAGTAATGTTAAGAATGATGATGTAAGAGCCGCTCGAAAGTTTATTAAGAATCATGGAGGCAACATCGCTGATGGTGCAGAAGTAACCTACAACGACCGCTTTACGCCCAGCGTAATATTCAGTCCGTCGTTATGGTTCACCCATTCTTCCATTGGCTTTACAGACAAGGGCATTGTGTTTCATCAGAAGACCTTCAAGACCGAGGATGACATCTTCCTGCCTTACGACAAGGTGAACATTGCCACTTATGAGAGTAAGATATATTGGCTGTTAACAAAACAGTTCACTATCTATGGTGAGCAGAACATCATGCCGAGCAGACGATACGCAAAATTAGATGTTGATGAAATAAAAAAGAAGTTGGAAGACGCCGGTGTGAAGGAATTGGATGGCGCTACATATTCACCTTCTTACCACTCATCTTGGTTCGGAGTGATGTTAAGCATTATCACACTCTCTATCTACCATTGGCTTACAGTGGCTGCGAAGAGGTTAAGCTCGCGCAACTCGTTGGTTATCGGTGACGACCGAATAGCATGGAACGGAACGATTTATGGCTTCACTGCATTCAAGAGTGGTTACAAGAGAGAGATTCTCAAGAACCTTTCAACTCTCGTGTTGGAGGGAAAAGACGTTCGTGACGTTGTCTATCTGAAGAAACATTGGTATCATCTTTGGGGACATATGTTTATTTGGGCACATCCCCAAAATATTCGTGTTCTCGAGGGTGAGGCAAGCCAGGATTCAGTAGACTATGACTTGGAAATCAAAAAAATCTGGTCGTGGAATGTGAAGAAGGCAATTTCTCAGCTTGAGGACAAGGGCTTTGTTCTGGAAGAGGATGCGCATAAGTTCTACAAAGGTTGGTGTAAACATTATCTGTTAGAAAAATATAAATAACCTGACTCCTTGCATTTTATCATAAGTGTAAGAGTTTAGACAATTATGACCGAGCCTGCTTTTGTGAAGTGGGCTCGGTCTTTATCAATGACAAAATATGTGCAAGTTACGCGAGAAGTGTTTAAGGATTACAACGGACAGACGCTTTGAGTTAGGAATTACGGCAATAATATTGCTTAACTCGTTTCTGATTGGCGTGGAGACCTACACAGAGAACTCCACCATCAGAGCGATACAATCCTCCATATTGGGAATATTCACCATAGAGATAATATTAAGGTATATAGCGTCGGGCGGCAACAAGGCGTTCTTTGACGATGGATGGAACATCTTCGACCTTTCGCTCGTTCTGATAAGTTATATTCCAGAGACGCTGTTTGCCAACGCTGCCACCATGACGGCTATACGAGTTATCCGTGTGTTTCGTGTGCTCCGACTGCTTAGGGCTGCCAAAGAGATAAAGGTGATCATAACGGTATTGATAAAGTCGATGACCGCCATGTTCTACAACGTTATTCTCTTGGGCATCTTCATCTATCTGTATGCCATCATTGGCGTGGGACTCTTCAAGATGCCCAATCCCGAGAAGATGAACCAGCAGGAACGGGTAAGATTCGAGCAATATATGGAGGAAGTGCCCAATTCGCCCGAGAACTCGCCCGACCCGTTCGGCACGTTGGGCGAAGCAATGTTCACGCTGTTCCGCGAACTCACTGGCGAGGGTTGGAGCGACCTGCGCTACAACCATATCTCGGCATACGAAAACGGATATATTAAAGCCACTCCAGCAGTAATAACCGCATACCATATCTCATGGCTCGTCTTAGCTTCGTTCCTGCTGCTTAATCTGGTGACCGGAGCAATCCTCAACAACTATCAGATAGTGATGGACCATAGCGACGACAAAGAGAAGAAATAAAACAATATGGCAAATCCAAAGAGGATACTTTCAATGAAACAATTATCCTATGACGAATTCAAGCAATTGGCTGAGCATCCGCAGCATCGGGATGTGGCAGCCATCTTCAAGCTCGAAGTATTAGAGACGGAAGAGCTGGAAGAGGGGAAGCGTTCGCATTATCCTAAATATAAGGTGAGCAATTTTTGTCCGCAAGCCTTCGCCACAACCCTTGAGGAGGCAGAGAGGCTGATGCACCAGGACATAGAATGTCGCAGAAAGATGAAGCGGGAGGACGACTATCCGCGCGACACCTTCTGCTATTATATCTCGGAGATTCCGATGGGACTGTTGCACTACGACCGCGAATGTCTTTCTGAAAGAATGTACGACGGAGATGGAAACCTTATTGACCGCTCCTTCTGCTGCTCGGGATTCAGCACCTACTACCCAGGCGTAAGCGACTCGCCCGAATACGACCGCCATCCCGACCAAACCTTCCGTGGCAGAAGCGCGGAACAGATAAGATTCCAGAAGGGCGACATCGTGGAAGTGTATCGTGGCGACGAGGTGAGGCTTGCCATCGTTGTAGGCACTCCGCTTACTACGGAATGGATATGGGAGAAAAGCCAAAGCATTAAGGACAAGAGAGGATTGGACGAACTGCCATTCGACGAGACCGACGACAGCTACACCGTGATAGATGGTCCCGGCTATGAATACCACGAGCACGTTCCGTCGCTGCGTGTCTTCGCCCCTCACTATCATGTGCCGCTTTATCTTCAGAGACGATTCAAGGGTTATCTGGAAAAGGCAGAGAAAAAGCAGAAAGAAGAGGAGGAGCGCGACAGAACGCTTCGCCAAGCCCATGATTGTAGCATACGCAACAAGCGACAGTTGGAGCAGTCGAAGCTATGCGGCTGCTTCAGCTGCTGCGAGATATTCCCGCCGTCCGAAATAACAGACTATATCTCCGACGAAGAACCTACAGCCGAATGTCCCTACTGCCACATCGACGCCGTAATAGGCGATGCCTCCGGATTCCCTATCACCGAGGAGTTCCTGAGGAAAATGATGCGGAGGTGGTTTTGGTAATTATGTAAAATCACTATTATCATAGATTTCTTAAAGAAAAATAGAGGAGTAATAGTGCTGTAAATCAATAGTTTTGCTTATCGTGAACTATTGTGAACTTGTCGTATTCACATAAATTGTGTAATTTTGCACAACTATTATAATACGGCAATAACAAAACATGAAATCTATGATAATAAATAAGTTGTTGAATAAGTGCTTATATATTGCTGTTGTCAATATCTTTCTGTTGGCTTGCTCTTCGGGAGCAGAAAACGGTGTGGATGATGAGCCTACACCTCCGCAGCCCGAAAAACCAACAGTGCGTATACCCATTGGCATCAGCACCTATATAACTCGTGTCACCGAAACTGCGTTTGAGAGTGGCGACCGGATAGGACTTTTTGTTGTAAATCGTAACGATGACGGTTCGCATAATGACCTAAAGCCGTCGGGCATTTATGTTGACAATATGCGCTATACATATTCTTACAATACTTGGACTCCCGACGAGACAGTGTATTGGAAGGATGACAAGACGTGTGCTGATTTTTATTTGTATTATCCTTATCAGGCAGGACACGTTAACGAGAACCCTGTGGTGTTTAAAGTAGAGGCAGACCAAAGCAATGTCAACTCTTATAAGAATTCCGATGTTATCATTGGTTCTACGTTAAATGTGGCGCCAAGTCAGACGACTGTCTACATTGCCTCAAAGCATGTGATGAGTCAGGTGATTATAGACTTGAAGCCAGGCGAAGGATTTACCGATGCTTCGCTTGCAGCTTCAGATGTTAAGGTGACGCTTAACATACCAGCCGTAAGTGCCAACATAGACCTTGCGACGGGCAAGGTGAAACCTATTATGAATTATGATGGCGAGTCATTGACTATGACTCCGATGACACCATACAAGGACGGCAATGTCTATCGTGCCATTGTGGTGCCGCAGCAAGTTTCGCAGACCAATCTGATAAATGTGAATGTGGACGGACGTGACTTCGTGTTCTCCAAGGCTTTCGATTTTGTAAGTGGCAAAAGCTATACGTTCAATGTAACACTTGCCAAGAAAAGCAGCGGCTTGAACGCCACCATAACCGGATGGGACTCAGACGGCGTAGACTATGGTGGAACGGCTACTGAGGAATAATCTGTATTTTATTGATTACTGTTGCATGATAAGTAAACACATAAACTTTCTTACATACATTGCCATAACTATATGTGTGGTGTTGTGTGTCGGTTGCGCTGACGGACTGTTAGGCGAAGACGGCACACAGCACCACGCCCAGCGTATTGAGCTTTCGGGCGAGATAGACCAGGTGGCAGTGACGCGTGTCAACGACGGCGGCTTTTGCAACGGCGACGGAATGGGTATCTATATAGTTGACTATAAGGCTGGCACATCCGGCACACTGCAGCAGAGTGGCAACCGTGCCGACAATGTATGCTACACTTACGATGAAGCCAACCGTAAATGGAATTCTGACTATGATGTTTACTGGAAAGACTTCCATACCCATATAGACGTATATGGCTACTATCCATACGCCCAATCTGTAAACATCGACAACTATACTTTTAATGTGCAGCGCGACCAGAGCTCTGCCACTGCCGACGGCAAGATGGGTGGTTATGAGGCGAGCGACTTCCTTTGGGGCAAGTTGAACGACGTAGCACCCACCAGTGCCGCTTTGCGTCTGCTGCTAAGACACCGTATGTCGAGTGCCTGCGTGAAACTGCTCAAGGGTGAAGGTTTCACCGAGAGCGAATGGAAAAGCATAGACAAGATGGTGCTTGCTACCAACCTGGCACGTAAGGCAAGCATAAACATGACCGACGGAACCGTGAAAGTGGCAGGCTCCGTGGAGTCATCGCCTACCATTCCCTTGCAAGTGAACGATGAATGGCGTGCAATCGTAGTGCCTCAGACTGTCCCGGCCGGCACAACACTCTTCAACATCACCATAGGTGGAGCACCTTACAAGTTTACGAAGAACGAGGCGCTTACCTATGTGTCGGGCAAGATGATGAAGTTCAACATCAGAGTGGATAAGGCTGAGGGTAATGGCAAGTACCGTCTCACGTTTGTAAGCGAGAGCATTGCCCCTTGGGAGAATGACCTCCAGAGTCATGATGCCACAGCAATGGAGTATGTCGTTATCAACTCCACTGCCGGACATCTTAAGGACTCGATAGCCGCTTCGCATAAGGATATTGCCATGGTGAAACGCATGAAGGTGACCGGCACCATTAACGTGTATGATTTCATAATGATGCGCGACAGCATGCCAAAGCTTACGGCTCTTAACCTCAAGGATGTAAGAATCAAAGTCCCGACCAGCGGTAATATTAATGGGGATTGGAAAGATGATGAAATTCCTTCTAGTTGTTTTAACGGAAAGAAATCGCTGACAAGCATTGTGTTTCCTGACGTTCTAAAGAGAATCGGAAGTTACGCTTTTGCCGACTCCGGTCTAAAGCACTCGCTCTATATTCCCGAAGGTGTGGTAGACATTGGTTATGATGCTTTTGCTCGCTGCGACTTTACTGGTGTGCTGACATTACCTTCCACGTTGAAGAAAATAGGCGGTTATGCTTTTAAAGAGTGTTGTTTTATATGCCCATTGAATTTGCCGGATGGAATCGAGGAAATCGAATATGGATGTTTTGAGGAATGTCGTTATCTGTATGGCTATCTAATATTGCCAAGTCATCTTAAGAAGATGGGTACTTACGCATTCAGCGGTTGTATGGGTTTGAAAGGCGACCTTGTGATTCCTAAATCCTTGACCGTCATACCTGAAGGTGCTTTCCGAAGCTGTTGGTTGGGAGGTAGATTACAGTTGCATGATGGTATCACTATTATAGATAAAGAAGCATTTAGTAATAACGGATTCATTGGCGAACTTGAATTGCCGGAGAGCCTTACAAAACTTGACGGTGAAAATTTCGTAGGTAATAATTTCTCAGGAAGCTTAAAAATACCCAAGGGATTGACAAGTATTTCAGAAAAAGCTTTTCAAGGCTGCACTTTTACGGGAGAGGTGGAGATACCTGATGGTGTTACGTATATTAATAAAAGTGCATTTGCAGAAAGCGAAAAACTACAAAAGATAATCTTGCCAAGCGAGCTTAGGATAATCGATGATTACGCCTTCGAAAATTGCAAATCGCTTCGCGTAATTGAATGTAAGAGCACCGTCCCTCCACTCGTGAATAGCACAGCTTTCAATGGAGTCCCATTAGAAGACCTCACTGTTATAGTGCCTAAGTCAGCTTTAAATGACTATAAGTCGTCAGATTTCTGGTCGGGTTTATTATTAAAAACTGTCGAATGATAAGAAAATACATAAACTTTCTTATATACATTGCCATAACGGTATGTGTGATGTTGTGTGCCGGTTGCGCTGACGGACTGTTAGGCGAAGACGGCACACAGCACCACATCCGTCGTATCGAGCTTTCAGGCGAGATAGACCAGGTGGCTGTGACACGTGTCAACGACGGCGGCTTTTGCGACGGCGACGGAATGGGCATCTACATTGTTGACTATAAGGCCGACATTCCTGGCACATTACAACAGAGTGGCAACCGTGCCGATAATGTATGCTATACTTACGATGAAGCAAACCGTAAATGGAATTCTGACCAAGACGTTTACTGGAAGGACAATCATACCCATATAGACGTATATGGCTACTATCCATACGCCCACCCCGAAAGCATCAACAACTATACTTTTAATGTACAGCGCGACCAAAGCACTGCCACTGCCGACGGCAAGATGGACGGTTATGAAGCGAGCGATTTCCTATGGGGCAAGTTGAGCGACGTAGCACCCACCATCGTTGCCTTGCGTCTGCTTCTGAGACACCGTATGTCGAGTGCCTGCGTGAAACTACTCAAGGGCGAGGGCTTCGCCGATAGCGAATGGGAAAGTATAGACAAGACAGTGCTTGTTACCAACTTGGCACGTAAGGCAAGCATAAACATGACAGACGGAACCGTGAAAGTGGCAGGTGGTGTGGAGTCGTCGGCTACTATTCCCTCGCAAGTGAACGATGAATGGCGTGCCATCGTAGTGCCTCAGACCGTCCCGGCTGGCACTACGCTCTTCAGCATCACCATAGGTGGCGCACCTTACAAGTTTGCTAAGAACGAGGCGCTTACCTATGTGTCGGGCAAGATGATGATGTTCAACATCAGAGTGGACAAGACAGCTGGTAATGGCAAGTATCGTCTCACGCTTGTAAGCGAGAGCATTGCCCCTTGGGAGAACGACCTCCAGAGCCATGATGCCACGGCTACGGAGTATGTCATTGTCAACTCCACTGCCGGACATCTTAATGACTCGATAGCCGCTTTGCATAAGGATCTTACCAAGGTGAAACGCATGAAGGTGACCGGCACCATTAATGCGCGTGATTTCACAACCATGCGCGACAGTATGCCAAATCTTACGGCTCTTAATCTAAAGGATGTAAGAATAAAAGGAGTGTACAGCTATAGGTTTGGGGGAAGTCAGTATTGGCCCCAAAAAGCTGACGATGATGTATTGCATCGTTGGTGTTTATGTAATAAGAAAACGTTGACAAGCATTGTGCTTCCTGACGTTCTTAAGCGTATTGATGCAGAAGCCTTTTCCTATTCTGGTCTGACGGGTTCTCTCAATATTCCCGAAGGTGTGGTAGAGATTGGGGATTTGGCTTTTGCAGACACCGACTTTACCGGTGTCTTGACATTACCTTCCACATTGAAAAAAATAGGTAGTTCTGCTTTTTTAGAGTGTGGTTTTAAATGTCCTCTGAATTTGCCGGATGGAATTGAAGAAATTGGAGGTCATTGTTTCCTTGATTGTCAGTATCTGTATGGCAATCTGATATTGCCAAGTCATCTGAAGAAGATGGGGCTTGGGGCATTCAGTGGTTGTGCAGGTTTGAAAGGCGACCTTGTGATTCCTAATTCATTGACCGTTATACCCTCGTACGCTTTTGATAAATGTAAATTTGAAGGCAGACTACAGTTGCATGATGGCATCACTGATATAGGTGAATATGCATTTTATAATAACGGATTCATAGGCGAACTTGAATTGCCGAAGAGTCTTGTAGGACTTGGAGGTGACAACTTCTTTGGAAATTACTTCTCAGGAAGCTTTAAGATACCCAAGGGATTGCTAAGCATTTCATCGGGAGCTTTTGAAGGTTGCACTTTTACTGGGGAAGCGGAGATACCTGAGGGTGTTACGTGTATTCATAGATATGGATTTTCTTTTAGCAAAAATCTGCAAAAGATAATCTTGCCAAGCAGTCTTGAGCTGATCGGTGGGGAAGCTTTCTGGGCTTGCGATTCGCTTCGCGTAATTGAATGTAAGGGCACCATTCCTCCAGTCGTGAATGAAAGTGCTTTCGATGGAGTTCCATTAGAAGACCTCACTGTTATAGTGCCAGAGTCTGCTTTAAATGACTATAAGTCGTCAGAATCCTGGTCGGGTTTTAAAAACATCATTGCAAAATGAAGCAGTAATGCAGGCTGCAGCAATGAATGTGAGTAACGTAATAAAAATAGACAAGACAAAGTATGAAGAATAATATAATAAGGTGGGTTTGCATGAGTGTCAGCATTGTAGGGGCAGCGTTTCTCGCGGCTTGCTCAGATGATGCCAATCCGCAATACAAGGATGCAAAGTCTACGCCGATGACTTTCGTTGTGAAGCATCCGTCGCAGACACGTGCCACGGAAACCGACTTCGAGATAGGCGACCGCATAGGATTGTATGTGGCAGACACAGAAAAGCCGATGGAGTTGGGAGGCAATCTTGCCAACAACGATGTGCTGACCTACGACGGCGACAAGTGGACATCACTCCGTCCCCTCTATTGGGACGACGGCACGTTCAATGTCTATGCTATCTATCCACGCATGGATAAGGTGTTCAGTCTCGACAGTCAGCCTTTCAGCGTGGCTCTCGATCAGAACACCCCGAAGACAGCCACATCGCTTGGTGGCTATGAGGCGAGCGACCTGCTCTTTGCTTCGCAGAAGAGTGTCACAGCGTCGGATTCGCCCGTTGCTCTTTTGTTTCGTCACATCATGAGCAAGCTACGCATACGCCTGATAAAGGGCGAGGACTTCGAAGGCGAGCTGCCCACCAAAGCCAAGGTGTATATACACAGCACATTCACCTCTGCCACCGTCGACCTACGCCAAGGCATTGTCACGTACAATCCGAGGATGGCACGCCAGAGCATCATAGTCCATCAGGACGACGAGACCAGCTATTCTGCCATCGTCGTGCCGCAGAACATCACGACACGTATGCCATTCCTTGAAGTGGAGGTAAACGGTGTGAGCTATTTTTATGAGAGCCGATTCAATTATAAACCTGGTGTGGAAAATCTTGTCAACCTTATCATTTCAAGAGACCCCGAGCAAGTGAAGATAGAAATCGGCGGTGAGATAAAGGACTGGCAATAACACTTTCTGAATGAAGAAAATAACGTATGTATTATTAGCCCTTGTGCTGATTCTTTCCTTGTGGGCAGTGGCTTTGTGGGTGCTGCCCATTAGGAAATATAATAATGTGACTACCGAGACGCGCTACGGCACGAGCGAGGGCATGCAGCTTGTGGAGCAGATCATGACCAACGGCGAACGACAGTATGTGGTGGAGGACGTGCGTGGCAATGTGATGTTCCGCATTCCGCTGCGAGGATGTATGCTCGACACGCAGTTTCGTGGTGGTCGTCTACGCTTCCGCGAATTGTCGACGGGTCGTGAAGGATATGTCGACATGCAAGGCATAGTGGTGTTTACAGCCACGTCAGCCGACCCATCGCAATCGGCAATAACTGTGCCGGAGGGGCAGACATCTGCCATTGACGGTACGGCGGCGGACGTGCACGGTCAGCAACCTGCTGCGAAAGTAAGCCGTAAGGAGGTGAGACTGCCGGCTGTGGACGTGCGCACGATGGCGCACAACAGTCCGTTCTATGCTGAGGCTTCCAAGATAATCAGCGGAAAGCTGGAGGAAACTGACGCCACACGCCGCCGTCAGATTCTCAATTACTGCGAGCATCTGCGCACGGCATACACCACGAAGGACATCGACTTCCTACGTCAGGTGTTCAGCAACGACGCGCTCATCATTGTGGGCAACGTAGTACGTCAGTCGAAGGAGGAAGCCAAGGTGGGCGCTGACAGCCGTGTGAGCTACGCCCTCCATACCAAGGCCGACTATCTCTCGCGACTCTCCAAGGTGTTCGGCATGAACAAGAAGGTGGACGTGCGCTTCTCCGACTTCCGCATAATGCGCCATCCCACTAAAGACGGCATCTACGGAGTGTCGCTGCGCCAACGCTACAAGAGCGACCGCTATGCCGACGACGGCTGGCTGTTTCTGCTGTGGGACTTCCGCAACGCCTCTATGCCACTCATCCATGTGCGCACATGGCAGCCGTCGGCAACTGTTAGTGGTAGTGATGGAGTAATTGAAATATCCGACTTTAATTTAGAGTAATATGAAAAGTATAAAGAAGGCATTTGTAAAGTTGTCCTTTACGCTACGTAAAGTTATGCTTTGCGTGGTGTATACTATGATATTGTCGTGTCTGTCGTTGAGCGATGCTAAGGCTTCGGTGGCAACAGTCGTGCCGGTAGCAGCAGACAGCACCTATACGGTGGCAAGCTTCCGTCAGTTGCCTACCGACGTGAGCGCCTTCATTGATGCCGTACGCGACCTTAACGGCGAGGCGTGCGCACTGCTCAAGGTAGTAGCACCTGCCGACTTCGCCTTCTCTTCGCCCCTGGGCATTGTCGAACGTCGCGACAAGGTGGGCGAGATATGGCTTTTCCTACCTAAGGGTACCAAGAGCATAACGCTGAAACATCCTCAATGGGGAGTGCTGCGCGACTATAAGTTCGGCACGAAGCTTGAGAGTCGCATGACCTACGAGATGCGCCTTCGTCTGCCACAGACCGCTGTAGTGGAGAAGCACGACACCATAGTATACACTCAGACCATCGTCGACACCGTAACCGTGGCACCGCCCCGACGCATAGTTCAGCTGCACGCCTTCACGTTGCTCACAGCCTCACTCCATACCGACGGACCCTCGTGGGGCGTAATGGCAGCCTTGATGCGTCGTCATGGTGCTTATGTGCATGTGAGCAGCAATCTGCATTCGGCGCCTACGACGATAGGTTCGTGCAATAGCGACGGCTATCGACCCTCTACCGGCAACACTCCTTATTATACCGGACGCACGCAGACTTCTGCCTATGCCCTCACCGTGGGTGGCATACATCGTATGAATGGCTTGTTCAACATATTCGAAGGCGTGGGCTACGGCAGTAAGACCACTGCATGGCAGCTTGCCGACAGCGAGGGCGGCGGTTGGCTACGCAACGAAGAGTTCAGCCATAAAGGCTTTGCGGCAGAGCTTGGCGTTGTAGCTTCGGTAGGACGATTCAGCTTCAGTGCGTCGGCACTGACCATTGCAGGCAAGCAATGGCAGGGATGTATAGGTGTAGGAATATGCCTTGGAAAGACGGGAATGATAACAAAGCGCAAGTAAAAAACGTACCGATTATGAATAATCGTATTCTCTATATATTATTGTTGATGGCTGTCGTAATGGTCTGCTCTTGCAGCAGCGACAGTCCGTACAACTTTGAGCCTCGTCTCCAGACGCTTCCGGCTACGGACATTAGCCGTACAGACAGCCACGCTGTCGGGCAAGTGCGTCAAGGACAAGGGAGTGGACATGCCAAGTCTTTGGTTCAGTTATGGCAATGACGAGAGCATGTCTGAGAGGCAGGAAGTATTGGCTGATGCCGACGGCAATGTCAGTATGCACCTATCCTCGCTCAATGCCGGCACCACCTATTATTATATGCTTCATGGCACCAATGGCTCAGCCTCGCTCTCAGGCGAGATGGTCAGCTTCGCCACGCAGCCCAACGAACGCCCCACGGTGAGCAAGGCAGAAGTGCTGAGTAGCGCTCCGGTCAGTCTTATCGTAGGCTACAGTATCACGGACAATGGCGGCACCCCCGTCACATCCTGCGGTTGCCGTGTGTCTGGCGAAGGCATCGAAGGTGGCGAGAAGACTATCATGCAGAGCGGAGAGGCTGACGACAAGGGAATGTACAGTCTGTTTATTGACGGTTTGCAGTCCAACATCACGTACACCATCAAGCCATTTGCTGTCAACAACGTAGGCGAGTCGGAAGGCGAAGCCATCCAGTTCACCACCTCATCAGCCGTCGTGCTTGGTAAGGCAGGCATCCTTTCCACCCTCCTCGGCGACCAGATATTCAATCTTACCAGTCTTTCTGTGGTAGGCCCGCTCAATGGCGACGATCTGCGCACGCTGCGCATCATGGCAGGACGCGATGAGGAAAACCATCCTACAGCCGGACGTCTTGCCGACCTCGACATCTCGGGAGCAAGCATCGTTGCGGGTGGTGGCGAGTATGGCGAATCACGATTTACAGAGGACGGAGTGATAGGCGTAGGTCTGTTTCGCGCTTGCACAGGTCTGAAGACCATCAAGCTGCCAATGGGAGCCGTCAAGATAGAGAAGGAAGCCTTCGAGGGCTGCACCTCTCTGCGCAGCATCACCATTCCAGCATCGGTAAGCGCCGTAAGCCCATCGGCAGGTTGCACGTCGCTGGAGAACATCGACGTGTCGGCAGCCAACACCCACTTCCAGAGCAAGGACGGCGTACTCCTGAGCAATGACAGCAAGCGCATACTCTGGTTCCCGATGGGCAAGAAGGGCGAATACACATTGCCCTCCACCATAGAGAGCGTTGGCGACTATGCCTTCCGCGAAAGCAGCGTGGAGAAATTCGTATTCGCCGACGGACTGACCAAGTTGGGTATGTGCGCCTTCTATAACAGCAAGGTGAAGGAAGTGGTGCTGCCCTCAACCCTTAAGCTGCTGCCTTCCGGTCTGTTTCAGAAATGTAGCCACCTTACCACAGTGCGCCTTGGCAAGAAAGTGGACATTATAAACGAATACGTCTTCGACGGTTGTCCGCTCACTGACCTTTACGTCGGTGCTGCATTGCCACCAGTTTGCTATGACAACACATTTGCCAATGTTGCTACCGACTTTCTGAAGACGTGCCGTGTGCATGTGCCGAAAGGCAGGGAGGCGTATTATCGGGCAAAGTCATACTGGGACCAGTTTGAGAATATAATTGATGACATTTAAATGAAGTGACTATGAACACACCAGAAATAGAAGAGCTGAAACGCCTTGTTGAGGAGCATTACGGCAAGCACCTTACCACGACCACCGACTTTGAGGAGTTCTCGGTAATATTGCGCCTCCGACATGAGATATTCGTGTCGCCGTCGACGTTGAAGCGACTGTACGGCTACGTCAGCGACAGCCATAAGCCACGTATGCTGACCCTCGACTCTCTGTCGGCATATATAGGACATAAGGACTATGCCTCGTTTCTGCTTTGGCTGAAGAAGAGCTCGTACTATAATTCGTCGTTCTTTGATGCCGGTCAGCTCGTGAGCAGCGACCTTGAACAAGGTGAGCAGATAGAGATAGGATGGGCGCCCAACCGTCTGCTCCGCCTTGAATATCTCGGCGACAGTCTCTATCATGTGCTGGCGGCACAGAACAGTAAGGTGGAGGCGGGCGACCGCTTCGTGACAGGATGTTTTATCAAGGAGCAGCCGTTGTATCTGCCTTACCTTGAGCGCAACGGTGAGCGTACGCCTCCCTTTGTGGCAGGACGCAATGGCGGCCTTTCGATAGTTAGAAAGATAATTTAAACTGATTATGAGTGACAATGAAAACCGACCCACTTCGGGATATGTGGAAAACATAAACAACGAATCGGATTTTGTAGTAGCGCGAGCCGACAGTGGCTTTACTAATATCAGCGAGTGCTATGTGTCGAGGTCGGGCTTCACCCGTCTTTTCACATCCGTACGATATGGCAAGCGCTACATGCTGAAATGCCTGAAGACGGACTTTCTTTACACACCGGTTTATCATCAGGCACTTCTTAAGGAATTCGAGATAGGGCTGCAACTCGACCATCCCAACATATGCCGCACTATAAGTATGGAGCCTGTGGGCGAATTGGGCGAGTGCATAGTCATGGAATATGTGGACGGCGAGACGCTTGAAGCGGCTGTAAAAGGCGGCAACATGACTGAGGAGAAGGCACGCAAGATAGCCGACCAGTTGCTAGACGCTATGGAGTATATGCACGCCAAGCAGACCGTCCATCGCGACATCAAGCCCTCCAACATAATGCTGACTCACCGAGGCGGTGACGTGAAGCTCATCGACTTCGGACTTTCCGACAGCGAAACCTTCTGCGTGCTGAAGATTCCGGCTGGCACATACGGCTATATGGCACCCGAACAACTCAAGCCAGGTGCCCAGAGCGATCCTCGTGCCGACATCTATTCGTTTGGCAAGGTGTTGGAGTATATGGCTGAGGCTGTACGTAGCAAGCAACTGATGAGGGTAGGGCGGAGGTGCGCTGCAGCCGATCGTGTGCATCGTCCTGCTGACATTGCGCAGGTGAGGCTTCTGATGGCAGACAAGGGCAGGTCGTTGGCGGTGGTGAACGCCCTCCTCGTAGCATTGGCATTGGTGCTGCTTTTCATCATCGGTGTGCTGCTGAACGCACGCCAAACCACATCGGCAGATGCTGTAAACACCGATTCTGTTTCTGCAGGAGCAGCCAATAAGGTGATGGATAGTAGTCTTTGGTGAGGCTTGCATCAATTGGTGCAGGCTTTTATAACGGTTGGTGTGCAGACTCATAACATTTGGAATGAGCTCTCGTAACGATAGAAAACAAGAAAGACAAATCCTAATTTCTGATTCCAAATAATAATCTGCCGATAACTGCGTTATACATTTATATGCAGTGGACAGACCAGATACGCCGTGTGAAGATAATTCTTGTGCTGGCAGCCGTAGTGATAGCGGTTGTCTCGCTCGTCGTGTCGCACTTCCTCATACGCGACCTTGCCAGTGAGGAGCGTGGCAAGATGGAGGTGTGGGCTGAGGCTATGCGCACACTCAACAATGCCGACGAGAATACCGACATCAATCTTGTGCTGCGTGTGATAAACAGCAATAACACCATTCCCGTAGTTGTGCTCGACCCGCACGGACAGGTACAGGCTTACCGCAACATTGAAATTGAACATTGCAAAAGTTCAGCCGATTCCACCGCTTTTCTTAATGATTTGGGCAAGCAATTGCTTGCCGCCAACCGCAATATCCGCATAACACTCGACGACGACCGAAGCACCGACTATATTGATGTCTGTTACGACGATTCGCTCATGCTGCGCCGACTGGCGTCATACCCCTATATACAATTAGGTGTAGTTATGCTGTTTGTCGTAATAGCCATATTCGCATTGCTCACGTCGAAACGTGCCGAACAGAACAAGGTGTGGGTGGGACTATCGAAGGAGACAGCCCATCAGCTCGGCACTCCCATATCCAGTCTGATGGCATGGGTGGAGATTCTGCGCGAGACTTATCCCGACGACGAACTGATACCCGAGATGGAGAACGACGTGCAGCGTCTGCAACTCATAGCCGACCGCTTCTCGAAGATAGGCTCGCTGCCCGAACCCGTCGATACCGACCTTAAGGAGGTGATGCAGCACGTGGTGGACTATATGGACCGCCGCACGTCGAAGCGCGTGCAGATGATACGCCGCTTCCCCGAGGGCGAGGTGAGGGTGCGGATAAACGCATCGCTATTTGAATGGGTGATAGAGAATCTGTGCAAGAATGCTGTCGACGCCATGGGAGGCGAGGGCACTATAACCATAACCGTGGCGCAAGAAGCAAACAAGACCGTTGTGGAAGTGAGCGACACTGGCAAGGGAATACGCAAGAAGGACCTGCGCAACGTGTTCCGTCCCGGCTTCACCACCAAGAAACGAGGCTGGGGCCTCGGCCTCTCGCTCGCCAAGCGCATTGTGGAGGAATATCACAAAGGACGCATCTGGGTGAAGCATTCTGAGGTAGGAATTGGCACAACATTTCGCGTAGAACTGAAAAAACCTTTAAGAAAGTCAAAAACATTATTGTAAAATTGTCGTATGTCGGAAAATATTCGTAACTTTGCGCACCAAATGTGTAGTTCTGAACTGCTTAGAATAGATTTGAAGGACTTGAAAGAGGGTCAGAGTACCCTTGAATATAGTCTGGGCGACGCTTGGTTTGAGTCACTTGATGAAGACGAAATCAAGCGTGGCAATATTCGTGTGCGTATAAATGTACGCCGCACGGAGAACTATTTTGAGCTTGATTTTCACACCGAAGGCACTGTCGTTATTCCGTGCGACCTGTGTCTGGACGATATGGAACAGCCTATTGAGACGGACGACCGCCTCGTGGTGAAGTTTGGAGAAGAATATTCCGAGGATGATGACCTCATCACTGTCGACGAGCGTGAAGGCATACTCGATGTGGCGTGGTTCATCTACGAATTTATAGCACTCAACATACCCGCTAAGCACGTGCATACACCTGGAAAATGTAACGCGGCGATGATTAAGGTTCTCGAAGAACACTCAGCTACCCGAAGTAGTGGCGAGGATGAAGAGACAGCGGTAGATCCGCGATGGAATGGATTAGAAAAATTAAAAACAATAATTAAAGATTAAAGAAAAATGGCACATCCTAAAAGAAGACAGTCGAAGACTCGTACACTTAAGAGAAGAACTCATGATAAGGCAGTAGCTCCTACATTGGCAGTATGCCCTAACTGTGGCGCTTACTACGTATACCACACAGTATGCCCTACTTGCGGATACTATCGTGGCAAGGTGGCTATCGTTAAGGAAGTAGCTGAATAATTTCTCACCGTAAAATGGGAAAGATACACGCAGTAATCACCGGCATTGGCGGATACGTGCCCGACTATATCCTCAACAACGAGGAGCTGTCGCGCATGGTAGACACCAGTGACGAGTGGATTATGACACGTGTCGGCATCAAGGAACGCCACATCCTCACCGAGGAAGGTCTTGGTACAAGCTACATGGCCCGTAAGGCAGCCAAGCAGCTCCTGAAGAAGACTGGCGTCGACCCCGACACAATCGATGCGCTGATTGTAACCACCACAACTCCCGACTACAAGTTCCCCTCGACAGCGTCTATCGTCCTTGGCAAACTCGGACTGAAGAATGCTTTCGCCTTCGACTTTGAGGCTGCATGCTGCGGATTCCTTTATTCGCTCGACGTAGCCGCTACAATGATTGAGAGCGGACGCTACAAGAAGATAATCGTCATCGGTGCCGACAAGATGTCGTCGCTCGTCGACTATCAGGACCGCGCTACTTGCGTACTCTTCGGCGACGGTGCCGGAGCAGTGCTCGTTGAGGCTACTGAGGAGGAAGGTGTTGGCGTGCAGAACTCGTATCTGCGTACCGACGGCAAGGGACTCCCATTCCTTCACATGAAGGCTGGTGGCTCTGTTTGCCCGCCGTCACACTTCACCGTTGCACACCGTTTGCACTATCTCTATCAGGAGGGTCGCACAGTGTTCCGCTATGCCGTTACCGACATGAGCAACGACGTGGCTGAAGTGATGAAGCGCAACGAACTCACTGCCGACGACGTGAAGTGGGTAGTACCGCACGAGGCAAACCTTCGCATCATCGAGGCCGTTACCAAGCGTATCGGTCTGCCTATGGATAAGGTGGTAGTCAACATCGAGCGTTATGGCAACACCAGCGCTGCCACAATACCATTGGCATTGTGGGATAACGAGAAGAACATGAAGAAGGGCGACAACGTCATCTTCACTGCTTTCGGTGCAGGTTTCGTTCACGGAGCCTCGTTCTGCAAGTGGGCTTACGACGGCTCGGAAGTAGCCGGTGCTAAGTAATCAAGAAACATATTATCTCATATATAAAAGCACATCCGACAGTTTTAAGAACTATCGTCGAATGTGCTTTTTTTGTGTCTATTCTGTTAAAAATCATATAATTGCAAATACGCGTCTGCGGATATTCCCGAAAAAACACTAACTTTGTATTTATAGAAAAAAATTATCCCCTATAGAAAAGAATATGCACAAAGCAGGATTTGTAAATATAGTGGGCAATCCTAATGTTGGCAAGTCGACGCTGATGAATCAGCTTGTTGGCGAACGCATCAGTATTGCCACATTCAAGGCGCAGACCACGCGCCACCGTATCATGGGCATTGTCAACGAGGACGACGCCCAGATAGTTTTCTCTGATACTCCAGGTGTTCTGAAACCCAACTATAAGTTGCAGGAGTCGATGCTCGCCTTTTCGGAGTCGGCATTGCAGGATGCCGATGTGTTGCTCTATGTGACTGACGTTGTGGAGAATCCAGAGAAGAACATGGACTTTCTTGATAAGGTGAAGAAGATGACTATTCCGGTGCTTCTGCTCATCAACAAGATTGACCAGAGCGACCAGAAGACGCTCGGCGACACCGTTGAGAAGTGGCACACGCTGCTGCCCAATGCCGAGATTCTTCCCATATCTGCCAAGAACAAGTTTGGCGTCGACATGCTCATGCGCCGCATTAAGGAGCTTCTGCCCGACTCGCCGCCTTTCTTCGACAAGGACCAGCTGACCGACAAACCAGCACGCTTCTTCGTGTCGGAGATAATCCGCGAGAAGATTCTGCTCTACTACGACAAGGAGATTCCTTACTCGGTAGAGGTTAAGGTGGAGTCGTTTAAGGAGACCGACCGCAACATCGACATTCACGCTGTGATATACGTGGAGCGCGACTCGCAGAAGGGCATCATCATCGGACATCAGGGCGTGGCGCTGAAGAAGATGTCGACCGAGGCACGCAAGTCGCTCGAGAAGTTCTTCGGCAAGAGCGTCTATCTGCACACCTTCGTAAAGGTGGACAAGGACTGGCGCAGCTCAAAGCGCGAACTCGACAACTTCGGATATAACCCGGAATAAGAGTTTTGAGTTTTGAATTTTGAATTTTGAATTATCGGCTGTGCCGATTTTGAGTTGTTCAATTTTGAATTATGAATTCTCAACTCATAACTCTTAATTCCTAATTCATAAATTCAAAATGCGCATAGCGCACAATTCAAAACTCAAAACTCAAAACTCAAAATTGCGACAGCTTCGCTGCCGCTTCCCCCTGAATAGCAAAGAGGGGATACTCTCGTCAGAATGGCGAGGGCCGGAGTGGGTCAGCTTCGGAAAATCATTAACAAGGATGCAGAGACCACATCCTACAAGCCTCCGTGAGATGCGGAGGAAAGAATTGACTAAAACATTATGGCAAATTTAGTAGCAATAGTGGGACGCCCAAATGTGGGTAAGTCGACACTGTTCAACCGCCTGACCAAGACACGTCAGGCTATCGTTAGCGACACAGCCGGCACTACACGCGACCGCCAGTATGGCAAGTGCGAGTGGAACGGCCGCGAGTTTTCTGTTGTAGACACCGGTGGATGGGTGGTGAAGAGCGACGACATCTTTGAGGATGCCATTCGCAAGCAGGTTATCGTTGCCACAGAAGAGGCCGACCTCGTGCTCTTCCTCGTTGACGTGCAGACCGGACTGACCGACTGGGACCAGGACGTGGCAACAATCCTTCGCCGCACAAAGCTCCCCGTTATCCTTGTGGCTAACAAGACCGACAACAACGACCAGATTTACGACGCTGCTGAGTTCTATGCTCTTGGACTTGGCGAGCCACAGTGCATCTCGTCAGCAACTGGTAGCGGCACCGGTGACTTGCTCGACCTCGTGCTGTCGAAGCTGAAGCCCGATACCAAGGAAGAGGTAGAGGATGGTATTCCTCGTTTTGCCGTTGTAGGTCGTCCTAACGCAGGCAAGAGTTCAATCATCAACGCCTTCATCGGCGAGGACCGCAACATCGTGACCGAGATTGCCGGTACTACACGCGACTCGATATACACCCGTTTCGACAAGTTCGGTTTCGACTTCTATCTTGTCGATACTGCCGGTATACGCCGTAAGAACAAGGTGTCGGAAGACCTGGAGTTCTATTCGGTAATGCGTTCGATACGTGCCATTGAGAATTCGGACGTGTGCATACTTATGCTCGACGCTACACGCGGCATCGAGGCACAGGATATGAACATCTTCCAGCTCATTCAGCGCAACAACAAGTCGCTTGTAGTTGTGGTGAACAAGTGGGACCTTGTGGAGAACAAGGACCAGGCTGTCATCAAGACATTCGAGAACGCCATACGCAACCGCATGGCTCCGTTTGTCGACTTCCCCATCATCTTTGCTTCGGCTCTGACCAAGCAGCGCATCTACAAGGTGCTCGAAACAGCCAAGCAGGTATACCTGAACCGTAAGGCACATGTAGGTACATCAAAGCTCAATGAGGTGATGCTTCCTCTGATTGAGGCTTATCCGCCACCATCAATCAAGGGCAAGTACATCAAGATAAAGTACTGCACACAGTTGCCCAACACGCAGATTCCGTCGTTCGTGTTCTACGCCAACCTGCCACAGTACATCAAGGAGCCGTATCGCCGTTTCTTGGAGAACAAGATTCGCGACAACTGGTCGATGCACGGATGTCCAATCAACGTATTCATACGTCAGAAATAATAGACAGATATCATTAGGAGGGTATGGCAGGAATGTCATATCCTCTTTTTTTATCATAAATCATAAAGAACATGCGAAACATTTTATATGTAGTCCTGGCGCTGGTGGTTCTTGCCGTCGCATCATGTGGCAAGACCGAGGTGCAGAATCCTAACGAACTGGCGGTGCGTGCCGCCAAGGTGTATTACGACTATCTTATAGCCGGCAATTATGAGGCTTATGTCGACGGATTCTATCGTCCCGACAGCATCCCCGGCAGCTATCGCGAACAGCTGATAGTCAACGCCAAACAGTATGTGGGGCAGATAAAGGACGACCACAGCGGACTCGCGGCTGTGCATGCCGTGAGCGCCAAGACCGACACTGCCCGCCATGTGGGCCGCGCCTTTCTTATGCTCTGCTTCGGCGACAGCACCAAGGAGGAGATTGTAGTGCCAATGGTGTTGCATGGCGGCAATTGGTATATGAAGTGAAAATGAGTCTTGGTTATGACGTTATTGGTTGACGATTGTCTGTTTTTTCTTTTGCGCTTTCGCTCATTTACATTAACTTTGCATAACTGTACAGCTAAAGTTATTTCATGAACAACATATCTGAACTTTTGGACCAAATAAGCAGTCCCGACGATTTGCGACGTCTCAGTGTGGCCCAGTTGCCCGAACTTTGCGCCGAATTGCGTCGTGACATTGTCGACGAGTTGTCGGTCAATCCCGGACACCTTGCTTCGTCGCTCGGCGTTGTCGAGCTGACGGTGGCTTTGCACTATGTGTTCAGCACACCGTACGACCGCATTGTGTGGGATGTCGGCCACCAGGCTTATGGTCATAAGATACTAACCGGTCGTAAAGACACGTTCTGCACCAATCGCAAACTTCACGGCATACGCCCATTCCCGACTCCGATGGAGAGCGAGTACGACACATTCACGTGTGGACACGCATCCAATTCCATTTCGGCAGCGCTCGGTATGGCTATCGCTGCACGTAAGACGGGTCACGACGACCGCCATGTGGTGGCAGTAATAGGCGATGGTGCCATGTCGGGTGGACTCGCTTTCGAGGGACTCAACAACGTGTCGTCGTCGCCCAACGACCTGCTTATCGTGCTCAACGACAACGATATGAGCATCGACCGTGCTGTTGGTGGTATGGAGAAGTATCTTCTTAATCTCGACACCAACGCTACGTACAACCGCTTGCGCGACAAGGCGTCGAAGTGGTTGCACTCCATGGGCTACCTCAACGACGACCGTCGCAAGGGCATTATTCGTCTTAACAATGCCCTGAAGTCGGCGCTCTCGCATCAGCAGAACATCTTTGAGGGTATGAACATACGCTACTTCGGACCGTTCGACGGCAATGATGTGTGCGAGACCGTGCGCATACTCGAACAGTTGAAGAATATGCGTGGACCGAAACTGCTCCACCTTCACACCGTAAAGGGCAAGGGCTATGAACCCGCCGAGCGCGAGGCTACCGTATGGCATGCTCCCGGCAAGTTCGACCCCGAGACCGGTGAGCGCATCCCCGACACTGCTGATCCATATCCGTTGAAATATCAGGAGGTGTTCGGACGTACACTGCTGGAATTGGCTGAGACCAATCCCAACATCGTTGGCGTCACGCCAGCCATGCCTACGGGTTGTTCGATGGACATAATGATGCACGCTATGCCCGACCGTGTGTTTGACGTAGGCATAGCCGAGGGCCATGCCGCCACGTTTGCAGCTGGTATGGCAAAGGACGGATTGATGCCGTTCTGCAACATATACAGCGCCTTTGCACAGCGTGCTTACGACAACATCATACACGATGCCGCCATACTCAACCTTCCGGTGGTGTTCTGTCTCGACCGTGCCGGACTTGTAGGCGAGGACGGACCTACGCATCACGGAGTGTTCGACATAGCCGCCCTGCGTCCGGTGCCCAACCTCACGCTGTGCTCGCCGATGGACGAGTGCGAGCTGCGCCGAATGATGTACACGGCACAGTTGCCCGGTATGGGCACGGTGGTGATACGCTATCCGCGTGGCAAGGGAGTGAAGCGCGACGACTGGCATTGCGAGCTGGAAGCCATTCCGGTAGGCAAGGCACGTCAGGTGAGCGATGGCAGCGACGTGGCAGTGCTGAGCTACGGTCCGTTGGGCAACGATGTGCAGAAAGTCATAAGCCAGTTGCGCGAAGAAGGCAATTCGCTCAGTGTGGCACACTACGATATGCGTTTCTGCAAACCGCTTGATACAGAAGTGCTTGAAAGCGTTTCGCAGCGCTTCAGCCGTATCGTTACCGTTGAGGACGGACAGCTTGCAGGTGGATTCGGTTCGGCTGTGCTCGAATGGTTGAGCGACAATGGCAAGACCACGACAGTGCGCCGTGTAGGACTGCCCGACCGATTTATCGAACACGGCACAGTAAGCGAATTGCGACATATCGCCGGCACCGACATTGAGTCGATAAAGCGAGCGATCATCAACAACTAAATATATCACCCCAACAATTCATTATGAAGATAATTATTGCCGGCGCATACGCCATCGGTACGCATCTTGCGCGTCTGCTCTCGCGCGACCACGACGACATTGTTGTCATGGACAGCGATGAGGAGCGACTATCGCGTATTGGCTCAGATGTCGATATCCTCACAATGGAGGCATCGTCTACAAGTGTCAAGGCACTGACAAAGGCAGGAGCCGAAAATGCCGATTTGTTTATCGCCGTAACGCCCGACGAAAGCCAGAACATGGCGTCGTGCGTGCTTGCCAAGGCTCTTGGCACAAAAAAGACAGTGGCAAAGATTGACAACTCAGAATATATCGAACCCGAGCTGAAGGAGTTCTTTGCCGGATTGGGCGTAAGTTCAATCATCTATCCTGAGATGCTTGCAGCCATTGACATCAACAACGGACTCAAGATGTCGTGGGTGCGCCAGCGTTGGGACGTTCACGGTGGAGCACTCGTCATGCTTGGCGTCAAGCTGCGCGAGTCGTGCACCATTCTCGACCGCCCCATGCGCGACATTTGCGGACCGGAAGACCCGTATCACATCGTAGCCATCAAGCGCCAGGGCGAAACCATCATTCCTGGTGGTAACGACTGTCTGCAGATGTACGACATGGCTTACTTCATGACAACCCGCCAGTTCATTCCATACATACGCAAAATCGTCGGCAAGGAACATTATGTCGATGTGAAGAACGTGATGATAATGGGTGGTGGAGCTACGGCTGTACGCACCGTGAAGACCATGCCGAGCTATATGGACGTGAAGATTATCGAGGCTGACGAGCAGCGCTGCGAGCGTCTTAACTCTATACTTGAAAACGACAAGGCACTTGTCATCAACGGCGACGGACGCGACCTCTCGCTTCTTATCGAAGAGGGCATAAAGAACACTCAGGCTTTTGTGGCGCTGACCGGCAATGCCGAGACCAATATCCTCGCTTGTCTTACAGCCAAGCGAATGGGTGTGCGCAAGACGGTGGCAATGGTAGAGAACATCGACTACGTAAGCATGGCAGAGAGTCTGGACATCGGCACCATCATCAACAAGAAGTCGATAGCCGCCAGCCATATCTATCAGATGATGCTCGATGCCAACGTTCACAACGTGCGCTTCCTCATGACAGCCAATGCCGATGTCGCAGAGTTCATTCCGTCGGAAGGTTCGAAGGTTACACAAAAGCCCGTTAAGGACCTCGGACTGCCTAAGGGAATGACCATAGGTGGACTTGTGCGCGACGGTCAGGGACTGCTTGTATCGGGTAACACATTGATTCATCCGGGCGATTCAGTTATGGTGTTCTGCCATAGCGTCAACATGAAGAAGATTGAAAAGTTCTTCCTATGATAAATCTAAAGCTTATATATAAGATTATAGGGTCGTTGCTCTTCATCGAGGCTATGATGCTGTTGTTGTGTCTTGGCGTTTCGGTGTATTATCACGAGGACGACCTTATGGCTTTTGCATTGTCTGTAGCAATATCGGCTGGTACCGGACTGGTGCTGCGCTTGATAGCCCGCAACTGCGACAACACCCTCTCTCGACGCGATGCCTATCTTGTGGTGACGCTCACGTGGACTGTATTCTCGCTGTTCGGAACGCTGCCGTTTCTCTTAGGCGGCTATCTGCACTCGTTCACCGATGCCTTCTTCGAGACGATGTCGGGATTCACCACTACCGGTGCCACGATAATAGACGATGTCGATGTCTTGCCGCACGGCATTTTGTTTTGGCGTTCGTTCACGCAGTGGCTTGGCGGACTTGGTATTGTATTCTTCACAATAGCCCTTCTGCCTTCGCTTGTGGGCGGAAGTGTGAAGGTGTTTGCCGCTGAGGCCACCGGACCTATCAAGACCAAGCTCCACCCACGCCTCAGTACCAACGCCAAGTGGATATGGGTGGTATACATCTGTATCACCGTGTTGTGCATGTTGGCTATGTGGTGTGCCGGTATGGACTTGTTCAGCAGTGTCAACTACAGCTTCACCACGGCTGCCACGGGTGGATTTGCCACCCATAACGACTACAGCTATCTCACTCCCGTAGTGCAATACATCGTCACCTTCTTCTGTTTTGTAGCGGGCATCAACTTCACGATGCTCTATATCTCTGTGTCGCAACGCAAGCTGAGCACGCTTCTGAAGAGTGCCGAGTGCAGATTCTATCTGTTCGTGGTGCTTGCTTTCGCTGGATTTATAGCGTTTGAGTTGATGTGGAAGAACGGTTATGAATTTGAACCGGCAGTGCGAAGTGCTTTGTTCCATGTGGTGTCGTTCATCACCACAACGGGTTTGCTTGCCGACGACCCTGCCGTATGGCCCCACGTTACATGGGTGGTATTGGCAATTTGTATGTTCTTCGGAGCGTGTTCGGGTTCTACGAGCGGTGGATTCAAGTGCATACGCTGCGTGATGCTGTTGAAGATAATAAAGAACGAGTTCCGACAGATGCTGCATCCCAACGCCGTGTTGCCCATGCGTGTCGACGGCACCAACGTTCCTTCGTCTAAGCGCGTTACGCTGCTCGCCTTCTTGTCCACCTATCTTATATTGTGTCTGTTCTGCTCGTTCTCGATGATAGCGATGGGTATAGACAATACCAATGCCATAACCATCACGCTAAGTGCGCTGGGCAACGTCGGTCCGACGCTCGGTACGGAGATTGGTCCGACAATGTCGTGGAGCGAACTGCCTATAGCAGCCAAATGGATATGCTCGGTGCTGATGCTCATCGGACGTCTTGAGATATTCAGTGTGCTCGTGATATTCACACCGCAGTTCTGGAAAGAGAATTAACCATGCGGCGGAACCGCATGGAATTAGGAATTAGGAATTTTGAGTTTTGAATTGTTCTCGGCTTACGCCTGCGATTTTGAATTTCTGAATTTTGAATTTGGCGTTTTAAGTTTTGAATTATAACATTTACTAAATACAACTATTATGGAACCAATGAAGTTTAACGCGCTGCTCAAGTCGACGATTTGGGGTGGCGAGAAGATTATCCCTTTCAAGCATCTTAATGTGCAGCAGGAGAATGTAGGCGAGAGCTGGGAGATTTCTGGCGTGCCAGGCAATGAGACTGTAGTAGCCAATGGCGAGTTCGCTGGCAAGAAGCTCAACGAGGTTGTTGCTGAACAGAAGGAGAAACTCGTAGGTAAGGAGAACTACGAGCGCTTCGGCAATGAGTTCCCGCTGCTCATCAAGTTTATCGATGCACGTCAAGACCTCTCTATACAGGTTCATCCTACCGACGAGATAGCCAAGCGTCAGGGCAAGGAGCGTGGCAAGACCGAGATGTGGTATTTGCTCGACTCTGACAAGGACGCTACATTGCTGTGCGGTCTGAAGCAGCAGATCACTCCGACACAGTATGCCGAGATGG
>OIZO01000260.1_pt1 | contig 38795 bp, 27 predicted proteins | sample 1588551 | NCBI WGS metagenome assembly OIZO01 (sample SAMN03283271) | human gut metagenome | biome: human-associated habitat; material: feces | host: Homo sapiens | place: Peru | collected 2012 | reverse complement strand
TCAGCCATATATTCTCATCCTCATAGCGCATCTCAATGCTGTCCTGCTGATCACCCACAGTGGCAACATAGGTTAAGTATTCTGCTGCGCTGGAACGGATGGTTATTTCATCTTTTTTCTTTTTCAAATAGGATGCCTCCTTTTTGTTATTTCTCGTTTCAACAATTCAATTAAAAAATACTCTATAAATTCATAACTTTAACATGCCTTTGTTAATCCAGAAAAATGTGTCTCCACAATTCTATCCATTTGACTGGCAATCTCTGCAAACGGCAAATTCAAATCAAGCGTCTTAACACTTATCTGACTACCATGCATCTGATATACATTGTCCGGTTGGATTTCTTCTTCCGTCTTCGCGTAAAGAAGCATACCTGAAACTGTATTCTCTTTTTCTCCAAATTGATAGCTGCGGTTTTTTACATAGGTAAAAATCTGATACAAATTATTTGAATGAAGAGTATGTTTATCAAACTTGACCTGTGTTGTGTGGCTGTAGTATTTTGCATCAATGATTAGTACCGTATTTCCACGTTGCAGGTGAATATCACTTTGCATAACCGGAAGCATGGTCCCAACGCCATCATCTAGCGACCACGGTATTTGCGATGCACTAACTGACAACGCAGGATAATGTCTAGTATAGTATTCTAGAATAAATTTTTCATACAGCCTGCACATGCGCTGCTCATCTACAAAGGACGCCAATCTATAGTCACCTGCATCTGTCGTGATAAGCATTCCTTCGATAATCAACTGACAGATACTAACCAGCATTCTATAAGTTTGATTGTTACGTTGAAAACGAATGGATGACCATTTTATACCTGTCGGTTCAATAATATCCACATTGGAGAAGTACAGCATTTTTTTCTTCAAGTCATCCTTGTATTTTGCCTGCACTTTTCCATTCCTCAAAAGAAGCATCACTGTCGTTTTCAGGATTTGATTTAATGTGTTGTTTTCTGACAGCTCATCAAAATCACAGGTAAGCACTCTTTCATGTGCCAGCTTGTTTTTTATTGTCCCCGGCATGTTTATTTTACCACGCATAACAGGCAACTCTTCTTGACGACTTATGTATTCTCTGTAGAGTCCCTGCTTCAGCTGCAACCCTATGCCTTTTGCTAGGATTGCAGCCAGCAGATTATACATCTCATCAAAAGACTCCACTGCAACATCATCATAGGTCTCTTGATTCAGCGTCTGAAAGGCGTAAGAAAGCATGTGATAAATATTATTGATTAGAATGCTTTTATCCTTTGTCATTGAATTACACCGTGCAAAATATTCTCCCAACGCTGTAGTTTATCGGTATCATCAAACCAATACTCTGCTAACATTGGCAACACATCAAAATCTACCACATCTTGCATCCACTCATCAGTACATTCATCTGCGTTGCAGAAATAGCTATGACCAATACAGAATCCTTTGCCTAGAGATTTGTCTTTTGCAATTTCTCTGTTCAATTCCTTAATACGGTCAATCAGAGTATTGAATGTGTCGTTTGCAAATCCTTCCTGATACTTAATAAAGCCTTCCGAATCAAATCCTGGTTCCATATTAAAGAAGCTAAAGCGACGACGAAGCGCATAATCAATCATCGCCAAACTTCTATCAGCAGTGTTCATCATACCAATGATGTGCAGACGCTTTGGAACTGAGAAACTGAGACCGTTATAGGCTAGTGTGGCTTTTGTCTCTCTATAGTTATCCTCAATCAACATCAGTAACTCACCGAAGATTTTACTCATATTTCCTCGGTTAATCTCATCAATAATAAAGAAGTAATCTTTATCTGGATGGTTAGCTGCTTTCTGACAAAATCTATAGAAAATACCATATTTCAGCTCGAATCCGTCCTCAACCGGCTTATAACCCATCATGAAATCTTCATAGGAATAGTTCTGATGGAACTGCACAAACTCAATGCGGTCATCATCTTTTTCACCCATAATAGAATAAGCCAAGCGTTTAGCTGCATAAGTTTTTCCAACTCCAGGAGCTCCCTGCAGGATAATGTTTTTCTTCTTTGTGAGAACGGCTACGAGACGGTCATATTTTGCCTCGGTCATGTATACCTGTTCCAAGAATTTTTCTTTCGAATACTCATCTTTAGTCTTCTCAGCTGTAGGAGCTGGATTTTCTTCACGGATCAAGTCGATGATAAATTCATATTCACCTTTTGTTAATTTGAACAAGCTACCTTGAGTAATGCTGAAATACTCCATCTTTTCCAGTTCAGGACAGGATTTTAATGTTGCAAAATCAATTGGTGATGAAAGACCTTCTAACTTTTCAAAATATATTCTCTGTCCATCCTGCTCTGCACTTACACGAAATACCGCTACAATCTGCTTCACTGGAGTAGACTCATATCCAATAACCATATCTCCGGCTTTTGCATCGATGAAATTCTGGAAGATTCTACGTTTATTTCCATTGTCATTAAACAAGGTATAATCCTGAACTTCTCCAACGGGCATGCTGGACATGCTCCACATTTTCGGATTTGCATTTAGGAACCAATATTGCTGCCCGTCTTCTCCTTCAGGAAGCTGTGCATACAGTGAAACATTCGTTAAATCAACCTGTTCAAGCGCTTCTGACAACTCATCACGAAGTTTCCACACATAAGCCCCTTCCTCATCCTTGTTAGCATTTTTTCCAACATAAAGAACTGGCCAAAAACGAGCATTTTCTTCATCTCTCGCCATAACAGGACATCCTGTTTTAGTAACGACTCTTCTTGCAAGTGACACAGAACCACTATTGTAGAAATTCTTCGTCTCACCATATTTTACAGCAAGTTGAGTGCATGTTGCCTTGCCTCCGTAGTCCTTTATTCTTTTCATGATTTCCAGACTACTCTCATTGAACACTTCCGAATCACCCAGAAGACACACCCAATCTTCAACAGTTAATGCCGGAGTATAATCTGTCGGCCACCACTCATCAGCTTTAGGACCTTCTACCGCCTTATTCCAATAGCGAGAAATGAAGAATCCTACATCTATCGTAAGCGTGCGTAACTCAGGGTCAGCATAGCAAGTAGATGTAATCTGAGAATTAAGCAAATTTCTAAGTTCATCGTCCTGCTGCAGTTCAGCACATATCTCATCATAGAATGCCACGAAGTTCCTGATGTTATCAGCATAGGATCCCTTCTTAAAACGATAATCGCTTTCAAGTTCAGATGATACAGCTTTCACTTCGCTTAATTTATAGATGTAATACTTATCCGGATAGCGCAGCCACAAATATGTCATTATCGCATTTTCATACTGATAATGCTGTGCTGCTCCATTTCCGTAGCGCTCTAATAATGTGTTGGATTTGTTTTTAAAATTAGCAACTCTCTCGTATAAATCCTTACTCTCGTCATAGAGTTCGATATACATCGAGTGTACTTCTTCCGGAGCAATCTCCGCAAACTTGGTAATCATTCTTGCTGGGAAGTTATTAACAGACGCAAGTAAATTAGCGGTCTGCGCAAGTGCCTTTGTAAGCATCTGCGCAAAGTCATCTGAATTAACATCCCAATTCAACTGAAAACATTGTACCGCTTCCCATTTGTATTTTTCATTAGGCCACTGCTGCTGCACAAAACGCTTTTTGTACTCTACCAGTACCTCTTTTAGTCGAAATTTGTCAAACACTGTTTTTCACCGCCTTTACAATGATTCTCTGAGACTCTTATAAATCTCTTCTGAGAAAATACCCAGCACCTGACGCTTCATTTCATCATTCGATAACAGCATCGAGAAGAAGTCTTGATTCTGCGATAATCCCTCGATGAGTGCATCGTCGATATCATCAAAATAAGAGAACTCAAAGTCTTGCTGTGTATTATTTTTAGCACTGGTCTTGAGTTTGTCTGATTTCATCAGGATATCTTTAATCTGCAGCATAGCCTTTACAACAACATCATTATTATAGTTCTTGCCGGTTCTGCTGTTTATCTCATCAATAATTTCAGACAGTCTCTTTTCCTTATCCTCTGTAAGCCCAAAATGCTCCGCTGTTGGCAGCTTCATTACCGGCTTTGCAACGAGGTCAGAAAAAACATGTTCTTCACCTTTTTTCTGAACAAACTGAGATGCCTTTATTTTGCCATCAAGATTGAATCCGCCACCCGGATGCTTGATATTGATATAAGCTAACAGGTAAGCGATAAAGTTGTACTTCTTATGCAATTCAGTATCTTCAAAGCTGGAAACCTGAAGAAGGAACTCATAGTAGCGAACAAATCCACGCATATCTGCAACAGCCTGACGCTGCGTTTCATATTCATAATGCTCCAGTAACTTCTTGCTTTTCTGAAGGAAGAATGTCAATCTCTGCTTCTGCTTTCCAGTCACTTTCTGTGAATAAAGAATATCGTTTGCAGCTTCAATATCCGCTGGGTCAAACAAAGCATAGGCATCAATAGTAGCTTCCAAATCATATATAGCATTTGGTGTTACTGAATTTGCCAGCAATGTGGTCGTATAGTACGGAGCAAACGCCGCTTTAATATCTTCATATGTATTTACGAAGTCAAGTACGAAGGTCTTCTTATCATATGGAGCACAAATACGATTCAGTCTCGAAAGTGTCTGGACAGCATTAACACCTCTTAGTTTTTTCAGAATATACATTGCGCACAGTTTTGGCTGATCAAACCCTGTCTGATATTTATTGGCAACCAAAAGCACTTGATAATTATCTGTATCAAATTCTTTGGTGAGTCTATCCTCCGAAAAGCCATTGATAGATGCCTCTGTATATTCTTTATCATCATCCGGTAGTTTTACTTTTCCAGAAAAGGCAACCAATGCATGAATTCCGTCGTAACCTTTCTTAGTAATGTACTCCTCAAAAGCCTGTCTATATTTAACAGCACCTTGTCTGGACGCGGTAATAACCATTGCCTTAGCCTGGCCACCCAGTTCCTGCATTACCGTTGTTCGGAAATGCTCAACAATTACCTCTACACGCTGTGCAATATTAGTTTCATGCAATTCTATAAAACGTGCAATCTGCCTCTTGGCGGCATTCGTTTTACAACGGGGATCATCTTCAATCTCCTTGTTAAGCTGATAAAAAGTTGAATACTCTGTATAGTTCTGAAGAACATCAAGAATAAAACCTTCCTCTATAGCCTGCTTCATCGAATAGACGTGGAATGCTTCTCTCTGCCCATGTGTATTCAAACGCCCAAACAGCTGAATTGTTGTCGGCTTTGGTGTAGCTGTAAATGCAAATATCGATACATTGGCCTGCTTACCGTTTCTCTTGATTTCACTGGAAATCATATCTTCAACATCAGCTTCCGTCTGGTCACCAGAGCCAAGAGACATTGTAACTGCAGCCATATCTTTACCAGCAGTGGACGAATGTGCCTCATCAATGATTACCGCAAAACTCTTATTCTTTAATCCTTTTACACTATCAACGATATATGGGAACTTTTGAATTGTCGTTGCAATAATCTTTGTATTACCATTCAACGCAATCGCAAGGTCAGCAGAATTGCACTTATCATCCATTACGCGAATCAGGCCAGCCTTATGCTCCATTCCCATGATTGCCTTTTGAAGTTGGCGGTCAACAACAACTCGGTCAGTAACAATAATGATGTTGTCAAAAATAATCTTGTTTTCTTCGTCATGAAGAGATGTTAAACGATGTGCCAACCATGCTATAGAATTTGTTTTACCGGAACCAGCGCTATGCTGAATCAAGTAATTCTGCGCAGTACGATTTTCTCTAACATCTGCGAGCACTTTTCGAATAACATCCAGTTGATGATATCGAGGAAATATTAAATTCTCAGAGCGCTTAATTTTTCCTGTTTTATCATCGACTTTCTCTTTTGTCTCAACAAAAATGAATTTACTAATTAAATCTAAAATCGTATCCTTTTTGAGGATATCCTCCCACATATACGATACACTGTACTTATCTTCAAATACAGGATTACCAGCACCAGCAGTTACACCTTCTCCATTACCCATATTAAAAGGAAGGAAGAATGTAGCGTCACCTGCGAGTTTTGTTGTCATATACACTTCTTCTAGGTCCATAGCAAAGTTTACCAACGTACCGGCTTTGAACATAAAAAGACGTGTTTTAGGGCTACGGTCGGTTCTGAACTGGTAAATCGCATCCTGATAGGACTGACCTGCAGCATTACATTTCAGCTCGAATGCAATTATAGCTAATCCATTCAGGAAGATCACAACATCGATTCGTTCCTTGTCGCTGGCCCACACTTCTTCCATTGCAGAGAAAATATTCTGGCCATACTTTCTGGTCAAATCAGGATTGAATGTTGTAGCTGGTTTTGTATACATCAGCTCCAGTTTCTGATTGGAAATCTCAATTCCGTGCTTCAACACATCCAGAAGGCTACCACGGGCCTTTGTTGCTTCTGCATTGATAAAGCTTACAATGGTCTCTTCCAAATCGGCTTTATATATTTTTCTCAAGTATTCCATCGTTTCGTGCTGTGTATCCTCTAGAAACTTGAAAAGCATCTCTCGGTCAACTGCAAAATAGCGGTCAAAGTTGCCCGCCTTGCGAATGACGTAACCATTGTCCTTTTCCAATCTTTCAAGGAGGAATTTCTGATATTCTTTTTCGGAAAGAATTGATGCATGATGCAGAATCTTCTCGTTGTATGCAGCAGCTCGTTTTGCAACATTCTCTGCATGCCTTTCCGCATCCACGCTCGTAATATCAATTATCGTTTTATCATCCATTAATTATCCCTCCTTACTCGCTTTTCAGCCGTTTGATTAGTTGACGTGCAAAAAGCAAAGCAATCTGGTCGCAACTATATTTGGATGAGTCAATCGCTTGTATATCTGCTATAGATGGATACTTTTCTTGTAACTGTGAAACCGTAATATTGTGTAAAATTGGCAGAATCAGCTTTTGGCCGTTTCTATTCTGTCGGTTTAAAAACTCATTCAATTCACGCTCGGTCCATTCTCGATCAAAGAAATTTTCCGAAATAACGATAATTGCAAACTCTGCTTTTTTCGTGCCGTTCAGAATGCGATCCTTCCAATTATCTCCCCACTCCAAAGACTCCTTATCATAGAAAATTTCAATTCCAAGTTTGTTTAATGACTGATATAATTCTTCAATCAAATCTTCTTTGTCCTTATTAGCATGAGAAATAAAAACATCAAATTCAGGCAAGGTTTTTTCCTGATACTTTGGCACACTAACCATTGAAATTCCGTTCATTTTATTTATAAAATCTTGATCCTTACTGATACTCTCCAAGCATCCAACGAGATTTTTGTAAGCATCCAGATTTCTATGAAACAGGATTGTTTTCATGCGGTTACCTAATGGATGTTCTTTAAGATAATTATTGTAAAAAATTTCTACATCATTGATCCATACTTCACTCGGACGATTATATTCATTTATATCAGTACCGATTGCCGCTGCATTAATTGGGCTTTTAATAGAATGAGTCCTTTCTAACAGATTATTAAGTTGTTCTTCAAAAGTAGCCATTAGACAACCTCCTTCTTGCCGGTTACATACTCGAATATTAGAGAGCGCTTATATGCATCGAGAACAGACATCTGCTCTTTCTTCTGCTCAATAATTGCGTCTACTTCTGTGACCTTGTTTTCCAGATAGTCCGCCATAGCTACCTGTTCGTCATATGGCGGTTCAAAAACCATAAGCCGAGAAAACTCGGAATAGTTCAGGCCCTGACGGACACCGTTTCCCATGTTATAGAATACCTTCATAACATCGTATGCGTGAAGAAGAAAATGGAAGTACCTCGAATCGACCTGTTTGAGCGGACAAAGGTCAATATATGCCGAAGTGATTATTCCATGTTCCTTCACAAGCCCAGTTCGTAGACTGCGTTTATCGTTCTGCAAATCGGTGGGGCGGATGATAATGTCGCCTGCTTCAACGATGTTGTAGGTATTAAAGCTCTCTGGCAATAATCCATCGTTGGTGTTGATGTCCTTTCGGATAACTCTACCATAACTCAGCGACAGCAGATTATCCTCTTTGCCCAGCCGATTCTTGTTTTTGCGTTCACCGTAGTAGGAATAAACAGGATGAACCGACCAGTGCGCCGGAATTTCTCCAACCCACTGAATCCCACTGTCCTTCATCTCCGCATTCGGGTTCAGTCCTTTTGTGACGGTTTCGGTGATGACAGACCGCTTGTACTGCTCCAGTGTGTCGATCTGGATTTGAATATTGGCGATCAGCGTATCAATCTCAGCACATTTGGCATCGAGGAAGTCTGCAATACGGTGTTGTTCATCTATTGGAGCAACAGGTATAAAAAGACCTCCGAACTTATCCATCGGAATGCGCATTCGAATTGTGTTCAATTTTCCATTCCCAGACTCTTTAATAAGAATGCCATTCCCAAGTCCAAACAAACTGCGTTGAAACATTGTTGTCTGAAAAATGTAGTTATAGTAGCGCACATCTTCCTTTGCATTCCAAGGGCGAAGCATATAATAAACAGGACTAACACAACCGAAAAATTGTGACAGTCCTACAGAGCCAGACAATATATTCATACTGTTCATTACAATATCCCCAGGATAAGCCAGTCTGTATGCACTCACATCCTCTTTAGGCTTGTTCCCTCCACCTTCCTTTTGATCGTATGGAATAACGCCTTGTTTAGCAGTCAACGAAAGAATTTCTGTTGTTTTAATGGGATTGTTTTTTTCAACTCGTTCCTGCAAGCAGTATTTTATTTTTCTTAGTTTCCAATTAGAGGGAAACTCTCCCAACCATGAGATTCCACTCTCTTTCATCTTCCTCATATCAGCACCACCTTACTCAAACAGCTTTGCCACACGCTCTGAAACCGAAAGCTCCAGTTCCATAAACTTTGTTTCCAGTTCTTCACTTGGCGTTGATGCCTGATATTTATAAAAGTACCGTGTGAACGGAATCTCTGCGCCTGTCTTGATGACGGGCTTTTTCTTTCCGAGGTCTTCTTCAAAAAAAGCGGCAGCATCCGGAATATGCGGCAAGACCTCACGAGCCATATAGTCCTCAATGCTTTCTTCCCACTTTACCAGTTCAGTATCCTTGGTTTCCTTGTCGTAGATGATGTTGCCCTTGCGGTCATGCTGGATTTCTGCATTCTTATCCATAGCAGAAAGTCCGTCAGCAATCTTATCGAGCAGTTTTTTATCCGCTGTTGCCGAAGCAAGTGCCTTAGTCAGTACAGGCATAAATTCTGTCGGTGAATTGTATACCTGTTCTGCAATTGCAGCTTTCAGTTCAGCAATAATCGCATCATAGACAGGCTTGTTGTTCTGGTAGGCTTCCAACTTCTTCTGCTCCTTGCCAGTCAGTTCTTCGGCATTTTCCAGTTCGTTCACCTTTGCTTGGTCATAGAGAGAAGAAAGCGCACCCTTAGACAGCATGGATTCGATACGTTCCTCTGTGATAGCATAGCTTCGCTGAAGTGGCTGCATAACCACATACTCACGGTAAATGAACTCCTCGTTATCATAAATTTTGCAATATTCGTTTTCTGCAAATTCTGCATAGAGCCTTGTCACGGTGCTGCGGTCTTCCGGAGATATTTCATTTTTCTTATCGCCCAGAGCCTTGCGCAGTTTGTGGAAGAAAGACGAGGCATCAATCAACTGAACCTTGCCCTTGCGCTCATCACGCTTATTCTTGGAAAGTACCCAGATATATGTAGCGATACCTGTGTTGTAAAACAGATCTGTTGGCAATGCAATAATTGCTTCGATTAAATCGTTTTCTAACATCCAACGACGAATTTGGCTTTCGCCGGAAGCTGTACCACCTGAAAATAACGGACTACCATTTTCAATAATAGCAGCACGCCCAAAATTATCATCCATCTTATCAATAGCAGATTGCAGAAACAGCATCTGCATATCACCGGAACCAGGGAGTCCAGCACCCCAACGACCGTCATATCCTTTTGCATATTCATCATTAACTTCTTTTTCTACACCTTCGGCAGCATCTTTTCCTCCCCAAGGTGTACCAAATGGCGGATTTTCAATAACAAAACGCATCTTCGTTCCTTCGAAGCAATCCTTCTTCATTGTATCCTGATAACAGATGTTTTCCGCATTTTGCCCTTTGATAAGCATTTCTGCAAGACAGATAGCATAAGATTCCGGATTAATTTCCTGACCAAAAAGACGCACATCGGCTGTTGGGTTATAACGCTTGATGAAGTTGTATCCCGTGGAAAGCATACCACCAGTTCCGCATGCTTGGTCCAAAACTGTAATAACCTTTCCGTCATCGAAAATATCATCGCATCCTTCAGCAAGCAGAATGTTTACCATTAGCTTAATGATGTCACGTCCAGTGTAGTGGTCACCAGCCTCAGCATTTTCAGAGAATCTACGGATGAGATCCTCGAAAATATAGCCCATCTTCACATTATCAATTGTACGAGGATTTAAATCTAATTCTGAAAACGCTTTAACAACACTCAACAAACGGTCATTTTTATCCATCTTGTCAATCTGCTTATAAAAATCGAGACCTTTCTCTGCAGATATGATAATCTCCTGAACATTTGGCGAAAAGCTCTGAAGATATGCTTTAAAATTGGCTGCTAAATTGTCTGCATCATTAATCAATTCTGCCAGTGTAAATTCGCTAGTATTATAGAATTGGAAACCTGAAATACGATACATAGCTTTTGCCGGGTAATTTGGATTTGCTTTAAACTGTGCGACCACCTTATCTTTGGTAGGTTCCAGTGCACACTCAAAACGTCTGATAATAACCATCGGAATGATTACATCTTTATATTTATCACTCTGGTATGTGCCACGCAGTTTATTTGCAATGGACCAGATAAAGTTGACCTCTGTTGATACATTGATTGGGGAATCATCCCATATTGCATCAATTGTCTGCTTTTGTGCCATTATATTTTCCTCCATTCAGACTAAGAGTTTCTTAGTCAATGTTAATTTTATATTTTTAGGTGTCCCAAAATCCGGACTTAGTCATCAATTCCCATCATTATCTTATAGTGTTGTTCCTGATGCATAACTGTGAAAATCAGTTCAAACACCTTTTTGCATTGTTCCACATCACTGCCGTCATCAATATAGTTAAATCCATCACTGATAACTACTGGGCTGTCATTCATGTATGTGAGCATACTTGAAGCAATATTGTAGCGATCATAATTTGGCTTCTGACCTTCTACTTTGTCCACAAACAGTGGTTTATTCTGCTCCAAAACAATTTTATGAAGATCATTGCCTTCATAACCACATATCTGAATAAAGTAGTACTCAAGAATATGACGGATTACATTCTTCACTGTATTTGCCATTTTCAGTTCTTTGTATTCATCCCACAAAGCGGCATAAGAGTTCTGAATTGGATTATAGTTTTCTTGTTCAGTAGGTACTCTCTGGCTTTGCTTGGTGATGTGTAATCTCCTTATGGAAATAAACATTGTGAGTCAGAATGAAAATCTGTTTAATATAGTCACCGTCGACTTTATGGCTACGGTAATCCGTGTTGTTGTAGCAAACTTCAATCATCTCTCTAACAAGAGCACTGACGATGAATAATGCTCCGCTATCCATACTAGATACTGGGTCATCTATAACAACAATTTTATCTTTTACGGCTTCCTGCATATGAAATTCTCGTGCTTTATCATTTTCTAAAATCTTGTATCATTTGTTTTGACAACTCTTTTAGCAAGCCTGTAGCATACTCCGCTTTCTCATGTCCACCTTATTCTTCAATGATTGACTTCCCGATATTCCAGTAGGCTTCAACCATTGCAAAATTGGCTGTTTAATAAACTTTGTTTCTTGCTGAAATTAAAATTTCTTTAATTTCCTTATAAAAAGATTCGTTCATCATATCAAAGCCATCCTCTCATTTACAAATTATTTATTAACTCTCCTTCTTAAATTATCAACTAATATTTTACAGCACTTTTGCAACAGCAATTTTCGTAAGAGTATCCGCTTTTTCTCGCCCTTCAATATCACTTACTTCTGCTATTAATTCATTTGCCACCCGTTCTCTATCATACTTCAATCGTTCTAACATCGGCTTATGCTTTATTTCAAAACTCTTAAATATATCATCCCAAGTAAGCGCATATACTTCACAATTATCCACTTGGAATACTAACCCAACTTTTCCTTTATCTTCAAATGCTTTATATTGGCTTTTAACATAACCATCTACTTCTTTACATACGGCGATAAACTTCCATTTCCGTAATTCACTATTGAATTGAGGCTGTCTTCTAACGTAATCCATATAATCTTCTATTTGGCGTAATACTTTTTTCGTTAACAGAACTCTCGGTGCTTTCAATTCAACAACAATATTTTCTTCCAGAGTTGTTTCAAATGTTGTTTCGATATTTCGCGTATTACACAGAAAAATGTCCATACGTCGTTCATTTTCCGCATCTGAATTTAATTCTACTGTAATATCCTCTTCTCCATACAAAATATTCCTATACTGCTCCAATGCCTTTTGCATTCTCTGATCAGCACTTGCCAAATTATACTGTTCACCAAAAAGCCAAAAATGTCGTTCCACAATCTTCTGCACATGATCACGTTCATTTGCAAACTTTGTCAAATCATACACAATACTTTTTAATAATTCTATTACTTTGTACCTATCCTCAATAAACTTGATAGTATCAATGATATTCTCCAAAGATGTCTTTTTTAATATCATTGAAAAATCAAATCTCTGTTGAGGTGACAATTCCACAACCTGCTCTATTATAGTTAAAACATTTTCTCTCTCTTCAGAACTCAAAAGCAAATTCAAAAAACCTAATAACGATTTTTCTTGAATTTGTTTTAATTTATGAAAAATTAGTGGCTCCAATTTAAAAATTTCTTTTGTTACCCTCTTCAAATCATTCTTACGCATTTGTCCATATACATCTTTTGGAAATTCTGGGAACGTTTTTCTTTCTGTTATCATTGCTTCAACCGCTTCTTCTGCCTTATCTGATAAATATACACTGATTTTTTTCTCAATAAGCATTTGAATCTCTTTATGCAATTTTTTCAGAATCTTTTTCTCATCTAGATGTTCGAACATATTAATTTGGGTATCATCATGATCGCTTATAACATTTTCCTTATCATCAAAAAATTCTGACTTCACAAACACACTATGATTAAAATTAATCGTATTCCGATTAAAAGTTGTAGTTCGCTTTCCTTTCAGCACGTTCTTGTCATCAAAATAATAACAACAGAATTTTTCAGAAATTGATTCCTGCCATACAACTAAATTAATCTCAAATCTATATCCTTCAATTGTAACCATAGATTTTTCACTCAACTCTGTGTTTATATACTTTTCATAATCAATCTTTTCATCATTAACTACTATTTCTACATTCTTATTTTTATATAGGTACAAAAACCAAGCAAAATCTTTAAGTAATGCTGGCTCAATTATTTCAAAGCCCATATTCTCCTCAGTTAATGTATTTATATTGGTAAATTTCACTTCTGTTCCAGTTTCTTGTCTATCAGATAACTGTGGTTCAGAGCAATCAATCACCTCTTTTTTATCACTGGACATATTAATATCATATTCTTTATAAACATTGTTATCTTTATAAACAGTATGCCACTCTGCATTACTTGAAAAGGCAATAAAAGAAAATCGCCCTTTCCCTTTATTTGCCTTAGATTTCATTTGTAATGACAGTAAATTCTTCTTTGATGCCAGAAAAGCACCAAAGGTCTCCTCCAATTCATCGTAATTTATTCCATCACCGTTGTCCTTTATAATTAATTCCTTAACTCCAAACGCTTCGTTAAGTGTATATTCTATACTAACTCTTTTAGCATTAGCCTCAAAACCATTCCAAATATATTCACTTATAGCAGCTTTGTAATCACTTGTAATTCCAGAAGAATCAATACTCTGATTTTTAACGCTTACAGGTATAATCATAATATTCGCCTCCCATATCATAAGTATACTATTATTTTTAATGGTACACTCATGATTTTAAATCACCTCAAAATGTTTCAATGCATCCTTTATCGCGTCCACTTTCTCTGCCATCGGATGTTTCCTCGGCTGTTTCAGTTCTTCTACCGCATTAGGTACATCATACATCTGCAAGCCCAAACTCTACTTTTACGTTGATATGTCCATCTGGCTTTTTTGTGAGAAAGCAGTACCACAGTCTCGACTGTGTTTTCGTTGAGTAACCAATTGCTTCGCCTTCAACCCCTTCATAATACACCAGAAATGTCAAACCACTAATTCCGATGACGCTCTCACTGTTTTTTATCTGTTTTTTTCTCCAACATTTTTATTGAATTCAGGTAATCTTCTTCCACCGTGCTTAGTGTTCGCGCTTTATATTTTTTATATTCACCCGTTGCTTTATCAACAGCCTGTTTGTGTGATATACTTCCATTCCCCTGCAAAAGCTGTTCACCGCTCATTGTCAGAATCCGATCCAGATGCTCTGCCCAGTCCCTCATTGTCATAGCCTGTTCTCGTTCTGCCTGACGTTCTGCAAAATCAAGATATCCCGATACCAGCTGTCCCATTGCACGCAATTCTTTTTCAAATAAATAATTCTTGGCAACTACCGCTTCCTTTAAGGTTGGCTGATTGCCTTTAAAAGTAGTAAGTCCCATAAATTCTTTTTCTGCATCTGCTCTGGTATAAATTACTTCTGCTGCAGTTTGTCCATGAATCGCATAGTGAATTTTGTTTTGCACTTTTTTGAAAAATGCAATGGATATTTCCGCTTTCGGATCATAATCTATGCTCGTTGCATAAATTTCCAGAACCTGACGATAAAATACTTTCTCGGATGCACGAATATCACGGATTCTCTCCAGCAATTCCTTGAAATATCCACCGCCACCCAGATTTTTCAAACGATCATCATCTAAAGCAAAACCTTTTCTCATGTATTCTTTTAAAATTCCGGTTGCCCAGATTCTGAACTGTGTTCCTCGTTTTGATTTTACACGATAGCCAACAGAAATAATCACATCAAGATTGTAATAATCTACATTATAAACTTTTCCATCAGAAGCAGTTGTTGCAAATTTTGCAACAACTGAATCCCGCTGTAATTCACCTTCTGTAAAAATATTTTTTATATGTCTGGAAATGGTTGATTTATCTCTCTGAAACAATTCTGCCATCTGATCAATAGACAACCAGACTGTATCACCATCAAAAGTAGTTTCAACTTTCGTCAGACCATCCTCTGTCGTATAAATAATCATATCTGCTTTTTCTTTATTCATAAGTTCCTTCTCTCCTGCAAAATCAGATATATTATTTAGAATGCTCTGGTTTTTGTCTGCCCAAAAGGCACACAACCTCACAATGCACTGTCTCACAGAACTGATCCACCGCCGTCATCTTCTCCACACGATAACCCGCCAGCTGCATCATCTCCAGATCACGTGCCAGACTGGTCATCTTACAGGAAATATATACAATCTTATCCACCCCATAATTCAAGATCTTCGGAAGTGCCTTCGGATGGATTCCGTCTCTCGGCGGATCCAGTACGATCACATCCGGCTTCTCTTCAATCTCATCAAGTACCTTAAACACATCTCCGGCAATAAATCTGCAGTTGGAAAGTCCGTTTCGGACAGCATTTTCTTTTGCTGCCTCGACTGCTTCTTCAATAATCTCGACACCGATCACTTTCTTTGCAACCGGAGCAAGCACCTGACCGATTGTTCCTGTTCCGCTGAACAGATCGAATACAACCTGATTATCAATATCTCCAATGTATTCTCTTACAGTCTCGTACAGCACTTCTGCACCTTTTGAGTTTGGCTGGAAGAAGGAAAATGGTGTAATCTTGAATTCCAATCCAAGAAGCTTCTCGTAAAAGAAGTCCTGTCCATAAAGAATTCTTGTCTCATCACTCTTCACGACATCAGACAGAGAGTCATTCAATATATGAAGGATTCCAACAATCTTTCCTTCTAATTCCAATGCCAGAAGTTCTTCTACTAATGGAGTTAAGTCATATTCTTCCTGCGTTGTCGTTACAAGATTCACAAGAATCTCGTCTGTTGTATCGCCTCGTCTTAAAAGAAGATGGCGGAGATAACCGACATGCTGCATTTTCTTATAATAACTTACATTTCTTTCTTTGAAATAATTCAGCACACAAAGAAGAATCTTATCCATATCTTCATGGACAAGCTGACAGTCTCCTGCTGTCAGTACATCATAAGTACTTCCTTTTTTATGAAGACCGAGAGATAACGGACCGTCTTTGAATTCGTCTCCGAAAGAGAATTCCATCTTGTTACGGTAATGAAATTCCTTCGGGCTGTGCTTCACACCCTCAAAAAGATACTCGCCCTTTACTACCGGATCCATAATCCTGCGGATCTGCCCTTCTTTCATCTTCACCTGTTCTTCGTATGGCATCGTCTGATACATACAGCCACCACAGGCCGGAAAGATACTACAGACCGGCTCTCTTGTCTCTAATGGAGATTTCTCCAACACTTCAAGAAGTCTTCCTTCTGCATTTCCTCTTTTAAATTTATTTATCATAAAACGGATCTTCTGTCCCGGAATCCCATTTTTCACAGTAACATACTGTTCTTCCTCCGGAACAAATACAATCCCCTTGTTTGGGAAATCTACACGTTCAATAATACCCTCGTAGATCTGACCTTTTTTCATCCTAATCTCCTATCAATTCTAATCTATTTTAACAGAAAAACAGACAGGATGGTTTCTTCTCACACCCTGTCTGCACTTTTGCAATTCACTCAAGAATTATACCTGATCATCCTCGCTGAAGTAATCATCAAAATCGTCATCAAAATCATCTTCAAAATCATCAAGATAATCCGGTGATACGAAACGATATACTGCATAAGCGATTGCAGCTACTGCTGCTACTGCTCCAATGATAGCCAGTGTCCAGATTACTGTGTTCTTCTGCTTCTCAGCCTCATTCTTATGAAGAATCTCGTTCAATCTTGTTTCTGCAATGATGTCTTCTATTCTCTTGTTCATATTAACACGTCCTTTCTTCACCTTTTGCGGTGACAGATAATCTGTGTTTATTATAACACCTGACGATTCATATTACTACTGATTTATCATTTTTTTATAACTTTCTCATACCTTTACAAGCTTGGCAAATTTTGCAAACATCTTGCGTGTTCCGACACTGTCAAATTCAATCGTAACCTCGTGATCTCGTCCGCCTTCTTTGATATCCGTTACTGTTCCTTCCCCAAACTTCACATGACGTACCCGGTCTCCGACCTCATAACCAAGTGGACCATTCCCACCTGCTGCCAGCTGACTGCCTTTCTGCAGGGATGCCAGTGCCTGACTTCCTGTAAGCGGCTTACCCACCCCCTGATTCTTTGCAGGTGTCATTCCACCAAATGCTCCTCCGAATGCCTGTGCCCGAAATGCTTCTCTGGCACGTGCATATGTATTCTGCTGTACTGGCATCTCCGTTTCCTGAGTAAACTTCTTGTTTCCTGTATCAAGCAATTTCCTCGGGATTTCTTTCACAAATCTTGACATTGGATTGTACTGTGTCTCACCGTGCACCATTCTTCTGCGCGCACTTGTCAAAGTCAGTTCCTGCTCTGCCCTTGTAATTCCAACATAACAAAGTCTTCGCTCTTCTTCCAGTTCTTCTCTGTCTCCTGCATTAATACTCATATATCCCGGGAAAAGTCCATCTTCCATCCCAGCAAGATAAACACGTGGAAATTCAAGTCCCTTTGCACTATGTAAAGTCATCAGAACAACATATTCCTGGTCTTCATCCAGACTGTCAATATCCGCAACCAAAGCAACTTCTTCAAGGAATCCGCTCAATGTTGCCTTTTCATCTTTATCCTGACAACTTTCCTCATAAGTTGCCGCTTTACTGATCAGCTCGTCTATATTCTCTTTTCTTGTTTTCGCCTCTTCTTTATCTTCATTTTCAAGGCTTTCTATATATCCTGTCTTCTCAATCACTTCCTGTAAAAGATCTGTGATGTTCATCTCTTCTGCCAACGTCTTAAAATACTCGATCAATGCCGCAAAAGAGTCCAGTTTTGTTGCACTTCTTCCCACTCCTGCGATCAGCCCCGGTGCCAGTAATGCCTCATAAAAACCAATTCCACGTTCTGTTGCAGACTCCTGAATCCGGTTAATTGTTGTAAGACCGATTCCTCTCTTTGGGACATTAATGATTCTTCTAACCGCAACATCATCACGTCCATTGTCGATTGTCTTGAGATAAGCAAGAAGATCCTTAATCTCTCTTCTCGCATAGAAATTTACACCGCCGACAATCTTATAAGGAATATTCATGGCAATAAATTTCTCTTCCAGCAGACGGGATTGTGCATTCGTACGATAAAGAACTGCACTGTCATTATAGGAACCTCCCTGTCTGACAGCACTTTTGATATCTTCGCCTATGAAATCCGCCTCATCAAATGCAGTATCAAACTGACGCAGACGGATCAGTTCACCTTCTCCGTTCTCCGTCCAAAGTGATTTCTCCTTTCTTCCGCGGTTATTCGCAATCACACTGTTCGCTGCATTCAGAATATTCCCTGTAGATCTGTAGTTCTGCTCCAGTTTGATCACCTTTGCATCCGGAAATTCATGCTCAAAGTCAAGAATATTCCGGATATTCGCTCCACGGAACTTGTAGATTGACTGGTCATCATCTCCAACGACACAAAGATTCTTATATTTTCCTGCAAGAAGGCTTACCAGCTGAAACTGAACTGTATTTGTATCCTGATATTCATCTACCATAATATAGCGGAATCTTTCCTGATAACTCTCAAGCACATCCGGCTGTGTCTGCAAAAGCTGTACTGTCTTTACAAGCAGATCATCAAAATCCAGCGCATTATTCGCCTTCATCTGCGCCTCATACTCGCGGTAAACCTTAGCAATCTTCATCTTTGCAAAGTCTCCTCCGGCATTCAGTTCAAATTCATCCGGAAGGATCATCTCATTCTTGGCAGATGAAATTGCTGAAAGCAGACTTCTTTCTTTAAACACTTTCGTATCCACATCTACTTTCCGACAGACTTCCTTAATTAATGTCTTCTGATCATCTGTATCATATATAGTAAAATGATTCTCATACCCTAATCTGTCAATAAACCTTCTTAAAATACGCACACATGCAGAATGAAATGTGCTCACCCATACACTTTCTGCTCCAAAACCGACAAGATTATCCACACGCTGGCGCATCTCTTCTGCCGCTTTGTTCGTAAATGTGATTGCAAGAATATTCCATGGGTTCACGCCACGTTCTCCGATCAGATACGCGATCCTGTGCGTCAGAACTCTTGTTTTTCCTGAACCGGCTCCGGCAAGGATCAGAAGAGGACCGTCCGTATGGTAAACAGCCTCTCTCTGTGGTTCATTTAATTTATCATAAATGCTCATCTTTCCACTCCTTTAAAGTTATAAAGATATCTGTAAATGTATTCCCATTATCAAACACACGTTCCTGTTTGTCAACTACATTTTCCGGCCTTCTTATCTTTTGCTTGCTATCTAGTTTTAAATACTATATAATAAATGTATTGAGGTGATAACATGAATATAGACACAAGTAATCTGTTAAACAGCATTTTGGAAGAACTTTCTTCTTTAAGTTATGTGCATCCCGGCGATGTTCCGAATATTGATCTTTACATGGATCAAGTAACTACTTTTATGGATGAGCAGCTGGCTTCGACCAAACGTTACCCTGATGATAAGATCCTGACAAAGACCATGATCAATAATTATACGAAGAACAATCTTCTTCCGCCCCCGGTGAAAAAGAAGTATTCCAGAGAGCACCTGCTCCTTCTGGTCTTCATTTATTATTTTAAGAGTATTCTTTCAATTAAAGATATTGAGACAGTCCTTGCACCGCTCACAGAGAAATATTTTCCGGATGGAAGCTCTTTTGAATTAGCGGATATTTACAAAGAAGTCTGCAAGATTGAAAAAGAACAGCTGGATTCCATCAAAGAGAATGTAACTGCTACTTATGAGAAATCTGCTGAGACTTTCACTCATCTTGCTGATGGCGAAGATAAGGAGATCTTACAGCAGTTTGCATTTATATGCAGCTTGAGTTTTGATGTATATATCAAGAAAATGATCATTGAACGGATCATTGATGACCTCTCTTCCAAGTCTTCAAAAAACGAAGAGAAAAAGAAAGGGAAATAAACATTTCTGTTTAAAACGAGATACAGCCTGCGAAAGACTTTATCAGGATCTTCCGCAAGCTGTATCTTTTGATTGATAAAAGGTATTTTATTGTAAGCTTAATTCTTAAGTGTTATTCTTCCGTTCCATTCTCTTCCTCAGCAAGCCCTACACGTTTGAAAACCATATCATATCCGTCATTCCCATAATTAAGAGAACGGTTCACACGACTGATTGTCGCAGTGGATGCTCCTGTCTTCTCCGCGATCTCCAGATATGTCTTCTGTTCACGGAGCATTCTTGCCACTTCAAATCTCTGTGACAATGAAAGCAACTCATTAATCGTACAGATGTCTTCAAAAAATGTATAACACTCTTCTTTATTCTCAAGGCTTAAGATTGCCTGAAACAGATAATCTACTGCCTCGGTTCTGATCTTCTTACTCATACGAAACAATCTCCTTCTCAACCGGCTAATTATATGATGGCTTACGGCATACCATAAACCATAACAATACCTTTTGCCTTCTCAGGCCACTTTTTGATTTTAACACATTAAATTTTTAAAGTCCACCATTTCTTATGAATTTAAACTAAATTCTTGCGCAATTTTGATTTTTTTCTAAAACATTTTATGTAAAACACACTTTTTTCGTTGTTCTTCCTCTTTTAAGATGCTATAATAAATCTGTTATAAATATTTTGATACAAAAGAGAGGAGTACATGATTAATATGAAGTGCCCAATATGTGGAAAAGACCTGGATTTGCAGAATAAGCAGATTGGCACCAGCGAAAACGGGGATCCAATCTTTAATGAATATGCAATCTGCCATAGCTGTAAAAAGCAATGGAACCTTGATAAACAACGTGCGAAGAAGATCGCTGCTAAGAAAGCTGCCGAAGAGAAAGCAAAAGCTGAAGCTGAGGCCCGTGCCGCTGAAGAGAAGGCAAAAGCTGAGGCTGAAGCCCGCGCCGCTGAAGAGAAAGCGAAAGCTGAAGCTGCCGCCCGTGCTGCTGAAGAAAAAGCGAAAGCTGAAGCTGAGGCCCGTGCCGCTGAAGAGAAAGCAAAAGCTGAAAGAGTTGCCCGCAGAGAAGCAAAGGCGCGCGCCCGCAAAGAAGCGATTGCCCGCCTTGCTGCTGACAAAGGGATTTCAGAAGAAGAAGCTGAACGTATTCTTAAAGAAAGAGCCAGAGCCCGCAAAGCCGCTGCACAAAAAGCTGCCACTGCTCCCACTGATGCTACTGATGATTCCGAAGAGCAGAAATATGGGAATATTCCGGCAGAAGAGATCCGTGATAAGCGTGAAAAAGCAGTTCGCAAAGGATACGAAGATATGCTTGCAACTGATCCTGACAGTAAAGCTGCCAAGAAGAAAAAGAAAGAAGAAGCCGAAACTGCGAAAGCAAAAGAAGATGTAAAATCCAGAAAAATGGATGACTATGATGATGAAGATGATGATGAATATGAATACGTAGACGAATATCCACGTTTCAGACCTGGACGCATCATCCTTGGAATCATTTCCCTGCTTGCATTTGGTTTCTGTATTTATAAAGGTTTCGTAACAGGACTCAGCACATCCGGAGCTGACGTAACTTCTGCACCTGGCATGAATTATGTCATTGTTGCTCTTTGTATGCTTGTCACTGCACTGTTATACTTCATCATGAATAACCGTGATACACTTTTTGCATTCCTTATCCCGATGATTGTCTATATCGGTGGTGCTGTTTTTGCCTTCCTGAAACATGGAGATGAATTCGAACTTCTGATTTTAGCCGGTGTAAGTGGTGTACTTGCTGTTATTTCATTAATTCTTGCAATCGCTTCCCGCGGTGGAGATGATTACGATGATGAAGATGATTACGACGATCCATTTGAAGAAGAACACGATAATTAAATCGCGTTGTAAAGCCTTTGGGTTACTAAGAACAATTTATATAAGATAATTACAAGGGAGTATCATTTTACGGTACTCCCCTTTTTTGTCTTGATATGCATTTTTTATATCATATATCTAAAATATTTTTAGGCGCCAAAAAACTTTTTTAGAATAGTTGTTGCTTTTTGTTGAATATGTGATAAAATATAGACAAAGATATCTTTATATAATCAAAATTCACAACAAACACATTTTCCTCAAAGATTCTTCTTTGGGGATTTTGTCACAAAGAAAGGAGTAACTGACATGGCATCATTTATAGTAAATGGTCAGGAAGTCTCACCTTCAAAGAATCAGAAACTGTTAAGGTTCCTCCGCGATGAACTGCACATTACCTCTGCAAAGGATGGCTGCAGCGAAGGCGCTTGTGGAGCCTGTACTGTTATCATTGATGGTCAGACTTGTAAATCCTGCGTACCTGACACAGATTCATTGGCCGGAAAGAATGTCATCACAGTCGAAGGACTTTCTGATTGGGAACAGAAAGTCTACACTTATGCTTATGGAAAAGCTGGCGCTGTACAGTGCGGATTCTGCATTCCTGGTATGGTTATGTGTACAAAAGCACTTCTGGATATAAATCCGGAACCAACCGATGACGAGATTCGTTATGCACTGCGCAACAACTACTGCCGCTGCACCGGATATATAAAAATTATGGATGCAGTGCGTCTGGCAGCTAAGATTCTGAAAGAAGGCGTTTTACCGGATGATGGCGATCCGAGCTGGTCACTTGGTTCTCGCGTTTCCCGTATAGATGTTGAAGAAAAAGTACTCGGAACAGGAAAATATCCGGATGACTATTATCCGGAAGGAATGATCTACGGCACTGCTCTTCGAAGCAAATATCCACGAGCTCGTGTACTTTCTATTGACGTATCTGCTGCAAAGGCTCTGCCTGGCGTAGAAGCCGTTGTAACAGCCGATGATATTCCTGGGGAGAATAAAATCGGACACTTGAAACACGATCAGTATTCACTGATTCCGGTCGGTGGACTGACCCATTATCTCGGAGATGCAATTGCCCTTGTAGCTGCAACTGACATGGCAACTGCCGAGAAAGCGAAGAAGCTTATCAAAGTGGAATATGAGGTCCTTCCTCATGTGCATACAGTGGAAGAAGCTGCTGCCCCGGATGCACCACTTGTTTTTGACGAAGAAGAGACGAATGTCTGTGCTTACAAGCACATCAGCCGCGGAAATGCAGAAGAAGCGATCAAGAATTCCAAATATGTAATTTCTCATCATTTTGAGACACCTTGGACGGAACACGCTTTCCTCGAACCGGAATGCGCTGTGTCTTTCTATGATGAAGACGGTGACATTTTCGTGTATTCTACAGACCAGTCTGCTCACCAGACCCTGCACGAAGTTACACTTATGCTTGGGAACGATAAAGTAAAGGTTCAGAATGCATTAGTCGGCGGTGGTTTCGGTGGCAAGGAAGACATGACGGTTCAGCATTTAAGTGCATTACTTACTTATGTAACAAAGAAACCGATCAAGATGAAATTATCCAGAGCAGAATCCTTGCTTGTTCATCCAAAACGTCACCCATTCTACATGGATATGACAATGGGATGTGACGAAAACGGTGTGATCCAGGGCGTAAAAGCGATTGTTAAATCTGACACAGGTGCATTCGCTTCTCTTGGTGGTCCGGTTCTCGAACGTGCATGTACACATGCAGCAGGACCTTATCATTATGAAAACTTCGAGATCGAAGGTACTGCTTATTATACAAACAACCCGCCAGCCGGAGCATTCCGCGGATTTGGTGTTACACAGACCTGTTTCGCAACAGAGTCTCTTCTGAACATGATGGCTGATAAAGTTGGCATCACACCTTGGGAAATCCATTACCGTAATGCGATCCGCCCGGGTGAAGTACTTCCAAACGGACAGATTGTAGACAATTCCACAGGTCTTGTTGAGACACTGGAAGCTGTTAAAGAAGAATACGATGCTGCACTTGCAGCTGGTAAAGCAGTTGGTCTTGGATGTGCAATGAAGAACGCCGGTGTTGGTGTTGGTATCCCGGATACAGGACGTGTAAAATTAATCGTTGAAGAAGATGAGAAACTCCATATCTTCACCGGTGCTTCCTGTATCGGTCAGGGACTTGGAACTGTACTTGTACAGATGATCGTTACAAACACAGACCTCTCCCATGACGACATCGTCTATGAGCGAAGCAACACATGGATTTCACCTGATTCCGGTACAACTTCCGGTTCTCGTCAGACACTTGTAACTGGTGAAGCGTGCCGCAGAGCATGTGAAAAATTCATGGAAGCAAAAAACAGCGGTAAATCCATGAAAGATATGATTGGAGAAACTTTCTACGGAGAGTATCTCGCTAAGACTCATCCGCTTGGTGCAGATGTGCCTAACCCAATTTCTCATGTTGCTTATGGATATGCAACTCAGGTCTGCATCCTTGATCCTAAGACAGGCAAGATTGAGAAAATGATTGCCGCACACGATGTTGGTAAAGCTGTCAACCCACTCTCCTGCGAAGGTCAGATTGAAGGTGGTGTTGTAATGTCTATGGGATACGCACTCAGAGAACAGTATCCGATTGATGAGAACTGTAAACCAATTGATAAATATGGTTCCCTAGGACTCTTCCGATCTCACGAAATCCCTAAGATCGAAGCTATCGTTATTGATAAGCCAGGTCTGGATGTTGCCTGTGGAGCAATCGGTATCGGAGAGATTACATCCATCCCTACTGCTCCTGCGATCGCAGATGCATATTGCAGATTTGACGGAGAAAGACGCTACAGCCTTCCTCTTTCCAACACACCATATGAAAGGAAGAAATAATCATGGCAATTAAAAAGAGATTTCCTTACCGGGCAGCTCTGGTTGCCTGTAACGGTGGCTGCCGCGCAGCCGGCTCTGAAGACGGTGGATGCAAAGATGGCTGCATCGGATGTGGAGCCTGTATAGAAAAATGTAAATTCGGCGCGATCTCCATGAATGAATATGGCGTTGCCGAAGTAGATGAAGAAAAATGTATTGCCTGTGGACAGTGTGCAAAAGTCTGTCCGCAGAACCTGATCAAGATTCACGAATGTGCAAACTACATTGTAGTAAAATGCTCCAACAAAGAAAAAGGAGCTGTTGCACGTAAGCAGTGTGAAGTCAGTTGTATCGGATGCGGTATCTGTGAAAAAACATGTACTGCAGGTGCAATTCATGTAGAAGATAATTGTGCAGTAATCCAGGAAGACATCTGCTTAAGCTGTGGAATGTGCTCTGTAAAATGTCCAAGACATGTAATCCATGATCTCCGCGGAGTATTTACAGCAGTAAGATAATACAAAAGCTATCGACTACGATAACAACACAGATATGTGTTAAGTTATTGTAATCGATAGCTTTTTTCATCTACTCATCTTCATCTAGAAACTCAATATCATCATCGTCATCCAGATAATCTAAATCATCCAAGTCATCCATATCTTCCAGATCATCCAAGTCATCTAATTCATCCGGATCTTCATCAAAATCATAATCTTCTGCCGCATCTGCCTCATCAGCAGTTACTTCAATTTTGACGTCTTCCTCCCAGTCTTCCTCGTCTACATCAAACTTCTCTTCTTTAAAGTTCTCCACTTCATCTTCTTCCAGATCATCTTCAAGATCATCAAATTCATCCATGCTGACAACCGTTGTACCCTTGTCTTCTTTCAGGACATTCTCCGGAAGACTCTCCATGAGCTCATCCAGTTCATCAAAATCATCCAGATTCTCAACCAGTGCCCTTGCCTTCTCGACTTCATTTTCTGTAGAGTGTTCTTCACGGATCTCTGCGGCTTTAAGTAAATTCTTTTTCTTACGTTTTCCGGATTCCAGAAGAAGCTGGATCCAGATACTAAGTGCACCAATCGCAACACAAAGTGCCACATGGATCATTCCGTTTTTATACGGCTGCAGATAAAAAATACTGCTGCCCGCTGCCATTGCTCCAAATACAGAAGAAGAAGCAATCAGCATAAAGTTATGAAGCTTAATAGAAAGCAATGCACACACAAGACCAATTCCCGCGCAGATTCCATACATGATAAGATTCTGTGGTTTCATCAGATGTACGCTGACAACAAAGACAAGTACTGCTACTGTCACAAATCCACCAATCTGCTTCTTCCACGCACCAAGCACCGCTAATACAAGTCCCACACCTGCTCCTGCCGCCAATGCGATCGTCTGATCCAGTCCCGCAATTACTCCGACTGCAATTCCAGCTGCACATCCTGCTGACAAACCTGCGATCACAGACCAGAAACGTACCAGCTTCAATCCGGTCAGACATAACAGTACTGCTCCGACCGTTATAACAATCAGAGAGATAAATTCCATCTGACTCAAATGATGACTGCTTTCATTAAGTCCCGCCAGAACAACATCCAGGTCAAAATTCAGAATTGTATCAATCATATCATTTACATTCATTATTACACCTTCGTCCCTTACTATTTATTACTCACTACTGCTCATTTTAGCAACTTTTTTTGCTGATTACAAGTGTTCATTTCACCTTTCCATTGACTTCTTATTCTTCTCCACTTAAAATAGAAGAGAAATGCTATTGCCGGCCGCATATTACCGCGAACAGCAATGAAATGCTATATAAAGGAGTTTATTATGGAACAATTAAAAATACCTGCCGGCTATCATTCTCCTCTCACAATTCGTGAGACAGAGGTAGCCATCAAAGAAGTGAAAGACCACTTCGAGCGTGCTCTTGCAAAGAACCTGCACCTGACACGAGTGTCAGCACCACTGTTTGTCCGTCCGGAATCCGGTCTGAATGATAACTTAAACGGTGTTGAACGTCCGGTTTCCTTTGACATCAAAGAACAGGATGGTTCTGTTGCAGAGATCGTTCATTCTCTTGCAAAATGGAAAAGATATGCATTGAAGAATTATAATTTCCATTCCGGCGAAGGACTTTACACAGATATGAGTGCGATACGCCGTGATGAAGATACAGACAATATCCACTCCCTGTATGTTGACCAGTGGGACTGGGAAAAAGTAATCTCTAAAGAAGAACGTAACACAGAGACACTTCAGTACACTGTCCGCAAAGTCTACCGGGCACTGAAAGACACAGAAGAGTACATTTCCAGACGTTACAACTATATTGATCCTCTTCTTCCTGATGATATCTTTTTCATCACCACACAGGAGCTGGAAGACCTTTATCCGGATCTCACTACCAAAGAACGTGAAAAAGCGATTGCGAAGGAAAAAGGCGCTGTGTTTATCTCCAAGATCGGCGGCGTACTTGCTTCCGGTGAAAGACATGACGGCCGTGCACCGGACTATGACGACTGGGAGCTGAACGGTGACATTATCGTTTATTATCCGGTTCTCGACATCGGTCTTGAGCTCTCTTCTATGGGAATCCGTGTTGACGAAGACTCATTAAAGGCACAGCTCAAAGAAGCCGGATGCGAAGATCGTGCAGAACTTCCATTCCAGAAGGCACTGCTGAATGGAGAACTTCCATATACAGTCGGCGGCGGTATCGGACAGTCCCGTATCTGTATGTATTACTTAAGAAAGGCTCATATCGGTGAAGTACAGTCTTCCCTCTGGCCTGAAAATGTTGTTGAAGCTGCTGCTGATGCCGGCATCCATCTTCTCTAAACCTAAGACAAATCAGCCAATTATATAACAAAAAGCAGATTCGAATTCTACCGGAGCATCTCTCCTTTAAATCCGAATCTGCTTTTTTATTCTCCTCTTATTCTACAATCAGCAGCTGTTCTTTCTCTTCCTCTGACACTCTGTTCCAAAAAACATTAAAATCATCAAATTCCGGCAAATAGATATCTGCCGTATTCCAGATCTGTGCCAGGTTCTTGTCATTTGCCTTATCATAAACTGCTACTGTCTTAAATCCCGCATGCTTTGCCGTCCTCAGAGCCTGATAAGTATCTTCAAACACCCATGTCTGTTCCGGCTCCGTATCCAGCTGCAAAAGTGCCGCAAAATAAATATCCGGCTGATCCTTACCGCTTCCGATCTCAGATGCTGTAAAAACTCCTTGAAAATAAGGTAATACCTTCAATCTGCTCAGAGCTGCTTCTGCATTCTTCCGGTCACCGGTTGTTGCGATCACCATAGGAATCTTCCGCTCTCTGAATTCCTCCAGGTACTGACGAACCCCTTCTTTCAGTGGAACTCGCTTTGCATAATAATCTTCCACTTCCTTATTCAGCCCCTGTACAACCTCTTCCACTGTCTTCTCCAGATTATAATGTGAGATCAGATAATCCGCTGCCTCTTCCAGACTCATCTCAAACAATGTCTCCCCCAGGTTCTTCTCGGCCTCAATTCCCAAATGATCCAGATACAATTCTCCCAGATTCTCCCAGACAGGCATGGAATTGAGAAGGACACCATCTACGTCAAATATTACACCTTTTATCATGTCATTCCTCTTTTCTGCTATGCACTACATTATAGTCTCCCTGGAAACACATGTCAACCACCAGAAAAAGACCTTTTGCCAGCAGTTCACCCACTTACAAAAGGTCTTTATAAAATGCTGTTATTTATTTTGTCTCAAGGATCTTATCAACACTTGCCAGTTTTACACTCAATACAAATACTTCTGCGGCAACTGCAAGTTCTTCCGGTGTCGGATAAGACGGTGCAATACGGATATTGCTGTCATGCGGATCTTTTCCATAAGGGAATGTTGCTCCCGCTCCTGTCATAACAACGCCTGCTTCTTTTGCCTTCGCAACGATTGCTTTCGCACATCCATCCAGTGCATCAAAAGAAATAAAGTATCCGCCACGAGGTGCAATCCAGGATCCGATCTCAAGTCCACCAAGTTCTCTTTCAAGAACCTCAAGAACAGCCTCGAACTTCGGGCGCAGGATGTCTGCGTGTTTCTTCATATGTTCTACAATTCCGTGAATATCTTTGAAAAATCTTACATGACGCAACTGATTTACCTTATCATGTCCGATCGTCTGAACACGCATTGTACTTCTGATGTCATTCAAGTTTGCATCAGATGCAGCCACTGCTGCAATTCCTGATCCCGGGAAACTGATCTTGGATGTAGAAGAGAACTTATAAACCATATCCGGGTTACCTGCCTTCTTACACTCCATCAGGATCTCAATCAGATAATCCTGCTTATCTTCATATAAATGATGTACACAGTAAGCATTATCCCAGAAGATACGGAAATCTTCTGCTGCCGGCTTCAGGTTCGCGAAACGGAATACTGTTTCGTCAGAATATGTGATTCCCTGCGGGTTAGAGTACTTCGGTACACACCAGATTCCTTTGATTGCCGGATCACTGCTTACAAGCTTCTCAACCATATCCATATCCGGTCCTGTTGATGTCATCGGTACATTGATCATCTCAATTCCGAAATGCTCTGTGATCGCGAAATGTCTGTCATATCCTGGAACCGGACATAAGAATTTCACCTTATCAAGCTTGCACCATGGAGTACTTCCCATGATACCATGTGTCATTGCACGTGCTACTGTATCATACATTACATTCAGACTTGAGTTTCCGAAAATGATCACGTTATCTTTCGGAACTTCCATCATATCTGCAAGAAGCTGTTTTGCTTCATCAATTCCATCAAGTCCGCCATAGTTACGGCAGTCAACACCATCTTCACAAGTAAGATCAACACCACTTGTCAGTGTATCCATCATCCCCATTGACAGATTCAGCTGGTCTGCTGACGGTTTTCCTCTGGACATATCCAGTTTCAGACCTTTTGCCTTCACTTCTTCAAACTGCGCCTCCAGGCTACTCTTTAATTCCAATAACTCTTCTTTGCTCAAATCTTTATATGCAGTCATTGCAGGAATCCTCCACTTTCTTTATTTTCTTACGCTGTTTGTTATTGTATATAATTTTTGACATTTCGTCAATGGGTTCTTGCATTCTTTTTCACTTTTTTTCATTTTTTTGCTTTTTTATTACCGTTTTTGCATTTTATTAGTTTTTTTCATTCATTTTTATTTCTTCCCTTGCTTCCATCCTCGGAATGCATGATATTCAGGCATATACTTCATGTAAAAGCGGTATCAAAGGACTTAAGAGAAGGACCTTGGAATGGCTGCTGCTTTCCTTTGCTCTGATGCAGCACGATTTATTAGTGGAATTGACCTTGTTGCAGATGGTGGAATCAGTAGTTCGTTCTTATTGTAAAATAAAAATGAATTTTCAAATAATCAAATGAAAATTCCTTTTTGGTTTATATACATTATTTGCTTTTATCTTTCTCTATGCATTTATCCTGATCTTTCATGCATTTTCTAAACATGGTTAGCTCCTTCAGGAATCCCTAATTCTTTAGCAGCTTTGGCACCACCGATTTCTTTTAAGAGGTCATCCTCCTTGCGAGGCTACGAATTGAAATAATTTTGGTGGGCATAATGAAGCGAGAAGTTCTGAATATTATTGAGTTTGAGACATATGTAGAAAAGTTTTGATAAAGAAATAAAACTGTAGGGTAGACAAACGATTCAAAAATTTGTATTCTTTTCTTAAAAGATAACACTATATATTTTAAATTACAGCGAATCAGATTCTTATGATATGAAAAATGGAATTGAAAACAGCAATGCCATGTGAAGGAGGATGTATTATCCATGAAAACAATATACGAACATTCGATTTATAAGAGACTTGCTGTCGTGATATGCATCCTCACAAGTATGTTTTTAGTATCATGTAGAGCAGTGGACAAAACTCAGACAACAAGCCAGATATCAGATCAGAATCTTTATTCCGGAGAAATTCAGGAAGCGGATGTTTTTATTGATATCCCAAATTTACGCCAATACGGAGGCTATACATGTGGAACAACTTGTGTACAGATGTTGATGAACTGGATGTTTCCATATCAGAGCGATCTGAATTTGACTACATATGAAGAAGAACTTGGAACTAGTGAAGAAGCCGGGACATCACCAGAAAATATAGTCACCTATTTTAAAGAAAATAAGATACAGATCCATGAAAAAGAGAAAAGAACCATAAATGATCTGATTTTTGTGCTGGACCAGGGGCATCCGATGCTGATGTGTATACAGGCATGGACCTCATCAGAGGATGGATATAATACTACAGATTCAGAGGATTCAGAGACGTATTTAACAGAGGGTCACTGGGTGATCTGTGTTGGTTATCAAAAGCAAAAAAGTGGATATGTATTTTATTTTAATGATCCTGCCTGTGTAGGACATTGTATGATGGACGAGGCTGATCTGGATCAGCGCTGGATTGATATGGATACGAACGGGAAGGTGTACGATCACTATGGAATTGAGATTGCTGAAACTGGTGAATTGTATGATCCGGATGGAGTATTTTATTTATCGTGAAAATTGTCCTTATTGCAAGGGACGAAGACGCAAGAAGCGACTATTTTAATTTTAAAGTGTAAAATAAAAAGGAATCATAATCTGATTCCTTAAAACTAAAAATAAATGTACATAATTGGCAAGATGCCTTTATCCCTTATAATTCAAGGGATTCCGCCTATTATGTACATTTTCTACAGATGTACATAACAGACAAATGTACATTTAATATTGATATGGGATATGTACATTTCAAGACATTCCTCTTCTCATATACTGTCTGTATACCATTTCATAATGTACATTATTATTCCAGTCATGTCGTTAAATGAAATGTACATTATCATATCCCTTTCAAACAAAACTTATCTAATTGTGAATTTTCCTTAATGACCTGACTGATTGATTTTTTTCAATAGCGACATCTTCCATTGCAACGGGATTGCTAATTCCGCTAGTCATGATAATCTCCCCTACTATTTTGATATCAATATAAGTAATGTACCAATTTGTATTTGTCTTGTATGTCCATTCTCTTTGCAAAAAAATGTAATCTTTTCAGAAATATCAAATCCTACAACATACTCTTTTTCTTGTTCGATTATCTTCCATATTAATATAAGGAATATAATGCGAAAGGTAGGATAGATACAATGATCAGAGATAGAACAAAATAATTAGATTGGAAATGGTAGCAAGTTGATATTTGAAAGGAGAATTTATTTATGAAATCAATGTTGGAAGAATACGGCAAGATCGTTGTTGTTTCTATTGTGATCGCGATCATGATCGGGGCAGCTGCGTTACTTCGGGGGGGGCAAATTGAACTGCCGTTCCAGAAGATTACCAAATTAGGAAGTGATGAAGTATATGTGGCAACAACAGGACGTCCAAAACCACCAACAACAGTAGATCTGTATGTTTGGATTTATATTAATAAAAATAATGAACTTGTAATATCTAAGAATAAAATAACAGCACCAACTGATGCACTTTTAAAAGAAAAATCAATAAATGTTCGTAGTAATGGATTAGCAAGAGATGGTTCATTTGATTCAAAGTTAGTAAAGAGTGTCAAATTTGCAGAAAAAATAAGACCTATATCGTGTAGAAATTGGTTTTATGGTTTTACAAATTTAGTAGAAGTGAAAAATATTGAAAATCTGTATACAGATAAATGTGAAGATATGTACTTTATGTTTTATAACTGTTCTTCATTGAAAGAAATAAATCTAAAATATTTTGAAACAAGTAATGTTACAGATATGAGATGTATGTTTAGTAATTGTTCTAGTTTGAAATAATTAGATTTAAGTTCTTTTGATATCAGCAAGTCAAAAGATTGTAATTACATGATGGATACAGGCACTTCAACAACTATAAAGGCAAATCCAGATTCTATTATATATCTGTATTTTAAAAAATAGCAATCAAAAACTCCTCTCAGGCGCTATGCATAATAATTTCAACAACATGCTGCTTATAGCAGGTATTGATAAATTTATATCATTCTGATGAAATATTATATTTCATTTTTCACGTTAATGATATAAAATTATCAATGTAAATATCAGGGCATATTCGAATAATCATTTCTAAACTTTTTCAAATATGCTCCGGAAAGGAACTTTTATACTAATGAAAACCAAGATTCAGGATATGACCTCCGGTTCACCGGGACGGTTGATCATTCTTTTTGCAATTCCCCTGATGCTGGGAAATATCTGTCAGCAGCTTTATACAATGGTGGATACCATGGTTGTTGGCCAGGTTGCAGGTGTGGAGGCTCTTGCCGCACTGGGTGCTGTTGACTTTCTGATGTGGGTTGTCACAGGAATATCCACAGGACTCACTCAGGGATTTTCTATTCAACTCTCCCAGTATTATGGGGCAAAGGATTTCGAAAATCTGCGTAAATCTCTGGCTCACAGTTACCGGCTGACCGCATTCATCGCAGCCGGAGTATTGATTCTCAGCCAGTCATTTGCTTCGCTGGTATTAACAGGGCTGCATACACCTTCCAATATTATCGGAATGTCTCTGTTATATCTGCGCATCATTTTCTGTGGAATCCCCGCCACAGCAGCCTATAATATGTTTGCCTCTGCTCTAAGGGCTATGGGAAACAGTAAAACACCGCTGACCGCAATGATCATCGCATCTGTGCTGAATGTCTCACTGGACATCCTTTTTGTGGCAGGCTTCGGATGGGGTGTGGCAGGAGCAGCAATCGCAACTGTGATTGCACAGAGCTTCTCCGCTGTTTACTGTTTCCTGATTTTACGCAGAATTGATATCGTTCATCTGACCAGAGCAGATTTTATGCCTGCCTCCGGCATGAATGCCCGCCTGATGAAGCTTGGTATTCCTGTTGTATTTCAGAATATCATCATCGGTGTGGGCGGTCTGGTAGTCCAGTATGTGATCAATGGCTACGGTTTCCTTTTTGTAGCAGGATTTACAGCTACAAACAAGCTTTATGGTCTGCTGGAAATGGCTGCTATTTCCTATGGATATGCCATCGTTACCTATGTGGGTCAGAATCTGGGAGCCGGAAAGATTGACAGGATCAGAAAAGGCGTCCGCAGCAGTATGCTGCTTTGCCTGCTTACCTCACTGATCATTTCTGCTACCATGTTTTTATTTGGAAAAAATATTCTCTCACTTTTCATCTCAGGTGAACCGCAGCAGACACAGCAGGTATTGGCAATTGCTTTTAAATACCTTTCTATTATGGCTGCCATGCTCTGGGTTTTGTACTTCCTGTACGTGTACAGATCTGTACTTCAGGGGCTGGGAGATACCTTAATGCCTATGGTAAGTGGTATGGCTGAATTTGTCATGCGTATCAGTGCTGCACTGATCCTTCCCCATTTTATCGGACAGGACGGTATTTTCTTTGCAGAGATTGCAGCATGGAGCGGAGCCACTGTGATCTTATGCATCAGCTATTATGTACGGATGCATAAATATCATTAAAACAAAACAGGGAGCTGTCGGTAAATAACGTTTTTTAGAGCTGACAGCACCAAACAAAAATATCCTGACAGTTGCAGAGCTTTCTGGCTCTGCAACTTGTTCAGGATATTTTTATTTTGATAAATACTTTCTGTTTTTGGCCGCAAAAAATCCTTGTTTGGATTTTTTCAGCCGCATTTTTTTCTAGGCAGTTTTTCCTTCAAATTTTCTCAGTTTTTCGTATAAAAAACGATGATATTTATTTATATTTCTTCCAATAGCATACAGCATGAATTCTTTTGCTAAATACCCTGACATTGCTACTTTATGGAGTGACCAAAATGAATTAACTGCGGATGAAGTCCGACCCAATCACAGATCTGGTGCTTGGACTTGCCCTACTTGCCATAACGATTACAATGCTGAAATCATTGATATGGTAAATGGTGATGCTGACTGTCCGTATTGTAATGACCGCATGGTTGCACCTGGATATAACACTCTTGCTGCTAAATTTCCTGATATCGCCGCTTTGTGGAGTGATAAAAACGAATTGTCTGCTGATGAAGTACTTCCTAATACTAATTTCGCTGATTGGGATTGTCCAGATTGTCATATGACATTTCATGCTCGCATCATTGATATGGTAAACGGAAACGATAATTGCCCTTATTGTTCGGGACGAAAGGCTATCCCGGGCAAGACATCTTTTGCAGCACTTCATCCTGATTTAATAGAAGAGTGGGATTACATAGCTAACTATTGTCTTATTGATCCTGATGAGATTACTGATTCTTGCACCCAAAAGGTATGGTGGATTTGCCAAAAAAATCCTCGACATCATTATTTATTAAGTCCATCCGAGAAATTATTATATCAAAAAAGGCATCGCGAATCCTGTCTTTACTGTAAAGGAAGGCGTAGAAAAAAGACGTATTTTTAATAGTACATCAAAAAAGGAATTTTCAAATGAGCAATCAAATGAAAATTCCTTTTATTTTGTACATTTCTTATTTTTTCTTCGAAAATACGTTTTTACTTCTGACGGTTATTATGTACATTTTTAAGTATTTTACAATAATTTAAAATTTTACTTCAAATTGTGATAATGTACATTTTTCCTTTGATTTCTATTTTTAAGTTTTAAAGCTTTTTAATATCTCACATAATATGTAACACGTACAGAACTTACCTTAACCGGCACTCCTGTCTGCTGTGCTTCGATCATCTGTCCGCCGCCAATGTAAATTGCTACATGTCCCGGTGTCCAGCAGATATCTCCCGGCTGAGGATTACTTACAATTGTTCCTGCTGCAAGAATATCTCCACTTGTTCTTGGAATTGAAATTCCTGCCTGTCTGTAGCAATACTGTACAAGTCCTGAACAGTCAAGTCCGACTCCCGGTGTAGTTCCGCCCCATACATATGGAACTCCAATCTGCGAATAAGCTGCATTTACAATAATACTTCCTTTATCAGCACTATAGCTTGGGCTTGATGAGGAAGAACTTGAACTGCTGGAAGAACTACTACTTGAGCTACTTGAGCTTGAGTTACTTGAACTTCCTGAACTTGAGCTACTGGAGTTTGAACTACTGGAAGAACTATTGCCTGAGTTATTTCTGTTAGAAGAACTACTGCTTGAGTTATTCTTCTTAGCCGCTTCCTTAGCTGCTTCCTCAGCAGCTTTCTTCGCTGCCTCTTCTGCTGCCTTTCTCTTAGCTTCTTCTTCCGCTGCTTTCTTTACAGCTTCATCAATCTTAACATCAAGATTTGCAATCTCACTGCTCTTCTCTGTAATTGTTGTATTCAGCTCATCCTTCTGCGCATCATACTCTGTCTGTGTCTCCTGCAGATCAGCCATCTTTGTCTCAAGTGTTGTCTTAAGATCTTCTACTTTCTGAACTGTCGCAACATACTCTTCGAGCTTATCTCTGTCATAAGAATGTACCTGCTGGGAATATTCTGCCTGTGTCAGTACACCGGAAATATCTCCGGATGTCAGTACCTTCTCCACTGTAGCAGTTCCTGTTCCTTCTTCGTACATGTACTTAATACGAAGCTTCATAGCTGCATACTGCTGTTCCTGTTCCTCCTGCGCTGTCTTCAGGTCTTCTTCTGTCTGAGAGATTTCCTCACCTGTTTCGATCAGATCATTCTCAAGATCAGAGATCTTTGTCATAAGTGAATTCAGCTGTGTCTGAAGATCGCTCACCTGGTTCTGTGTCTCCTGCTTCTTCTGCTTCAGATCACTGACCTCGTCAGCAAGTACCGGTGTAACAGTCATTGTACATGCAAGTGTTACTGCAAGAATCATACTGCTTACTTTTTTTAACTTCATCTTTCCACCTATCCTTATTTTTATCTAGTCCCCCATGTGATGCATTATAATTTTTCGTATCACAATTCATTGTAAATAGTTACATTATAATTCCACATACTCATATGTTATAATACAACATCTATTGTGTTTTTTCAACATATTTCTCGTAACAAGAGGGTATTTTATTTACATTCTACGCTCAGTATTATAGCGTATCTATGTAATATTTTCAATAGCTCTCCTTACTTTTTTCATTTTTTCGTAACATTTTCGTAACAAAAAATCCGGAAAGTTATCCCTATTCTCAGATAAACTTTCCAGATTCCTGTTTCACTGTATGATCTTTTATTTCTACTGAATATATAAGTTTGTATATCCCATCAGGCTTTCATCTACTTCTCTTGCCACTTCACGACCTTCACGGATAGCCCATACAACAAGAGACTGTCCTCTGTGCATATCCCCGGCTGTGAATACATCCTTCACATTTGTAGAATATTTTCCTGCCTCCGTCTTTACATTTGTGCGTTCATTCACTTCTACACCAAATGCTTTTGTTACATAATCCTGGCTTCCAAGGAATCCAGCTGCGATCAGAACAAGATCTGCATCTACTGTATACTCGCTTCCTTCTACCGGAACCATCATTTTCCGTCCGGTCTTCTCATCTGTCTTACTCTCAAGTTTGATAAGAACTGCCTTACAGAGATTTCCTTTCTTGTCTTTTACGAATTCTTTCACTGTCGTTGTGTAAACGCGAGGATCAGAACCAAACACAGCGATTGCTTCCTGCTGGCCATAATCTGTCTTGCAGACTCTCGGCCACTCCGGCCATGGGTTCATCGGTGTTCTCTCGTCCGGTGCTTTCGGCATCATCTCCAGCTGGAGAACGCTCTTCGCCCCATGACGGATAGATGTTCCGACACAGTCATTTCCTGTATCTCCACCTCCGATTACAATTACATTTTTCCCTTTTGCAGAAATATAGCTTCCTGCTTTAAGTTTCATGTCATTTGCCCAGAGTGCTTTCGTTGTTGATTTCAGGAAATCTACTGCGAAATAAATTCCCTGTGCATCTCTTCCCGGTGCTTTGATATCTCTTGGATTGGATGCTCCGCATGCAAGGATCACGCGGTCATATTCTTTCAGGATATCTGCTGCCTTCACGTCTTTTCCGACATTACATCCTGTCTGGAATACAATTCCTTCTTCTTCCATGATCGCAATCTTGCGGTCGATGATCTGTTTTTCAAGCTTCATATTCGGGATTCCATAGCGGAGCAGTCCACCCGGTTTGTCTTCACGTTCAAAAACTGTCACCTGATGTCCTCTCTTATTCAGGAGATCTGCCGCCGCAAGTCCGGACGGACCGGAACCGATCACTGCAACTTTCTTTCCGGTGCGCACCTTCGGTGGATTCGCCTTTGCATATCCCATCTCGTATGCATTTTCAATAATCGCATATTCATTGCTCTTTGATGCAACTGCTTCCTGATTCAGTCCGCAAGTACATGCATTCTCACACAGTGCCGGACATACGCGGGAAGTAAACTCCGGAAAATTGTTTGTCTTTTTCAATCGTAAATAAGCTTCTTTCCAGTTTCCATTGTAGATCAGATCATTCCACTCCGGCACAAGGTTGTGCAGTGGACATCCGCTTGCCATTCCTGCAAGTGGCTTTCCTGACTGACAGAACGGAACTCCGCACGCCATACAGCGTGCGCCCTGAAGTTCCTGTTCTTCTTTGCTAAGAGGCGTATGGAACTCATTGAAATGCTTGATTCGTTCCAGTGGGCTCTCTGCCGGTTTATCCTGTCTTTCGTAATCCATAAATCCTGTCGGTTTTCCCATTTCTATGCCTCCTATCTTCCGTTCTTGATCATGTTAAATGCTTCGATTTTTGCTTTTTCTCTGCTCAGTCCTTTTTCTTCCATCTGGATGATCGTGGACATCATTCTCTCATAGTCTTCCG
>OIZO01000252.1_pt1 | contig 39294 bp, 44 predicted proteins | sample 1588551 | NCBI WGS metagenome assembly OIZO01 (sample SAMN03283271) | human gut metagenome | biome: human-associated habitat; material: feces | host: Homo sapiens | place: Peru | collected 2012 | reverse complement strand
TTGATTATGGGAGTATTCGGTATGAATAGTTATGAAATAATTATGATTATTTTAACAGCTTTGACTGTGATAATAGACTTAATAAAATTAAATAACGGCATTAAAAAATAACCCTAGAACTGGAAATTGAGGGTTATTTTTTAACCAAAATATAAAATCCAGAAATAACCTTTACGCGGTTGCTTCTTTATTTACGTCTATATTATAACATTACAAATTTATTTTAATTCATCAATTAAAGATGAACCAATCTTAGGCTTAGCTACACCATAATCATCCGCAATAGTTGCACCAATGCAGGCAAACGATTCTCTAGTACCTAAATCCTTAGGTTCCTTAAAGCTCTTAGAATAAATAAGAACTGGAATCATCTCCCTTGTATGATCACTACCCTTCCAAGTTGGATCATTACCATGATCTGCCGTAATATATAAGACATCATCATCTTTTAAATTAGCTAACAATTCAGGTAATAATTCATCAAAAGCAACAAGTTCCTTAGCATAACCTTCTGGATTTCTACGATGACCCCACTTCGCATCAAAGTCAACTAAATTAGTGAAACAAATGCCATTAAAGTCTTCCTTAGCAACTTCAATAGTTTGTTTCATACCTTCAACAGAAGAAGAAGACTTAATAGTTCTTGTAATACCCATAGTATTAAAGATATCGTTAATCTTACCAATAGAAATGACATCAAAGCCATTTTCCTTCATTTCATCAAGAACAGTTACATCACTTGGACTTAAGGCATAATCATGACGATTGCTGGTTCTTTCAAAAGTATCTGCAGTTTTTCCAACAAATGGTCTAGCGATAATTCTACCAACCATCCATTCAGGCTTAGAAGAACACATATCTCTTGCGATTTGACATACTCTATAGATCTCATCCAAACCATATAATTCTTCATTGGCTGCAATCTGTAAAACAGAATCAGCAGAAGTATAAAGAATCATCTCTTTAGTTTCCAATTGTCTTTCACCTAAATCCTTGATAATCTCAGTACCAGAAGCGGCATAATTGCCCATGTACTTATGACCTGTAAGTCTTTCTAGTTCATCAACTAAATCCTTTGGGAAACCAGTATCGGTAAAAGTAACAGCAGGTTTAGTAGTTAAAACACCCATAATTTCCCAATGTCCTGTCATGGTATCCTTGCCAACAGAAGACTCTTTTAACTTTCCATAATACGCACTTGGATTATCAATTTTAGGATTACCCTTAACATCGACTAAATTACATAAACCCATCTTTTGAAGATTAGGAATCTTATATTTACCTTCAGTTGCCTCAAAAATATGAGCCAGAGTATTAGCACCCTCATCACCATAATCCTTGCTCTTTTCTTCATATCCAACTCCCAAAGAGTCTATTACTACTACAAACGTTCTTTTCATAAGCAATCATTCCTTTCTGATTTAGCCAAATTATATAAGTCTCTTGCAGCAGCCAATGAATTATCATCAACTACAGAATTTGATATATTCGCAAGCTCTCTAATAATGCCATCTTCATCCAACTTCTTTATTCTTGTACAAGTCTTATCTGCATCATCTTCTTTATAAATATAGAAGTGACTATTGGCATAAGCAGCTACCATCGATAAGTGTGAAATACATAATACCTGACAGTTTTTCGCAATTTTCGCAATCTTTCTTCCAATCAACATACCAGCCTTACCACTAACACCGGTATCGATTTCATCAAGTATTAATAAATCAGTATTACTAAGTTTAATAAATACTGCCTTTAAAGCTAATAATAAACGTGACATTTCACCACCCGAGGCAACATTTTTAAGTGGTTTTAAAGTATCACCCTTATTCATCGCAATCAAAAATTCAATATCATCAATACCTGTAGGACCCAAGTCCTTATTAGTGATATTAACCTCAAAAATACAGTTATCTAATAACAAATCACTTGTCTCTTGTTTAATAGCTTTACTTAAATCTTTTGCCTTATTCTTTCTAATATTTGAAATTTCTTTAGCCAATTCAAATGCCTTATTATAGGCCTTATCAAGTTCATTCTTCTTTTCAGCTAAAACTCTATCTCTATCCTCAAAAGAAGCTATCTTAGCTCTTAAATCATCTAACAACATTAGTAAACCTTTTGTATCTGTCTTATGTTTTCTAGATAACTTAGAATAAGTATATAAACGTTCTTCAATAGATTCGATATTATAATCTTCATCATTAAAAGATGCATAAAGCTTGTCAAGCTTATTCATCTGCTCATCTAAACTATAATATAAATCATTTAATTGTTCCTTTATATTAATGATTGAATCATCATCTATATTTAAACAATTAATTAATTCATAGAAGTTCTCTTTCAAACCACCATCATCATTATAAATAGACAATGATTTATCCAACAGAGAAGTATACTTTTCTTTATCCTTAAGTTTCTTCTCAAGCTCTTCTAGTTCTTCTACCTCATCAAGCCTTAAATCAGCCTTCTCTAGTTCCTCTAAATCATACTTAAAGAACTCAATATCTCTTTCATTATAAGTATTATTGAGTAAGTCATCATATTCAGCTAATACCTTTAAATAAGCATTATAAGCTTCTTTATACTCATCAAAAGAAAGACCACAATACTTATCAAAAACAAGTCCTTGATTCTTCTTTTCAAACAATAATTGAGAATCCCTTTGTGAATGAATATCAACATAAGAACTTAATAAATCTTGTAAGAAATTTAATGTAACCGAAGATTCATTAACCTTAATTGAATTACGATTATCCTTACCAATAACTCTTTTGACAATTAAAAGACCATCATAATCAATATCCTGGTCATTTAATTTATTCTTAATATTCTCATCATCAAGTTCAAAAACGCCTTCAATAATAGCCTTATCAAAACCATTTCTGACCAAAGATGAATCACTACGTCCCTTAAATAAATAAGATAATGCGTTAACTATAATTGATTTACCAGCACCAGTTTCGCCAGTGAAGACATTAAAACCTTTTTCAAATTCAATTGAAACATCATCAATAATCGCAAAATTCTTAATCCTAAGACTTCTTAACATATATTTTCAATAAAACGATACAAACTATTTAGATCTAATCCTAAACTTTCCTTAACTTTCAATACACTACCATGCTTAACATAAATATCATCAACACCCAAGATGTAAACTGGCGCATTTATATGATTCTTATTTAAACATTCTAAGATAGAATCACCCAAACCACCCTTAATAATATCATTAGTATACACCACAATCGGTTTATTAAGTTTGCCAATGCTCACTAACAATTCTTCATCAATGGGCTTGATAAATAAGGCATTAATAAGATTATAAGGAAGATGATTATCATTAATATCCTTCTCAATCTTACAAACATCATTACCATAAGTAATGATACTCACCTTACTATCTATATTATTGACGACAAATTCCCATTTTCCTAGGGCAACATCGCATTTACAGTCACAATTATATTCAATAGAACCCCTAGGATATCTAATCGCAAAAGGACTAGTTTGACTAAAGGCTAAATCAAGAAGAGCTTCTATCTGGCTGCTATTCTTACCTTCCGCAATAACCATATTAGGTAAAGAATTCATATATGAGATATCAAAAACGCCCTGATGAGAATCGCCATCTTCACCAATAATCGAACATCTATCCACTCCTATCACCACAGGCAAGTTCATTCTACAGACATCATGATTAAGTTGATCATAGGCTCTTTGTAAGAAACTAGAATAAACAGACACAAAAGGTCTTAAACCCTCAAGTGCCATACCACACGCAAAAGTAATCGCATGGTCTTCGGCTATACCTACATCGAAACATCTCTTTGGATACTTCGCAAACATATTATTCATACAAGAACCCGAAATCATCGCAGGTGTAATAGCTGTAACTCTATCATCCTTATCCATAATCTTTAATACTTTATCGGCAACAATTTGTGAATAAGTCTTATAATTTTCAGGAATAGAAGACAACATCTCACCAGTCTTTACATCAAACTTACCAACGCCATGCCACTTACCATTCTTATCTTCTTCAGCAGGTTTATAACCCTTACCCTTTTTAGTAACTACATGAATAACGATTGGTCCATCCTTTTTCTTAGCAGCCTCGAAAACATTGATTAAATCTTTAATATTATGGCCATCAACAGGACCAATATAATCAATATTAAAGCCTTCAAAAATACCAGAATCAATAACCTTATCCTTAATAGATTCTTTGATATTTTTAATAACCTCAATAAAGACATTGCCATTCTTCTTAGTATTCAAGAACGACTTAACATCATCCTTTACCTGTATATATTCTTGATTACTTCTAAGATTTGAAAAAGCCTTACTTAAAGCGCCAACATTCTTAGAAATAGACATATTATTATCATTAAAGACAATAATTACCTTAGACTTTAAATCACCTATTTGATTTAAAGCTTCAAGTGATAAACCAGATTGTAATGCAGCATCACCAACCACAGGAACCACACAAAAATCTTCATGTTTAATATCCCTTGCGATTGCCATACCCAAGGCAGTTGAAAGAGCGGTACTTGAATGTCCAGCCTCAAAGCAATCATATTTAGATTCATTTCTTCTTTGAAAACCTGCTAAACCACCAAATTGTCTTAAAGTATCAAAGTCCTTAGCCCTGCCAGTTAAAATCTTATGTATATAAGATTGGTGACCAACATCGAATAAGAACTTATCTTTTTCACAATCAAAGACATAATGCATGGCGATTGTAAGTTCTACAACTCCAAGATTACTAGAAAGATGGCCTCCTGTTTTAGAAACTGAATCCAACAAAAAAGTTCTTATGTCACTTGCAAGTTCATTTAATTGATTTGTATTTAAAGTTTTTACAAATTCAGAATTTTTAATTTCCTTAATATCCATACTATCGATTTTTCATTCTATCTATTATCTCTATTATATACTTAGTATCAAAATTTGCACATGATAGATAATCATAGATATCCTTAAATAGATAATCAATATATTCCTTTAATTCATCAACTGACATATAAGATAAAGCAGTCAACTTATCATTTCTTAAATCAGAATTAGACTTACCAGTCTCTTCTTCTGACTTGATAATATCGAACAAATCATCTTGATGCTGAAAGATGATACCTAACTTTGAACCTAATGTTTCAAAATATTCTAAGTTTGTAGCACCACCCAAATACATAGCCGCAATACATGCATACTTAAATAAGCCACTTGTCTTATTATCATGAATCTTAAACAATAATTCTTTTGACTTATTATCGCTACTTTCACTCTCTACATCCAACAATTGACCATAGATCATCCCAAATAGTCCTGCATACTTAGCAAGAGCATCAATTAGATTAACTTTAATATCACTTCTATAATCAGCTTCACAAATCTTCGAGAAAGCATGATTCAATAATGCATCACCAGTTAAAATCGCAATATCCTCACCAAATTTCTTATGGCAAGACAACTTACCACGACGATAGTCATCATTATCCATACCTGGTAAATCATCATGAATCAAAGAATAAGTTTGAATATATTCAAGAGCACAAGCAGCCCCATAGGCAACACTCTCATCAAGTCCAAACCCCTTTACAATTGAAAACATGATATTGGGTCTAAAACGCTTACCACCTTCAAGACAATAAACCATCGCCTCTTTAATCACATTATCCTTATAACAATCTAAACTATTACTTAAATATTCTTCAAAATTATTCATCTTTTTTAAGTTCCTCTATCTTTTCCTCATAAGCACTCAATTGTTCCTTAAGCTCCTTAGATAATTCAAGCCCTTCTTTATATAAAGAAATAGACTTATCTAATTCAATGTCAGAAGAATCTAAAAGATCAACTATCTCTTGAAGTCTTTTCATCTTATCTTCAAATTTAAGCTTAGCCATTTTTCTTACTCACTTTCTCTACTCTTGTATCAATTATTTGATCATATGTCTCTATCACTAGTTTATCATTGTTATCAATATCTTTGTTTATTAGTTTATTATCTTTATAAACTAGAGCATAGCCCCTTTTTAAAGTATTCTCACATGAATATGCCTTAAGCAATCCTTTTAATCTATCAAGCTCATTATGCTTCTTGTTGAGCTTAATATCAAGTAATAAGCCCATTCTATCTACCTCTTTATCGATTTGTAACTGATAATTATCTAATTTATTAGAAAAACGTTTTAATCTTTCAATTTTGTAATCCAACAATAAAGAAACTTTATCAACAAGTAAACTAGGATCCTTGAAATACTTATTATTAGATAATTGAATAAGTTTATCTTTATTATTAGTTATTAATAAATCAATTGATTTATTAAGTCTATAAGATAAATCATCAATTGAATCCAATACATCATCAATATTAGGAGTAATCATTTCAATCGCACCAGTAGGCGTAGGTGCCCTTCTATCCGAGACAAAATCTACTAAGGTAAAATCTTGTTGATGACCAACACCTGTGATAATAAAAGTATTTAAGTTATATATAGTTCTAACAAGTCTTTCGTCATTAAAACAGAATAAGTCCTCAAAAGAACCACCACCTCTTGCCAGTACGATGATTTCATAGTCCAATGTATCAATATCTTTAAGGGTTTTAATCATAGATGATGGTCCTTCACTACCCTGTACAATAACTGGACAATAGTCAACTTCACATAAAGGCCAGCGTCTATTGAATTGAATCTTAATATCAGACATAGCTGCTGAATCCTTGCCACAAAGAACCGCTACTTTACTTGGATATAAAGTTGGTATTTCCTTTTTATGATCATCATCGAATAAGCCTTCATTAAATAATTTATTCTTCAATTCTTCATATTGACGATATAAATCACCAATTCCATCAAGCTTTAAAGTATTTACATAAAGTTGTAAAGAACCTGATGCCTCAAACATAGAAATAGAACCACTACAAATGACCTTGTTTCCATTTTCCGGCACAAAAGAAAGACTATAAGCCTTGGACTTAAACATCACACAACTTATAGCGCTATTTTCATCTTTTAATGTGAAATAAAGATGACCAGAACTGGTCTTACGAAAATTAGATAGTTCTCCGCTTACTTGGACACTCCTTAAAGCTTCATCACTATCTAATTTGTTTTTTAAATATCTAACAAGTGTCGTAACACTTATTGGTTTCATAGGTTATCTAAAACTCCATTAATATATTTGTAAGAATCATCATCACTATATTCCTTCGCAATTCTTACAGCCTCATCAATAATAATCTTCTTATTGTCTTTATTAAGATTATATTCACTAGTTCCTACAAGAAGAATTGCTTGATCGATGAAAGATAAACGATCAAATGTCCACTTATTTAGATTATTTGAAATAGTTTCAATATATGCATCTTCATGGGCAATCAAATCATTCTCAATAGAACCTACATATTCATCGATATTATCAAAATTATCAATGAAAGTTTCAACCATGTCTTTATTAAGAAGCAAGTGTTGATACACTGCTGTTACTACTTTAATACGTGTTTCATGTCTATTCATGCACATTATTATACAACAATGTTCTATAATAAATAAATGGAAAAAATGTCATTTTTGAAGAGATTTTGGGGCCATTCCCTAACTATAAACAAACATCGTCTAGAAGTCATGAGACTATGCTTCAAATGTGGTCTTATTAAACAAGGTTTAATGCACGACCTATCTAAATATTCTTTTATTGAATTTTTCTCAGGTGTTAAATACTATCAAGGATATCGATCACCTATTGATGCTGAAAAAGAGGATAAGGGTTATTCTCTAGGATGGTTACATCATAAGGGAAGAAATAAACATCACTTTGAATTCTGGTTAGAAAAGGACTATTATAGTAATCCTTTAACTTTTAAATGCCTAGAAATGCCTCTTAATTATTTATTGGAAGCAGCCTGTGATAAGATAGCTGCCTCTAAGATTTATAAGAAAGATAAATATACTGATTCAAGTGCCTATGACTTTTTAATGAACGGTAAGGACCAATATTTTATGGGTCCTGAAAATTGTAGAAGACATAAAATATTACTTGAATATTTAAAAGACAATGGCGAAGAAAAAGCCCTTGCATATTACAAGGACTTATATCATAAATGGAAGAAAGAAAAGACTTTTAATATTTAGTCTTAAAATCAATCTCAACTTCAAAAGGTAGTTGTTCATATTCTATCCCAGCCATATCTAACATTTTCTTAGATACAACATTATTATCAGCACCATCATACTTATCTGATTCATAATATATTTTCTTGATGCCTGCTTGAATTATTGCCTTAGCACATTCATTACAAGGAAACAATGAAACATAAAGGATGGTATTTTTAAGACTTCTTGGTGAATTCAATATCGCATTTAATTCAGCATGCACTACATAAGCATACTTTGTACTTTTAAAATCTCCTTCACGAGACCAAGGCATCTTAGCATCCACACAACCTCTAGGCATACCATTATAGCCAATAGATACAACCTTCTTGTCTTCATCAACAATACAAGCACCTACTTGAGTATTAGGATCCTTACTTCTTAAAGCACTCAAGTGGGCAAGTCCCATAAAATATTCATCCCAACTGATAATCATTATTTTTCTCCTTTTTGATAGACATTAATAAGTCTTTTAGAAATATTATCACTATAAGACTTTAAACCCAAATCCTTATAAGCACTAACAACCTTTACATCTGAACCAATATATAATGGTTGAATCTTTGTAAAACCAAAGTATTTAATGTTCATGATTAATAATAAGCTAGTAACTAGAATAATCATGCTCTTTTTATTGTCCTTATTATTAAATAAATAATAGAATAGACAGCCACATACGGCACCACCTAAATGTCCTTGCCAAGAGACACCTGGTATAAAATTAAGCATTAGGTTTAATAGAATTGTAGGCATTAGTTGTCTAAGATTGATAAAACCAGAATTAACTAAACTAAAGATATAGTATACAAAGATACAATAGATAGCACCAGATAAACCAATAGTAATCGTATTAGCACTTATAATGCCAGCACTTAAGGCAGAAAAGATAATGCCACTTAATAATAATATTAAATATTTTTTAGTCTTAAGTCTTCTTTCAACTCCTATACCTACATAATAGAAGGCCATCAAATTAAATACTAGATGCATAATAGAACCATGCAAGAAACCATTTAATACCAGTCTATATACTTGATGTAATCCTAGTGTAAAGGTATTATATTGAGCACCCATCATAATTAAGGCCGTATCAATATCATACTTAGAACTTAAGAATAATGTGATTAAAAACAATACTGTACATACTACACAAGTCCCCATAGTAACAGGTGCATGTAAATCCTTTAGCTTAGCATATAAAGGTCTTTTCTTAGCTGTTTCCTTTAGTTTTAAGAAAGTATTATTGATATTAGAAACTCTATTCTTTATTTCCCCTTCTTTATCGCTAACATCATGAACAACATCATAGACACCTGGATAAATAGTAGATAAATCAAGACCACTATGATAATTAGAATCGATGCATACAGTTGTAAATTCATCATTTCCTTCAACAGTTTCATTACCAATATGAACATCCAATATCTTAACTTTAGGTAGATTAAATTGTTGTTTAATAACCATTTGATAAGTATCTAATCTTCCTGTGTCGTAATAAGTTGTGCCAACAGAGGCAGTTGTTATTCTTATAACCTGAAAATCAGGATTAGTCTTAGAGGCAATTAAAATCTCATCAGGCTTATCAAGTCCGTTTACTCTAAAAGAAATATAATCATATTTGGTGATGAAATACTCCATCAATTGAAATACTTTATATGTGTTATTTTCCATTTATACCCTCGATACTTTCAATATATTCTTCCATATACTTAGGCATTGGTGTTTCAAAAGATACTCTTTCCTTAGTACGTGGATGAATAAAACTTAAATAATAAGCATGTAAAAATTGTCCAGTTTCATCAATATGTGGTCCACCATACTTTTCATCATTCATAACTGGATGATGAATAAAAGCCATATGAACTCTAATTTGATGTGTTCTACCGGTTAATAAAGAAACATCTAACAAGGTACAATCTCCAAATCTTTTCATTACCTCAAATTCAGTAATGGCTTCCTTACTATTAGTGGCTGTTACACACATCTTTTGACGATCTTTAGGGTTTCTACCAATAGGTGCATTTATTTCACCCTTGTTGTTTTCAATAGTACCCTTTACGATCGCATAATATTTTCGATAACAAGTCTTATCTTTTAATTGTTCACTCAAGAAGTTATGAGCTTCGTTGTTTTTGGCAACTACCAACAAACCACTTGTATCCTTATCGATTCTATGCACGATGCCTGGTCTAAAGAAACCATTGACATCAGATAAGTCCTTGCAATTAAATAACAAGGCATTAACTAGGGTGTTATCGTAGTTACCAGGAGCTGGATGAACTACCAAACCCTTTTGTTTATTAATAACGATAATATCTTCATCTTCATAGACAATATCAATTGGAATATCAGCTGGTTTTAAATCAGTTAAAACTGTTTCTTCATATTCAACACCGATATCATCATTCATCTTCACTTTATATGAATTAGATGTCACTTTGTTATTAACTAAAATCTTTTCTTCTTTGATTAATTTTTGAATATTAGAACGACTCAAAGGCGTATTATCTGCTAAATAAGCATCAAGTCGAACATTATAATTGTCATCAACTATTAAGTTTAATTTTGGCATCCTTTTCCTCCTTTATAAGCGCAATAATATATAAACATACACCAATTGTTAAGAAGATATCGGCTACATTAAAGATTGGAAAGTCCCAACCAAAGATAATAAAATCTAAGAAATCAACAACATAAATCCTAACAATACGATCGATAAAGTTACCGATTGTACCACTAATCATTAATAGTAAGGCAGTCTTACTTAACTTATCATTTGATTTAATGAATAAGTAAGTAAAACCTATTAAACAGATTGGAGTAATGATTAGAAATGTTGTTCTGGCATTTTGCATAATCGAGAAGCCTGCTCCAAAGTTTTGAACATAAGTCAAACTAAAGAAGCTATCAATAATAGTCTTACTTTCATATAATTCAAAGTAATTTAAAATAATCGACTTAGTATATTGGTCTAAGCTTACTAAACTTACTACAATAAATAGATAAATAAGATAATTAAATTTATTTGTTTTCATTGATATAATCTTCTACTACACCTTCTAATATCGCAAATGGTAAAGGTCCATTTTCTACAATTGCTTTGTCATAGGCTACATAATCAAACTTATCGCCAAGCTCGTCCATTACCTTTTTTCTAAGATTTATATGATTTACAAAGCCTACGCCATATCTTACAAAAACACCAGGCATGGCAACAACTGTATCATATAAGTCTTGAGCCATACTAGAATCTAACATTAAGTTATCTAATTTCTTAGCCAAAGTCTTAACGTTCCATCCAAAATAATTAACTCCCAAATCAATTATTGAATATAGGATATGGGAATTAAAGGTAATTGAATCGATTCTAGCAATGCCCTTATATTCATTAGGAATATCTAACATTTCAAGGGCATCATAAGCAGCTAAATCAGCATAACCTTCAGTATAACCAACAAATGATTGAGTAGCTCTAAATTTGTGAGGATTAGTTTGTTGGAAGTAAATGTTTTGGTACAAGTGGCCTGGGAAGCCCTCGTGCGCCATTACTTCAAAGACAGACATTTGATCATAATAATCACTATCAATCTTCGCATTTACTCTAATTACATTTTGGTTTAGATTATCAATTGGTGGACTCACATAATAACCTAGAGTTGTATTGCCTAATGTATCTAGTGATGATACAACATAATTAGCATCCTCTAGATATTCATATCTTTCAGAACTATTATTTCTAAGATATTCCAACAGATCTTCCGCATTAAGGTTTAATACTTCATCGTTTTTTAAGAATTCTTCATAATTATCTAAGATATTTTCATCATCTTGATAAATACCAATAAAGTTATAAATCCAATCAAAATATAATTCCACCAGGTCATTATAGATATCAGTGATATCTCTATTACTTGAAGAATTGATTAAATAAGTATATTCAGCATAGCCTTCATCAATCTTACATAAAGTTAACTTATCACTTGTAGTCTTACCATATAAGGTCTTTAAATAATCTTTTAAAGTCACAAATGCAGGTATAACTTCATTTTCTACAAGTTCTTTAACTTCAGGATAAATATCATATTCTTTATAGTGTTCATAGATACTCTTGCCATTAGATGAAATCAAAGTATCTATATAAGAAATCTCCTCATCCAACATATCATCACTATGATATAAACCATCATTAGATTGTTGTTTAGAATATTCGATAGCTTCATTGATGTAATTTGGTACATCTTTTAAAACAACTAAGAAATCTTTTTCAGATTCTTCATCATACATCGCGAATTCCATTAGGTTTGTGACAATACCATCGGAAAATTGACTAGATGAAGAGAATATTAAATTATATTTAGAATATTCTAGGCCACAAAGAGTTTCTAATAATGAATAATGAAGTAAGTCATAATCATATTGTTGTCTTAAGGATAACTTATCATAATCAAAAGCCAACAAGTCTTCTAATTGTTTCTCTGTCTTGTTAAATTCTTCTTCATCAAGGCCATAAACAAGATGACCAAAGCCGACTTCAGGTTTTTCAATGCCCATTGCCTTATAGTCAGCAACATTAAAGTGCATATATAGATAATTATCAGATACTAGTTCATCAAAGATAGTATCTAAATATGCATCAAATTCAGCATTATCATCAAGCGTTGAATTCTTTTCTCTTACTTCGTAATTTTTTAATTGAGTTAAATAATAATTCTCGCCAGATGGGCTTGAATCTTCGCCACACCCGACTAGTATAAATAATATAAGTAAGATACTTAATAATTTACTAATTCTTTTCATTTAAATAAGCTTTCAATGCACAAGCAATTTGATCAGGACAAGATGTCTTTTTAAAACCACACTTAACTCCTTCGATTCTAGAAATGATATCTTCAAGTTTCATCCCAGTAATTAATTTAGCGATACCCTTAAGGTTGCCGTTACAGCCTCCAATTACTTCTAAAGATTTAACTCTATCATCTTCTATATCAAAGATAAATTCTCTTGAACAAACACCACTTGGTTTATAAATATATTCCATAATTTTTACCTTCTTTCCTTTATGAATAAGCTTAAATATTATACTATAATATATGAGTATTTAGAAATGAGGTAACAAATGAAAGTAAGAACAAGATTTGCACCATCTCCAACCGGTTATATGCATATTGGTAATTTAAGAACTGCTTTATATGCTTATTTAGTTGCGAAAAAAGATAATGGTGATTTTATCTTAAGAATTGAAGATACCGACCAAAATAGACAAGTAGAAGGTGCTACAGATATTATCTATGATACCCTAAAGACTTGTGGTCTTATGCATGATGAAGGACCAGATGTAGGTGGTAACTATGGGCCTTATGTTCAATCAGATAGAATGAAACAAGGTTTATATAAAGAATATGCCATGAAGCTTGTTGAAAGCGGTCATGCCCATGTTTGTTTCTGTAAGGAAGAAGATATTGAGATTCAAAAACAAATCGCTAATGCTAAGGGTGAATCATTCTTATATCGTGATCCTTGTAAGAATTTAAGCAAAGAAGAAGTTGAAAGAAGAATTGAAGCTGGTGAAGAATATGTTATTAGACAAACTATTAAGCCAGAAGGTACTACAACATTCGATGATGAAGTATATGGTTCAATTACTGTAAACAATGCTGACTTAGATGAAATGATTCTATTAAAGTCTGATGGCTACCCTACTTATAATTTTGCCAATGTAGTAGATGATCATCTAATGGATATTACTCATGTTGTTAGAGGTAATGAATATTTGTCAAGTACACCAAAGTATAACTTGTTATATGAAGCATATGGTTGGGATAAGCCAGTATATATTCACTGTCCACCAGTTATGAAGAATGAACATGAGAAGTTATCAAAGAGAAATGGTGATGCTTCTTTCCAAGACTTAGTAGCTAAGGGTTATCTTCCAGAAGCAATCCTTAACTATATCGCTTTATTAGGCTGGGCACCAAGTGAAGAAAGAGAAATCTATTCACTAAGCGAATTATGTCAAGCATTTGATGTAAAGAGAATTGGTACAAGTGGTGCAATCTTTGATATTGAAAAATTAAAGTGGATGAATGGCGTATATCTAAGAAACATGGATGACAAAGCCTATTTTGAATTAGTTGAACCTATGATTAAAGAAACTGTTGATCCAAAGTACAACTATGAAGATATCGCTAAGGCCTTAAAAGATAGAGTTATGTTACTAACTGAAGTTAAGGATATGATTGATTTCTTTAATGAAGTAAAGGATTATTCAATTGATCTATATACTAATAAGAAGGCAAAAACAAATGCTGAAGTAGCTAAGAAGTCATTAGAACTTGCATTACCTGCATTAGAAGCACTTGAGACATTCGATAATGATGGTATCTTCCAAGCATTAGCTAAGGTGGCTGCTGATAATGAACTTAAGAACATTACAATCATGTATCCTATTCAAGTTGCCCTATCTGGCAAAGATAAGACACCTGGTGGTGCTACAATGATTGGTCAAATCTTAGGTAAGGAAGAAACTATCAAGAGAATCAAGGACGCTATTGCTAAGTTAGCTTAATATATCAACTAACGCTACATTTGTAGCGTTTTTATTTGGATTATCAAATCCCGTATCTACAACATAATAAAAAGGCTCAATGAGCCTTTGAATTTTTAATGGTGATCGATACGGGATTTGAACCCGTGAATGTCGCCTTGAGAGGGCGATGTGTTAACCGTTTCACCAATCGACCATATAAAGGGCTTAATGCCCTATTATTTATTTAGCTAATGCTGCCTTAGCAGTATTGCAAATGCTTGTGAAGCTTTCTGGATCTGCGATAGCAATCTCTGATAACATCTTTCTGTTCATGTTAACATTTGCAAGCTTTAAGCCATGCATTAATCTTGAATAGCTGATATCGTTTAATCTAGCAGCAGCATTGATTCTAGCAATCCATAACTTACGGAAGTTTCTCTTGTTTTGCTTTCTAGCGATATATGCATACTTATGAGAATGCATAACTTGCTCATGAGCTGTCTTGAATAATAAGTGTTTACTACCAAAATAACCCTTAGCTTGTTTTAAGACTCTCTTATGTCTTTTTCTTAGATTATTAGATCTTTTAACTCTAGCCATTATTTAATCCCCCTAACTAACCTTGTAATAGAGCTCTATCTCTCTTAGTATCAGAAGCAGAGACAATAGCTGACTTTCTTAAATTTACCTTTTGCTTATGTGTCTTGTTAGCAGCAAAGTGTGATGTGAAGTTGTGGTGAGTCTTTAACTTACCAGTACCAGTAACTTTTACTCTCTTAGCAAAAGTCTTCTTAGTTTTCATTTTTGGCATTTGAATTCCTCCTTATTTCTTTTTAGGCATTAAAACGCAAGACATGATATTACCTTCAAGCTTAGGTTGTTTATCAACATTTGCCAAATCAGACAAACTTGAAATAAAATCATTCATAACCTTTAAACCAACCTCTTGACGAGTCATCATACGTCCTCTAAAACGCATGTCAACCTTAACCTTCATACCATCTTCAAGCCAACCAGTAGCTTGCTTAATCTTAGTATCAAAGTCATGCTTATCAATAACAGGAGATAAACGTAAAGGTTTAAGTTCTGTTACATGTTGGTTCTTCTTAGCTTCCTTAGCCTTCTTCTGAGCCTCAAACTTATATCTTCCATAATCCAATATCTTACATACTGGTGGATTTGAATTTGCTGAAACGCATAATAAGTCTAATTCTTGATCATAAGCTTTATTTAAAGCTTCATTTCTGCTCATTTTACCAAGTTGTGAGCCATCTGAATCAATTACTAATACTTCTCTAAAACGAATATTCTCATTGACTAGATCTTCGGGTTTTTTACCTGCTATGTTAATGTCCTCCTATAAAATAAAAAGCGAGACAAAGCCCACTCATATTACTATCTTGTAGCAATCTAGTTACCCAAATCCTTGTGGATATCAGGTGAGAAGTGGTCTTCTACTTTCTACGTACTTTTTATTACTTGATTATTCTATTACTTTACCAAGTGATTTGTCAATCTTATCTTGTTAAAAAGTTTTGAATCAGTACAATCACCAACATATGTACTGGATAGAATGCATAACAGATATATTGAAATGGTTTATTATGATAGCCCTGTCTACCCCTATATAGCCAAATAGGTATTAAAGCTAACATTGCAATTCCTTGTTGAATAATCTCAAATTCATGGCCTAATATAGTTACTGGATAAAATAAACCACCCAATAATTCAATATTAATAAAATACATACCAATTATTTGGCCTAGTATTTGCCACCACTTTTTGCCCCTAAAGAAATAGAAGACAAAAATAGTTAAAACACCAGCACCATAGTAATCTAACATACCTACAGTACCTATTAAAGTACCAACTAATATAACCAAAATACTAGTTAATACATATACAAACTTATTATTCTCACTCTTAGCCTTTTCAATTAAATAAATACCAATTAAGCCTACAATAAAAGTCCAAATAACATTTTGATGATATGGATAGAAAATAGTGCCACCATACATTAGATCAAACGGTATCTCAGATAGAACCGCAAAAATAAACATTCTAGTAAGATATTTCTTAAAGTTATGAGTATGAAAGTAACCTTCTACCGTCATAAACGCAAATATTGGAAAAGCAATTCTGCCTACACATGTTAACCATTCTTGAGCAGGAAAAATAGTTGCCCATAAATGATCCATCAACATAAAGATCATTGCCATAATATGTAATGTAGCCGAACTTAAATCAAACATAATAACACTCCTATAAACATACTAGAAAATAGTATCATCTATGTCACAACTAAAACAAGATTTCTGAAGAATCAATTTTGTCCTTATCACTAATTTTTCTAATCACCTTGCAAGGAACACCAGCTGCTACTACCCCACTTGGAATATCATGATTAACCACACTACCTGCTCCAACCACTGAATTAGAACCAATAGTAACACCACCACAAACGGTTGTGTTTGCTCCAATCCAAACATTATCTTCAACTGTAATTGGAGCAGAAGTGCCAATACCACGACTTCTTTGTATAGGATCAATCGCATGCCCTGAACAAGCTATACAAACACCAGGGGCAATAAAGACGCCGTTTCCAATATTTACAGGAGAAGTATCTAAAATAACGCAATTATAATTTAATAGCGCAAAACCATGAAAATGAATATTAAAACCATAATCACAATGAAAACTTGGTTCAATATTGACCGAATTATTATAAGTACCCAATAGTTCCTTTAAAATACCTTCCCTTTCATCTACAGAAGCATTGTTATACTTAAAGCATAATTCCTTAGCATGTCTTTGTTTATCTACAGGTGTTTTTAGATAACCACTCGCATATTTTTCATTTCTCTTAATAATATCAATCGGGTTCATGTACCCATTATAAACTATCAATTAAAATGAAAGCGCTTTCTATTTTGTGATAAAATATTATTTAGGAAGGAAGGGAAGCTTATGTTAACCCCACTTTATGAGATGTTAAACATAACATCTAATGTATCTATAATTATTATCTCGATTGCGCTTATACTGATATCGGGTTTTTTAATGACACGCATTACTAAGCCATTAAGATTGCCAAATGTCACCGCCTATATTGTTGCAGGCATTTTAATAGGTCCCTATTGTCTTAATCTAATACCTAAATCATTTGTAGAAGGCACAAGCTTTATCGCAGATATTGCCCTAGCCTTTATAGCCTTTAGTACTGGTGAATTCTTTAAATTTTCAACACTTAAAAAAAGTGGCACTAAAGTATTAATAATAACTATCTTTGAAGCATGTTTAGCTTCAATACTAGTATTTGTTGTTGCTTACTTTATATTAGGACTAGACCTAAACTTTTCAGCTGTCCTAGCTGCTCTAGCTAGTGCTACAGCCCCAGCATCAACCGTTATGACAATAAGACAGACACACGCCAAAGGTGACTTTGTAGAGACCTTACTTCAAGTAGTAGCCTTAGATGATGTGGTAGGACTATTAGCTTATAGTATAGCTATATCAATTTCCCTAGCTTCTATAACTGGAAACTTTCAATTTATTAATATCGTTAAACCTATACTATTGAATATATTTGTGTTTGGATTAGGAGGAATATTTGGAATCCTTTTAAAAATAATCCTACATGAAAGATCAACCGATAATCGTTTAATTGTATCTATTGCCCTACTATTTGCCTTCTGTGGTATTTGTGCCCTTTTGGATGTATCGCCACTACTTGGATGTATGTCAATGTCTATGATTTATATTAATCTTACTGATGATGAAAGATTATTTAAACAATTAAACTATTTCAATCCGCCAATACTTCTATTATTCTTTGTAAGATCAGGTGTTAATTTTGACTTAGCTGCCCTATTTAACACATCAGACAGTATTGGTTCTGTATCTTTACTTACAATCGGTATCATCTATTTCTTTGTAAGAATCATTGGTAAATATCTTGGAGCCTATATTGGCTGTTTACTTGTAAAGAAAGATAAACTAGTAAGAAATTATCTAGGCCTAGCCCTAATTCCTCAAGCCGGTGTAGCCATTGGTTTAGCGGCAATGGGTGCTAGAACTTTAGGAGGAGAAGAAGGAGTAATTCTAGAAACAGTAATCTTATCTTCAAGTATCCTCTATGAGCTAATTGGACCAGCTTGTGCTAAGTTATCGCTTTATTTATCTAAGTCATATTCAGATAAATTAGAAGACTTGGTGCCCGATGTAGATAATAGTAAATCCGATGTAGAAATCTTAATCGATAGAATACAAGCAATCCAAGAACAGCTACCTAAGCATGATGACCCATTTTATGAAGATGAGAAAGCTTATAATGAAGCGGCTGATGAACATTATGCTAAGATGATAAATCCATATTATAGAAAGAGAGGCATTCATTAATGTTATATATAGATCCCATAGCTAAATTATTAGGAAACTGGTCAAGTGAAATAAATATCTATTCAATGATTTTAAGACTATTAATAGTCATTATCCTAACTGCTACTGTAGGTTATGAAAGATCAAGTAAAAGACACTCAGCAGGACTTAGAACCTTTGTGCTTATATCTTTTTCATCATGTATATGTATGTTGCTAGACCTATATATGGAAACAAAGATACCATATCTTTCATGTGCAACTATAATCGCAACAGCCATCCTTTCTAGTAATTCCATAGTATTTAGTTCTCGTAGTCAAATAAAAGGACTAACCACCTCAGCTGCCCTATGGTTTTGTTCATTCTTAGGCTTTATTGTAGGCAGTGGTCAATATACTATAAGCATTGTTGTTTACTTATTATTCTTATGTATTCTTACTTGGTTCTCTACTATTGAAGTCTATTTAAACAATCGTTCAAATCACTTTGAAATCCATCTAGAACTAAAAAACAGTAACTATCTTAGAGACTTCGTTACTGTTAGTAGAAAATTAGGACTTAGAATTGATGATATTGAAGCTAACCAAGCATATGTTGGCTCAGGCTTAAGTGTTTATACTATTACTTTCACGATATTCTCAGAAACTCTACAAAGATATAAGTCTCATAAGGAAATAATTGAAGCCCTTAGTTCTCTAGATTATATCTATCATATTGAAGAATTAAGATAGTAAGATGCGTAAGGCATCTTTTAACTTTTCCAAATAGTTAAACTCTTACCGTCATCAGCTACCCAACCACCACTTTTTAGTTCATACCAAGTGTAGCCGTCATTCTTCTTTACATTACCACTTGCTTCATAAGATTCATAATATCCCAAAAATCCTATGTTTCTCGCATTATTTGAAGGAGCCTCTCTAATAATAAGACCTTCAACTTCAGATGTTAATCTAGCCTTATCTTCTTCTGCTTCATATAAGGTACCAACAAACCATATTTCATTTGTATCCTTGTTTTTAATTAGGAACAAGAACGGATCATCAAATCTCAAGTCAATATATTTAACAGGGACACTATTTAGATAATCATAATGACCACCAGCACCATAACCACCTAGTTCAGTTATAGCAGCAGCCTTAATACCATCATTTGATAATTCAATCGTTGACTTATGTTTAGTATCTACCGTAATCGATTCTTCACCCACCATCTTAGAGAAATCAGCCTTATTAACATCAAAAATATCAGTAATACCTAGTTTCTTTAAATCTTCATTTAAATCCAAATCGCAATCAAACTTGAAAGTCGGAAAGAATCCTTTTACCTCAGTGATACATCCTTCTTCATAATCATCATAGTTAGGTGCTTTTACTTTACTTATTAGATTATTAACCTCATCAAGTGATAACTTACTAATATAATTATTTAAAGTTTCTTTCTTTGGCAAGATACTTACAAATTGGAACTGAGTACCATCATAATCCTTCAAATCTTTCGCAAAAACCTTAATTGAATCATCTACATAATAGTAATAGTCAGTTGAACTTTCAAAGAATTGATAATTTTGATCTAGTTCATCTATATACTGATCTAAATAATTATAGACAATAGTATCGATATCATCACTGCCATAATAGTAAGACATATCACTATAAATATCTTCATCTTCCAAAAGTTTATAATATAAATCATTTCCAACCGTATTTCTAATATTTAATTCACCTAGATCATTTAAAATGTCATACTTATTCGCAACTGTAGTAAACTCAGTACCCTTTACAATCTTTCCATTAAAGGCCATCGGTGTATAAATTCCATCAGCATACTGATAAATACGTTTTCCATAATAAATATGATCACCTCTATAATAAAAATCATTCTGAATCTTGTTAATCCAATCCATATCAATCGCTAAAGCATTAATAATTAAAAATCTTAAACTAGAATCAAAAGAATCGATATAATTATCAATCATCCCAAAAGTTTTCTTATTAATCCAATTATTAATATTAGTAGGATCGCTAAACGATTCCTTTGTTACCCCTATTTGATATTTATCACCTAATACTTCTTCAAATTCGGGATTAACCTCTATATCATCTTTAATCGCAACCAAATTAGCCAATGATAAATGTTTACTATTAGTATAAGTCTTTGGTTCATATCCATCTAAAACATTATCAATTTGTTTCTTGGTATTACCGTTTGCCCCTTCACTTAAGATTGCTAGACAATATTTAATCGATAATGGCGAATAGATTAAATTAGTTTCCTTGTTTTCTAACTTAAGAAAAGCCAAATCAAAATCCTTAACCTTATTATCTACAACTATTGGATCATCAATAGTATCATCAGTATTTGTGTTATTATTACAAGCAGTTATCATAAATAAAGCTAGTAAGATAATTAAAAACCTTTTCATATAATTCCTCCTTCAAGGAAATTATATCTTTTGACACCATTAAAAAAATCATACCTATGTATGACTTTTACTTCTTAATATCGACCCTTTCAACATCAATATTATGATCATCATCAATATTAATAATCATATATGAAGGTGGTGTACCATCCCTATTTAAGCGACATGAGCCAGGATTTAAAAACCTAACCCCCTCATAGCTATAATCAGAAAACATGTGTGTATGGCCATATAATAAGACATCGCAGTTATTTTGTATGGCAGCCTCATATAAACCATAGAAATCACTACGTAAATAACGATGGCCATGGGTTAAAAAGAAACGGTGACCACCTACTTCAAAAATCTTAAATAAGGGTAAATTCAAATAATCATTATTACCCCTAACTGAGACAAAAGGATAAATATCCTTTTCTTCATTAGCCTCAGAATCACCCAAATGCCAATAATAATCCCCGTCAGGATTATCAGCTAGGATTTTGTCTAAGACATCAAAGTTATAATGATTATCGCTACATACAACTATCTTCATTTTGTAAGTTCCTTAATTAAACCATCATAATGATGATATGCATATTCTTCATAAGCCCATTCCATATCAATATGCTTATCCAATAATCTTTCTACTATATCGACAATCTCATAATCATTTAAGAAAATAAAATGCTCAGCTGCCTCATTATAATAACTTGTATGGTAAGCTAAAAAACCAGGATATGTACAATATCTTATAAAATAGATTGGATCAATAGAATAATCAATAATATATTTGATCTCTCTTTCATCCAAATACTTCTTTATTAATGCCCTCTCTTCACTTGTGCCATATGGATATCTAGATAAAGAATCATAATTACGATTCATAAACAAATATGAACCAATAGTTAAACAAATAACACAAATTACTAATGTCGCTCTTTTAAACTGCATAAAAACATTATAAACCAAAACTACTTAAGTAACCAGTCAGCACCCTTGATAACTTCAACTTTACTTAGTCTTTCAAATCCTGTTTGTTTACAAGCTTCAAAAGCACAGATTGCGACACAATTTGATAAATTCAAACTTCTCGCATCAGCCTTCATAGGAAGTCTATAAGTTGAATCTAAGTGATCCTTTAATATTTCTTTTGGAATACCAGTAGACTCTTTACCGAACATGATATAAATATCAGCTTCAGTATTAAACTTACAATGATCAAAAGTATCTAGACCATATCTAGATAAATATACAAATTGTCCCTTATAATTTTTACTTAAAAAGTCTTCATAAGAATCATAGAAAGATATATCACAATCCTTTACATAATCCATTTCAGCTCTTTTTAAATACTTATCATCGAAAGAAAAAGTAATTGGTCCAATAATATGTAACTTCATATCAAAGCACATACAAGTTCTTACGATATTGCCTGTATTTGCAGGCTTCTCAGGTTGGTATAAGACAATATTAATCATTTAAAAACTTCCTCAAAACAAAATATAAACCAACTAGTATCACACTAGTTGACATAACAATTAAAATACACAAATCAAAGAAGAAACCTTCTGGCACCATCATCACTAGAATATCGTATCTAGGATCTAATATATATAGATCATTAAATGGAAAGAAGAGATGGTGGAAACCTAGCCAAAAACCTTCAAAGTCAATTAAGCAAAACAACAATAAGAAAGCTATTATTAGTCCTACTAGTGATAATGAATACTTATAGCCTATAAATAATTCCTTACTTCTTCCAATATAGATAAAGCTTAAGATAAAGATGGCAAACGAAACATTTCGAACAATGATAGCTCCATCATATAGATTCTTAACATCAATCATATGAGTCTTCTCTTTATCATTGAAGACAGCTCTGGTCATGCCATTTATCTTACACTCTATATCTAATGAATCGTTTTCCCCTTTGATAAACCCTAGTAAAATATCTGTAGTCTTATTTAAATCATCTTCGCTTATACCTATATATTCAGCCACACCCAACTTTTTATATTCATTCTTATAAAAAGCCTTATTAAATGGCCAATAGTTAACACAACTTAAAAAGGTAAATATAATTAAAGATAATGCACAAAGAATACTAAGATACTTATTTTTCAAGTGATTCAACCAGCTTTCTTAAAGCTAGAGCACGATGCGAATTATATTTCTTAAATTCTTCACCTAAGTCTGCCATAGTAAGTTCTTGACCATTCATGACAAAGACGGGATCATAGCCAAAGCCCTTAGTACCTGATGGTACATCTGCAATCTTACCCTCAAGTACTCCCTCATGATAAGAAACCTTACCATTCTCATCAATATAAGTAATGCCGCAAACAAATTGTGCTCCTCTATTATCAGAGCCCTTTAGTTCATCAGTAATCTTTTTGTTCTTTTCTTCATATGAAAGTTCAGGCATCCATCTAGCTGAATAAATACCAGGCCCACCATCATAGTAATCTATACAAATGCCACTATCGTCTGCAATAGTTGGTAAGTTAAACAAGTCATGATAGTATTTAGCTTTTATATAAGAATTCTCTTTAAAAGTCTTGCCATCTTCGACAGGTTCATCACAATTTGGATCTAATTGTTTAGGTGAAACAATTTCTACTTCTACATTTAAGGAATTAAGAATATCCTTAACTTCGCTAATCTTATGAAGATTACCGGTTGCCATTAAAATCTTTTTCATAAGATATATTGTACAATAAATATATGAAACATGTATTCGTGATAAATAAGATATCTGGAAAAGGATCAGCTTTTAAAGCTATTCCCCTAATTGAAAAAGTATGTAAAGAGAAAAAGCTTAACTACATCATTGAAGTAACGGAATATGCTAATCACACAAAAGAAATTATTGAAAAATATAATGATGAAAAAGATATAACTATCTATTCTGTGGGTGGTGATGGTACTTTTCTAGAGACTGTTAATTCTATTAATCCTGATATTCCTGTAGGATTAATACCTTGTGGTTCTGGTAATGACTTCTATCGTTATTTTGGTGGTGTTAATAAGACACTTGAAAAAAACATTAAAGATACTATCGAAGTAAAACCAAGATATATTGATATAGGTCAAACTGATGTGATGAAGTATGCCAATACTACTTCACTTGGTATTGATGCTAAAATCACTTTTGACGCTTCTAAGATGATTAGAAATTCATTCATTACTAAAGGACCAGCCTATGTTTTAAGTATTATCTATAATGCGATATTCTTAAAATCATTAAAAGTAAAAATGACTGTTGATGGCGTTAACAGAGATGGTGAATACTATATCATTTGTCTTATGAATGGTTCTTATTATGGTAATGGTGCCAAAGCTGCCCCATTGGCTCAAATTGATGATGGTTATTTTGATCTTATCTTATTTAAGAAAGCTAATCGCATTAAGACTTATAAGACTTTAGTTAAGTATCTTAAGGGTAAGGCCACAATTAAGGATGGTATTGAAACCATCCGTTGTAAAGAACTTATTGTTGATTCTAATGAAGATATGATATGTCAATCAGATGGAGAGAACTATATCACTAAACATTTAGATGTTAAGATGCTTCATAATTATTTAAAACTTAAGGTTTCTAAATAATAAACTTCTCAATTATCTTTTCTACTAAAGGATTTCTAACGACATCAGACTTAGAAAATGTCACAAAGGAAATCCTTTTTATATCCCTTAATAACCTATCGGCATAAACAAGACCACTCTTGTTTCTATCGACTTTTAAGTCAATTTGGCTCACATCACCATTGACTATCATCTTTGAATTAAAACCAAGACGCGTTAGAAACATCAGCATTTGACTTCCTGTTGTATTTTGAGCTTCATCTAAGATGATATAAGCATCATTTAGAGTTCTACCACGCATATAGGCTAAAGGAATCACTTCAATTAGTTCCTTTTCCATCATACGTTCTACTTGTTCTTGGCCTAGAATATCATATAAAGAATCATATAGTGGCATTAAGTATGGGTCAATCTTTTCTCTTAAATCACCAGGTAAAAAACCCAAAGATTCACCAGCTTCTACAGCAGGACGCGTTAGAATAATCTTTTTAACATCTCCTCTTTTATAAGCCATACAAGCAAGCGCTACAGCCAAATATGTCTTACCAGTACCAGCAGGACCAATTGAAAAGATTAAATCATTTGATTCAACAGCCTTAGCCATTAGATATTGATTATAAGTTTTATACTTAATCGGCTTACCACTATTTGTATACATGATAATCTTATTTTGCCAAGAGATATCATTATTGTTTAAAAGATTGTTGTAGGTTTGTCTAATGATATTCTCATCAATCAAACACTTCTCATTAACATAAGAAATAATCACTTCAATAAAATCAGATATCTTATTAAAAGTATCATGATCACATGATACTAACAAACGATAACCTCTTAAAATCATATCTACATCAAATAATGAAGCTATTAAACTAATATTTGAATCGTTTACACCAGCTAAATCTTGTAACTGCTCATTATCAAGATCATTTAATAATATTTCTTTATATTGCATATATCTATGATATTTAAGTCTAATTAAAATGTAAATAAACTTAATTAAATGTTGATGATGTAATCACACTTCTTCGCAACATCAATATCGTGAGTTACTATAATAATTGTCTTACCAATGTTTTTCATTTGTTTAAACAATTCCATTATCATATAACCGCTTTTTTCATCAAGAGCGCCAGTAGGTTCATCAGCTAATATGACATTAGTATTGCTTATTAAAGAACGAGCTATCGCAATTCTTTGTTTCTCGCCACCTGATAAATTATCAATCTTTTGATCACAAACATAGCCTATATCAAGTTTATCTAAAAGTTCTCTAGCACTAGCAAGCTTTTTCTTATCGATATTACCATAACGATATTTAAGCGGTAATAAGATATTGTCCATTACCGAATATTCATTTATTAAGGCGAAGTTTTGGAAGATGAAAGAGATATTTTTTCTTCTAAACTTTAATAATTCTTTCTCACTAAACCTAGACACGTCTTTACCATTAAACAAGTAAGTTCCTTTATCAATAGACTCTAAGCCACCAATGATATTTAATAAAGTGGTTTTACCGCTACTTCTTTTACCCATAATCGCAACCATATCGCCCTTTGAAATAGTGAAACTAAAGTTTTCAAAGATTTTTCTTTCATAATGATCCTTACCAAAAGATTTATAGATATTTTTCATTTCAATCATGGTTGCAACCTCCTTATAAAATCGATAATTTTAATATTATTTAGTCTAATTCTAATCACTATATAAACAACAAAGTAAATTATTAAATCAACAAATATAGTCATGATTAATACTATTGGAAAATATGTCATATAAGATTTAAAGAAAGTAGGATTTAGCACACAAACTATAAAGTCAAATAAATAAGCTATAAGAGTTGAAATTGTAATAAGTACTAATAAATCATTCATCACAAGTTTTCTTATGTCTTTTTTAGAAGCTCCATTAACTAAATGTACCGCATATCTTTTAAAATTCATTGATATTCTTCTAAATAAATTCATTATGATAATTAATAAACTAAATAAAGTAAGAGTACCAAAGGAAATAGCCATCATCTTAAAAGAATTAATAGCGTCCCCATATATCGAATCAACAACATTTCTTTGATTGTCAATCCTATACATCAAAGACATATCCAATTCATTAACCTTATCTTTTAAATCAAGATAAGTATCCTCATCAGATAATAATAAACCAGGTATTCTTTGAGCATAATTGGCAATAATAACTTCTTTTCTATAAGCATTATTCTCATCAATATCAACATCTGGCAATAAAATATAATGATCTAAACTAATATAAGTTCCTAAATTTAAGTTATAGTACTTGTCGCCCTTTTCAAGAAAACCAACAACCTCATATATAGTGTCTTTTGGGAACAGAAAATATTCGCCACCAAACTTTTCCCCTACTTTATAGTATTCTCTATAAGCATCACCAAGTATAAGTGGTACTTTATCGTTAAGTTTGTATTTGAAATTGTTAAAATTAGTTCCTTCACTAATGTAAATATTATACTTAAGAAAGAAATTCTCATTAACTCTAAGCGATAAGTATGGGGCAAAGCCCTGTTCCTTAAATCTTTCTGCCTCGTTTTTATCAACCGACATAAATCTTAACTTATTACTATCGTATTCATTGTTGAATTGATTTTGAATTTGTTGAATTCTTATATAGTTATTATCTAAATAAGTATATAAATTATCGATGTTTTCGATATTATCAAGGTTCATTACTTGAGAATATATTTCACTTCCACCAACATCCATAATATTGTAGACATTATCATCTTTAAAAATATCATAGAAACTTTTATTAGCTTGAAAATGCATCGTCATATTTACAAACAAAACTCCAAATAAAGATAAAACAACTGATATTTGTAGAATAAAAATCAAAGTAAGATATTTAGATTTTAATAGATTTATCTTTAATTCATTCATAAGTTTTCTCCATTTTTATCTCTTTGATACATTGATTTAAAGGTGGCAATAAAGACATGGCACATAGCACATATGCAAGTAATAGATATAGAACTGTGCTGAATGTTCCTCTAATAAACACAAAGGCTATTATCCAAGATAAAGAAATATATATAAATACTTTGATAAAAATATCAAAATAGATTTTTGTGCATGAGAAGCCAAATATATATTTTAGTTTTATTTCCTCTTTCTTTTCTTCAACATAAAAAGACATAATAACTAAAACTGATAAACAAAATAAGATATGGATCATTATGAAAATAACTCTATGAGGTAAATAGTTATTAAAAGATACATAATCATTATTAACTACTGTAAGATTTGGATTAGTAGAAGCTACTTTGTAAAGATTATTGTCGTTAAAATCAATTTTAATAATAGGACTATTTTTATAATCAACATCACATAGATTAACAAATACCAAATTATCAGAACTTAGATGCATTTCTTTATATAAGCCAATTATTTTATATTCGATACCATCAATCTTATAATAATCACCTATTTTATATAAACCATTTTCACATAATATGCATACATTGTTATCATCGGTATTAAAGTATCTTCCCTTAACAATTTTTGGCTTAAAAGAATCATTATACGAAGCAATTTTAATAATATTGTTCTTTAAATCTACACTACTAATGGAAATATCTTTTTTGTCATTGATAAGATTATGAATAAATGTTTCTAATTTATCATCGTTCTTAAATTCTAATGAATACTCTGAAAAATAGTTGTTATTAGCATAGTTCATGTATTCAACATCGCCTAAGTGCTTATTACTAAGCAGCGTATAAGAAAAGATGATTAGAAATGTAAATATTAAGAGTAATCTAATTTTATTTTTCATATAAGGCATCCTCAAAAATAGACTTTAAATTATTTTTATCATGCATAATTTCGATCATAATAACTATATTTCATTAGGTCACAATAAGTTAGAAAACTTAATCAATTCTCACTTCAAGTATTCCATCAGCCTTTACTTTAATAATAGAATTCTCATTTGATTTATTATCAACCTTTAATACACGATAAGTTTTATTATTGATGGTTACTTCATAACAAATTGGATAGAACCAGAGATTAACTTCCTTAGTTATTTCATCATCAATGACAATCTCTAGTTCTTCATTAACAGGAATACATTTAGAAATAATCTTAGAAATACTATTTTTAATCTTATTACTTCTAATATGATAACTATCTTTAGAACTTATTTTAATTGGTTCTAATAATACTTCTTTAATCTCTATATTGATATTCTTTGAAGTTTCTTTAATATCATAAGTATTATTATCCTTTAACTTTAAAGTATTAGGATCAATCTTAGTACCACTTCTATAATATTTATAATTATCATTAAACTGATAAGTACCTAGATATATCTTGTTTAAGGAATCAATCTTGAAACCATCTTCATTTTTATTACAAGATGCCATTACCAGTATCATGCATATAGTTAATATTACTTTAATTGTCTTTTTCATAATCTAATGATATTACTTTTTATCTAATAAAAGTTCTCTAGAACACTAGAGAACAATTACTTATTTCTAACTTCAATCAATCCATCAGATACCATATACATAAATTCAATATTATCAGCCATATTAGCTGGTTTTAAGATACGATATACGTTATCGTTGTAAGTAATCTCGTAACAAATCGGATAGAACCATAGGCTAGCAGTGCTATCTTCAACAAACATGCTACTATCAACACTTATGTTTTGGTCAATTTTTAATTCATAATTAATAGGAACATACTTAGAAATTATCTTCTTAACACTAGGTTCAATCTTATAAGCACCAACATAACCCAAATTATCAACTGGCAAGTTAATTAATCCTTCACTATCATAATCAGCTGTTAGCTTTATTGGTTCTAATAATACTTCATTAATTTCTAAATAGACATCTTTATCAATGGCATAAACTAACGTCTCAGCCAATTTAATATCAGTTGATTTAACTTCCATTCCATCTCTAAAATATCTATTCTTTGTGCCAAATTCATAAGTACCTAAATCAAGTTTTTCTAAAGAATTGACATTGAAAGTAGCTTTATCATTCTTTTCAATATTATCAATTCCTTCTTGACCTAAGAAAGTAGGACCCTCAGCTCTTTGTTTATAGTTATAGACCTCACCATCATAGACAACATTGATAGAATCTTGATTGAAGAATATATACAAATCCATTCCATCAATATCAGCTATATACAAATTAGGTTCAGCCAATAGTTTGATAGAACCTAATTTCATTGGCTCATTTTGGCGATATAAGTAAATCTTAGTATTATCCATGATAGTTATATACTCTTCTGAAGTTAAATCCACTACATCTTTACCATCAATACCGCCACCGCCATATGTCTTATTGATATTAATTTTTGGATCAGTATCTTTATTATTAGCAAGATAAACATTACCCGCTAAAGATAATACTAATAAAATACCTAGAATAATCGTAATTAATTTAGACTTATCTTTCATAAACTTAACCTCCTTCTAAAGATATATGAAATGTTCTATTAGATACAGAGGTCACCGTTTTTGTACCTTGCAATATTATTAACCATATAATTGATACCCCTTCTTATTAAGAATATTATATTAAATTAAACTATAAAATTCTATTATTACATTTATCATAACAAACATACTACTTTGTAACCTGCTTCATTGTTTTGCATTTAACGCATTGGCCTGTAATATAGTTGCTTAATGAACTCATTCTAAAAAGTTCTCTAGTTAAACTAGAGAACTAAGAATAATGTTAATTACTGATTATTTGGATCTTGACCTAAGAAAGTAGTACCCTCAGCTCTTTGTTTATAGTTATATACCTCACCATCATAGACAACATTAATAGAATCTTCATTAAAGAATATATATAATTCCATTCCATCAATATCAGCAATGTATAAATTAGGTTCAGCCAACTGTTTGATAGTACCTAATTTCATTGGCTCGTTTTGACGATACAAATAAATCTTAGAATTATCTGCAATAGTAATATATTCTTCATTAATTAAATCTATCACATCTTTACCATCAATACCGCCACCACCATATGTCTTATTGATATTAATTTTTGGATCAGTATCTTTATTGTTGATTTGATAAATATTACCAGCTAAAGACAATACTAATAAAATACCTAGAATAATTGTAATTAATTTAGACTTTTTTAGCATACGCAACATCACTCACCCATATTTTTGTGACATATTTAGAATAAACAGAAACTTCACCGGAACTATTCTTATAGTAAGTAACTTGAGGTTTACAATCATATGTTTTTTCTACAAAAAGTTTAAAATAATCTGTAGTATTAGGTACGTGAGCCATTCTACCATTACTAGCTTGATTACTAGAAATTCCTAAAGTAACCGTTACAGGAACTATAACACCCTTATAAGTTAAAGTTAATGTGGTTGTTGGACCGCCAGAATCAGACCACCAAAAGCCACCGCCTGTAGGAAATTTTGTGCCACCAGGTGGCTGGTTACCTGCAAATCCACTAAATGTTTTTCTTTCTTGAGTTCCATATTCAGTCCAATATTCAGGTCTAGATCTGAATGAACTATCACTTACAAATTGATTATCAATGTAGTCAGCAGCTACAGTATCATGAATTATTGATAATTCATCTTGACTTAAATTTTTAATCTCATTTTCATTTAGATTTAAAATAATTTCAATTTCATTATTATCGTTTACATTAACTTCCTTAATCATAGCATACACTTCATCTTTGCTCATGTTTTCATGTGCACTTATAAAATTAAAATTAGATATCGTTAATAATAAGATTAAAGACATAAAAGTTATTGCTATTTTTTTCATTTTCATTCTCCTTTTCATAAATTCTAAGTTTCGTTTAAATGAAAATTAAAGTATCGCCGTTTTTGTACCTAGCTAAATTAAATCTAATCATAAAGTAAAAACCTTTCTTGTTAAGCTAATAATATAGAAAACAACTTAATAGTTCTATATCAGATTTGGTCATAACAGAAAGGTTTTTTATCATCTTATCAATTTAATATATTCAGGTAATAATTCTTTAACTCTTTGAGGGTTACTATCCTTATAGTAATCTAATACCATTTCATAAATTAATTGAATATCTAAATTAGAATTTAATTTTTTGAAATCTTTAATAGCTAATTCCATATAATGTTCAACATTATTATCGTTTTTATTAATAAATGATTGGATTAGTTTCAACGAGTGCAGTGTTGAAATATCGTCTTCATTATCAATAAAATTTTTCAATTCTTTTCTTGTAGTACATAAATTATTGATTTTAAAGTGTATATAAGCTTGATAATAATTTATATTAGGAACAATGGTTCCATTTAATCTGGCTTGTTCAATAAACTTTAAAGAATTATCAAAATCATGTTTTAAAAAATATAAGAAAGCAAGATTATTAGCACAAGCACTCATTCTTCTTTTAAAACCATATTTAGAAGATTCTTCAAACATTCTTAAATATTCACATTCAGCCTTATCATAATCTTTCAAATCAAAGTAACAATTAGCTTTTTGAATTTTGACTTGGATTGTTCTTTGAAGATTATGAATATTTTGAAATACTGTAATTGATTTATCAAAATAGTTTAATGCTTCAAAATTATCACGTTTAGCCTCATATATACGTCCAATTTGATAATATAACATTGCAACTATATCTTCATTAACACCGACAAGTGAATATCTCTTATAAGAATCTAAAACAATATTTTCTAACATTTTAGTTTCTTTATAAACATCTTTAGTAAAACACCATAATATACAATAAATAAAAATCAAATTATTATCATAAACTTCTAAAAAATCACGGCAATTTAATAATTGTTGTTCAACAATATCGTCATTATCGTATTTATTACGAATTGCTTCAATTAAATCACAAAGAACAAAAGCTTTAGTATTATGATAACTTTCAATCCGAGATTTGTATCTTTCATACAAATCATTTAATTTATCATCTTCATAAGTGATGATATAAGAAAACAATTCTAAAGTAAGATTATAAGCTTCATCATAGATAGAGCGTTTGTTATCGTAAATAACATTGTAATAACTAGCAATCTTATTAAAGATGTCTTTAGTTAGATTCCTTCTACCAGCTTCTATGTCATATAACATTGATTGATTAACACCAATCTTGGATGCTAATGTTTTGGTATCATCTCTATTCTTATGTAAATTCTTTATATATAAAAGTTCTAAATCAGTAATCACTTTATATTAGCCTCTTTTGTTTTGACCATCTTTAACGCAACTTTTTGTTATTTTGAAACACACACATTCATCATCTTCATTTAAAGAACATGATTGGTATGCATTAGACTTGAATTCACATGCATTCTTTTTGTCTTCATCCGAATTAACAGTAAAGCCACAACATACTAAACATAAAATTAAAATCCCTAAAATCTTTTTCATAGAAAATACCGCCTTTATGTTTATATTTTATATAATATAAGATTGCTTGTACATCTTATATTTGGTCATAATAGGGTATAAAAAAAAATAGTGCGTTAACACTATTTTCCTCTTCTTGCTTTTCTAGCTGCTTCAGACTTAAGCTTTCTCTTAAGACCTGGCTTAATATAATACTCACGTTTTCTAACTTCTAGAAGGGTTCCATTACGAGAAACTTGTCTCTTGAATCTACGTAAAGCATCATCTAATTGTTCATTCTCTTTTACTACTACCTTTGACATCCATCACACCCCCTTCCAAGTACTAGAATATTATACATATAAACGGAAATCTTGACAAGAAAGAATTAATTATCTTGCATCTGCTTCAACAACTTCTTATAGTGATTCATCGCAACACTATAGTCACCAGGATAATATTCCTTACCCAAGTTACGATAAATATAATTATCCTTGCCCTTACCAAGAATCAACAAGATATCATCTTTATTAAGTAAATCAATCGCACTCTCTATCGCAATCTGTCTATCCTCTATAGCTAAGGTCTTATACTCATCGAAGTACTTAGCACCCTCTTCTAACAACAAATTGATATTACCACTATAAGTAGAAACCTCAGTTAATACCACCTTATCAACAGCCTTAGAAAGATACTCACCAAGTTCCTTAGCAATCTGTTTATCAAAAGAAGATTTAATACCAAGTAAGACAATAATCCTCTTATTCAATTTCTTTATTTTTCTGGCAAATTCTACTGTTTCTCGAATACTTTGAATATTATTTGCAGAATCTACATAAATATTAAAATCATAACAGTCTTCTAAAACCTGCATCTCACCCTTTAATGGCTTAATAAAAGGAAGCACAAGAGAGATTTCATGTAAATCGTATGCAGTTAAGTATAATGCTGAAATAGCTGCTACAGCATCATAAATACCTTGTTTGCTTAAAATCTTAGTAGTAAAGTCCATAGATTCATTATTGACACTTAAAGTAAACTTACTTTCCTTAGCTTCCAAAACTAAATTAGAAATCACAAAATCAGCATCAACATTAAAACCATAAGAATGAACATTATCGCCACTTGCCTTCAACAACTCCTCATAAGATTCATCATCCCTATTAAGAAGAATAGTCGTTGTATCATCAAGCGTATATAAATAACTACACAAGAAATCATAATAATTGACATCCATCTCGGTATAGTAATTAGAATATTCATTAGTACGTGTATAAATAAAGACATTAGGCTTAACCGCATCTAGCTTCTTATATGCAAAAGCCAAACAATCAGCCTCGAGTGTACAAGCCTTAATGCCATTATGCACAAAATCACTCAAAAGTCTTTGATTATCCAAAATATTCAAAGTACGATTATTACTCATCAAATGATTATCACCATAGAAAATGCCATTGACACCAATTGAAGCACATTCCTTGAAATTAGAAATCAACTTATTCAACAAATAAGTAGTCTCGCTAACCCCCTCACAACCAGTGCACAAGAAAATCTCCAAACGATCACTTGGATAACCATAGAACTTAGCTACAATCGAATTTAAACAATCGATAGTATCATTAACCTTGATATAAATCGCATCCCTTGATGTATCAATCTCATTTTGATAAACAATAACCGAAGCACCATTCTTGATAGCCTCATCCACATAATCATGTCCATCATCCTTAATTCCAGCCACACAAAAGAAAATACAATCCTTCATTGGAACACGAGAGTCAATAGACAATTGGTTTATTTCAACATGAGGAACACCATCAAAAAGCTCATCAAGAAACATGACCCACTACCTCATCATCATTAACACTATCAATAATCGCATCTATTACTTCACCTATAGAAGCATTACCCTTGGCCTTTACATAGAAATATTGTTTAGTATAGCCATAAACATAACCATCTTCACATTTCTCTACCAACATCTTTAATCGTTTACCCACAAAAGAAGAATTAAATCTTCTTGTATATTCTTTTTGAACCTCTTCAACCTTATATAATCTTTCCTTCTTAACAATCTCAGGAACATGACCGTCCATCTTATCAGCCACAGTACCTGTCTTTCTAGCATATGGGAAAACATGAATAAAAGAGAAACCTATTTCCTTGATATTATTAATTGTCTCCTTAAACAATTCATCGGATTCATTAGGAAAACCCACAATCAAATCACAAGAAATAGAAACATCAGGAATTCTCTTACGAATATAAGCAATTCTATCCTTATATTCCTTCATGGTATAAGGTCTATGCATCAACTTTAAAATCTCATCACTACCAGATTGTAAAGGAATATGTAAATGATGAGCTAACTTATCGCTATTTGCCATCAAATCAATAATCTCATCAGTAATCTCTGTTACTTCAATAGAAGATAAACGAATAGTCTCTAAAGTATCAATCTTAATTAAATCCTTTAATAAATCATATAAATGATACTCACCATCAAAATACCTACCAGTATGAATGCCCACTAAAACTAATTCCTTAGAAGTCTTAGATAATTTGATTGCCTGCTCAACAATCTTTTCATGATTACCACTAGTCTCTCTACCTCTAGCATAAGGAATAATACAATAAGCACAAAATTGGTTACAACCATCCTGAACCTTCAAGAAAGCCCTAGACTTACCAGGATAAGTCTCTAATTCCATTTGTTTAAACTCATTAGTTAAAGGAGAAACAACCTTAGACTTAACATTATTATCAATTAAATCAAAAAGCTTATCCTTATCCTTAGAACCAACAATTAAATCAGCACAATCAAAGTCATATGAATCACCCTTAATCTGTACTAAACAACCAACCGCAATAACATAAGCATCAGGATTAGTATTTCGAGCTCTATGAACCGTCTTCCTTGTCTTTGACTCAGCAGTATTTGTTACACAACATGTGAAAATAACATAGATATCAGCCTTTTCTTTAAAAGAAACTTCTTTATATCCATGTTCAAGTAACCTATTCTTTAAGACTGTAGCCTCATAATCATTGACCTTACAGCCCAATATCATCATCGCAAAAGTTCTCATATATTATTTCCTATAATAACACTAGATAAGTAAATAGCTGCAGTTTCTGCCCTTAAAATACGCTTGCCTAGACTTACTGACTCAAAACCTAAAGAAACAATTTGTTCATATTCTTCGGGCGCGAAGCCACCCTCAGGACCTATCACAATCGTAAAAGATTTGCCCTTAAGATCGCTTATTAACTTATCATCCTTCTCATAGGCAATGATATTAATATCACTCTTATACTTACTCAAATCCTTTAGAGTACAATAATCACAAATCTCTGGAATACAGTTACGATGACTCTGTTCACTTGCTTCCCTAGCAATTTTAGTGAGTCTTTCTTGTTTATTATTACCCTTACCAGGCTTTACAACTGATCTTTTAGCTAAATAAGGAACAATTCTTTTAACGCCCAATTCAGTTAACTTTTGAACCGCAAAATCAAACTTATCATTTTTTATCAAAGCCAAAATAACCGTAATATCAATATCTAATTCATTATCTTCATCTAACTTAGAATTAATTAAGGCCAAACCATCACTATATTCACATAAAAAGATAGAATGGTTCTTATCAACCATTCTAAAAGTATAGCCATTATTAACTCTTAAGACCTTTCTTAGTTGGAAATCAATTTCCTTGTTAAGTTTATATTGATCACCAATATTTAAAATATCCTCACAGAAAAATTGTTGCATTAGTCGTCCTTTTCATCATCAACAATCTCATTAACGACAACCCTAATCTCATTAACTGACTTTTCATCCGCATCAGTCACTGTAACATCAAGATTTTTATATGAGAAAGTATCATTAACTAGTGGAATTCTATCCAAACTATAGATGACCCAACCACCTACAGTATTAAATTCATATTCTTCATCGAAAGTAATATCGAAATATTCAAACATATCCTCGACATCCGCATCACAATTAACTAAATAAGTATTATCATTAATCTTTTTAAAGTATTCAATAACCTCATCGTGTTCATCATAGATTTCACCAACAATCTCCTCAAGAACATCTTCCATTGTGATAATACCAGCAGTACCTCCATATTCATCAATAACCACAGCCATATGTGACTTAGATGTTTGAAGTTGCTTCAAAAGAGCACTTATCTTTAAATGTTCGGTTGTAAATACTGGCTTTGTGATAATTTGTTTTATTGAAGTCTTAGAATCCTTATAGTAGTGATAATAGAAATCCTTCTCATGTAAAACACCAATAATATTATCAACACTACCATCATAAATAGGGATTCTAGAGAAACCAGACTCTCTAAAATTTTGATCAATTTGATCTAAAGAATCATTTATATCATTGGCAACCACATCAACCCTAGGAGTAAAAACCTTACCTACTTCTTGGTCATTAAATTCAATCGCATTAGTAATCAAATCAGCCTCATCCTCATCCATATTACCGCCTTCTTGAGCTTCTTCGACCATAGTAATGAATTCTTCACTTCTAAATTCATCACTCTCTTCACCCTTAAATAAAGAAGTAATCAAATTAGCCAAAGCATTCAAGATAAAAGTTAAAGGCTTAAAGATAACTACCAAAATAGAAATAAAAGGTGTAAAGAACATTGCCACCTGCTCTGGATGAGCCTTTGCCAAAGACTTAGGTGTAATCTCACCAAAAATCAAAATAGTAATCGTCATCACAACCGAAGATACCAGTGCTCCATTATGTTTAAGCAAACTTACAAATAATAAAGTAGCCAAAGAAGATGACACGATATTAACGATATTATTACCAACCAAAACAGTGCTTAGTAAAGAATTATAATCTTCAGCTAAACTTAAAGTCTTCTCGGCCTTCTTATCACCATTACCAGCCATGTTTTTAAGTCTTATCTTATTTAGACATGAAAAAGCTGTTTCTGTCGCACTAAAACAAGAACTTAAGAAAATCAAGATAATTAAAACAATTATAGTATTATTGTTATTCATAGTGCCCATTAAGAGCGTTAGTGGATAAAGGAACTTCCAATTTTTTACTCTCCCTCTTTATAAATCAATAAATATATTATCAAAAATTAAAATAATCATCAATTATTGATGTATTTATATTCGCAATTAAATCATCACTCAAACCACAATCCTTAGCATGTTCATAAGCCAAAGTGATATTTCCAATATCATATTTGATATGAGAATCGCTGTCGATGACAACAGGACAATTGAGTTCCTTACAGATTTCAATCATCTTCTTTTGATTCTCAGGACCATTTAATCTGAAATCATTTTTAAAGCTTGCATTATTAAGTTCAACCAAAACTTTATTTTCTTTACAAGCCTTAATTACCTCATAATAGTCACAAGGATGATGGCCATCATCAATATGACCTAAAATCTTAATTAAAGGATAATTGATTGCCTCTAAATAGAACTTAGTATTCTCTTTGGCTGTATGATCATAACCATGGTCATAGGCATGAATAGAACCGATACCATAGTCACAATTCTTGGTATAGAAATCAATATAATCCTTTAGATATTCACCCACATTAAGTTCTACTCCCTTAATTATCTTCATACCCTTATAACTTTTAGGAATAACACCTAAGTTAATAAAATTATGACGATCAGCTCCAAAATTAAAACGATCATGTTGGTGATCACTAAAACCATAATATTCAAGGCCTACATCGTAGGCCTTTTCAATATTCTCTGTCAGTGAACTATATGCATGTCTAGAAAATAGACTATGTGTATGTAAATCCACCTTATTTTGCATAATTTTTACCATTAAGGCGCCTTTCTGTCGCCTTCACAAATACGCAACCAAA
>OIZO01000251.1_pt1 | contig 39309 bp, 38 predicted proteins | sample 1588551 | NCBI WGS metagenome assembly OIZO01 (sample SAMN03283271) | human gut metagenome | biome: human-associated habitat; material: feces | host: Homo sapiens | place: Peru | collected 2012 | reverse complement strand
GTCAAAATTTTTCGTTGTTCCAAAAATCTGAATCATGCGGACATTATAGCAAAAAACCGGAGAAAATTACAGACAGGACAAAGCAAACTTCGCAGATTTTCCAAAGTATACTTTGAAATAACATTGACTTATAATAATTTTCAAAGTACACTTTGAATAAATGGTAAGAAACACATATTTTCAAAGTATAGATGCATTTAAAGACAAGCAGGTCATCAAAGTTCTTACAGGAATTCGCCGCTGCGGAAAATCCGTGCTCATGGAACAATTCATGCAGAGCCTTTTGGAAAGAGGCGTTTCAGAGAGGCAGATTACTTACATCAGGCTTGACGACTTGGACAACGAGCTTTTACTGGAATATCACAATCTTTATGCGTTTATAAAATCCGCTCTTTTGGAAGACAGGATGAACTATGTTTTTATTGACGAGGTTCAATTGTGCAAGGATTTTCAGAAGCCGGTAGAAACACTTTTCAACTACAAAAACGTGGATCTGTATCTTACAGGCTCGAACGCGGACTTGCTGTCTGGTGAACTTGCCACTCTTTTAAGCGGAAGATACGTTACGATTGACATGCTTCCGTTTTCATTTTGCGAATACCTTGAATGCATAAAGGAAAATAATTTTCCGGCTCAGACAACCGAAGAAAACTATTACGACTACGTGAAATTCGGAAGCATGCCATTCACAATCCAGCTCAAAAAGAACACAGAAAGCGTATATCAGTACCTGAACGGAGTTTACAACACGATAATCGTAAAGGACATCGCAAGGCGGCATCAGATAAAAGATGTTGCGGTTCTTGAAGCCGTAATAAAATTCATGTTCCAGAACTGCGGAAATTTCTGCACCTCAAAAAAAATCAGCGACACACTTACAAGCTCCGGAAGAAAAACAAGCCAGCCCACAGTCGAAAACTACATGCACTTTCTTGAGGAATGTTTCCTAGTCTACAGGGTCGAACGCTACGATGTGCGCGGAAAGGAGCTTCTGAAAAACATCTCAAAATACTACATCGCCGACACAGGACTGCGGAACATGCTTTTGGGCTACAGAAATATCGACATGGGACACATTCTTGAAAACCAGATTTTTCTTGAGCTTAGGCGCCAGCATTTTACGGTTTACACAGGAAGAAACCTCGACGCCGAAATAGATTTTGTGGCAAAAAACCAGACCTCACTCTTCTACATCCAGGTCGCAGAAACCGTAAAAGACGAGGAGACGCTGAAACGCGAGCTTGCCGCCTTCAAAAACATTCCGGACTCGTACCCAAGAATTCTTATCACAATGGACAGAAATCTGAATTCAGACTTCAACGGAATCCGAAACATCAACGCGCTCGATTTTCTTACAGGAAAGGAGAAGCTTGTTTTTTAGAAGCAAGAAGGAGATATTTTACTTTTGGACTGTAAAATAAAATTCCTAGGAATTTTTGATATAGAATAAAACCTGTTATGAATCAATAGAAAATTCTATTCAAACTGACTAAAATAATATGTATATCAAGAAAAGCCGTATAGATTTACTGGAATGTAAAGTGAAAGTTTTTCACAAAACACAAATTTTTATAACAAATCCGCAAATTTATCCTATATTTTTTTCTGCGTGAATCCGTCCGGGGCTGAGCCGCAGAGAATGGCGTAATGATTCAAAACAAAATCTCCTAAAGTTGCTATTTTCAATATTATATATTGCTAATAGATAATTTTCAAGTATTGCTGATAGCAACATAATTATTTCAATGACAGACATTCTATTGGTTTTAGGAAGCAACATCAGGAAAATAAGAAAAGAATTCGGCTGGACTCAGGCTGATTTGGCGGAAAAATCAGGAATTTCAGTTCCTTTTATGACACAAATTGAGCTTGGAAGAAAATCCGCCTCTCTGGAAGTTGTCCAAAACATCGCGGCCGCACTTAACATTTCCTATAAGCAACTTTTTGAAGAAAACATTGCTGCCGGTAATCAGGGAAAAACAAATTTGTCATTATTGGAACAAAACATAACTTCTTCTGTTGTAAAAAAGATTCACGAGGAATTTCTTAAGATAAAATAAATCATGCGTTCCGAGCACAAAACTAAAAATTGTGATACCATTCTGCCCATAAGGACAAAATTATGAATCAGAACGAAAATAAAACGACAACGGCGGAATCTCTTTCTGAAGTTTCCGCTCAGCTTGAAAAGATAATTACAGAACTGCTCGATTCGCATCCGCAGAAAAAAGGCTCGGTTTTTGTAATCGGCTGTTCAACCAGCGAAGTTACCGGCGGCTCAATCGGAAAAAATTCCAGCGAGGAAACAGGAAAAATAATTTTTGAGACGGCGAACCGGATTCTTTCTTCAAAAGGAATTTTTCTTGCCTGCCAGTGCTGCGAGCACTTGAACCGCGCGCTTGTTGTTGAGCGTGAGTGCGCCGAAAAATTCGGTCTTGAAGAAGTTTGCGTTGTGCCGTGGATTCACGGAGGAGGCTCATTTGCAACAGCGGCATACTACGGTTTTAAGGAGCCTGTTGTTGTGGAGCACGTAAAGGCTACAGCAGGACTTGACATCGGAAGCACGCTGATTGGAATGCATATAAAAGAAGTCGCCGTTCCAGTCCATCCGGAACAGAAATTTATTGGAAAAGCTTACGTTACGGCGGCATACTCAAGACCAAAACTGATTGGCGGCGAGCGGGCAAGATACACGGCGGAAAGATAATTGAAGCGTTAGGGATTGAAGCACCTGCGGAGCAGTTCCGAAACGAAGTGAAGGAATGAGCGGATAGCGAAGTGCGAAAAGCCCGGCGGCACGAGTTTGTAGAGCAAACTCGTGAAGCAAAACGAAGTTTTGCGGCGAACGCCCAAAAAAGAAAAAAATTATTCCAAGAGAGACAATCAACAAGGCTATTGACTACATTCTTCTTCACCTGACCGCCCAGATTTCGGTTGACGACGTGGCGGACTTCTGACAATCCGTATTACTCCGATGAGAACTGCTGCTGACTGCGATTGGGACACGGTACAACGCGCTTTCATTTGTATATACGCTGGCTTCTTTTTCAAGCGGTGATTGCGGCTATCCGAAAGGCGGCTCGCTGCGGCTTACAAGAAATATGGCGGATACGTTTGAATCTCTTGGTGGAAAAATTGAATACCGTCAGACCGTGGAAAAAGTTCTTGTTGAAAATGGAAAGGTTTCCGGTGTTGTTGCAAACGGCGTGAAGATTCCGGCTGATGCTGTTATTGTAACGCAGGATACAAGAAAGGCGGTGGATGACCTGTTTTAAATTCCATTAAAAGAAAAATGGATTTCAAAGATGAAGAAGAAAGTTGTTTCTGAGCAGAATATGTATATTGCGCTGGGTGTAAAATGTGAATTGAAAGATTATCCTCAGTGCGCGGTTTTTCCTTTAGAAAAACCGTTTAATGCCGGCGGAATTGAATTCAGTCATTTTAGAATCAATAATTATTCGAGTTATGAAAATCATTCCCCGGCGAACTGCTCTACACTGACCTGCCTGCTTTTGGGAAACTGCTACGATTTTTGGAAAAAAGCGAAGGAAGATGGTTCTTACAAGGCTAAAAAACAGGAGCTTGCAGAAAAATTTATTGCCGAGCTGGAAAAATTTATTCCGGAAATCAAAGGAAATGTCGAGGTTTATGATGTCGCCACTCCAATAACATACGAGCGTTACTGCAATACTTTTGAAGGCAGCTGGATGAGCGTATGGAAAGCCGGCGAGTCTGGTTTTGTTTTTCCGCAGAAATCAGAATCGGTGGAAGGGCTTTATTTTGCAGGTCAACGGACGATGATGCCGGGAGGACTTCCGATTACAGTCTGTTCCGGCAGAACGGCTGTTCAATATCTTTGCAAAGACAAAAAGACTGTTTTTGTATAATTATTTTTAGCGATCCGCGGTTGTTTTTGCTCCGGCGCAGGAATTTTCGGGATGGCTCTTTAATACGAATCAGCAGAACCGAATTTGAAAAGTTATTCGATTCTGCTGAAAATATCTAAAAAGGATTCGAGAGTGTATTTGCTGTAAAAAAAGGTGATTTATTCTGAAACAGGCACCTCTTCATTCTGTGAAACTTCACTCTGTACGGAAGCGTCTGCATTTTGTTCTGCAGCCGGATTTTCTTCTGCTGAAGTTTCCGGCTCTGCCCTTTGGAAACCTGAGAAGGGCAACGTTGCACTTTCTAAACCTACGCCAACAAGCCTCTGTCTTTTTGGATTATCTGCCAGAGACCTAGGTCTCTGGGCTCTTGATTTTTATGTCCTTCTGTCATAGTATTTTAGACATAAGGACATAGAATATGATTTCAGAAGATACACTTTTATTTTTATCCAACTATGGATATGACCTTAATAAAATACACCATGAAGTTCTAGAACAAGGTAATAATTCTATTATTAAATTCCTCACAAGAAATACAGTCCCATTCTTTATAGTTTATTGTTTAGAGAATGACTGTCCAATAGAACAAACATATGAAATGTTTGAAAATGGAAATGATGCGTTTTGCACCTTGTTCATGATTAGTGAAAATGGCAACAACTCGTTTTATACAAAAAATGTAAAAATTGGGCAGTTCTCCCAAATAAAAGAATTAATAAATTATACATCTATAAACAACGAAGAATTATTTCCTCAATCAACATTTTCGGATAAAAATTTTGAAAACATTTTCTTTGATGCTCATTCATATTTACGAGACCTAGATGGTTTACATCCAGATGAAGCACTTGATGAATTATGCAAACTAATTTATGTAAAATTGTATGATGAAGAACAAAATTTATATTACTTTAATCATTTTTATGGAAACTCCCTAGAACTCGCATCATCTATTAGAAAACTATACAAAGATGCAAATGAGTATGATGTTCGAGTTTACTCTTTGAAAATTCCTGGATATAAAAGGTCTCGAGGAGTTTTTGATAATCCTATATTATTATCTTCTGCGGCAATTTCAAAAACTGTCAGATTGTTTTCGAAATTTAATTTTTCTATATCTGATATTGATTTCAAATCAAGAGCTTTTCAAAATGTTTATCTTCCAACAACACGTGCTGGCATGGGACAATATTTTACACCGTTACAAGTTGTACGTTTTATTATAAATTGCATAAGACCTAAACATACAGATTTGATTATTGATCCTTTTTCCGGCTCAGGGCATTTTTTAACCGAATCTTTAAGATTTGTACAAAATAACGAACAATCAGATAAGATGACATCAGAGTTTATTTTCTATAAGTTACATGGTATTGAAAAAAGTGAAAGAATGGTTAGGATTGCCATGACAGACATGAGATTACATGGAGATGGACATTCTAATATACGTTGTACGGATGCTCTATTAAGTTTTGATTCATATACCGATTTATCAGAGAATTCGTTTGATATAGTAATGACAAATCCCCCTTTTGGCTCTAATTTGCAAAAAGATTCATATTCATTTCTTGGTGATTTTGAGACCATAAAGATGAAACAAAAAATTCCTCTTGAAATACTAGGGCTTGAAAGAGCTGTGCAATTATTACGACCGAACGGAAGATTAGGCATAGTTCTTCCAGATAGTATACTCGTAAATGATTCAAATTCTTTTATTAGAAATTGGATTTCAAAAAATTTAAAAATAAGAGGCATTATAAGTCTTCCATTAGCAACCTTTACCCCTTTTGGTGCAAATATTAAAACAAGTGTTCTTTTTGCCTCTAAGAAACAAGTTTTGAATGACTATAATATTTTTACAGCATTTATCGAAAATATAGGTTTTGATAATAAAGGTAAAGAAATTGAAGGCGCTGATTGGCAAAAAGTAGCAGAAGCGTTTAATAATTTCATTGAAAAAGAAGGATGGTAAAAATGATTATAAATATTCTAACCTCACAAACATTATTTTCAGCTACTTCATGGAGTATTTCTCAATTATTACCAAAAGAAAATATAAAATTAAACTCCGATTTTAAATTTATAAAATTAAAAGAATTGGTAAGAGAACGACATAAAGAAAAGGGAAATGATGAATCTGAATACATTAATTATATTGGTCTTGAAAATATTGAATCAAAAACAGGACGCTTAATCAATTTTGAAATGAAAAAAAAAGAGTCTATAAAATCTGGATTTAAGACTTTTTTTAAGGGTGATATCCTTTTCGGAAGATTGCGCCCAAATCTAAACAAAATTTATTTAAATAATCAATTCGACATCGGCGGTTGTACAACTGAAATAATAGTACTTCAACCTAATTCTCAAATTGTAGACAGTATTTATCTAGTTGAACTTTTAAGAACAGAAAAAATAAATAAACAAATTGTCAATCTAATAAAAGGAGCAGCATTACCAAGAGTAAACATCAATGATTTACTAGAAATGGAAATACCCCTTCCAAATTTAGAACTTCAGACAAAAATCTCTAGAGAGATAATCAAGAAAAGACAAGAACTAGAAGAGCTTTATAAAAAAATAAAACTCATCCCAGAAGAAATTGACGATTTATATTCTTGTTCTTATGCAAGCTGACTATAAGGTTCTCAGCTCTTCTTGATAATTAGGAATTTTTCTAATTGCAGTATATAAATCATCTTTGGTTAACCCAATATGAGAAATTCCTAATATATTTGCAACCTTTCTTAATTCCTCAACGGTATACTGATTTTTTTCTTCATTAGGATAATTTCTATGAATAAAAGAAATATATTCATCTGCAACAAGATTCTCACGTCTGATTTCTCGCAATTTATTTCTAGCATTCTCATTATCAGTTTTAATCATCCTTACCAATCCAACAAAATTAGCAGCAAATGAAACAGACTGCGAAACTCTTGTCTTTTCCGGTCCTGATATTCGTTCTCTTTTACCAGACGCATTTAGCGGTTCTCCATCATGAATACAACAATCTGGAGAACATTTATCAGGGCATGAATTCTTATTAACAAAAGAGCCTCTCCGAGCTATATGTAATGCATCTCTTAATACAGCAACATCTTTTGCACGATTAAAAAAGCTGTCTATTACAATTGGAGAAAAATGAGAATCATCAATTTTTTTCCATTCCCATACAAATATAACTAATGCATCATTATCTTCTATTTCTTTTTGGATTGCTGCAAAATGTGCTTTAGATTCATCAGCTCCTATGTTCATACTTTTTACTTCAATTCGAAAATAGTCTGTTTCACGAGATTCTGGATTCCACTCATAATCCTTTTTTATACATGAAAAATCATTATACTGATTATCAGGAAACCATGCTATTTCACAATCGAGCTTATCGTTTTCAGAAATAACCTGATTTAACATATAGCCCCACAAGGCCTCCAATAAGACCCCCATGCCACTTCCTATTCTTCCACCACGGGTTCTTAAAATCTTTTTTGAAAACTCATTCATTCTCTCACATGATTGTTGTGATAATTTTTTTATAGTATCAAACATCTCAAAAGAATTCATTTTATATCCTTATTACACATAATACTTACAAATCCATATCGAATTATAATTAACCTATCGGCACAAAACTAACCGCCCATTACTTAAAGTAACGTCTTTAAGTAAAATCTAGACCGCATTGTAGTCCGCCGACTCCATAACAGACCAAAATCGATCCCTTGAAATTTCTCGAATTTGCGGTTAGAATTCAACTAATTGGTGGAAAATACTCCACTTTTACCTATCTAACTCTATACAAGTCTAAATTTCTTATTTTTTTTTGTAATCCAATTGATATTTGACCAACCACCCGAAATATTATACTCTTCGGAATAGGGGACGCACGTTCCCGCATTTTATTTTTTGGGGGATTTTATGCCCGACGGGTCGATACCCTTACTTGTTTCTCTTTTTGTTTTGATTGCTTTTTCCGCTTTTTTTTCTGCAACGGAAACTGCATACACCAGCGCCAGCAGAATCCGGCTCAAGTCGCTTGCAACGGGCGGCAACAGAAGGGCTGAAAAAGTTCTTGCGCTCTGCGAAAATTCCTACGACAAGCTTCTAAGCACAATTCTGATTGGCAACAACATCGTGAACCTTTCGGCTTCAACAATAAGCGCGCTTTTTTTTGCAAAGATTCTTTTTGGAAGCCGCCTGAATCCGTCCATAGTTTCAACCGCGGCGATTACGGTTGTTGTGCTGATTTTCGGCGAGATTACGCCAAAGTACATCGGCAAATTCTGCGCGGAAAAACTTGCGATGGCGGTCTATCCTTTTATTTCAATTCTGATTTTTTTATTTTATCCGCTGAACATTGTGTTTTCCGGCTGGAAGAAGCTGATTGTCAGGATTTTCCGCTTTAAGGCTAAGGATGTGATTACCGAAGAGGAAATTATAATCATGGTTGAGGAAGCTGAGGAAGACGGCACGATTAAAAAGGAAGAAACGAACCTTATCCGCTCGGTGATTGAATTTGACGACCTTGATGCGAAGGACGTTCTTGTTCCGCGTGTGAATATCTGTGCGGTTGAGGCCAGCAGCGCGCCGGAAGAAATCATGAGGAAATTTGAGGAGAGCGGGTTTTCAAGGATTCCGGTTTACGAAGGCGACATCGACACAATCATCGGAATAATCCACGAGAAAGATTTTTTCAGGGCGTTTCAGGCGGATGAGAAAAAAAATGCGGAAAAAAGCGGCCTGTTTATAAAGTCAATTATGCAGAAACCGTTCTTTGCCATTGAAACAACAAAAATTTCCCTGCTTTTACGAAAAATGCAGAAAGAGCGGAACCACATGGCGATTGTGATAGACGAATACGGCGGAACTTCGGGTCTTATTACAATGGAAGACATTCTTGAGGAGCTTGTAGGCGAAATTTACGATGAGCACGACAGCGACAGCGATTCCGGCTGCATAAAGCCCTGCGGTGAAAATGCTTTTATTGTAAGCGGCGAAACTTCCGTGAGCAAGATGATGAAATATTTTGAGCTTGACGAGGACGAAACCAGCGGCTCTACCACGGTCAGCGGCTGGATAACAGAAAAACTGGGAGACTTTCCGGAAGAAGGAAAAAAACTCCGCTGGCAGGACAAGATTGAAATAGAAGTCCTTAAAACCGACAAGAATACAATCCGAAGCCTAAAGGTTGTAAAACTGTAAGCCCGACACGGTGGCGGTCGGAGTACAACTAATTGAAATGAAGACCGCTGCCGAAGCCCCGAAAAAAGGGACAAACATTATATTCATACTTGATTCAGTTCAAAGCAAAGAAAAAGTTTTACTTGACAATTTCCATGAAAAGAAATAACAATAGAGGCGTAAACCAATCTAATATTTTTTCGGAGATTATTATGTGTTTATCAAAAAAATCAAAGATTGCATTGATTTTGATTATGATTACAGCATCTGCTTGTTTTGCCCAGAAATGGAAAGGTATTGTAAAAGGAATTGAAAGCAGAACCGGCGGAAATAACAACTCTCAAGCAATAGAAAAAAATGAACCGAAAGAAACGAACAATGCCAAGAAAAATACTGCAAAACTCTCAAACAATCCTCAAGTCCAGAAAAAAGCCGCTTACCTTACAAAGGCCGAAGTCGCGCTAAATTCAAAAGATTACAATACAGCCGCAGAAAACTACAACAAAGCTGCAAAAACAAAACTTCCGTCGAACGTTGACAAATCTGACGCCGACATACTTAACACCTGGACTAAAGAAATTTATGCAAGGCTTCAGTACCAAAATATCAAAAGTTTAAAAAATAGATAGCATTCAGCTCCCGGCTTTACACAATGTAAACCGGGATTTTTTTTTGCGTTCCCTGCCTCACGGCAGGTCAGGCTTTCCGCACTTCGCCGACTAACCGCGGCTCATTCCACCACTTCGTTCCGGAACTGCTCCGCAGGTGCTACAATCCCTAACGCTTTAGCGTTAAGACGTACGCCCAAGCGTACACGCCAGATAAACGAGTTTTGCGCCAGCAAAATCTCGCAGCAAACCGTAGGTTTACAAATCCCTAACGAAAAATGCTACATCACAGCCAATAACTGTTGATAGTAATAATACTTGCAGGCATTCCAATAATCTGAATATCAAACTTCAGGCTTGTTTCAACCTTTGTTGCTGCATTATGAATTCTGAAACTGAACTGCCAGCCATTATCAAGGTACATTTCTAATGTATTTGTAGAGCCTGTTTTAAAATCGAAGGCTACAATTTTTGTCGGCAAAGTCGAAATAGGAACAATTTTCTTAGGCTTTTGCTTTTTTGCAGATTTGTTCAAAGTTCCGTGCATATTATATGTCTGCAATTGCGTCATCTGTTGGCTGTCAATACTTATGACTTTATAAAAATCATATTCGCCCAACAGATATTCAACGAGTTTTCTAGGAAGATTTTTATCTTTTAAATAAGCATTCTTTATTTCCGCTTCAAACGCATTCAAAAGAGGAACGTAAACTTTGCTATCTTTCTCTTCCATCTCTCGCCATAACATTCCAGATTTCTTACATTCGTCAAGATAATCAAAAATCGGGTTTACAGCCTGCCAATATTCATCTGAGCATTTATCCTTGTACCATTTCTGTCCAAAATCAATAGACCTGCTTAATCTGCTGTGTTTTACCGCAAAATGATTGTGTTTAATGCTAAGTCCGATTTCCCATTTTATGCCGCTTCGGATAATCAGAATATCTCTGACATCGCCAGCTTCACCTCTTGAATCAGGTTGAATTAATAAAGTTAAAGTATCGTTTTCATTTTCGATTATCAAAGGTTCAAAATCAAGCAATGCGATTACAGCAGTTTGTGCACTTACTTCAAAATATTCTGCAATTCACTATCAATAAGATTCCACGCTTTTTCAGCAGCAAAGAACGATGAATTTTCTTCAATTTCTACAGGACGAATCTTTTTAATTTCCTCTGCCAAAGTTTTTAGGCAAATGAACTCGTATGCACGACCTCTGTTATTGCTTTCTTCACTCATTATTTATTCTCCTTGTTATTTTTTACTTTATTGCTTTATCAACTTTGGCATTCCGCAATGCCAATTTATTCTAAATTGCTCTATATTATTTTGTAATGAAAATTTTAATATAGGACTAAATCTTTCTCCTAAGATAATAGCTTTAAGACTTGCTCCAAAATCAACAAACTTATCTTTTTTTGGAGAATCTAAACTATCGTCTATTAAAACAAATCTATATTCATTTTCATCTCTAAAATCTTCAGATTTCTGAAACAAATACTTTGTCCGCTCATTATCTAAATAAAAATGCATAAAATTACTATCATGATTTTTTGCATTTAATTCATCGGTCATTGCAGATTCTAAATCAGAAAGATAGTTAGTATATGTAATTTTTTGTGGTTCAAGAATTTTTACATGATTATTCGCCATTTTATTAAATTCATCATTGAATTCTGATTTATTAAAAACAAAACAGACACCTCTATGATTATCTGCATATTGCGCCCACATACGGCTTCTTGCCCAGCCTTTAAAAGTTAAATTACTTGAATAGTTCTGCAAATTTTCATTATTCCATTCACCTTTACAATAAAAGTCTTTACAAAAACAAATAAGTCTAATTTTATTTTCTCTTTCTTGCAAAGAAAACATAAGTTCTCTCATAGCTTTCTTCATAATATCTGTTTTTACATCTCCGAATCCAAAACAATCAGGTCTACAGAATTCTAAAGGGTCATTCATATTTACTAAATTGCTTAACCTTAACTTATTTGAACTTAAAATGCTGCAAGCAGATTCCAAAGATGTGTAATGAAACAATAATTCATCAGAACCTTCATAAGTATTTTCAAGTATATCTGCCAAAGAATCCTTTTGTTCCAAATTGTATAATCTCTCCCATTTGCTACGCAGATATAACCGTTTTTTCTAATGAACAATCTTTTTCCAATACCTTTTTTATTGCAGTTGCAATTTCAAAGGCAAGGTTTACCGGCACTGCGTTTCCAATCATCTTGTATGCGTCGTCAACATTTTCATAGATGAACTGAAATGTGTCTGGAAATCCCTGAACCCTAGCTACTTCGCGTACTGTCATTCTTCGGTAGAGATTTTCTTTTTCTTTTACAAACTCGCATTTATTCAAGCCGACTTTCTGCATTTTTGGAGCCTGCGGATGCAACTGGCATTGACGACCGCTAGCCTGAACTGTGAAAGCCTGCTCGTCCCAAGATTTTACACGGTTTCGGCTCATAAAAATCGGTGAGTATGCTCCTGTAAAATATTCGTTATTGTTTATGGCATCTGGATTCTTATGATTTTTAGGCAAGGCAGGAACAGCAGTATCTTTCAAATCCCAGATAATATCTTTTAGACTGATTTTTTTGTCATCGTCTTCTGTTGAGCCTTTTGGAAACTGAAAATTGATATTCAAGTCGCTTCTGAATCCAATGTAGAAAACACGCTTACGTTCCTGAGCAACACCATAATCTTTTGCATTCACCATTGTCAAAGAAACATCATAACCGGCACTTTTAAAAAGAGTAAGAATATTCTGAACGGCCTCCGAATGTCGCTTTGCCAACATTCCGCTTACATTTTCAGCAAGGAAAAATTTCGGTCTTTTGTTTTTTAGGATTCTGATATACTCATAAAAAAGTTTTCCGCGAGGATCATCAATTCCGCGCAAAGAACCAGCTTCTGACCAGGACTGACAAGGCGGACCGCCTATAATTCCGTCAATCTCATCTGGAAAATCTTCTTCTTTTATATTTCTGATGTCGCCGCGTATAAGTTTTGTTTTCGGATGATTTTTTTCAAAAGTTGCCCAAATTGACGAGTCAAATTCATTTGCAATCGGAATTTCAAATCCCGCTTTTTCAAATCCCAAATCAAGACCGCCACAGCCGCTGAAAAGACTTATTACTTTCATCTGGATTCTCCAACAAAAAAAGTTAATTTATTGTAACAATTTTTATGGCTTTTTGCATTAACAAAAATTTCATTTCTACCCCAACGCACTTTCTGCTCGTTCGAAAATCTTTACACACCGCCCAACGCAATTGTTAGTCATTCGAAAACTTTAACGCTTCGCCCAGCGCACTTTCAGTTCATTCGAGGACTTTAACGCGTTGCCCAGCACATTTTCAGCTTGTGCGAAAACTTTAACGTGCTTCCCAACGAAATTTCTGTTCGTGCGAAAATTTTTATTCACTGCCCAAGCCGTTTTTGGTTTATAAAATTTTTGGAAAATGGCTGTCTGCTTGTTGTCGGTCTAGGCATTTTCCCTGTATCATTTTCATACAGAGTTTAATTCCAATTCATTGTAGAAACGGAGGAAACTATCGGGATTGTACATTTTGGCTTCTTTCAAAATGACCAATCAAATTCTTAGCCATTTTTTTTCATAGGAGTCAAAATGAAAAAAATCAATTCTAATATGCGTGTCGCAGAATTGGACACGCTTTCTGACGTTCTTATACGTATGTACAAGGATTCTTCCGCTGCTGAAAACGCGCTTTCCAAGGACACGAACCTTTCGCTCATCATGGCGGAAGTTGAAAAGCTTTCTGCGGACATCACCACGGCAATCAAAAGCGACCGTGTCTCAAGCACTCTTGACGAGGCGGACATTGCGCGCGACGGGATTATCAGGAATCTGGGCGACGCTCTCACAGGCTACTCGGCGATTCCTGTCGCGGCGAAAAAGGATTCTGCCCAGAATCTTCTTGCGGTTTTCAGCAAGTATGGAAAGCAGATTACACAGAAAAACTTTGCGGAAGAATCGTCTTTGATTGAAAGCATGCTTGAGGACTTTGGCGCGGAAAATCTTTCTTCTGACATCGCGGCTTTGGACGGCGTGGGAGAGCTAATTTCGGAATTGCGGACGGCTCAAGACAGCTTCAACAAGGCGAACGATGAGTACACAAAAGCGAGCGTGAACAGGGGCGAAAGCGCGACTTCGGTAAAGAAGAGCCTGATTTCCGCCCTGAACGACAAGTTCGTGCCGTACCTTTCTGCGGTTGCGCCTCTTGCGGACTACAAGGACTTCGCCACAAAGTGCGAGGCTGAAATCATAAAGGCAAACGCGACTGTCAGCGGAAGAAAAAAGACTGATAAGGCTAAGTAGATTTTTGTGATACAGCTAAACATTAAAATTAGCTAGCGAACGGCGGAATTTCATGCCGGATTGAGCTTTTACAGAAAGTTCATCTTGAGTTGGAATTCCGCTTTTGTTTCTTTAAATCTCCACCGCAAAGCACACGCACGCCTCTCCCCTTTCGTTCGTCGCGTTTTGCACTTCGATTTTTCCGCCGTGTAGGATTGCGATTGCCTGCGCGATTGAAAGACCAAGTCCTGAGCCTGCCGTGCAGATGATTTTTATCCGGGTGTTCGTCAAGTTTTTTTCGGCTTCAGTTCAGTTACGACTTTCGCCTCCCCTCCTGCGCTACGCTTCGGAACACGCCTACGGCGTGCCCCAACAATCCCTAACACAAAAAGTGTTTTATTAAAAAAAAGTATTTGCAGAGTTTTTGTTCATCCGCTCTGCCAGATGTGATATACTCAGCTCAGCAAATCAACTTTTGGAGTAAATCACATGGCAGATAAAATACAGGACGCTTACGAATCGTCAAAAAATATATATGACGGTATCCTTACGCAGGGGAATTTTTTCAGCAGAATGTATATCAAGCTGTTCTGGAGCGGAACGGATGACAACGAAATCGCGCGGAAAGTCTTGTCATATATTCCTGATGATTTTTCAGGAAAACTTCTTGATGTTCCGGTCGGAACTGCCGTATTCACGCAGCGCAAATGGTCGTCCCTGAAAAATGCGCACATCACTTGCCTTGATTACAGCACGGATATGCTTGAGCAGGCAAAGAGAAGGCTTGAAGGTCAGGCGCATATCAATTTCATTCAGGGCGATGTGGGAAACCTGCAAATGGACGATGAATCTTTTGACATCGTTCTAAGCATGAACGGTTTCCACGCGTTTCCAGACAAACAGAAAGCATTCCGCGAAACCTGCCGCGTACTTAAATCCGGCGGTGATTTTATCGCCTGCTTCTATATCAAGGGAAAATCAAAAAAGACGGACTGGCTTGTAAAAAACATTCTTGCAAAGAAAGGCTGGTTCACTCCTCCGTTTCAGACTGAAGAAGAACTGAAAAATACTTTGCAGAAAATGTACAAAGAAGTCGAACTTCACGTTGACGGCCCGATGGCGTATTTTCACTGCGTAAAATAGCTTTGACTTGAACAGACAGCAAAGTTTCATCATAAAATTGTTTCATTAAAAAAACTCCGGCAAGGCAAAACCACTATGGAAGTTTTGGCAGAAATTGTGTATAGTAATTTTAAGAAAATGCAAGTTGTAAAATAATTCATTCCGCTCGTGACAATCATACTTACGAACTGAATTTTCCAATAGAAAAACAGACGTTTTTATGCTATACAATAATCATGCTCGCAGTTGCAGAAAAAATTGAGACAGAACGAAAAATTCACGCGATTGAAACTTCCGAACTCCACAAAAAGAATTTCGGACAATATTTTACGCCTTATGCAATTGCGGAATTTATGGCTTCTCTTTTTCCTGTGTCAAATAACGACTTAAATATTTTAGATCCTGGTACGGGAATCGGAATTCTTTCATGTGCACTCCTAAATAGAATTAAAAAAGAAAACTGGAACAATCCTTCAATAAAACTTTCCGCTTACGATATTGACACAGAAGTTCTTGAAAACCTGACGCAAAATCTAATTGAGCAAAAAAAGAATTTCACTGATTTTGATTTTAAGATTCACAATGCTGATTTTTTGGAAAAAACTTCTTTTGAATATTCATTTGGAAAAAATGAAGAATTTACTCATGTTATAATGAATCCGCCATACAAGAAAATTCTTTCAAAGTCTTCCGCAAGGGAATTTTGCCGCTGCTTCGGGCTTGAAACTGTCAATTTGTATTCCGCATTCATGGGAGCCGCAATCGCTCAGCTGAAAGAAAAAGGTTATCTGGTCGCAATAATTCCGAGAAGTTTCTGCAACGGACTTTATTACAAGCCTTTCCGTGAATTCATATTGAAAAACTGCTCGATAAAGCAGATTCATCTTTTTGAATCAAGAAAAGATGCTTTCAAGGACGAATCGGTTCTGCAGGAAAACATTATTATTCTGCTTCAAAAAGGAACTTCGCAGCGTGATGTGAAAATATCATATTCAAACGGCGCGGACTTTAAGAATCTGAGCTGCAAATACTACGATTTTAAGGAAATTGTGAATCCGTTTGATAAAGAAAAATATATAAATATTCCGCTTTCATCGTGTTTGCTTTCAGATGACTTTTTCAACTGCCAATTTGTTTCTCTGAAGGAAACTGGAATTTCAGTTTCCACCGGTGCAGTCGTTGATTTCCGTGCAAAGAGTTTTATAAGAAAAAATCCTGATGAAAATACTGTTCCGCTGCTTTATCCTGTGCATTTCAAAAATTACAGAACCAACTGGCCGAAAGAATCTAAAAAGCCGAATGCGATTCTGTTAACAGAAGAAACAAAGACAATGCTTGTTCCAACTGGAAACTATGTTACTGTAAAAAGATTTTCTACAAAAGAAGAGAAAAAAAGAATTGTCGCCTCGCTTGTATCTGACGGTGATATAAACGCTTCTAATTTCGCATTTGAAAATCACTTGAATGTCTTTCATTCTGATAAAAAAGGTATTCAAAAGGAACTTGCATTCGGGCTGATAGTTTGGCTGAATTCAACATTTCTTGATAATCAGTTCCGTAAATTCAGCGGACATACGCAGGTGAACGCAACAGATTTAAGAAATCTGCCTTTCCCTTCAAAAGAAAAACTTATTGAACTTGGAAAAAAACTTGAAAAATATGACGGCTGGAATCAGGAGCTTTTTGATTCGATAGCAAGGGAGTGTCTTAATGAAAAATCTGCAGCAGCAAATTTCTGAGAAAATAGAACAGGCGACTGATATATTGAAAAAATTCGGAATGCCGTCAGCCCAATTGAACGACAGAACCGCCTATTGCCTTCTTGCCCTCTTGAATGTTACGCCTGAAAAAAGCTGGGAAAATATTGAAAATCATATGATTGGAATAACTCCGATGATGGACTTTACAAAGACAAATTATTTGAAAGAATACGCTCCGAATTCAAGAGAGACTTTCAGAAGATTCAGCGTTCATCAGCTGGTTCAGGCTGGAATCGTTTTGTATAACCCTGACGATTTCTCGCGACCTGTCAACAGTCCGAAAGCCGTCTATCAAATTTCACCTGCAGCATTTGATGTAATAAAAACTTACGGAACAAAAGACTTTGAGCCAAAAATTCAGGACTTCTTGAAAAATCAGAAGTCGCTTTCAAAGCAGTATGCACACGAACGCGAAATAAATATGGTTTCTGTACAAATAAAGGACGAACATTCGATTCAGATTTCTCCCGGAAAACACAGCGAGCTCATAAAAGATATTATCGAACAACTTGCGCCAAGATTTCTTCCGAACAGCACTTTGGTTTATATCGGCGACACTGGCGAAAAGTGGGGCTATTACGACCAAGAGATTGCAGGAAATTTACTGTTCAATGTTCTTGAACATGGCAAAATGCCAGACGTAATTCTTTACGTTGAGGATAAAAACTGGCTTGCCCTAGTTGAATCTGTCACTTCTCATGGACCTGTTGATAGCAAGAGATATATCGAGTTGAAAGATTTGTTTTCAAATGTGAATGCGGATTTGGTCTTTATTTCAGCTTTTCCTGACAGAAGCACATTCGTAAGATTCGCGCATGACATAGCTTGGGAAACAGAAGCATGGATTGCTGATAATCCTGACCACATGATTCATTTCAACGGCGATAAATTCATCGGCCCACATAAGTAAAATTTGTTTCTTTCTGACACGTTTTCTTCATAAAATAATTCCGCACTTCAACCTAACGTACTTTCACAAAACCTTACACCATCACCGCAAAGCACACGCACGCCTCTCCCCTTTCGTTCGTCGCATTTTGCACTTCGATTTTTCCGCCGTGGAGGATTGCGATTGCCTGCGCGATTGAAAGACCAAGTCCTGAGCCAGCCGAGCTTCTTGAGCGGTCGCCCCGGTAAAGTCGGTCGAAAACGTGGGGAATGTCCTCCTCGCTGATTGCGCCTGTGTTCAACACGGAGATTTTTACGCGGTCCTCCTCAAGTTTTTCCGTGCAGAGCGTAACCTCGCCGCCTTCCGCCGTGTACTGGAACGCGTTCTGCAGAAGGTTCGAGACGCATCTCATGAGCAGGAGCGGGTCCGCCTTAAAGTTAAAATCCTCCGCGCATTTCTTCTCCACGCTGAATTTTATTTTTTTCTTTTCCGCAAGAAGCGCGAACCGGGCGGAAACATCGTCGGCAAATTTCCAGGCGTTCACGTCCGTAAGCGCAATTTTCATTTCCGGGGACTCAAAGCGGCTCAAGTCCTGAAGATTCCACACAAGTTTTTCTATTATCGTAAGCTCGGAATAAAGGGCCGCAAAACGCTCAGCCGTCGCCTCAAGGACTCCGTCGTTCATTCCCTCGACCTGCATTTTTACCGCGGTAAGCGGAGTGCGCAAATCGTGCGAGATGTCCTGCATCCACTGACGGCGCAAAGTCTCCTCGTGCAGAAGCCGGTTTTTCAGCTTTTTTACCGAATCCAGAATCCTGTCGAACTCGTTCACACCGAGAGCCGGCATATTTTTTTTCATCAGGTCCGGAGACGAAATGTAGTCCGCCAGCGAGCGCGCCTTTTTTGAAAGCACTGTCGAAATAAAAAGCGAAAGCGCAAGCGTGATTGAAACCGCGATTGCGATTCCGGCGAAAAGCCCTTTTTCCATAGTCGAAACAAAAATTCTGTTCGCCTTGTACGCCAGAAACCCCACGTTGTCCGCACAAAGATAGCCGATTGTCTTGCCGCCGTCTTTTATCTGGACCGGAGAATTAAGAGCCATAAAAGTCGAAAGCGAGCCGACCGATTTTTCAACATCTTCCTGCGTGCTGACCTTTCCTTTTTCAAGAAGCAGAACCGGTTTTTTGTTTCCGTCAAAAATATATATGTAAAGCGAATCCGTCGTGTAAGGCATCACCGCGTTTTCAAGAGAAGATGAAGAAAGGCTTCCTTCAAGTCTGTATGTCTTTGAGATTGCCGGAAGAATAAGAGCCACAAAGTCGTTTCTTTTTCCAGCATTCCACTCGTTTATGGAACGGCTTACCGCCACTGTAAAAATCCCGGACATTGCGGCAATCAATACAAACGAAACGGCAACAAAACCTGTAAGAATTCGTACAAAAATTGACTTCATTTTTTACTTTTTTGAATCCGCCTTTATTCCGCTGAACCTGTAGCCGAATCCCCTTACTGTAGAAATCCACTGCTGCCCGATTTTTGAGCGCAGGTTCGCCATGTGGGTGTCTATCGTCCGCTCCGAGCCTTCAAAAAAATAGTTCAGGCATTCGCCCAAAAGCTGCTCGCGCGAGACAACCTGCCCGGCGTTCGACGCAAGATACAAAAGAATCTTCCATTCTGTAGACGTAAGTTCAATCGGATTTCCGTCAACGCTAACGCTGTGCCTGCCTTCATCTATAAAAACCGCAGAATTTCCGCTCTGCCATTCGCCCGAAGCCGCGCTTTTTCCGCCGTCAGATTTGCCGGTTCGTCTTAAAAGCGCGTGAACACGAAGAACAAGCTCCTTTGCGGAAAAAGGCTTGCAGATGTAGTCGTCAGCGCCAAGCTCAAAGCCCAAAATCCTGTCAGACTCAGAGTCCTTCGCGGTCAGAAAAATCAGCGGAATGTCACTCGCAGCCCTGATTTCCTTTGCAAGCGCAAAACCGCTTCCGTCCGGCAGCATGACGTCAAGAATCGCAAGGTCGCAAGTCTCCCTTTTTACCGCGTCAAGCACTCCGGAAACTCCGCCAAATTCAAGCGTCTTGTAGCCGTCAAGCTTAAGGTAGCCGGAAACCGCATCGCGAATCAGCGAGTTGTCCTCAACAATTATCACGCAAGCCATTTTTCAGTTTTCCTTTTTTTCCGCCGCATCAGGCGCGCCATATTGAAAATTCCGAAGGATGATTCCAGAAGAATTCTTCTCCAGCGCAATATTTCCGTTCCAGTCGTAAAAGAATTCTTTTTCAGAAACAACTTTTCCTTCCGCATTTTTAAGAACGGAGCGGATTAAATTGTCCGCAGAAAAAGTCCTTGTCTCCTCGGTTTTAAGGCTTCCGTCCGCGCCCAGCGTCCTTACAGAAACCGCCTTTCCCTTTGAATACGAATAATTCACGCTTTCGTAAAAACCGCTTGCGTCATAATTTTTTTCCTGCGCCAAAGAGGAATCCGCATTGTAAAAATACTCAACACGCTTAAAAAGTTTCCCATCCGCATAGAACGAAGAATAATCCTTTATGCGTCCGTCCTCGGTGTAAATGTATTTTTCCGTAAAGTTCAGAGCGCCCGCCGCTGAATAAGTCTTGCATTCAGAAACTTTTGACTTCGCGTTATACGAATATTCCGCGCGCCACTCAACCTCGCCGCTTCCAGAATAAGAAGTTTCAGTTGCCAGAAGCCCCTTTTCGCTGTAGCCGTAGGAATAACGCCACTTTACATTTTTTGAAGAATCAATCCCTGAAATTTCAGAAATTCTTCCATCGTCCAGAAATTTTCTTTCAACAGAAGTTTTTTCAGAACCGTCGTCGCCAAACTGTTTTTCCCTTAAAATCCGTCCGTCCGCAAATTCAAGAACGCTGAACTTTTTAAGGCTGTCCGGAGAATTCCCCCTGAATTCCGTAACCACAACCGGCGAGCCATTAAATTTTGAAGATTCCACCAAAGCATTTTTTGAAACTGAAACTGTGCTCTGCGAAAAAACTTTTGCGGCTCCAGCAATAAACACAGAAGCAACCGTAAAATAAAAAAGACGAGATGATTTCATTTTAATCCTCATTGCGTGATTTTCTTCTATTATATAAATGCAGAAAAACGCTTTCAAGATACAAAAAATCCTAAAACGGCAGGTCTACCCAAAAGTACGGAGTGTCCTCGCGAATCTCCACAATTCCACGAATCGGCTTGTCGGAATATTTCAGAATTTTATCGCGGTAGTTCTGCCGAATCTGCGGATTTTCAATTTCCTCGCGCCGCGCCTTTGAAAGTTCCAGGAATTCAGTCTCACGGTCGATTCCCAAAAAACGGCGGTTCAAAAGAGAGGCGGCAATTCCTGTTGTGGAGCTTCCGGTGAATGGATCTAAAATCCAGGCATTTTCTTTTGTGGAGGCAAGAATAATCCGCGCAAGGAGCGGAAGCGGTTTTTGGGTCGGATGTTTTCCGCAGGATTTTTCCCACTTCGCAATTGCAGGCAGAGTCCACAAGTCGCGCATCTGAGTTCCACCGTTGATTTCCTTCATAAGCTCGTAGTTGAAATAATGCGGAACTTTTTTGCTTTTTCTAGCCCACAAGATAAACTCAGTTGAATGAGTGAAAAAACGGCACGAAAGATTCGGCGGCGGATTCGTCTTTGCCCAGGTGACGCAATTCAAAATACGGAAATCCAGTTCATTCAGCATCTGCGCAACCGAAAAAATGTTGTGGTAAGTGCCCGAAATCCAGATTGTGCCGTCGTCCTTCAAATGCGAGCGACAGGCAGAAAGCCATTTTCGATTGAACTCATTGTCCTTTCCAAAACCGCGAGATTTGTCCCAGTCGCCCTTGTTCACGCTCACCTGCTTCCCGGATTGAACCGAAATTCCTCCATTGGAAAGAAAATAAGGCGGGTCGGCGAAAATCATATCAAACTTGAAATCAAACTGATTCAAAAGCTCAACACAGTCGCCTTGAAGAAGAGTAAAGTCGCGGTTCGGGGATTTGTAGAAGGAATGGAGCATTTTATGCCAAATTATGTTCTTTCAAATCATTCATGAACATATTGCGTCCAGACCAGTTCCAATATGAAATATCTTCTGATATAAAAAGCCATTTTATAGCTAATAGAATAATTATTATTGGGTGTTTATTACCTTCAAAATCTTTGAATTGCACATTTTTTAGTTTTGAAAAATTATAAGTATCAACATTGAAAATTTTATTTATTTCATCTTTTACAAATGGATAATCATCTGGAAAATGCTTTTTTGCATAATGTAAAGCATTTTTTATGTCATCAAAACTAGGATTTTCATATCTTCTATTCTTTTTGAAATAAAGACCTCTTATATTAACTGTGAAATCAAATCCTTTTTTAAAAACTCCTGGTCGTTTTAAGACTATTTTATAATCACCATATTTTTCAACATTATATTCATACCTTGAAGTTTCTTCTGATGAACCAGCCGATTCTTTTAGAAATTCGATAACTACTTTTTTTCTAATATCAGATCTACTTTGAGCCATTATTTCATATAAATCTATTATGTTCATAAAATTTCCTAATTTATGTTTTTAAAACGTGAAAAATCATCTGCTAAGTATTTGTTAAACTTGTCTTTTGGATATTCTTTTTTTTCTCCATTTTCATCAGTTTTGCACCCATTAAACCAAATGCTTCTCTTTCCAGAATTTTTTCCAGCTTTGTTTGTTACACATTCTTTTAAGAATTCTTCTGATGACATAATCCACTTTTTTTGTAAACGCTCAGAATAAAAAACAAAAAAATAATTTTCTCTTTTTTCATGCTCCAATGCAGCGAATAAAGCAGCGTCTCCCATTTTTACATCATTTGATCTAGCTTTTATTTGAACTTCAATGAAATGTCCATTATCTTGACGTATTACACAATCAATTCCATCATCATCAACTAAAGGAACATAACAATCTAAACCTTCCTTTAACATTAAACCTATTATGTAATATTCTATTCGCTTTCCAAAACCCGCACTATGTCTAAATGTAAATGACATCTTATTAAACTTCCTCCCCTTTTATCTAAATACTTTTCCAATCACGCCGTTTTCCATGTCTTTTATGCAATAGATATTTTCCATTACATCGAATGTCTCTTCGAGATTGTGGCGTGCACTCTGCCAGCCGTTTCCGTCCGTGAACCAGACAAAAGTTACACCATCAATCGTGTCGATTTCGCCTGCTAAAGTTTTGTAGCTTCTTGCGGTTTCATTCAGTTTTGAGCCACCGCTTCCGTAAAAATTCGTTTCAACAACATAAATCTGGCTTTCGGTTTTTACAACAAAATCAAACCGTTTTTCCATTTTGCCCTGATTTGAGATTGCGGATAAATCAACATTCCACTTTTCCGTTATTTCGTGAATGTACATTTCCTTAAAATAATTCTTGTCTTTCTCAAATCCGGCTTTTTTTATGTAGCTTTCGACCAAATCTTCCATAAGATGACCGCCGCGATTTTTTCTGCCATTTGAATCAAGTCCGGTTTCAACGCCTGTAACATAATCAACGAGATTATTCACAAGATGGTTCCGTAAAAGGTCAAAGAGTCCGGACTTTTTCATAAAATCAGAATATTCAGAAACAGTTTGCTTTAAAGTCGAAAAATCAAAAACAAAGCTTCCATTTTCATCAGAAACTGAAATTTCAGAATTGCGGACGGCCAAAAGAATTGGAATGCACTTCAAAGTCTCTGGATATTTTGAAAGAATATTTTCAAAGTCTTTTTCAATTGACTTTGAGCCAATAAGAGAATTTAAAATATTCAGCTCAATTTTTATATTCTCAACATTTCCATAAACTTTTCCAAAGTCGATATAATAGGAATAAGTTGCAATGCTGTCTCGAAAAGTTGAAAGCCACTCTGTGAAATTTCGTTTCATAAAACCTCTAAAACAAAATTAACAGGCTTTTGAGAAATTTTGTAAAAACTGTTCTTTCGTTTTCAAAATTAACCTATCATTAAAACCGTTCTCAAAATCAGTCCATCTAACAAGAACTGATTCATCAGCAAAACAAACAGTAGGATCAAGTTCTACATCCATTCCCATATACTGCCATCCATTAAAGTCTTGTGTTTTTATAAAATCAACAAATTCTTTAAAAATAGGATTGGACGATTCTGTTTTCTTTCCTCTTACATCAAATGTCATAAAAACCTCCATATAGTTACTTATTTTTTTATCAAAAAACCGATGCAATGTTGCTTATTAAAAGCTCGCTGATTGCCCCGCGTTTTTTTGCGTTTGAATTTATCATTCTTGAAGCTGTGATTCTTTCGATTTCAAAATTTGAATACAAGTCATCAAAAAAATTGTCTTCCTTGTTTGTATTTTTTGGGTCGGAGTTGCTTGCAAGAACCTTCGCGCCTTTGCTGGAAATTTCAGTTATAAATTTTCCAAGTTCGAGTTGCTCTTTGTCGGAAAAGTTATTTTCTGAATACGAAGTAAACGCAGAAGTTTGCGTCAGAGGTCGATACGGCGGGTCAAGATAAACAAAAGTTTCTGAATCAATAAAATCCTTACAGTCGGAATAATCGCCGGTTTTCATCTGCACATTCTGCAAAAGTTCTGAACACGCTCTTAGATTTTCTTCATCACAAATAAGCGGATTTTTTGCATTGTTGAACGGAACATTGAATTCGCCTCTTTTGTTCACGCGGTAAAGTCCGTTGAAGCATGTTTTGTTCAGGAAAATAAATAGCGCGGCTTTTTCAAGATTTTCAGCGTCGTTTCTGTTTATTTTTAGTTCGTTGTAGCGAAGGCGTTTTTCATAAAAAAGAATTTTGTTTTTTTCCAAAGACTGACTTTTATAGTCCTGTTGAAGTTCAGAAAGTTGTTCTGTCAAAAGGTTGCAATCAGTTTTTATCTGCAAATATGTGTTTATCAGTTCCTCATTCACATCGTTCACAAGAACTTTTTCCGGGCGGCATTTTTGAAGCACATCAAACAGCACAGCTCCACCGCCGACAAACGGCTCGCAGTATTTTTTTATTCGGTGAGGGTAATGCTTTCTGATTTCAGGCAGAAGCTGAGTTTTTCCGCCTGCCCATTTTACAAAAGGATGTGCTGTGCTTTGCATAAAATTACTATACACGTTTTTTGGTAAAACTTCCATAGGAATTTGCAAAACGAAGTTTTACGGCATGAGCGTAATCTGCAAAGCAGATGAAGCGAACACACGTTAGGGATTGTAGGGGCACGCCGCAGGCGTGTTCCGAAGCGTAGCGCAGGAATGGAGGCGAAAGCCGTAACCTCGGAAAGCCCGACCCATGCGGCGGTTGAGTTTATCGAAACCAAAGCATGGGTAACGCCCAAATAAAAAAAACAGCAGAACCGGATTGGAGACTTGATCCGGCTCCGCTGAAAAAAAGGATGGATTTTTGTTGTATTTAAAGATGATTTCTACTGTGCGACTGGAGCAGAAACATCGTTGTTCTGTGGAAGTTCCTCCTGAACGGCGGCTGGATTTTCACCCTGCAGAGCGTCCTGTCCGGAAAGATTTTCTTCTGCCGGAGTTTCAGCTGGAACTTCAGTCTGAGCCGCGCTGTCCAATTCATGCTGAACTGGAGCTGTTTCCTGTGCGGCAGGCGCATTCTTGTTTGTTCCGGCGCAAGAGAACATCATTGCGGCGAATCCAATCATTGATACGGCGATAAAAGCTTTTTTTGTTGTTTTCATAGTTTTCCTCTTGTTTTATAGTTTCTTTTGTCAGTGCCGGGCTTGAGCCGGCAATTCTGGTTACCGATTTTTTTCTACTCTGCAAGCACTACAGAAGTTGACTCGCTGAAGTTGTTTGCAAGGCGAAGAACCGCGACCTTGTCGTCCGCGCTGTCTGCAAGTCCTGCGACTTCAACGTTGTTTATAAGAACCGCAGAATCCTTCACTTCAACCGGTAGTGTTTTGCCTGAAAGTGTCTGAACGGAACTCTTTGCCTCAAGGTTTTTCTTTGTGAGTTTTTCAGGAACGATGTAGTCGGAAATGCTCTGGGTGATTTTTCCTGTGTCGGCGATTGCATCAATCGGGGCAAGAACTGTAACGCCGGAATCAGATGCGACTTCCTTGATTTTGTCGGAAGAGTTTTTTAGGATGTTGGCAAAGATTTTTATTCCGTCAACTTCTTCAATCGACTTTGAGATTTCCTGAGCGGAAAGGGTTTTGTCCGCTGCGTTTTCAGAAAGAGCTTCCTGATTTGTACCTGCCTCGGTGTTTGGTTTTGCGTTAAGCCCGCCGAGCACCGATGAAGAAGGATTGAATTCCTGCGCAAAAAGCGCAGCCGCGACCAATGCCGATACACCGAAAGTTAAAACTGTCTTTTTCATAGATTTTTCCTTGTCATAAAACAAAACGGTTTTGCAACGGACTTTGACGCTCAGGCATCTGTTCCATCCCCCTCTCTGCTTTTGACATCGCCATAGTAGAATTCCTGTTTCAAGATTTTCTTTCGGAAATGTCAAGATTGTGTGAAGATTTAAGAGAAATGAGGAAAAATAAAAAAACAGCCCCTGCTATAAGACAGAAGCTGCCTGAAAAAATCAAATCCATGTGAACAAATCCGCAACACACAAGTGAGAAATCCATATCCACGCATTGCGAATTAAAATATCACAGGACAAAACCGAAAGAAAACATAGAATGAGATAAAAAAAACGTTTCATATCAAAATGAAGTTTTCTGCAAGTCAACTGTCATTTTCTAAAGTTCTTATCTTATTCCTTGTGATTTTTTAGATTCCGCAATGCAAGAACTGCAAAAAGCGCGGCTCCGCACAAGGCGACAATCACTCCTAGAACAGAATCCTCTTTGCTTATTTCCAAAAATGGCTCGCCTCCCAAAACGTTCGCAATTCCGTCTACGCTCCACATTATTGCGGCAGCCCAAAAAGCGAGCGCCGTTGTAAAAAGAGGCTTGGTAAATTTTCTTAAGCGGGAAATTTTTGGATTTTCCGCGCTGTCAGTTTTTTTTGAGACAAAGAACAGCACGGAAAACACAATCGCCGCGGCAACTGCAATCAGAAGGCACATCAGACAGCCGCCCCGGAAAGTCCAATTCCGTCTGCTGATTTTTTCTTCAGATTTTTCACTAATGCCGAGATTCCGATTCCTGCCGCCCAGACCACAGTTGTAAGCAGAGCCATTCCAACTCCTACGGTCGTCATTTCACGCAGCATTTCAGGAATTTCAGCCGGATTTTTCATTGCCGTTAAAAATGGCGGAACAAGGCTGATTTCACCGTGATACAAATGCTCGACTGCAAGAAGAAAACTTCCGCCGTAAAGCATTTTCTCAAGGATTCTGAATTTTTCTTTAAGCACTGCGATTTTCTGATTTTTCGTCATTTCCGCCTCATTGATGACAGAATCCGCATTACGCTTAAAAGCAATTTTCTTAACAGCTGTAAGAACAACAGCCTCCGCCAAAGGAACAGTAAAACACGCCATAATTTCCTCCCAAAAAAACTCAATGAGAAAACTTCAATTTTCGATTTGAGTTTTTTAGTTGTTTCGCAACGCAGTGAACTCGCAACGCAAGTTTCCAGCGAAAACAACAGTTGATATATAAGTTTGCAACGCAAACTTGTAAACAAAAACCTTGACGCTATCTTGGGCAAAGTTTTTGTTATTCCTCCAAATTTTTATGAAATATCATTTAGTACAAGCGCACTCATTCACAATTTTGTTGTAGACTTCGCCGAATGGCTTTTTTGTTTTTTGCGCAATCCGCGAAACTCTTTCGTATTCCGGATAAAAACGTTTTTCGCCGTACACGTCCACGACTTTCACTTCCGCCTTTTCTCCAAAAACTTCTACCGAACACTCCGAACGAGCAAGGCAGGTACGTTCCATTTGCGACATTCTGATTCCGATTGTCGTTGTATGCATAAAAATGATTTTTTCCATTTTCGCCGCATCTTCAAGCCTGCAAAGCACAACCAGAAGCCACGCCGGCCGGTTCTTCTTCATAAAGCACGGAAGATAGTGAACATCAAGCGCACCCGATGCAAAAAGCTCATCCATCACAAAGCCCAATGCCTCGCCGGTTGAATCGTCAATGTTCGTCTCAAGTTTTATAATCTTGTCGTGAAAAGCGGAAGTAAGCTGATTTTCAGGATTGTTTTTTTCCTTCGTTTCAACAAGCATCGCACGAACAATGTTCGGAACGCCGTAATCCCGTTTCCCTGCTCCCATTCCGATTTTTTTAAGCACAAAATTTTTCGGCAGACTAAATTCCGTTGCAACCGCAGCAACAAAAGCCGCCCCAGTCGGAGTAACAAATTCGCCGCGCTCCCCAGTTATTTTTAGCGGAACGTGATATTCCTGCATAATGTTCGCGACCGCCGGAACTGGAACAGGAAGAATTCCGTGCTGACATCTTACAGTTCCCGTTCCCTCGCACAAAAACGGAACAAAAACTTTTTCAACGTGAAGGCTGTAAAAGCAGACCGCAAGCGCAATCACGTCAACGACAGAATCGACCGCGCCAACCTCATGAAAGTGAACTTCCTCAACCGGCTTTGAATGAGCCTTGATTTCCGCCTGTGCGATTATCTCAAAAATTTTATGCGCAAGTTTCCGCGCGTTTTCTGTCATCTCTGTCTTGTCGATTATTTCAAGAACGTCATGCAGATTCCGGTGCTCGTGGTGATGAACTTGTTCATAGTGAACTTGTTCACCGTGATGAATTTCATGCTGTGCCGCGTGAGAATGTTCTTCTGCCTCAGAATGATGATGGGTATGCCCATGGAAATGTTCGCCATGCCCGTGATTATGTTCCGCGCTCTCATGTCCAAAAAGATAGTTCATGTCGTGATCGTGGTTTTCGTGTTCTGAATCCAAAATCACGTTGAAATCAAGGCAGGAAACGCCGTTTTTTTCCACGCGCTTTATTTCAGTTTTAAATCCTTTTACCGGAATGCTCGCCAAAGCCTTTTCAAGAGCCGTTCTGTCCGCACCTGCATCAAGCAAAGCTGCAACCGCCATGTCGCCTGAAATTCCATAGTTACATTCAAGATATAAATCGCTCATTTTCCACCTGCCTGATTTTTTACGCTTCCACCGATTGCAAGACGGTTTATCTGCGTCGCGATGTAGCCAGCACCGTAGCCGTTGTCTATGTTCACAACGCTGATTCCGTTTGCACACGAGTTTATCATTGACAAAAGAGCCGAAATTCCGCCCAAGTTCGCGCCGTATCCCACCGAAGTCGGCACTGCAATAACAGGAACACTCACCAAGCCGCCAACAACGCTTGCAAGCGCGCCTTCCATTCCGGCAATCGCGACAACGACATTCGCCTTTTCAAGTTTTTCAGTCTGAGAAAGCAGCCTGTGGATTCCAGAAACGCCGACATCAAAAATGCGCTCGACATACGAGCCGAAAAATTCCGCAGTCTGGGCAGATTCTTCTGCAACAGGAATGTCCGCAGTTCCAGCTGTGCAGACCGCAATGTTTCCAATAAGTTTTTTCTTTTCGCCCTGAACTTTTATAATTCTTGAAACGCTGTCGTAAGTCGCCTGCGGAAGAATTTCCTTTACAAGCTCAAACTGCTCTTGCGTTGCACGAGTTCCAAGAACTTCGCCATTCGCTTCAAAAAGCCTTGAAAAAATATCTTTCAAAAACTCATTTCTTTTTCCATGGCAAAAAACAACCTCGCAAAATCCAGTCCGCTCTTTTCGTCCTGTGTCGAGCTTTGTAAATCCCAAGTCGCAAAAAGAATCTTTCATTTTAAAGCCTCGTTCATTGCGCCGGTTCTGTAGCCCTGCAAGTCAAGCGAAACGTACAAGAAGCCAAAACTTTTTAATGCACCCATAATTTCTTCCCGGAGCAAAAATGCCTTTTCCATTTCCGCAGGGGAAACTTCGATTCTTGCAAGGTTTTCGCCGTGGATTCTTACCCTAAGCTGAGAAAATCCTTTGTCGAGCAGAAACTGTTCCGCTCTGTCAACCATCAAAATTTTTTTCTCGCTGATTTCTTCGCCATAAGGAAAGCGCGAAGAAAGGCACGCGAACGACTGTTTTTTCCAAGTCGGAAGATTCATTTCCTTTGAAAGCGCGCGGATTTCTTCCTTGTATAAATTGCAATAACGCAGCGGACTTTTTACACCGAGTTCCGCAACCGCCTGCAAGCCAGGCCGATAATCTCCGTTGTCATCCATATTACTTCCCTCGCACACAAAAGTTATTTTATTTTCTTTTGCAAGCGCAATGATTTTTGTAAAAATCTCTTTTTTGCAGAGATAGCAACGGTTCTTTGGATTGCGGCGGAATTCCGGAATATCAAGCTCATCAGAATCCACACTTATATGACGGATTCCTTCTTTTTTACAAAATTCTTCCGCCTCGTCTGCCTCGCGCTTTGGGAAACTACAGGATTTCGCCGTAACAGCAACCGCATTTTCGCCAAGAACATCGTGCGCTACTTTCAGCAAAAACGTTGAGTCGACTCCGCTCGAAAACGCAACCATCACGCTTCCAAGCGAACGAAGATAATTTTTAAGATTTTCAAGTTTTTCGTGGATTTCCTTTTCAGACATAAATTCTCCGCCATCTACAAAATCAGACTCACAGCAAATCCTGTAAAAAATTAAAACAGAATAACGTATACAATATAGAAGAAAAAATGCTTTGTTCCAAGCGCAATTTTTGTCAATCACTTTTTCCTTTCCGCCCAGAACGTCAAGAGCCGCAAGATAAAGCCGCCTGTTCCTGATGTACTCGGAAGGCATCATCTCCGTCAGAATCTTGAATCCGCGCTGAAAATAAAACGGAGACATAAAGATTTCCGCCGCAACGTCATCGGCCGAAATGTCATCCAAAAGATGCGCCTACATAAAATCAATTGACTTTTTAATCGCCGTAAGCCATTCCATTTTTTTCTCCTTGCTGAAAAAGAATTTGATTCATGCCACGAAAGCACAATAAAAGAATACAGTGGAAACAAAATCTGCTCCTGACATTTTCTGCACAGTTTTGTCATGCGCAAAGGGAAATTTTACGGGCGTTCCAGCCTTCGCTAACGCTCATTCTTCCGCTGCACTTTGTTCCGCTACAGAACTTCGGGCTTTCATGCCCTAACGCAAACTCAAAATCAATTATCTTGCCAAAAACATTGACACAATAGTTTCAGAGACAGAAAACACATCGGGCAGCACGTAAAAATTTTCGAATGAGCAAAAAGTGCGCCGGGCAGCAAATGAAATATTTTCGCGCCATCTGCCATACGTTTTCTCAACTGCAAATATCTGCTATAATTTTTTGTCATGATTCCACGGGAGACAATCAACAAGGCGATTGACTACATTCTTCTCCACCTGACCGCGCAGATTTTGGTTGACGATGTGGCGGCTTTTTGCGGCTGGTCGAAATTTTATTTTTGCCGGGAATTCAAGCGGTACACGGGGCAGAGCGTGCATTCGTTCATCAAGCGGATGCGCCTTGAGCAGATTACGATGAAACTCAAGACTAGCGGCAGAACAATCAGCGACATCTGCCTTGACTACGGAATCAGCCCTTCGAACTTTGTTCCGGCGTTCAAGAAACAGCAGAAAATCTCGCCGTTCTATTTTCGGAAGGAAAGCGCGCTCCGTTCGGTTGAGCATGATTTTTTTCATTCTGCGGCGGATTCAAGCGGAAAAAACGGAAAGGCTCAGCTTGCAACTTTTGAAGAAGTTTCGGAAAAAGTGACAATTGAAAATCTTCCGGATTATTTTGTGATTTTAGAGCGCAAAATCGGGAACTACCACGACATGAGGGGCGACTGGTGCGCTTTCATGGAAAAATATCAGCCGCTGGCGAAAAAAGGTGCGCTTTGTTTTGAAAGAACTTTTGATGATCCGTCATGCTCGGACGAGAACCGCTGTCTTTACGACCTTTGCATCGAGGCGGAAAAGGACTGCCCGCTTGAAAACACGTGCGTGATTCCGGGCGGAAAATTCGCAGTCTATCACTTTAAGGGAAGCCACAAGGAAATCTACGCGGCATACCAGAATATGTTCAACGTGTGGTTTCCAAAAAGCGGCGCAAAATTCGCAGACCGCATAGGATTCGACAGATACGTCTACGTGAACGCCGACGCAACCTACATGGAAATCGACCTGTGCTTTCCGGTTGAATAGATTTTAAAAAAGCAAGAATTCATAAGTATTAAATTATTCTTTTCTGTAACATAAGAAGCGTAAACGATTCCGGCGCGCCAAAATCAATTCAAACAATTTTCTCTTTTTTTTACTTAGAGGTATTTATGAATTCTATGAACGTCGATTCAATCCGCGCAAACAGGACGCGTGCGATTTTGGCTTTTTCTGTTCCGGCGATAATCAGCATGGTGCTCACTTCACTCATAAACATGGCGGACGGATTTTTTATGGGAAACTTTATCCACAAGGACGCGATTGCGGCGGTGAATTTGGGGCTTCCGATTATCTATCTTTTTCTTGCGACAGGGCTTATGGTTTCGGTGGGCGGCTCGGTTATTGCTGGAATGTCGATAGGAAGAAAGGACGAAGAAAGCTGCCGTTCTGTTTTCAGCCAGACGATTGCAACCTGCGCGGTGGCATCCGTGCTTTTGAGCGTTGTCATGTTTTTTCTTTTGCGGACGATTCTTGCCGTTCTTGGCGCGGAGGGAGATGTCGCAGAATATTTTCTTCAATATTATACGATTCTTCTTTTTGAGCTTCCGGTTATGACCGTGAACGCCTCGCTTGGAATGTTCGTGCGTGCGGAAGGGCGACCGCAGTTCTACATGGCTGTTACGGCTTTCACCTGCGTTCTGAACATTCTGCTCGACTGGCTTTTTACGGTGGGCTTCGGATTCGGGGTTCGCGGAATTGCGGCGGCTTCTCTTGTTTCGGCTCTGCTTGGATTCGCTTTTCTTCTTTTTTATTTTGCAAAAAAGGCGCGAGTGTTCAGATTCGCCAAGTTCCGTTTTGACCGCGGAATTTTCAGAAGCACAATGCTCAACGGACTTTCGGAATTCATCGGCGAGCTTTCAATGTGCATCAGCATGGCGGCTTACAACTTTGTGATTATGAGACGGATTGGAGTTGACGGCGTTACGGCGTTTACGGTCGTTGGCTACACAACTTATGTTTTCAGCATGGTTGTGTGCGGATTCGGTCAGGGAATGGCTCCTCTTTCAAGCTTTGTCTACGGCGCAAAGGAAAAACTTCTGGCACGGAACCTTTTTACGCGGACAGTTCTTCTTGTGCTTGCGGCAGGATGCGCGACAGTCGCGCTCGTCGGATTCGGCTCATCACTCTACAGCAGAATTTTTGTGGACGACATGGCGGTTCAGCAGATGATAAAAAGCGGAATCCTGATTTTCATGTGGAGCTACATTCTCTGCGGACTAAACGCAATCGCCTCGTTCTACTTCACGTCAATCGGAAAAGCGAAAGAGTCGGCGGTGATTTCAAGCGCACGCGGACTTGTGATTCTTCTTGCGGCAATCTTTGTTCTTCCGGCAATTCTTGGCATGAACGGAGTGTGGCTCGCCTCACCCGCAACTGAAATTCTCACGCTCGCAATCACTCTGTTCTACCTGAAAAAGGACAGAAAGGAAATTGACGACGCAAAACAGGCGGAATACTTATAATCCCCAAGATGACTTTGCCGCGTCCGTTGCATGAAAAAAAATTACGGATGTTGCAAAGTTTTTTCGAATCAAGCAGCGGATTTTTGTCTTTCTGCGAGCTTCCCTGAATCAATGCGATTTTCAAAATAAAACTCCTTTTTAACATTGCGCTGATAAAATTTTAACTCAATTATGAAGATATTTATAAACAATAAATATATTTACAAAAATATTGCCAAGATATATTATCTGCTTTGAAGGTCGAATTTACAAATGAAATCTATAAAAACCATTGTTCTTACATTTTGCATTTCACTCATAGCAGTTGCCAGCATCGGAATAATAGGCACGTTAAAAGTTGGAATTGGAAAAATTCAAAAGTTTAGCACAGAAAGCGTAAGATTTGAGCGAATGAAAGGCTACGATGATTCTGTGAAATTTCAAATCCAAAATGCCATTTCAATTTTAAAGACTTTTTACGAAGAAGAGCAAAACGGAACACTTTCACATGAGCAGGCGCAAAAAGAAGCAATAAAAATTATAAAAAATATCCGCTACGGAGATGACAGTTCCGGCTACTTTTGGATTGACGCAACAGACTGCACACTCATCGCCCATCCAATTCTTCCACAGAACGAAGGTCAAAACCGAAAAAATCTTAAAGACAAAAACGGCGTAACAATAATCAAAAAAATTCTTAGTGTTGTAAATGAAAATAAAGAAGGCGGATTCAGTGAATTTTATTTCACAAAGTCAGACGGAATAACTGTCGCGCCAAAAAGAACATACTCAATGCTGTTCAAGCCGTGGAACTGGATTGTAAGCAGCGGAAATTATTATGACGACATAAACGTTGAACTTCAGCAAATTGAAAATGAAGTTAGAACGCACTTTTCAAAACTTTTGCTTTATATTTTTGAAACAATGGCAGTTGTGCTGGTTGCCACAATTTTTGTAAGCCTTTTCTTCTCCAAAAAATTTTCCAAGCCGATTGAAGAAACCGCACGCATTCTTGAAAAAATGGCGGCAGGAAATCTTACGCTCAGACTTTCAGCAGAAAAAGGAAAAAATGAAATCAGTAAAATGCGGCGCAGCATAAACGCTTTCACGGAATCCATAAACAAGATGGTCGCAGTTTCAAAGCAAAATATAATTTCATTAAGTAAAGTCGCAGAAAACCTGAATGAAAACAGCTCGGGAATTTCATCAGAAATAAAGCAGATTTCAGACAATTCATCGGAACTTGCAGACCAAGCAAAAACGCAGCTCGAAACAGTTTCACTTACAGTCGACACAATGGGAAAAATGACTTCAATTACAAATCAGCTTTCTGCACAGATTCATGATCAAAACAACGACCTTTCTCAAAGTTCTGCGGCTGTAGAGGAAATGATTTCAAACATAAAATCAATCACTGAAAATATCGATAAATTCGGAAACAGTTTCAACCAGCTTTCTTCAGACTCAGAAGACGGAAAAAACAAAATCGAAAATGTAATCAATCTCATAGAATCAGTTTCTGCTGAATCTAAAAAACTTCTGGATACAAACAAAGTAATTGAGGACGTTGCCCAGCAAACAAATCTTCTTGCCATGAACGCCGCAATTGAAGCCGCTCATGCCGGAGAAGCCGGAAAAGGTTTTGCCGTTGTAGCCGAAGAAATCCGCAAGCTTTCTGAAAGCACAACGAAACAGTCACATTACATAAAACAGACACTTTCTTCAGTAATTGAAAATATAAATGAAGTTACAAATGCGGCAACCAGCGCAGGTCTTACTTTTGGTGAAATCGTAAATCAAATTTCAAGCGATGATTCTTTAATTACAGAAATACGTTCTTCTATGGAAGAGCAGTCAATCGGAAGCAAGCAAATTGTAGATGCGCTTGGAAACATAAAAGAAACAACGCATACTATAATTGAAAATTCAAAGCAAATGAATTCTGGAATTGAAAATGTTGTTGCCCAAGTAAAGGAACTTGAAAATGCCGCTAAGAATTTATCATCAAAAACTGATGAAATAAAAAAATCTACACAAATAATAAATTCCAATGCAAACAAACTCATCGGCATGGCATCTGAGAACAAAAAATTTGCAAAGGAACTTTCAGTTCAAACAGAAAAGTATATTGTGTAACTAAGTTTTCAAAAGAAGCATACGTTTTAACTTTTCGTTAATTTTACTTTTAAAGTCAAAACTAAACAAAAATTTTATAACCTAGATTCAGACAGCATCAAGCATTCGTATTTAGGTTATTCTATTCATAAAAAAAGCATTGTGATATAATTTTGAAAATATGGATAAAATTTTATTTGTTGCAAATATTTCAAAAACAGCTAGTGATATTTTCAATTCACTTTCAAAAAATTATGAAATCATAATGCAAGATTTTAATAAAATAGTGCTTCCAAGCAGAGCTGCCGAAATGCAGCCAGACTTAATCGCAGTATATTCAAATGAACTTTCACATGAGGATGTACAAGCTTATCAAAAGATAGTTACAGATGAAAAGTCAAAGAACTTCCCGATTATTTTCATTGGAAACAAATTTGACTATAAAGACTACATAATGCCTTGGGGCGGAAGCATAATAGGAATCATTATAACGCCAACTCCAATGTCAAATATTATTGAAAAAATTTCAATTGCACTTGAATCAATGCATACAAAAAGAGGCGACAAAATTAAATTAAAAAAGCCAGAGCAAAAAACTGACAGCCGAAAGCATATTCTTATCGTTGATGATGACCCAGTTATGCTCAGAGCTTTAATCAGCATACTAAAAGAATCCTACAAAACAACAGTTGCAAAATCTGGAACATCTGCAATTTCTTTGCTCGGAACACAAAAACCAGACTTGATTCTTCTTGACTACATGATGCCAGTTTGCGATGGAATCCAGACACTTCAAATGATTCGCTCTGAAGAAAAAACAAAAGACATTCCTGTTTTTTTTCTTACAGGTGTGAGCGATACAGAAAGTGTAAAAAGCGCAATGAGTCTTAAGCCGGAAGGATATATTCTAAAGTCTATGCAGCCGAAAGAAATCTTAAAAAGAATAGATGACTTTTTTGAAAAAAATGAAACAAACTGAAAATATAAAGTTCAAGACAGCAGAAAAATCTGATTATAAAATTCAAAATCAAGCAGAACGAGAAGAACTTTCTTTTCTTGCCGCCTTAAACAACAGCTCCATATTGGACAAAGTCGCACCAATCGTTGCAATTCTTGAAGCGGCAATATTATTATTCAGCAATATAGTAAAAAATCCAGACTTTATGAAGTGGCAAAGTCTATACAACATACTTTATATTTTGTTAGTATGCGCTTCTGTCGCAGTATATATTTTTAATCGCCCATGTAGAAACAATCTTCACACAAGGCAACGCAGAGTTATTTTGCTTACCCATTTGTATGTTGCATTTATAATCGCATGGAATGTAGTTATGCTTATTACAGATTTTCATACGACAAGTCAACTTGACTTTGCACTTTATTTTACAAGCAGCCTTGTTTCAGTAATCATATTCAATCTGATACCAGTTATTATAATTCCTCTTGTTACAGCAGCAACAGCAGTAATTGTAATAGAAATTCTTTTTGTACAAAAACTAGATCCAAGTATATTCTATAAACCAAATCTCTATCTTTTCGTAGTGCTAGGCTATTTTTGTGTAATCGTAAGGCAAATGAATTTAATACTGCGGGCAAAACAAAGCATAAGGCTTAGGGAAGCAAGGGCAGAAGCAGAAAGCGCAAATCAGGCAAAATCAACATTTCTTGCCACGATGAGCCATGAAATAAGAACACCGATGAATGCGATTCTAGGTTTTTCAGAAATTGCACTGAAAGATTCATCTCCGATTACAGCAACTTATCTCGAGAAAATAAACCGCGCTGCGCATACGCTTCTAACTATTATAAATGACATCCTTGACTTTTCTAAAATAGAATCAGGAAAACTCGAAATTGTTCCTGCAGACTACAATCTTGATACATTAATAAGCGATGTTGAATCAATTATAAAAGTCAGACTTGCATCAAAATCAGTCGCACTTTCTATAGATGTCAACAACAATGTTCCGCGCAATCTTTTTGGAGACGATATAAGAATAAAACAGGTGCTTTTAAATCTTGCAGGAAATGCGGCAAAATTTTCAGAAGAAGGCGAAATCAAAATAACTGTAAAACTGCATGAACCCTTAAAATCAAAAGAAAGCTTTTTGGAAAATCAAAAAATTATCCTTGATTTTTCCGTAAAAGACACAGGAATTGGAATAAAAAAAGAAAACTTAGAAAAACTTTTCACTTCATTTCACCAAGTTGATATGCAGCACAACAGAAAAAAAGAAGGCAGCGGACTTGGACTTGCAATTTCAAAGCAGCTTGTTTCCCTTATGGGCGGAACATTCGGTGTAGACAGTGAATATGGAAAAGGAAGCAATTTTTACTTTTCAATTCCACAAACTATTGGAAAATCAAAAGAAAATAAAAAAGCAGAATCAATATCTTTCATAGCTCCAAATGCAAAAATTCTCGTTGTCGATGACAATGAAGTTAATCTTCTCGTGGCACAAGGCTATCTTGCAAAATATAAATGCAAAGTTGAAACATGCATGAATGGAGAGGAAGCTGTAAAAAAAACTGAGCAAGAAAAATTCGACATTATTTTTATGGATCACATGATGCCGATTATGGATGGAGAAGAAGCCACAAAAATAATTCGTGGCGAAGAAAAGAAAAAGGGAATACAAAACTGCATAGTTGCGCTTACAGCAAATACAACAGACGGTGCGCGTGAAAATTTTCTTGCTTGCGGATTCGATGATTTTCTTCCAAAACCAATTGAAGCACAAAAGCTTGACCACATAATGAGGACAAGGCTTCTACGTTCTAAATGCATTTTTGAAAATGCTAAAACTGAATCAGAAAAAAGAGAACTTTCAGAGCCAGTAAATGAAGCTATTCTAAAAACCTTTTTGCATCAAATTCCACAAAAAGCAAAACTGATTCGTAAATACCAACAAGAAGCAGAAGAAGGAAACGAGCAGTCATTAAAACTTTTCAAAATAGAAGTCCATGCGTTAAAAAGCTCAGCAAAAATTTGCGGTTTCCACGAACTGAGTTTTCTTACAGAGAAACTTGAAAAATCAGCAGCTGAAAAAAATATTGATTTTATAAAGGACAAAACGCCAGAACTTATTGAAAAGTGTATTATGTCTGAAATAGAACTGAATACGCGGTTCAACAAGCATATTGAAAATGAAGAAGAACTTCCAGTAGTTTCAAAAGACGAGCTTTCACACATAGTAATGAAAATAAAAGAATTCGCAGAAGAATGTGACCTTGCATCAATTGAAGACGAAATAAATATTCTTTCAAATATAAAACTTCCAGAAAGTTTAAAATTAAAATTCGAAAACTTAAAAGAGGCCGTTGAAGAAATTGATTTTGAAACTATAAAAAATATTGTAAGCTAAGTAACAAAAAAAATTATCTTGGTGTATTGGCTTCCTCATATTCAACAACAATCTTTCCATCAATCTCTTCAATTTTATTTATGAAATATTTATCGTAATTTGTGGCCATTCTTTCTTTGCCGCTTATAACCATCATTCCATAATCTGCAATAAGCCAATGGTCATAATCAGTCCAATTTGAAAATTCTTTTGTCATATTGAAATTATACATATTTAACGAAGTAAATCAACATATCAAATGGAAATACAAGCGTTTCTTATATCCGTGCGCCAAAATATCCGTCATCTGAACCGATTAATGAATGCCTAAAGAAAAAAACAAGACGATAAAAACTGCAAAAAAAAAGCTGTCTTTTAAGAAGTTTTGACAACTTAAAAAACAGCCTCATGAAAGCATGTATAAGATAAAAGCCGGCCGCTACCTACTTTCCCGCCATGGGCAGTATCAT
>OIZO01000247.1_pt1 | contig 39630 bp, 28 predicted proteins | sample 1588551 | NCBI WGS metagenome assembly OIZO01 (sample SAMN03283271) | human gut metagenome | biome: human-associated habitat; material: feces | host: Homo sapiens | place: Peru | collected 2012 | reverse complement strand
GGAACCGTTCCTTCGCGCAAACTTTACTTAAATTATTTATAATGCGTTTGCCCTGGCGCAAAAGCCTTGACCTTGAAATCTCATGAACTATAAACTAAGGTAAAAGGATCAGTGAAAGAATGAATGCAATTTACGCCTCAGGACTTAACGGAGAATTCGCGCTAGAAGACGGAACACTTCCATGGAAAAAAAACTCTTCGCTTCAAAAAGAATGCAAAGAAGACATGGATTTCTTCAAAAATATGACCGCAAAAAAAGCCGTCATAATGGGATTCAATACATTTAAGACTCTGCCCTTTCCGCTTAAAAACAGGCTGAACATTGTAATAAAAAGAAACGCCGCTCCGCAAAAAATAGAACGCACAGACAATGAATTTTTCTTTTTTTCTTCTATAAAAAAAGCTTTAAATGCGCTTGATTTTCTTTGCCCGGACGATATTTTTTTAATCGGCGGAAAAAAACTTTTTACAGAAGCGTTCAACAAAAATCTTGTAGACGGTATTGTTTATGAAACAGTTTTTTGCAGGAATTTTCCAGACGCAAAAATTTTTATAAATTGCCCGGAAAATTTCAGCCTGATAGATTCAAGGAAAAGCGGAATTCTTGTTTTTAATCAGTACAAAAATCCGGAAGCTCCAAAGGCTCAATTCCAAAGCGGCTTGCAAAATCCCTAGCTTTCCAGGCGTTCATGATAACATCCTGCGGATTGTGGGCATCGGAATTGCATATTACACGGACATTTGTAAGAGAAGCCATTTCCCAGAACTCAACAAACGGATAAGGGTATCTCATTCCGCGCTTTGTATGATTTGGAGTTCTGGTTATTCCAAGACCGTTTATTTCAATAGGCAAATCCAAATCGGAAGCCGCATCCAAAATCGCCTGGCTGCAAGCCTTTGCCTGATCGTCCCATTCCTTGTAGCCTGCCATAAACAAATCCGGGTGGGCAAGAAAAGAAAAATGGCCGCTCCGCATTCCTTCTATGGTCTGGTCAATATATTTATTCAAAAGCGAAGGGCTTTCAACATCGGGAATATAAATATGGCTTGAACCGTCTGTAACCCAGTGCGAGCCAAGAACAAGATAGTCCGCTCCAAAATCCGCCTTAAGCTCGTCATACCAGCCAACGAAGGATTCTTCCCATTCACATTCATAGCCCTGGTAAATAGGAAACATCGCTGCTTCTTTTGCCTCTTCAATCCATTCGCTGTATTCAGAAGCCTCCTTTGTTGTCATTCTTATTTCCGGCCAGTAGTCAAAAAAATCTTCCGGATATGGGCAATGGTCAGAAAACCCCAAAGCAGTGCAGCCTTCCAAAATAGCCTGATTAACATAGTCAACCGGCTGTCCTTTTGCATGATGGCAAAGCTCTGTGTGTGTATGAAAGTTAGAAATTGATTTCATATATGCTTGATTTTATTAAAAAAGAAGAATTATGTTAAGGGCATAAAAAAATCCCCTCCAGTTTCCTAGAGGGGGAAGTTAGCATTTAGCCGCTAAACATCAATGAAAATTATTTCTTTGTTGTTTTTTTAGCAGGAGCCTTTTTTGCTGGTGCTTTTGCGGCCGGCTTCTTTGCTGTTGACTTTGCAGCCGGTTTTTTAGCAGGAGCCTTTTTTGCTGGTGCTTTTGCAGCCGGTTTCTTTGCTGTTGAAGTCTTTTTTTCTGCTACTGCTTTCTTTGCGGCTGGCTTTTTTGCTGGTGCCTTTGCAGCTTTTGCAGCGGCAAGAGCTTTAATAACAGCCTGTGCTCCGGCAAGGCGTGCAGCTGGTACACGGAATGGTGAGCAAGAAACGTAGTTAAGACCAAGCTTGTAGCAAAGAGCGATTGAATCTGGGTCTCCACCATGTTCTCCACAGATTCCAAGGTGAAGATCAGATTTTACTGAGCGTCCCTTAGCTTCTGCAATTTCCATAAGAGCACCTGGTCCGTCTGGATCAAGAGTCTTGAATGGATCCTTTTCGAGAATCTTCTGGTCAAGGTAAGAATCAATGAACTTGCCATAGTCATCACGGCTGAAGCCAAATGTTGTCTGTGTAAGGTCGTTTGTACCGAATGAGAAGAAGTCAGCGTACTGTGCAATCTGATCTGCTGTGCAAGCTGCGCGTGGGAATTCAATCATAGAACCAATCTGGAACTTGAGGTTTGTTCCCTTTGCTTCGTTTACTTTTGCAATTACAGCTTCTGCCTGTGCGCGGATCTGCTTGAGTTCGTTTACAGAAGTTACGTTAGGAATCATAATACGAACATCATGTGCAATTCCGTCCTTTTCTGCGTGCGCAGTTGCCAAAGCGATTGCTTCAACCTGCATTTCGTAGATTTCAGGATATGTAATTGCAAGACGGCATCCACGGTGTCCAAGCATAGGGTTGTGCTCGTTAAGATCAGCGAACTTTGCCTTGATTGTTGCAACAGAAACTCCGAGCTTAGAAGCAAGTGCCTGAGCTTCAACATCTGTAGCAGCCTGAATAAACTCGTTAAGAGGCGGGTCAAGAAGACGGATTGTTACAGCGCGTCCACCCATTGCCTTAATGATTCCGTAGAAATCTTTTTCCTGAAGTGGAAGAATCTTTGCAAGGTTTTCTTTGCGGGCTTCTGTGTTTTCAGAAATAATCATCTTCTGGAACGAAGAAAGTTTTGGCTCTTCAAAGAACATGTGCTCTGTGCGGCAAAGACCAATTCCGTTTGCGCCAAACTTGAATGCCTGTGGAGCTTCGTTCTGCTCTGCGTTTGCAAGAACATCGAATCCCTTTACAGTTTTTCCGGAAGCTGTCTTGCGTACAGACTTTTCGCGGATTTCATCAGCCCAGCCAAGGAATGTTTCAAGATCGCCAGAAACTTTTGCTTCTTCTACAGGAATAAGACCTGCATAAACTTTACCAGTTGAACCGTCAATAGAAATATTGTCGCCCTTCTTGAAGGTCTTGTCGCCAATCTTTACTGTTTCTTTGTCTACAAATACAACTGCCGCGCATCCGCAAACACAAGGTGTTCCCATACCACGTGCAACAACAGCAGCGTGTGAAGTGCGTCCGCCTGTAGATGTCAAGATTCCTTCTGCAACGTACATACCTGCAATGTCATCAGGAGATGTCTCTTTGCGAACGAGCATTACTTTCTTTCCAGCCTTGTTCCATTCAACAGCTTCATCTGCTGTGAATACAATCTGTCCAGCTCCGGCTCCAGGAGATGCGTTAAGAGCTTCTGCGATTGGTGCTGCGGCTTTAAGAGCTTTTGGCTCAAACTGCGGGTGAAGAAGCTGGTCAAGCTGATCCGGCTTTACACGGAGAAGAGCCTGCTCTTTTGTGATGAGTTTTTCTGCAACCATGTCAACTGCCATCTTAACAGCTGCCGGTCCTGTGCGTTTTCCGTTGCGGCACTGGAGCATATAGAGAGTTCCTTCCTGAACTGTGAACTCCATATCCTGCATATCGTGATAGTGCTTTTCAAGGCGAGCGCGGATTTTGCAAAGCTGATCATAAATCTTTGGATTTGTTTCAGCAAGCTGAGAAAGGTGCTGAGGTGTGCGGATTCCAGCAACAACGTCTTCACCCTGTGCGTTCATAAGGTATTCACCCATGAATTCGTTAACACCAGTAGAAGGATCACGGCTGAAGCAAACACCAGTTCCTGATGTATCTCCCATGTTTCCGAATACCATTGCCATAACAGTTACGGCTGTGCCTTTGATAACTCTTTCATCAATGTTGTTGAGCTTGCGGTATGTGATAGCACGAGGATTCATCCAAGAACCGAATACAGCTCCGATTGCTCCCCACATCTGTTTGTGTGGATCCTGTGGGAAGTCTTCGCCCTTTTCTTTCTTGTACATTGCCTTGTACTTAGAAACAATTTCCTGAAGTTCTTCTGTAGTAAGATCTGTATCCTGTGTGATTCCGCGGTGAGACTTAACTTCGTCGATGATTTCTTCGAACTTGTCGTGATCTACACCCATTGCAACGTTGCCGTACATCTGAATAAAGCGGCGGTATGCATCCCATGCGAAGCGTGGGTTCTGTGTTTTGTTTGCAAGACCAAGAACGGAATTGTCGTTAAGACCGAGGTTGAGGATTGTGTCCATCATACCAGGCATAGATTCTGCAGCACCTGAGCGAACTGAAACAAGAAGCGGATCTTTTGCATCGCCGAGCTTTTTGCCCATTGATTTTTCAAGCTTTGCAAGATACTTAGCAACTTCTGCATCAAGTCCTGCCGGATACTTTTTGCCTAATTTGTAGTATTCCTGACAAACATCAATTGAAATTGTGAATCCAGATGGAACAGGAAGGCTCAAAGGTTTCTTTGCCATCTGAGCAAGGTTTGCGCCTTTTCCACCGAGGATTGGACGCATTGATTCATCGCCTTCTGCGTCGCCATCACCAAAGTAATAAACATATTTGGTCTTAGCCATTATGTCCTCCATATATATATGTGAGAAAAATTATAATGGTAATTTCTTGTATCGTCAACAAATGTTTTTAATATCGGAAAGAATTGCAAATTAAAATTTGAGTTTTTTCAAAAGAAATTTCTTAAAGCAAATCGCAGAAATGGCAATTTATCAAATAGTCTTAATTTCGAGTTTTATAATTTAATGTCATTATCGGGCTTGAACCGATAATATATTTAAAATTTCCAACAGACTTATCAAAACTCGACATTTGTGCTAAATCCCAAAAAAAATCCGCCAAGTTTTTCCAATCTGTACAGCAATTTCGCATACTTAATGTGAGCCAAAATTTCCCAAGTTTTACCAAACTGATTTTACTTTCTGCGTCAAAAAAATTCAAATAAAAAGGCAAATTCAACAGCAATAGCAAAAATTTCCATGCAGACATAAAGTTAAACGCAGACATTCAGCCAAAAACAAGCGAAAAAGGCATTTATTCGGCAAATTGCTGATTTTTCTTACTTGGCACGTATTCTGCTATATATCTAGTGTACGGCTGAAAGGCAGTACGAAAAAAAATTAAAACAATGCTGTAAAACCAGCGAGGAGATTTATATGAACGAACTTTCACTTTTAGATTCACTTTTTGGAAATGATGGATTTGCATTGCCAAGCTACCGCGAAGCAGCTTTTGCCCCGAAAGTAGATGTTGTGCAGAAAAAAGACAGCTATGTGCTTTCTATGGATTTGCCTGGAAAAACTGAAAAAGATGTAGACATAACACTTAAAAACGATGTTCTTACAATTTCTTCTGTTGAAAACGCAAAGTCTGATTCAGGCGAAAAGAAAGAAAAGGTTGACGATGCTTACTACATTCTGCGCGAACGCACAACAAGGCACAGCCAGTTCAAACGTTCATTTACTTTGCCAAAGGACATTGATTCCAACAAAGTGAACGCGACATTCAAAAACGGCATTCTTTCTATTGAAATCGGACGCAAGGAAGATTCCACAGAAAAGAAAATTGCAATCAAAAGCGAGTAAAAAAAATTAAAAAATTTTTTTAAAAACTGTTGACAAAGAAAATGCAATGATGTATATTCTAATCAGCTTATAAAGCTGATAAAACTCTCTCCTTTAGTTCACGAAAGTGAACGGCAGAACCCCGGGCAACCGGGGTTCTGTTCATTTAAAAACATTAATTTTATTACTGATTCCAACTATCTGTCATCAAAAGATTATAAGGTCGAATGTCGAGTTTTAGGATTTCTTGAAATTTCTAGTCATTATCGTACTTGACCCTGCGATGTTTGCACGGCAATGACAGCCTTTTTAGCATAGGAATAATTGTTTAGCAGCTGTTTTATTAAAATTCGACATTCGTCCTTTATGGCAAAATATATTTTTTCAGTTTTTATAAAAAAAACTACATCGACATTCCTATAGAAAAGCCTGTCCTGAATTCTTTTTCGGTAATATTGTAAATAACTTCAACTGAACAAGCCGGAAACGCGACTTTTGAAAGGTACATTTTCATTCCGCCGCCAGCTCCCTGATTAAAAACCCAAGTCCTGTCAAAGTCTTTTGCGCGCGCTGTCTGATAAACCGCATAAACAGAAAAAAGACCTATTTTTGTCTTAAGAGCGGCATATTCAAGCCCAAGAGAAAGCCCTGCCATTGAATCAGAAGAAAATTCAGTAGGAAAAAGGCTCACAGAAGCCGAACGTCCGCCAGTATAAAAGACAATCGGAGCATCGAATTCATAAAAGCAAGATGCTGACTGAACAATTCTAAGTTTGTCAAGAATCGGCTGCTGAATTTTTATTTTAAGCTCAAATCCGTTAAAAACATCCCGACAAGGCGTAACATCAACAAAAGTCTTTGCAGCTGCGGATTTTTCAGACATAAAAACACCGTTCCAGTCAGCGGATTTAAAATTTATTGCGGCGGAAGATTCCCAGACTTTTTCAGATTCAATTTCGCCTTTGATTTCGTCCGAGCCGTCAACTTTTATAATTCCAAATCCTGTGCTTAGTTCCGCAGAAAAACAGTCAAAAAATTTCTTGGAAACACCAAGGCTTCCGCGGAAAGAAAGAGAGCCAAAATCGTAAACTGAATCATCTTTTGTTGTAACAAGCTCCGTGTCCGATTTTGAAATTCCTGTGTAAATCGAAAATCCAAGCGACGAGCCTTTTGGCGGACGTGAAAAAAATGCCATTCCAGAAATGTTGTCCCGCGAAAAAATTCCGCCCAGCATAAAAAAATCTTTCAGACCCATCGCATTTGAATCAATGAGAAACGCGCCCGCAGAAAAAAGTCCGTCATTAACGGCAACAATCGGCAGCGGCAAAATGGACATTTTTTCTTCAAGTGAAATTTTAACGCGGCTCTCATTTTCGGTTATAGGCTCGCATCCAATGGAAATATTTGTAAAAAGGTTGTCCGCCTGAAGTGAATTTTCTATGCTGTGCAAAGTTTCCGCGGAAGCCTCTTTTCCAATGAACTTTTTTAAGTCGCGCTGAGCTGCAAATTCTTTTGTGCGCTTTAAGCCTTGAATTTCAAACTTTGTGATTTTAGGCTCAGCATTAAGAAAACCTGCAAAAATAGCAAAAAGCGCAACTGCAGAAAATGACTTTTTCATTGAAAACATCTCCATTTATTGTAAATAACTAAAGTTATAGTTTTACAATAAATGGGAAGATTTAGCAATATAATGCAAGAAAAAGAATTAAATGCGGTTAAAACCTGCCAAGCATGGACAAAACAAGCGAACCGCTCAATGAAGCCGCTTCGTTTTCATTAAAGCTGTAAATTGATTCTCCGTCATCGTCCGCCATGTCGCTCATGCAACGGATAATCACAAATGGAATTTCATTTATCCAGCAGGCATGCGCAACAGCAGCTCCTTCCATTTCAACACAAGCCGGAGAGCAAGTTTCCTGAATTGCAGATTTTTTCTCTTTGTCGCTTATAAACTGGTCGCCCGTAGCAATCCGTCCGAACACAAGCTTATGTTCCGCCGGAAATTCCTTAAATGCAGAACGAGCCGCTTCAAGCATTTTGCCGTCCGCCGGAAAATCGCTGCATTTCATCTGCGGAATTTCAGTTTTTTTGTAGCCGAATCCTGTCGCGTCCATGTCATGATAAACTGCATCCGTGGAAGCAACAAAATCAAGCACTTTAAGTCCAGAAGCCATTGCGCCGGCAATTCCAGTGTTGATTATATGCGTGCATCCAAACTTAAGAATCAGCCGTTGAGCACACAAAGCCGCATTCACCTTTCCAACTCCAGACTGAACCAGAACTACAGGAATTCCGTTGATTTTTCCTTCAGTGAATGTCATTCCGCCAGCCTTGGTTACCGCCGGATTTTCTTCCAATTTTGACTTTAAAAGCTCCAGTTCAACGCTCATTGCGCCGATTATCCCGACCTTTTTTGACATAAAATGTTACTCCTTGCGAAATACCGCATTATTTACAAAAAACTTCTAAAAATTTCTTCAAAACCATTGACTGCATTACAGTTTTCATGTAAATTATAACCAGCAGTAAATAAACGACAAAATGAAGTCAACACGCTACAGAAACGGACTGTCTTTTTCCTCCTTAGGGCAGTCCGTTATTTTTTTTGTCAAAAACAGAATAATAGAAAGCAAAGGGAATTTCAATTTTCAATCTAAGAATTGACATAAATTTAAAAAATCAATATATTGTTTTTAGACAATGACGTCTGTTTTCTGGGTATTTTTATGCCCTCAGAACAGGCGTCTTTTTTTTTGCCAATTAATTGAAAAGGGGTTATTTATGTGTGGATTTGTTGGCGCATTTGATTTAAACAGCGGCTCGCAGCCGATTGATGAAGGCTTAAAAGAACAGCTTCGTTCCCAAGTTCTGGATATGTCTAAAAAAATCCGTCATAGGGGACCGGACTGGAGCGGAGTTTACACAGGAAACAATGCGATTTTAAGCCACGAACGTCTTTCTATTGTAGATCCGCTTTCTGGAAAACAGCCGCTTGTTAGCGATGACGGAAAAATCATTCTTGCGGCAAACGGTGAAATATATAATCATCAGGAAATCCGCAGACAGTTTGCAGGAAAATACAGCTTTAAAACACAGAGCGACTGCGAAGTTATAATTCCGCTTTACAAAAAATACAGAGCAGAAGAAAACGGCTTTTGCAAAATGATAGAAGAGCTTTCTGGAATTTTTGCATTCGCGCTTTATGATTCAGAAAAAGACGTTTATTTAATTGCCCGTGACGAAATCGGCGTTATTCCGCTTTATCAGGCATGGGACAAGCAGGGACGTTACTATGTTGCTTCAGAACTAAAGGCTCTTGAAGGGCAAAACATGGTTTCTATTGAAGAATTTCCAAACGGACATTATTTCTATTCAAAAGACAAAAAGCCGGCTCTTTGGTACAAACGCGACTGGGAAGAATTCAGCGCAGTAGAAAATGCAAAACGCGCGACGGATGACAACGGAGAAATCATAAACGAAGATGTAATTCAGAATGTGCGCGACGGACTTGAAAAAGCCGTGAAACAGCAGCTTATGAGCGATGTTCCTTATGGAGTTTTGCTTTCAGGCGGACTTGATTCAACTGTAATCGCGGCAATCACACAAAAATTCGCAAAAAAAAGAATTGAGACCGGCTCTTTAAAAGATGCCTGGTGGCCGCAGCTTCATAGTTTTGCAGTAGGACTTGAAGGAAGCCCTGACTTAATCGCAGCAAAAAAAGCCGCTGATTTTATAGGAACTGTTCACCATGAAGTTCACTTTACAATTCAGGAAGCTTTAGATGCCCTTGAAGATGTAATTTACCACATTGAAACTTACGACATTACAACAGTGCGCGCTTCAACACCAATGTACTTGCTTGCCCGCGTTATAAAATCAATGGGAATAAAAATGGTTCTTTCCGGCGAAGGAAGCGATGAGCTTTTTGGCGGATATTTGTATTTCCACAAAGCGCCTAACGCCCGCGAATTCCATGAAGAGCTTGTGCGTAAAATGAGCAAACTGCACCTTTACGACTGCCTGCGTGCAAACAAATCTCTTGCAGCCTGGGGAGTTGAAGGCCGTGTTCCTTTCCTTGACAAGGATTTTATCGACATTGCAATGAGACTGAATCCGCTTGACAAAATGAACATAAAACTTCCGAACGGAAAACAGCGCATTGAGAAATGGATTGTACGCAAGGCATTTGAAGACATTCTTCCACCTGACATTTGCTGGAGACAAAAAGAGCAGTTCAGCGACGGCGTAGGCTACAGCTGGATTGACACATTGAAGGAAATGACAGCACAAAAAGTTTCGGATGCAGAATTCGCCCAGAGAGCAAAAAGATTCCCGGTAAACACTCCTGTTACAAAGGAAGAATATTATTACAGGGAAATTTTTTCAAACCTCTTCCCAAGCGAAAGCGCAGCGCTTGCAGTTCCACACGAAGCCGGAGTCGCCTGCTCAACAGCAAAAGCCCTAGAATGGGATGAAGCCTGGAGCAAAATGGACGAACCAAGCGGAAGAGCCATTAGCGGCGTGCATAATGACGCCTACAAAAGCTAAATAAAAAATGTGCTGTGCGGAATTTTCATTTTCTGCGCAGCGCAAAATTCTTGCAAAAGCTTAACTTGGGCAAAGTCTATGGAATCAGTTTTTGAAAACCTTAAAGATACTTGCGAAGGCAAAATTGCCGCTGAAATAGAAAAGCTTTATGCCGAACTTGAAAAACTGCAGTCGGATTGGTACAAAAAAACAAAATTCACCTGCCATTCTGGCTGCGGAATGTGCTGCCACAACTTTGAGCCGGACTTAACAGAAGCCGAAGCAAATTTTATGGTATTGTGGCTTATACAAAACCAAAGACAAACCGCAGAAAAACTTCTTGAAGAAAATGAAAATTCCAGTAAAACTTGCATTTTTTTCAATGCGGAAAATAACTGTCACTGCTCCATTTATGGCGCGCGACCTTTTATCTGCAGACTTTTTGGAGCAAGCAGTTTTTACAGCAAAAACCGTTCCCTTGTCTGGCGGCCATGCAAATTTTATCCGGAAGAAAAACTTTTAGCCTTTGGACTTTCCCACAGACAATATTCAAAAGATATGGCAAAAAAAATTCTGGGCGAAGTTCCTCCTGCAATGAGCGACATAATGGCGCAGGCAATGGCAGTCAGCCCCGAAAACAAAAGCACCGAGCCTCTGCGGAAAATTCTTCCAAGAAAAATTCAGCACATATTTTTTCTTCTCAAATGCTGCGGAAATGTTTAGCAAACGTTTTAATCTTTGCTTCTTGTAAAAAAACGCCCGAAAATTTCTTTTGTTTTTAAAACATTTATAAAAGCTGCAGAATCACATTTTTTCAGTTCGCGACTCAAAGGTCCAAGCTCATCCGCAGAAACAACCGTATAAAGCATTGTTTTTTCTGAATTTTTGTAGCAGCCTGTTCCAATAAATTTTGTAGCGTCATGATTTGTAGAATTCTTTACAACCTGGTACATTTCGTCAGGTTTTTCCGTAATAATCAAAAGAGTGATTTTTTGGTAGCGTCGGTAAAGCTCATTTAAAATTTGAGTCGAGCTGAACTGAAAAATAATCGAGTAAAGCGCCTTGTCCCAGCCAAAAAGAATTCCGGCCACAACAAGAACGCAAATATTCATTCCGAAAATCATATTCCACATATCCATGCCTTTTTTTTCAGAAAAATAAATTGCGATAAAGTCCGTTCCGCCGCTTGTTGCATCAGCATAAAGACAGCAAGTTATGGCTAGTCCGTTTAAGATTCCGCCGAAAATCGAACACAAAAGCAAATCATCTGTAATACGGATTGAAGGAATAAAATCTGTAAGAAATGAAGAAACTGCAATCATCAGCAAAGAAAAAATTGTGAACTTCTTTCCAATGTATTTAAAGCTTATAAAAACCGGTACTGCATTCAACGCAAAATACAAAACTGTATACGGAATTTTCACATTGAAAAACTTCAAAAATGCGCGCTGAATCAAAAGCGAAATTCCTGCAAATCCGCCTGGAAAAAGTTCCGCCGCATAGGCAAAAGAATTCAGATTCATGGAAAAAATAACCGCGCCGGCAATAACAAGAATCACGCGTTTAAAAGTTGAAGGTGTAGGAATAATCGTAGTTACACTGATCATGCTAAAATTGTATCAATAAAATACAGTTTAGTTAAGAATGCAGTTTATTATAAAAAAAATTGACATTCCCCCTGCGCCTGAATAATATAAAAAAGGGTTACGAAATTCTCGGTAGGTGTTTTTATGGAAAAGAAGAAGTCGATTTATTTTAGGCTTGTTGCTATTTCGGTCGCGCTTTCGGTTGTGGTTTCAGTCTGCGTTTCGCTTGTGCTTTATAATATGATTTCGGGCGAAATTACCGGAATGAAAAAAATGGAGCTCAGGGCAAGCTCGGACAGAATGCACGTTCTGTTCACCGCGCGGCAGAAAAATCTTGAGAAAAAACTTTCCGTGATTCTGGATAAAATTGACTGGAACAGCATTTCCTCGCAGGATGAAATTTTCAGCCGGCTTTCGGAAGTTCAGGAAGAGGCGGAGCTTTACAGCGTGATTCTTGCCAAAAATTCAGGCGAGACAATTTTTTCAGCCGGGAAGAACAGTTCAGCTTCACTTGCCTCCGAAAAAAAGGCGCTTTCAAATGCTGCGGGCGGAAAACTGAATTCGTGCGTCTCGCTCAAAAATGACGAGGTTCTTGCAACGGCAGCCGCAAGATTTCCGGCGATAAGCGGAAGTGTTCTTGTGATTCAGCAGGAAATTTCAGACCACGGATGGCTTTCGGAATACGGCTCCACGCTCGGATGCAGCATGAATATTTTTATAGAAGACACTTGCGTTGAAAGCTCGGACATCGGTGAAAACGGCAAGCCAAAGACCGGCGGAAAAATGGGAAGTCCGTTCATCATCGGCGAAGTCTACAAAAGCCGTCATGTCCTTGAGCTGATTGACCGCTACAAGGGAAACGTTGCCGCAACGGTTTTCAGCCCGATTGACAGCGATGACGGAAACGCGATGCTTTATCTCGGAATAAATTTAAAGGAACTTGAAAAAAGCTCTTCGCGGCTTATAAAACTCGCGCTTCCTGTCGTGGTTGCGGCGATTCTTTTGAGCCTTGGAATAATTCTCTTTATAATCCTTCAGATTGTGACAAAACCTTTGAAGAGAACTTCCGCGGCATTCAAAAAACTGAACGGAGAATCCGGAACTTCAGACCTGACGATAAAAATAGACGCCAAAAATGAAAACGAAATCGGCGAGATGATAGATTCCGTGAACCATTTTATCGGCACTTTGCGCGGACTTCTTGCAGACGTGAATTCGGCGGAATCCCAGCTTGAGTCAATCGGAACAAGTTTGGCTTCAACTTCGCAGGAATCGGCAAGCGCGGTCTCGCAGATTATGTCGAACATCCTTAGCGTAAAAAATCAGATTGAAAAGCAGAATAAGACGCTTGATGAAGTTCAGGGAATTCTTGACAGCTCAAGCCACGGAATTGAGTCGCTTGAAAAGAACATCGAGGACCAGTCCGCAAAAATCACCGAATCGTCATCGTTCATCGAAAAAATGGTGGCAGACATCGCGGAAATGTCGGAATCCGTCGCGAATCTTGCGGGCGAATACAAGGAGCTTATCCGTATTACTGATTCCGGAAAAACACGTCAGAACGAGATGGCGGATGAAATCAAGAACATGGCGGAGCAGTCAAAGAATCTTGCCGACGCGAACTCCGTAATCTCGCAGATTGCCTCGCAGACAAACCTCCTTGCCATGAACGCCGCGATTGAAGCAGCCCACGCGGGAGAATCCGGAAAAGGATTCAGCGTTGTTGCGGATGAAATCAGAAAGCTTGCCGAGAATTCCGCCGCGCAGTCAAATTCAATCAAGAAGGAGCTTGAGACAATCGGCCAGGTGATTGCAAAGGTTGTCGAGACATCCGAGATTTCCGTAAAGGAATTTGAAAAGATAACTGAAAAAGTCAGCTCCACCGAATCGCTTGTTCAGAATGTGGACAGCACAATGTCGCGCCAGCATGAGTCCTCAAAGCAGGTTCTGGCGAATCTGCAGGACGTGGACGATACGACTTCGACAGTTCTCAAGACCGCAAAGGAAATGTCCGCCGCAATTGAAAACGTCGCTACTGCCGCAGGAAACCTCGATATGCTGGCCCAGCAGGTTGAAGGAAGCATGGACGAAATGTCCGAAGGCGTAAAGGAAATAAACACCTCCGCTCAGAACATTTCCGAAATGGCGCAGACAACCCACGACAGCATAAAGGTCATGGACAGCGTCCTGTCGAAATTCAAAATCTAGCGCTGAGGAAACATTTTTGCTATTGACCCCAATGTAAAATTTCAGATATAATATCTGACATTCGGGCCATTAGCTCAGTCGGTTAGAGCAGGGGACTCATAATCCCTTGGTCCTAGGTTCAAGTCCTAGATGGCCCAAAAAAACTATAAAGGATACTTTGCAATAAAGTGTCCTTTTTTCATTTTAAAGCAATCAACAAAAGTTCTATAGCTTTTTCATTTAAAAACTGCCGTTGTAAATATTGATTTTTTAATGTATTCTATAAAGTATGGCTTACGAAGTTACGGCGACACGGCGTCGTCCACAGAATTTTGACAATCTTATTGGTCAGGAATTCGTTGCGGAAACTCTCAAGAATTCAATCCAGTCAAAAAAAATAGCTCACGCATATTTATTTTCAGGTCCGAGAGGATGTGGAAAAACATCAACCGCAAGAATTCTTGCAAAAGCCCTGAACTGCCAGAAAGGACCTACAGCTTTTCCATGCGGAGAATGCGCAGCGTGCAAAGAAATAACAGCAGGATCTTCGCTCGACGTAATTGAAATAGACGGAGCTTCAAATACAAGCGTTAACGATGTCCGCCAAATAAAAGACGAGGTTTTGTTTCCGCCGAATTCATGCAGATACAAAATCTACATAATCGATGAAGTGCACATGCTTTCAACCTCGGCATTCAACGCGCTTTTAAAGACAATTGAAGAACCGCCGCCATACTGCATTTTTATTTTTGCAACTACGGAAATCCAAAAAGTTCCAGCCACAATAAAATCAAGATGCCAGCAGTTCAACTTTAGGCTTGTTCCAATTGAAAAAGTAAAACAGCAGCTTGCAGAAGCCGCCAACGAACTTGGAATAAAGGCAGAAGACGAAGCACTTTACTGGATTGCAAGAGAATCGACAGGCTCAATGAGAGACTCGTATACGCTCTTTGATCAGGTTGCAGCTTTTTCCGGCGGAGAAATCACTTACGAAAAAATCCGCGACAAACTTGGACTTGTTGGAGTTGACCGTCTGAATGAAATTTTCGGTTTCTGTGTAAAAAAAGATTCTGAAAACGCGCTTTTAAAGCTTGATGAATATTTGCAGAACGGAGTAAGCATTGAGCAGCTTATTTCAAACTGCGCGGATTATTTGCGCTCAATTCTTCTTATAAAAAGCGGTGTAAAAAAAGAATCATTGCTTGGACAAAGCGCAGACCGTTTTTCCAAGGAAGTGCTGGATTCATGGAATTCCATGCAGACAGAAAGAGCACTTGGAATTTTCATGCAGCTTTACAGAGATGTTCGCTACTCGCTAAGTCCAAGATACGAATTTGAACTTGCAGTTTCAAGGCTTTGCTGGCTCAAGGATTATGTTTCCGCGGCGGAAGTAAAAAAAGCAATTGACGCTGTAAAACCGATTTTGGCAAACTCAAGCTCACAAAGAAAAATTCCCGCTGAAAAAAAAAATGAACCGGTAAATATAAATGCGCCAAGGAATTCGTTTTTATCTGTTCCCGCTCCAATTCCCACATTCAGCGCACTGGAAGAAGACGAAGATTCTTTTTATGATGGCGGAGCTGAACCGCCTGAAAAATTTTCAGCAGAGGCAGAAACCAAGCCTTTAGAGCAAAATCAAGATATTCCGCAGCAAAAAGAATCCGTTGCAAAAAACGTGGACACTTCGGACATAGAAAAAGTAAAAGATGCAATGATTTCCGATTTTTCCATAGACGATGCTTTGCTTGCCAGCAGTTTAATGCAGACAAAAGAATGGAAGCTTGAAGAAAACAAAGTAAACGCGATAAGTGAAAATCAGTTTGAGCAGATGCAGATTCAGCAGCAGGCTTTTAAAATTTCAGAATATCTTTCTAAAATTTACGGACGGACAATAAGCTTTGAAATTCAGTTTGTTCCGAAAAAAGTTGAAGAAAAAAAACAGGAAATTCCAACAGAAGTAAAAATTCTCCGGGATGTCTTTAAAGGAACTATAACCGTAGGAGCATAAAATGAAAAAAACATTCGCTTTGTTTTTATGCGTCGGCTTGTTTTTTAGCTGCGGACAAAAATCTCCTGAAATGACACTTGAAGAAATCGCGGAATACAAAAAAAATTCAGGCTCGCTTCTTCTTGAAAAAACGCTATACAGACCATGGAAAGGCGGCGGTTTTGCAGACGGAACAGAAGGAGGCGAATGGTTTTCTTCAATAAGCGCAGATCCAAAAACTTTCAACCAGTATATTGCAGAACGCGATGCAGAAAGCGCAGGAATTATAAACCAGACTTTGGATTCGCTTGTGGACTATGACAATGCTGAAAAAAAATGGTTTCCAAAAGCGGCATTCTTTGAAGTAGAAACCAACAAGAAAAAAAACACGCTAACCGTCCATTACACTTTGCGTGAAAATCTTTACTGGACTTGGTACGGCTCAGACAAAAAAGTTCCTGTAACTTCTGATGATGTTGTTTTCTGGTACAACGAAATTGCAGGAGACCCGGCATTCCAAAGCTCAGGCTATAGCGGACAGTTTGTTTCTATGCCAGACGGAACTTCCGCGCGCATTGAATGTGTAAAAATAAACAACAGGCAGTTTGACTTTGTCTTTCCGCGGATTATAGCAGATCCGCTTCTTGCCACAAACATGAGTTTCTGTCCGTCTTTTATCTATAAAAAAGCAAAAGAAGAAAAAGGCGCAGAAGGTGTAAAAGACTTATTCAAGGCTTCGTGCAATGTCCGTGAAATTCCTTCAATGGGAAGATGGTACATAGCTGAATATATTCCGGGCCAGAGAATCGTGTACAAAAAAAATCCGTACTACTGGGAAAAAGACTCGCAAGGAAAAACCACAACTTACATAGACACAAAAACAGTTCAAATTGTAGGAAATCCGCGGACTGAATATCTTTTATTCAAGCAGGGAAAAATGGAATCCTATTCGCCAGTTCCGGAAGAAGTTGACGCTGTGATAAACGGACAAAAAGATTCTTACAAAGTCTTCCGCTCGGAAGGTTCAATCGGAACTGCAATGTGGACGTTCAATCAGAATCCAAAAAACAGAGGAAAAAATTTCTACAGCTGGTTTACAAAAAAAGAATTCCGCCAGGCAATGAGTTGTCTTTTAAATCGTGAAAGAATAATTGCACAGACTTACCGCGGACTTGCCGAACCAAAATACAATTTTTTTCCAAGCGTGAATCCGTACTACAACGAAGAAATCACGCTGAAATACAGATTCGACAAGGAAATGTCTTTACGACTTTTGTCAAAAATCGGAATAAACCAAGATTCAAACGGCACAATGCGCGATGCCTTTGGAAACGAAATTTCATTTGACCTTGCAATCCCTTCATCCAGCGCAACCTCAAATGACATGGCGCAAATTGTAGCGGACGAATGTTCAAGTGTAGGAATAACCGTGAATGTGCGTCAGGTTGATTTTCAAAAACTGATTGAGCTTTTGACTTCAACTTATGACTGGCAGTCGGTGTTCATCGGTCTTGGCGCAAATATTTTTCCAACGCAAGGAAGCAATGTCTGGCCTTCAAGCGGAAATTTGCATCTTTGGTATCCAGAGCAAAAAACTCCGGCAACTGAATGGGAAGCTAGAATCGACCACCTTTACAACGAAGGCTCTTTTACAAACGATTTCAATCAGGCAAAAAAAATTTGGGACGAATATCAGTCCATTATTCTTGAGCAATGCCCGATAATTTATCTTGTAAGCATGAAAACTTTTTTTGCGCTTCAAGGCAAATGGGATATTTCAAATTTTTTTTATGACAACATGAATGGAGCAATGACGGAACGGATTTTCTTGTCGCAGATTCAGTAAGGGAAAAAATATGGCAGCATTTTTAAAAAAACTTTGGGAAACAATTTCTTTTCCTTGGAACTACTTAAAAAAGCAAAGTCCCCTCGCATCTTTTATAACTGGAAGAATTGCAACAATGGCGGCTCTTCTTTTTATTTTGGGGCTTGCAATGTTCGCGCTCATGGAACTTGCTCCCGGAGACATAGTTGACCAGATGATGACGCAGCAAATCGCATCTTCCATGAATTCAACTTCGGTTTCATCATCGCAGATTTCAAAGGACAACAGCTTTACAACAGACCAAGGTCAGCAGCTTAGAAAAGAACTGGGACTGGACAAACCGTTTTATTCTCAATATATGGACTGGCTAAAAAGAGTTTTTGTAAATCACGATCTTGGAATCAGTCTGATTTCCAGAACACCGGTAAGTTTTTTGATTTTATCGCGGCTTAAAAATTCAATAGTTTTGAATTTGATTTCGCTTGTTTTTATCACGTCGTTTTCTTTTTTGCTCGGAGTTTATTTTTCTAGCAAAGCCGGAACAAGAACTGACGTGGCGGCAACTTTTTTCGCGCTTTTTTTTCATGCTTTCCCGGGAATTTTGCTTTTGATTCTTTTGCAGCTTTTTGCATCTATAACAGGACTTTTTCCAGTAACAGGCTATCCGAATTTTCCATTCTCTGAAAATCCTATGAAATTTTCATTCAGCTATGTTCATCATATTTTTCTTCCGTTGCTTGCCTCTTTTCTTGGAGGAGTTGGAGGAACTATGAGAATGATCCGCTCAACGATGCTAGACCAGATGGGACTTCCTTACATAATGGCTCTTCGTTCACGCGGAATTTGCGAGCGCAGAATTTACTTGAACCATGCTTTTAAAAACACGCTCAATCCGTATATAACAGGCAGCGCAAATCTTCTTGCAAGCCTTTTCAGCGGAAGCTTGATCTTGGAAATAATTTTTTCGTATCCGGGAATAGGCCGGCTGATGTACGAAGCTGTAACCCAGCAGGATGTAAATCTTGTTCTGGCAAACAGCATGTTTGTTTCCGCGCTGGTTCTTGCCGGAATGATTATTTCAGACATCACACTTGCAATTGTAGATCCTAGAATCAGATATAAATAATTTTTTGGAGTGCTTTATGAAAAAACTTTTAGTTACCATTGCAGCAAGCGCACTGCTTGCTTTTGTTCAGATTTCCTGCTCAACGAACAAGATTCCCACGGAAATTCCAAAGCCGTCGGTTTCATTCAATTCAATTTCATTTGTTTCGCTCGATTTGGAAGGAATAACTTTAAAGTGCGACTATGCAATCAAAAACCCTTACCCGGTTTCACTTTCACTTGCAAAACTTGCGGCGGACATAACTTGCAACGGTGAAGCTTTTACAACTTTGACCGCGGACGAAGGAATTTCACTTTCAGCAAAATCCACAAAAGAAAATTCGTTCAATTTTAAAATTCCTTACGATTCAATTTTGAACTTTGCAAAAACTTTCAAGTCTGAAAAAACACTTCCATTCAAGATAGCGGGAAATGCGACAATCGACAACATTCCGCTGATTTCTTCAATAACATTGCCGTTTTCAAAAGACTTTGACGTTCCTGTATTCAAGCCAAGCTTTTCATTTTCAAGTCCAAAAGTTGTTCTGCCGACTGCAAAAGAAATTATTTCATCTTTTACAAAAAGCGGAATTTCGGCGGTAAAAGCAGCAAGCGCGGCAACTTCACTGGCTTCAGGAAAACCGATCGCAGAAAATTTGCTCGACAACGTGAACATGGACGTAAAAATAAATTTCAACTTGAATGTAAAAAATGAAGGCGGCGCAGACTGGAAGTACATTTTAAATTCATGCAAAATCAGTTCAGGCGGAAAAGAACTTACAGAGCTTGACGTTGCCCAAAACGAAATAAATTCCGCAGATGGAACAATCCCGCTCACAGCCACAATCAACACAATTACAGCCGGAAAATTTATTACTCAGATTATAAACAAGTCCGGAACAAATCCGACATTCGCGCTTAAAAGCGGCATTTCATTTCCGCAGTTAAAATCAGTAACTTTGCCTTTGTCTTGCTCAAAAGAAATTCCGCTAAGCAAATTTGCCATTGGAAAATAAAACAAAATGAAGCAGCTTTTTAAATATATTACAGGACGACCAGTTGCGCTTGCCTCTTTAATCGTGATTGCCATGATTTACATTGTCATGATTTTTGCTGAATTTTTTGCTCCGTATTCAGCAACTGCATCTTTTTCGGAAGATACTTTTCATCCTGCAAATATTGAGCTGACTTCCAAAGGGTTAAAAGTCCGTGAATTCAGAGTTCTGGAAAGCACAACTTGGCATTACGCAAAGGTAAAGGATTTGCGGCACAACCTAAAATTTTTTGTGCATGGACATAAATACAAAGTCCTTGGAATTATTCCGTGCGACCTTCATCTTTTTGGAACAGAGCCTGATTCAAATGGAAACCAATATCCGGTATTCTTAATCGGAGCAGACAATTTAGGACGAGACCTTTTTTCAAGAATCGTATACGGAAGCAGAATTTCACTTACGATTGGATTTATTGCAAGCGCAGTTTCATTAGTTCTTGCAATAATTTTCGGCGGACTCGCAGGATTTTACGGCGGCTCAACTGACTGGTTCATAATGCGGTTCAGCGAATTTTTTATGCTCATTCCTAGCCTTTACCTGATTCTTTTTTTACGTTCGCTTTTAAACACAAACATGGATTCTGGAACTTCCTACATGGTCATCACTGTAATTCTTTCTCTTGTAGGTTGGCCGGGAAGCGCGCGGACTTTACGCGGAATGATTCATTCAATTAAACGCGAAGAATTTATTCAGAACGCAGTCCTTGAAGGAACTCCATCGCTTGTAATAATTTTCAAATATATAATTCCGCAGATTGCAAGCCTTCTTATTGTAAGCACAACGCTTTCGATTCCGGGCTTTATTATGAGCGAAACAACACTTTCGTATCTTGGGCTTGGAATAAATGATCCTGCGGTAAGCTGGGGCTCGCTTATAAACCGCGACATTTCCACGTTGAACAATCTCAAAAATTTCCCGTGGCTCTTAACTCCTGTTTGGATATTGCTTGCCGTAACGCTTGCATTCAACTTTTTGGGCGACAGTTTGCGCGATTTTTATGATCCGTTTCATTCAGTCTTTCCAACTTGGAAAAAAAGGCGGCTTGAAAAGAAAATCAAGACGCATCCTGCTCAATGCGAATTTTCAATGGCGGAACTTCAGCGTTCATTTTTAACCGTGCAAAATCTTTTTGTAACTTTTGATATTACAACAGGAAACAAAAATATTCAGATTCAGGCTGTACGCGGCGTAACTTTTTCAATGAAGCGCGGAGAAATTCTTGGAATTGTCGGAGAAAGCGGCTCAGGAAAATCAGTTTCCACAACGGCGATTTCAGGACTTTTGCCGGGAAACGCTTTTGTTGAAGGCAGAATTTTCTTTAAAGGCATCGAGCTTACTTCACTTTCGCAAGATCAGTTCAGGGAATTGCGCGGAAGAAAAATCGGCTGTATCTTTCAAGAACCCGGACGCTCGTTTGATCCGCTCCAAAGCATAGGAAATGTTTTTGCGGAAACTTTAAAAAATTCAGAGCCAGAACTTTCAAAAGAAGAATGCAAAAAACGCGCTGTGGAGCTTTTAAATGAAGTCGGACTTACAGACGCAGAAAAACGCCTAAAGAATTTTCCTCACCAGTTTTCAGGAGGACAGCTTCAAAGAATCAGCATTGCGCTTTCTTTGGCTCAAGGCTGCGACCTTCTTATTGCGGATGAGCCTACAACTGCGCTCGATGTTACAATTCAGGCGCAAATTGTGGAACTTTTGGCAGACTTAAGAAACAAGCGCGGACTTTCAATAATTTTTATAAGCCACAACATTGACCTTGTAGCTTCACTTTGCGACAATATAATCGTAATGTACGGCGGACTAATCATGGAAAAAGGAACTTCCGCCCAAATCATAAAAAATCCGCGGCATCCATACACAAAGGCGCTTTTAGCTTCCACGCCAAAATTCGGAAGCCACTACACAGAACAAGAACTTTCTTCTATTCCAGGAAGAGTTACAGATCCGGCTTCACCTGTACCCGGATGTCCGTTTGCTCCAAGATGCGGCTTTAAAAAAGATGAATGCGAAAAAGAAAACTTCAGATGCTACAAAATGATATAAAAAGGACTGGTTTTATATGAAAAAAGATATAATATTATATACTGAAAACTTGCAGAAACACTTTGGGCTTGACGCAGGATTCTTTGCAAAAAAAAACAAGCAAGTCTATGCGGTAAACGGAGTTTCATTTGAAATCGAGCGCGGAAAAACTTACGGACTTGTAGGCGAAAGCGGCTGTGGAAAAACAACAACAGCCCGGCTTTTAGTAAGAATGTACAATGCCGATTCCGGAAAAATATATTTCAATCCGCAGGAAAAAACAGAACCTATTGAAGTCGCAAATCTGGACAAAAAAGCTCTTTCCGCATATAGGGAAAAAGTAAAATACATTTTTCAAGACCCTTCACGCTCACTGAATCCACGCATGACAATTGCAAGCATTTTATCATCGCCTTTAAAATATTCATCGCATTGGCAGGGAAAAGAGCAGGCACGTGAAAAAGCCACCGAGTTGCTCGAAGAAATCGGGCTAGACAAAGCGGATTTGGACAGACGGCCGCAGGAATTTTCAGGCGGACAAAGGCAGCGCATTTCAATTGCACGCGGGCTGATTCTTGAGCCGGAACTTCTGATTTGCGATGAAGTTGTAAGCGCGCTGGATGTTTCTGTTCAGGCGCAAATTCTGAATCTTTTGCAGGATTTAAGGAAAAAACGCGGACTTTCATTTTTGTTTATTGCCCACGATTTAAAAGTTTCCTGCTATTTTTGCGACACAATCGGTGTAATGTACCGCGGAATGATTGTAGAAGAAGCCGAAGCAAAAGACCTTTACAAGGAAGCCTTGCATCCGTACACGCAGACACTTTTTGCCGGAGCAGGCGGAAAATTTCAAGTTGAAAAAACAGGCGAAATGAAAACATTGCTGGAAAACCTTTCTGGCTGCCCGTTTGCCCACAGATGCCCAAGAGCGCAAGAAAAATGCCGTTCTGAAATTCCGCCTTTAAAGCAGCTTTCAGAAAACCATAAAGTGCGCTGTTTTTTTATAGAATAGGCTCTAAAAACGCCTTAATACTATAAAAGTATGATAGTTCAACTGATTATGCGGAATTTTTGGAATTATTTTCGTTTTTGTACCCTTATTTTTAAAGATTTTCCCTTAATTCCGCAGTTAAAAAAATCAAAAAAAATCTGCCCCCAAGAATCACGCATAAACCGCCTGTTTATAGAATTCTTAAATTTATACAAAAAGCTCTTTTTATTGACTGAAAACACTACTGCTAGTATACTAAAGGCAGTTGTAACACCATATATAGACAAGGGTGCTAAAAAAAAGAGGGAAAAGCATGAAAATCATCAAAAGAAGTGGTGCGGAAGCTATTTACGACCGCAATAAAATTTCAACGGCAATAAGAAAGGCAAACGTGCAGGTAAGAGAATCACATCGCCTTAAAGAAAGCCAGATTGAATCCATTGTTGATGATATTGAAATCGAATGCCATAATTCAGGACATGCGCTTAATGTTGAAGATATTCAAGACCTCGTTGAAAACGGAATTATGCAAAACGGTGCTTACGAAGTTGCCAAGCTTTACATAACCTACCGCTACCGCCATCAGCTTTTGCGCAAAGAAAATACAACCGACCAGCAAATAATGAGCCTCCTTGAAGAAAACAACGAAGAAGTCAAGCAGGAAAATTCAAATAAAAATCCGACTGTAGTTTCTGTCCAGCGCGACTATATGGCTGGAGAAGTCAGCAAGGACATTACACGCCGTTTTCTTTTGGATCCGGATATTTGCAAAGCCCATGACGAAGGAATCATACATTTTCATGATGCGGACTATTTTGCACAGCACATGCACAACTGCGACCTTGTAAACCTTGAGGATATGTTACAAAACGGAACTGTAATCAGCGGAACAAAAATCGACCGTCCGCATTCTTTTTCAACAGCCTGCAATATAGCCACACAGATTATAGCGCAAGTCGCCAGCTGTCAGTACGGCGGACAAAGCATTACGCTCACTCATCTTGCTCCGTTTGTAGACGTAAGCCGCAAAAAAATCATGGCGGAAACAACAGAACTCATAAAAGCCACAGGACTTCAGGTTTCTTCAGAGCAGTTTGATTATATGGTTGAACAGCGTGTAAAGGACGAAATCAAGCGCGGAGTCCAGACAATTCAGTATCAAGTTATAACCCTTATGACAACAAACGGCCAGGCTCCTTTTGTAACGGTTTTCATGTACTTGAACGAAGCGAAAAACGAGCAGGAAAAAGCCGACCTTGCGCTTATTATAGAAGAAGTTCTCAAGCAGCGTTATCAGGGAGTAAAAAACGAAAAAGGCGCCTGGATTACTCCTGCGTTCCCAAAACTTATTTATGTTCTTGAAAATGACAACGTGGAACAAGGCTCGCCATACTATTATCTTTCTGAACTTGCCGCAAAATGCACCGCGCGCAGAATGGTTCCAGACTACATAAGCGAAAAGAAAATGCTGGAGCTAAAAATCGACGCAAAAGGAAACGGAAACTGCTATCCTTGCATGGGCTGCCGTTCATTTTTAACGCCTTACCTGGACTTGACTGGAAAGCCAAAATACTACGGAAGATTCAATCAGGGAGTTGTAACGCTGAACCTTGTTGATGTAGCCTGCTCTTCTGGCGGAGATATGATGAAATTCAATCAGCTTCTTCAGGAACGCCTTGAACTTTGCCACAGAGCGCTTAGAATCCGCCACGAACGCCTTCTTGGAACAAAATCTGATGCCGCACCAATTCTATGGCAAAACGGAGCTTTGGCAAGATTAAAGAAAGGCGAAGTTATCGACAAACTTTTGTACAACGGATATTCAACAATTTCACTTGGATACGCCGGACTTTGCGAATGCGTGCGCTACATGACAGGAAAATCCCACACAGATCCAGATGCAAAGCCTTTTGCGCTCAATGTAATGAAAGCCTTAAACGAAGCCTGCAAAAAATGGAAGGAAGCCGAGCATATCGACTATTCCGTTTATGGAACTCCACTTGAAAGCACAACTTATAAATTTGCAAAGTGCCTCAAAAAAAGATTCGGAATAATTGAAGGCGTTACAGACAAAAACTACATCACAAACAGCTACCACGTAAATGTAACAGAAAAAATCGACGCATTTACAAAGCTTTCGTTTGAATCTGAATTCCAAAGACTTTCGCCGGGCGGAGCTGTAAGCTATGTTGAAGTTCCGAACATGGAAAACAACATTCCGGCTGTAATGGCTCTCTTAAAGCACATTTACAACAACATAATGTATGCCGAGCTGAACACAAAAAGCGACTTCTGCCAGAAATGCGGCTACACAGGCGAAATTCAAATTGCAACAGACGGCGACGGAAAATTAATCTGGGAATGTCCAAACTGCAAAAATCACGATCAGGCCACAATGAACGTTGCAAGAAGAACCTGCGGTTACATCGGAACACAATACTGGAATCAGGGACGCACACAGGAAATAAAAGAGCGTGTGCTGCATTTGTAAATGTACTACGGAGAAATTAAAAAATTCGACATTTCAAACGGAGAAGGTGTTAGAGTTTCCCTCTTTGTTTCAGGATGCAGAGTTCATTGTCCGGGCTGCTTTAACAAATGCACTTGGGATTTTCAGTACGGAAAACTTTTTACAGAAGAAACAGAAAACGAAATAACCGAAGCTCTTTCAAAGGAATTTATTTCGGGACTTACAGTTCTTGGAGGAGAGCCTTTCGAACCTGAAAACCAGGAAGTTCTTGCGCCGTTTTTATCAAAAGTAAAAAAAATGTTTCCCAAGAAAACAATCTGGTGCTACACAGGCTATGTTTACGACAAGGACATTCTTCCTTCCGACGGAAAAAAACACTGCGCCTTTACAGAGCAATTTTTAAGCTGCATTGACGTTCTTGTAGACGGGCCTTTTATAGAAGAACTCAAGGACATTTCACTGCAATTCCGCGGCTCAAGAAATCAGCGGATTCTTCATTTAAAATAAATTCAGCTACAAGCTCATAACTGCCAGAATCCATTCGCTTCTGCTTTTTACGCCGAATTTTTCATATATGTGCTGAATGTGAGTTGCAACCGTGCTGGTGGCAATAAAAAGCTCCTTTGCAATCTGCTTGTTAGTCTGATTCTTTAGCAAAAGCTCGGCAATTTCAATTTCCCTTGACGACAAGCCGAATTTTTTATAGGCACAAATTCTGTTTTCTTTTGAATCAGCGGCAGAAGCAAACGGCAAGTCTGAATTCAATTTACTTCCAGAAGAAATTTCCGCCGACCTGTTTATAAAATCTGTTATTGTCCTTGCAAAATCTTTTTTAACATTTACTTTTAAAGACAAAATCGAATAGACTTTTAAAAGCAGTTCCGTTTGCGAAAAAGGCTTGAAAATATAATCCACCGCTCCTTCCTCAATTGAAATGCGCCGAAGTTTGGAATCCTGCACGCCCGTTAAAAACAAAAATGGAATTGTTTTTAGCTTTTCGTCCCTGCGGCAAATTTCAAAAAAAGCCTTTCCATCCATAACCGGCATAACCATATCCGAAATTATCAAATCGGGAATTTCTTCCTTTATTTTTTCAAGAGCATCCTTTCCATTGCAAGCGGCAAAAACCGTGCAGTAAGGCTTGAACATATTTTGAATATTTTCCAAAAGTGAAAGATTGTCTTCCACGCAAAGAATTTTTACGCCTTGCATTATCTGCAAAAAGTCATAATTTTGAAGCGCGGAAATATTTAGCTCCTGCTCATTTTCATAAAAAAGCCGCTCCGTTTTTTGAACGCAATTTTCATCAGTGCCGGAAACAATTTCAAGAGGCAGACGGGCTTCAAAAACAACTTTGTGCAAATTTTTTCCGTCCTTAAAAGCAGGAACACAAACCGCATTGCAGTTTCCGTTATAAAGCCTGCAAATCCGCCGCACAAGATTAAGCCCGATTCCCATTCCCGCAATATTTTCTGGAATATTTTTTCCACGGAAGCCAAACGCAAAAAGCTGCTCAATGTTCTGCTCGGAAATATTTTCAGAAAAATTTGAGACTCTATAAACCAGCGTTTTGCTCGAACTGTCCCATTCAATGTTCACGCCAATTTGAGTTTTTTCCGCGGAATATTTTATCGCATTGTCAATCAGATTTATAAAAACAGTTTCCAAAAACAAAGGAAAAACCAAAACGCAAAGTTCTTCGCCGCATGAATAAGTCCAAGAAATTTCAATTCCTTTTAACTGCGCATAAGAAATAAAATTGTCCAGACACTGCCGGAACAAATTCATAACAAGAACCGCGGATTTCATTCTTGCAGCTTCCTGAATATTTTGTTCCTGCCGCTCAAGAGAGTTTACCATGAGCGCAATATTTTTTATTCTTTGTATATTTCCATTCGCGCTTTTTACACAGGCAGAAAAATTCTTTAAAGCTCTCCCCCCCCGGAAATCATTTTGCTTGCACAAATCCTTTGCAATGTTTTCCATTTCTTCAACTGAATTCTGAATAATCGTAACCGGAGCAAGAAGCTCATGCGCTGAAGATTTTAAGAAATACGAAGATTCCCTAAGCAGATTGAATTCTTTTTGCCTTTGCCTGACTTTTATAAAAATGCTCGCGCCATAAATAAGAATGTGCGAAACAAAACAAATGTCGTACCCAAAATAATAATCATTGTCAAAAACAGAAAGCAAGCTCACATTGAATTTTAGACGCAAAAGATGCAATGACTGCCTGAAAATTATATAGACAAAAAGCGGAACCCAGGAAAAAATCAAAAGCGCCGGAATATTTTTTCTTTTAAAAAATGAATGCACAAGAAGCACGCTGCAAAAAGCACAGCCAAAAATCAAAAAGCAGATTGTTGCAATGTATGGAATTTTTACATCATCGCAAAATCCGTACAGAAAAACAGAAACTAGGCAGACAAATAAAATCAAGCCAAGAATTTTTTTGCACAAAATATTTTTTTCAATTGAAAGATTTTCCAAAAATAAAATCTGCGAAAAGCAAAGTCCAATGGCGCACACAATGTAACCGAATCTTACAAAAAACAGTTTCTGGCAAAAAGCGTTCCAAATGTATGTACAGCCAAATCCTTTCATTGTAACTTGATAAAGAAAAAATGCAAAAGTCATAATGCCCATATACAAAAAAAGTTTTTCCTTTAGGCTTGCAAACAAAACAAAAAGAGCCGCCACCGTAATAAGCATAATTCCCAAAAATATTATATGCACAAACGAAAATCGCTCTGTCTGCTCAAAAAATTGCTTTATTGAAAAAAATCGGAACGTGCACGAAGTTGAATCTGAATTTTTAATTTTTAAAATATAGCATTCGTCAAAAAAATGACCTTTTGGAATTTCAAGAAAAACTCTCCAGGATTTTATTGATTTTTGTGAATTGAAAACCGTTCTTCCTGCAACGCCGCTTTTTTTCCAGCTGCCATTTTCAAAAACATAAAGCTCTGCAAAATCCACGATTTCAGGACCAAGATCAAGAATCTGCACAGGAAATTCTTGAGAACTTTTGCGGTAAACGGCGCACCAAAGACTGCCTTTTATAAATCCGGGCGAAAAACGAAATCCGCTTTTTTTACAATCAGAAGGAATTGAAAAGTCAGAAGAAAGCTCGTTGTCCGCGTTCTGCCAATAATAAACCTGCGCTGAATTTTCCTGCGCAAAGAAAAATCCGCCGCAAACAAAAAACAAGACTGATAAAACCCAACAATTCTTTTTCATCAAGAAAGCAAACATAGCAAAACCCACAAGAATTTTTTAGCAATCTTTATTATTTTAATGGATATGGAAAAATTTTGAAATAATACTTTTTAAATGTACCCCACTACGAAATGGGTGAAAATTATCGTAGTGAGATTTTATAATAATTTCCAACTAATTACAGCCTTCTGCTGTTACTATTATTTCATCTGAAGAAAGCCCTTTGTTATAACTTTTACATTCAACAGTAACCTCTCCATAACCTTCAATGATTTTTCCAATAGCTTCGTAAATTTTACTTCCTTTTCCTCTCGTTATTCTACAGTCTATTATTCTCATTTTATTGCCATTTGACATAATTTTTATAGTATTTATATAATCTCGAATTGTAATATCTTTGTCGTTTGGATCTTCTTTAGAATTTACCACAACTGTGATTCCACCATTAGAACGATTGTCAAAAATTTTACAAATTTTATTTTCTGCAATTGCAATTCCACAAATCATTACCATTAAAAATCCAAATAATAATTTTTTTTTCACAATATTTTCCTTTTTTATTTGAATATTATTTCATTCTTAGCCGTCTATACTTCCTGTACCATGACAGTAATTACACGTTCTTGTTCCTTCTCCATTACAAGCAGAACACCTAATTTCCCCCACTCCATCACAACGAAGACATCTTCGCATTACCATGTCACCATTACTAGCAAATTGCCCAGTCCATTCTTCACCTTCTCCATGACATTTCGGACATTTAGAATAAACATTTCCATAGCATCTAGTACAAGTTTGTTGACCACTTCCAAAGCACATTGAACAAGGTCTTGGATAAGCAAATCCCATTCCAATAACTGTTGCCAATACAAACAGTCCCATAACAATCTTCTTTTTCATAGAAGACCTCCTTTTTGTTTTTTATGAAAATTTATTTTCAAGTCCATACGGACATGAATTACCCGCCAAAATAGCCCATTCCGTTGCAAGAACGGCAATCTATTCGTCCTGTTCCGTCGCATCTTGTGCAGTTTCTTTTTCCAGTGCCAGAACAAAATGTGCAGACTTCTTTTTCGCCTGTAAGAATGTTTGTATATTTATATCCAAATCCTGCGCATGAATTGCAGGCTGTTTTTCCAATGCCCCAGCCGCTATTTAAACACTGATTGCATTGAATATTTCCGCGACCATTGCAAACCGTGCATACACGATGTGCATTTTCACTCTCTTTTTCTTCTACATAGCTCCACCCATTGCCACCACAAGCCGAACAGTTGGTTCTTCCGTTGCCATGGCAGTTTCCGCAGACTCTCGACTGAATCGCGCCGTTTCTTCCTTCACGTCTAACGCTTCCTTTTCCGCCGCAAGTCCTGCATAAAACAGAACCAGTCCCAGAACATATTCCGCAGCGTTCACGGACAACTTCGGAATGAATGGAAAAAGCAAAAATCGCCAGCAATAAAAAAATGCAGAAAGTTGTTTTAAAATATATATCTTCCCTAAACATCATCATTCACAACTTCTTCATATAGAGAGCTTATATAAGTCAAAACATAATAAGGATCCCCATCTGTTATCAATTGTAAACTAAAAAAAATACCTAAATTTTTCGATTTCAAAATTTCATAGTAAAACTCTTGAAGAGCATCAGGAAGATTAACATTAGCTCCATATTTTTTATTAAGGCTATTAATAAGTGTAGAAAAATACTCTTTGTTAGTACGAGCTACAATACCAAATGCTTTATCTGGATCTTTTTTGGATAATTCAGCAAGATTATTCGTGTATTCATTATTTAGAATTGACCAGTAGATACAAGCAACCGTCATTCCTTTAGTTTTAGAAATTATTATCCTAATAACCTTAGGTTTTGTCTCTGCAAATTTCCCTGTTCCATCATTTTTATAAATACACTCCAAAACATCTGAGCTTTTTTCTGTTTTTTCACCTAAATAAAATCCTTTTGAAATCATCTTGTCATTTACTATAGAAAAATCAGAACCAAAAGGAATTCCCCAAAAAGTTTCTTTCATTTGCTCTGCATTGACAAATAAAGAAAAGCAACTAAATATAAAAAACAGAAAATATTTTTTCACAATCAAATTCCTCTTCAAAATTATTTTCCACATAATAATCCCAGCCAAATAAAAACTTTTATCGTTTAAACTTGGATTTGGGTATAGACTTTGTTCTATATTTGTTTATTTAGACAGACTCAATGAAAGGCTATGAATTTAAATTGATGACTTTTTGTTTTTTTTCTTGCAATGCCCGGGCGGGACCCGCCCGGTAAGAGTTTTATAAAAAACTATTCGTTCCTTACGATTTTTGCGGCGGCAACAAGGTTTTTAAGGCTGGCAACTGTTTCTTTTTCGCCGCGGGTCTTGAGTCCGCAGTCCGGATTTATCCAGAGCTTCTGTTTCGGAACGTAATTTTCCATTTTTTTAACGGCAGAAACGATTTCTTCTACGGTTGGAACGCGAGGGCTGTGGATGTCGTAAACGCCCGGACCAACCTGCGTGCGGAAATTGTTTTCCTTAAGAGCGGAAAGAATTGTAAGGTCTCCGCGGCTTGCTTCAAATGTGATTACGTCCGCGTCCATGTTGTCAATGTCTTTGATAATGTCGTTGAATTCGCTGTAGCACATGTGTGTATGAATCTGGGTTTCTGGTCTTACGCCGGAATGTACAAGGCGGAACGCCGGGATTGCCCAGTCAAGGTATTCTGTGTGCCAGTCTGAATGTCGCAGCGGAAGTTTTTCGCGCAATGCGGCTTCATCAATCTGGATGATTTTGATTCCGTTCTTTTCAAGGTCAAGAACTTCTTCCCGGATTGCAAGCGCAATCTGCAGAACTTGTGTCTTTAGGCTGATGTCCTCGCGTGGGAATGACCAGTTCAAGATTGTTACCGGTCCTGTTAACATTCCTTTTACCGGAGCGCTTGTGCAGCTCTGCGCAAATGTCGACCATTCAACTGTGATGGCTGATTTTCTTGAAACGTCGCCCCATACTACCGGCGGTTTTACGCAGCGTGTTCCGTAAGACTGAACCCACGCTTTTTCTGTAAAGAGGAATCCTTCAAGGTTTTCGCCAAAGTATTCAACCATGTCGTTTCGTTCGTATTCGCCGTGAACAAGAACGTCAAGTCCAAGCTCTTCCTGAAGCTTGATGCATTCCGCGATTTTATTCTTGTTGAATTCCTTGTACTGCCCGGCTGTAATCTGGCCTTTTTTGAATGCGCTGCGGTTTGCGCGGACATCTTTTGTCTGCGGGAATGAACCGATTGTTGTTGTAGGGAACAAAGGAAGGTTCAGCGCCTTTCTCTGGATTTCCTCGCGTTCTTCAAATGCAGGAAGACGAGTGTAGTCCTTTTCGCCAAGTCCGTTGATTTTTGAGGCAAGCGCAGAATTTTCCTGAACGCGTTCGTTCTTGAACAAATCCTGGTTTCTGTTGAAAAGATTTGAATTAGGGTCTTTTCCGTCGATAATCCGGGAAAGATCTGTAAGCTCAAAGAGTTTTTCGCGCGCAAAAGAAAAGTGCTTTAGAATATCGCTTGAAAGTTTGATTTCGTTTCTGATTGTGTAAGGAACGTGGAGCAGCGAGCATGAGGTTGAAAGAACTACTTCCGCTTCTGTGGCCGCCTTGATTTTGTTCACAAGTTCAATTGTTTTTGCGTAGTTGTTTTTCCAGATGTTTTTTCCGTTTACAACACCGGCAAAAAGAATTTTGTCCTTAGGGAAACCTTCTTTCTGAAGAAGATTCAAAGTTTCTTTTCCTTCTATAAAATCAAGTCCTATGGCATCGAACGGAAGTTCTGTGACAGTCTTGTAGCTGTCGCGGATGTCGCCGAAATATGTCTCAAGAAGTACGCTCAGTTTTTTTCCGTCAAGCACGATTTTGTAGAGTTTTTCAAAAAGAACTCTGTCGTCGGCTGTTGTGTCATGAACAAGGGCAGGCTCTTCAATCTGAACCCATTTTGCGCCGGCTTCCGCAGCTTTCGCCAGAAGCTCCTTGTAAAGATTTGCGGCTTTTTCCGCATAGGCGCTTAAATTTTTTGTTCCCTTATAGTGCGCAAGCTTAAGGAATGTGTATGGGCCGATTACGTTTATTTTTGTCTCTGTGCCTGTTTCTTTTGCCTCGTTGAATTCTTCAAGAATTTTTGTTGCGTCCAAAGCAAGTTCAGTGCTGTCGTCAAATTCCGGCACAATGTAGTGGTAGTTTGTATTGAACCATTTTTTCATTGGAAGAGCCGTAACGTCGTTTCCGCCTTCCTGATAGCCGCGCGCCATCGCAAAGAACGTGTCGAGTTTTGAAAGCCCGAGTTTTTTGTATCTTTCCGGAATCGCTCCAAGCATAAAGGCAGTGTCGAGCATTCCGTCATAAAAAGAAAAGTCGTTTGAAGAAATAAAATCAATTCCGTCGTTTTTCTGAGTATGCCAGTTTGAAAGCTTAAGCTCATGGGCGACTTTGTTCAATTCTTCCTGCGAAATTTCTTTTGCAAAATATTTTTCAGAGGCGAATTTAAGTTCGCGCAAAGAACCAATTCTAGGATAACCAATTACAGATATACGTGTTTTACTCATAGCCAAAATATAATTGAATTAAAAAAAAATGAAAAATATAAGTTTTTTACAGTTTAATATAGGTTTAAACTATGGCAAGTACAGAATAGCAGCATGACTTTACAGCAATTAAAATATGTAGTGGCAGTTTCAGAAGAAGGCAGTGTTTCAGCAACTGCATAACACCTGTTTATTTCTCAGCCAAGTTTTACACAGGCAATCCATCAGCTAGAAAATAAAAATTTTTTCACATACGAACAAAGGTGTTGAAACAACCAATGAGGGCAAAATATTCATTAGATATGCACAGAAGGTTATAGAACAGGCAGACCTTCTTGAAGAAACTTATACAACCGAGCCATTTCGAGCAAAAACAGGGGATAATGAATATAATTTTTTTATAAAAAAAAAGCCGTTTTTTTCCAAAAATCATTTATTCAATAATAAAAATCTGTTACTATCCGCATTAACGCTGAAAAAAACAGGGTTCTCTGTGCAGCACGCGGCCAAAAAAGGCTGTTATCTGACATTACAGGAGATGTGTAATGTTTAACCGCAAAGACTACGTTAGCGACAAAGACTGGTCCCGTTTTTTGGAGTTCTCAAAGGATTTAGAAACTCCGAATATCGTAATTAACCTTAACAAAGTTAAAAAGAATTTTTTAACCCTTAAGGACTCTTTTCCTTATGCAAGAATTTTCTATGCAATAAAGGCAAATCCCGGAGAACCAGTCCTCGAGCTTCTTTCGGATTTGGGCTCAAACTTCGATATCGCCTCAAGATACGAACTTGACTTGATTTCAAAATTCAACGTTTTGCCCGACAGGCTTTCCTACGGAAACACAATCAAAAAAGCAAAAGACATAAAATATTTTTACGACAAAGGCGTCCGAATGTTCGCAACCGACAGCCGCGACGATTTAAAGAATATTGCGGAATTCGCGCCGGGAAGCAAAATCTATGTGCGCATCCTCGTTGAAAATTCCGCCACAGCAGACTGGCCTCTTTCCAGAAAATTCGGCTGCCACCCGGACATGGCTTACGACCTGATTGTAATGGCCCGCGACCTTGGGCTTGTTCCTTACGGAATCAGTTTTCATGTCGGAAGCCAGCAGCGTGACATTGGACAATGGAACGACGCAATCGCAAAGGCAAAATATCTTTTTAATTCGCTTGAAGAAGAAGAATCTATCAAACTTTCAATGATAAACATGGGAGGCGGATTTCCAGCGTCATACATCGATCCAACGAACGACCTTAGTGTTTACGCTTCAGAAATCTCACGCTACCTTCACGATGACTTTGGAGATGAAATTCCACAGATAATCCTCGAGCCGGGCCGCTCACTCGTAGGCGACAGCGGAATCCTCACAAGCGAAGTAATTCTTACTTCACGAAAAAACAACACCGCCCTTGCACGCTGGGTTTACCTTGACTCAGGAAAATTCAACGGACTTATAGAAACTCTCGACGAATCCATAAAATACCCGGTAATAACAAGCCAGGACGCTCCCGAAAAAAAAGAAGGCGAAGTAATAATTGCCGGTCCAACCTGCGACAGCATGGACATAATGTACGAAAACGCAAAGTACAAGCTCCCAGTTTCGCTAAAAGCAGGAGACAAAGTTTACTGGCTTTCAACAGGAGCCTACACCTCCACTTATGCCTCGGTCGCATTCAATGGATTTCCTCCGATAAAAACCTATTTTATGTAAAAAATGCCTGCAAAAGGCAGTTTTTAAATTTTTGGGCGTTACCCGTAAAAACGGGTCGCGCTTTCCATGGCTACGACGCCTTACGCGTCTTCGGTGCCATGCACTTGCTTCGCAACCATTCCAATCGCTAACGCATAAATCCTAAAAACAAATTTCAACCCATTGCAACAACGAAAGTAAAAATTTATAATGTTTTCATGTCAGAAAATCTTATAGAAAAATTTGTGGATAATGATTCGCTCAAGGCATTGAAAAATCTTATCGAATCAACTTCGGATAATGCGGCTCTTTCTTCTTCTGTACAGCTTGCAGATATTTTTGACGCAGGACAGGCATTCAAAGAAATCGCTGATAAAAATTCAGATGCGGAATCAAAACTCGTTTCCAGCTTTAACAATAACCTTGTGCTTTTGATTCAGAAAACCTGGGTTGAAAAATCTGACGAAGAACTTAAGGCGCAAATTCTTTATCAGCTTGAAGAATTCCGCATTCAGCTAAATTCAAAAGATTATATCAAGGCTTATCCTCAGTTTTTTTCTATATTAGACAATGTTGTTTACCTTATGTTCGGAAATCAGGCAAAGGCAAAAGATTTTCCAGAATACGCGCTTAGAATCGATCCGGAATTTGGAATTTTCTGGTGGTATGTAAAAAGCCTTCCGCGGGATGCGCAGTGGTCAAGTGAACGCTCAAGAATTGCCATTTTGCTTGGAATTTATTTTTTGGCAAACTATTAGAGGAAATTCATGGAGCTTGATTTAATTTGCGCTGAATTAAAAAAAGGAGCGGCACAACTTGCGCTTCATACAGAGCTTCAGAAAAACAATGCGTTAAAATGTGTTTCCGAGGCAATTTTAAAAAATAAGCAGGAAATTCTAAACGCAAACCAAATTGACGTGGAAAACGCACGTGCAAAAGGAACTTCGGAATCCCTTGTTGAACGCCTGGCTCTAAATGAAAAAAAGTTCAATGATATTCTGGACGGAATCAAAATTGTAATTCAGCAAAAAGATCCTGTTGGCAAAATTGTTGACGGATGGAAAGCTCCGAACGGAATGGAAATCCGTCAAATAAGAGTTCCGCTTGGAGTCGCAGCAATTATTTACGAAAGCCGCCCGAACGTTACAGCGGATGCGTTTGCACTTGCCTACAAAAGTGGAAATTCTATTCTTTTGCGCGGTTCTTCTTCTGCGCTGAATTCAAACAAAGCCGTAGTAAAGGCAATCAAAGACGGACTAAAAAATGCTGGAAAAGATGGCGTTGAGTCAGCGTTGTATTTGTGTGAATCTGGCAATCATTCCGAAGTAAACGAAATTCTCAATGCAGTCGGAAAAATCGATGTAGTTCTTCCGCGCGGTTCTGCAAAACTCATAAATCTTGTTGTTGAAAATGCGAAAGTTCCGGTAATTCAGACTGGAGCCGGAGTCTGCCACCTTTATGTTGACGAAAGCGCAAATCTTGAGAATGCGGCTAAAATTGCACAGAATTCCAAAATGCAGCGTCCGGGAGCTTGCAACGCAATTGAAACAGTTCTTGTAAATAAAAAAATTTTAAAAGAATTTCTTGTGCTTCTTGCAAAGGAATTTGATGAAAAAGTTCAAATCCGCGCAGACAAGGAATGTTATTCTGTTCTGCAAAATGCCGGCTACAAAAATTTAAAGGAAGCAACTGATTCCGACTTTGGCTTTGAATTCCTTGACTTTATTGTTGCCGTCCGCCAAGTTGAATCCACAGAGCAGGCAATTGAATTTATAAACGCCCACAACACCAAGCACAGCGAATGCATCGCCACAAACGACAGAAGCCACGCGCTTATGTTCCAGCAGCAAATTGACGCAGCCTGCATCTACGTGAATGCAAGCACAAGATTTACAGACGGCGGAGTTTTCGGTTTTGGAGCAGAGCTTGGAATCAGCACGCAAAAACTTCATGCCAGAGGTCCTATGGGAGCCGAAGCCTTGACCACAACAAAATTCCTAATCGATGGAAACGGCCAGATTAGATAAAAACAACTGAAAATTCTCGGCGAGAATTTATTAAAAACACGCCGTACTTTTTAAATTTCACGCCGAGAATTTTAGAAAACCCGGTGTGTTTTTTTTTTAGATTACCACGCTTATTTTAAATGACCTTTTTTCTTTCATACAAAAAAAGACCGCCTTTTCAGACGGTCTTCTGTTTTTTGTCATTACCGTAATTGATACTGCGATGTTTCTGGAAGAAACTCAGTCAACAATCCAGCTTGTTTTAAACTATTCAATATCTGCGTTGACTGTTTTTTCCATCACAATCGGCTTTCCGGCGGCAACAAGATTTTTTCCGGCGGCTTGTGCCATTTTGTTTACAATCTTGTATTCAACTTTGCAGAACTTGTCTATGTCGATTTTTGCAGGCTTTTCTGAAGGCTCAAAACCTTCAAGAACAACTTGAGTTCCAGGAGCAGCCCAAGGAGCTGTCAAAAGCTCAACTTTTTCAACGCCGTCTTCCACATAGTCAGAGGCAAGCAGCATTCCGCGGCTTTCAACGCCCTTCATTTTTCTTGGAGCAAGGTTGGCGGCAATAATAACGTGTTTTCCCAAAAGCTCCTCTTCCTTTAAATAAGGACGCAATCCAGACTGAATAATGCGCTCTGTTCCGCTTCCGTCGTCAAGATGCTCAATGTAAAGCTTGTCGCCCTGCGGATTTGTTTCCACGCTCAAAATTTTTGCAACTTTAAGCTCAATGTGCTTGTTAAAATATTCAACCGGGTCAATTTTCGGCGCGGCAGATTCAGGCTTAGGCTCTTCTTTTGACTGAACGTTCTGGCTGTGCTCTTTAGGTTCTGTCGCCATAAGATATTCAAGGTCAATTTCTCCGGCAACACAAGGAACTCCAACCTGCCAGTTTTCAAGAATCTGCGGATGAATTTCTCCAAAAATTCCAGCCTGCTTTCCGTTTACCATAATTCCAGCCTGACGCCCCGGAATAAAGCGCGGATCATTTGTTTCATGAACTTCATATTTATGGTCTAGGTAATAAAGGATTGTGCTTACTTCGCTTGCAGCCTCGTTGAAGTTTGCATTGTTGGAAGCAGTAAGAAATCCAAGGCTCTGAATTGTCTTTGTGCCGGTATTTTCAGTTTCATCGATGAATGCAATTTTTCCGACTTCAAAAATTTTGTGAGGATAAACTGCGTTTCCGCTCTGGGCTTCGGCTTCAAAAAGAGAAGCGATAATCGACGGACGGATAAACTGATAATTTTCACTCATCGGATTTGCAATTTCAATTACATTTTTTCCATCGATTCCCATATTGTCGATATAAGTTTTCTTTGAGCCAAGGTAATTGAAAATCATTTCCTGATAGCCGATTCCAGCCATTATGTTTTTTACTTTGCGGCTATAAACGGTAATTGGCAAAAGACGTCCGATTGTAAAGTCGTTCGGCTTTTCAGGCTTAAAGAAATCAAGTCCTTTTCCAATCATAACATCTTCAATAACATCAACTTCGTGCAAAAAGTCGTTGCGGTAAGGAGCTGGATGCACAACAAAAACAGTTTCGCCGTTTTCATTTAAAACATCAACTTTGCTTCCCATGCGCACAAGAGCATCTTTCACTTCATCTTCGGAAAGAGAACCGCCAAGCTTTTTGTTTATTGCGGAAAGGCGGGCTTTTGTTGTCTGCTGGAAATAATAAGGAATGACGACATCGTTTCCAAATCCAGTGTCATATTCGTGGTGAACTTTTACAGGAAGAATTTCATAGCCTGCATCTGCAAAATCACAGGCAACAATGTTCGCTGCAAGCATCAAGTCTTTCATGTCAATGCCGGTAAGCTCAACCATCAAGTCCTTGTCGCCAACTTCAATCTGTCCCAAAGTCGCACTATTGATTATAGGGCTCATGCTCATAATTTCGCCGGAATCGTCCTGCAAAACTGGATATTTTTCAAAGTCTTTTAAAATCCAACCGTATTCTTTTCCTTTTGGATGATTTTCAAGAATTTCACGGCAAGTCTGTTTTTCTTCACCCTGAAGCGGAACAAAGCTCACCTTGTCTGGATCTGCCGCAATAAAATGAACCGGCCACTTTAAATTTTCGGCGCGGTAAACGCCCATTGAAATTGTTTTTCTTTTGCGTCCAAAGTTCCAGGCAAGTTTTTCCTGAGTCTGCATAATGTCAATAAGCATTGCGTTGTCTATAGGTTTTCCGCTTATAACAAAAGAAACCATAAACGGCCTGATATGCCTTAAAGCCGGATCAACAACAGCAAGACGGTTTCCTGTGTCTTTTAGATTGCCTTCTTCCGACATGAATTTGCTGTAGTCTGAATGACCTTTTCCTTCATGCTCGCGAAGACACCTTGCAACTCCTCCGGCAGACCACAAGTCAGGACGATTTGTGTCGTTCAGCTCAATTTTTATAACACGCTCATTTTCCGGAGCAGATTCATCAGGCTTTTCATCAAGTTCGGCTTTTGCAAATGTAAGCTTCTTTTCAAAAGTATCCCAGTCGTATTTAGTTCCAAGCAAATTAAAAAAAAGTTTTTCGTTGACTTCAATCTTAGGCATGGTTTCCTCTATTAAATAGTGTGCATAGATTATATTACAACAATGGCAAAACTGCAATTAGGGGGAACGAAGACATGTAATTTTCAAATTACAGCTTCAAAAAAACATACCGGTAGAATGTCTGTACTATCTGCTTATCATAGTAACCATCTCGAATTTCATAGACACTCAAAGACATATCGTGATATCCGAGCAAATCATTATAAAATATTGTTAGATGGAATTTCACTACTGTCCAAAATAAATTAAGTACTTTTTAAAGTCTGTAATCCGTGATAAGATTTTATCACCAAACAAAAATTTATTCTAAAAAAAGTTTCATTAAAATGTTTAAAAATTTAGAAAACATCTCAAAGAATAAGTTGATAGTCAATGTGGAGGAGTTCGGCCCTGAGTACAATTATATCGAGCAGAA
>OIZO01000245.1_pt1 | contig 39876 bp, 39 predicted proteins | sample 1588551 | NCBI WGS metagenome assembly OIZO01 (sample SAMN03283271) | human gut metagenome | biome: human-associated habitat; material: feces | host: Homo sapiens | place: Peru | collected 2012 | reverse complement strand
GATATTTTTCAAAGCTTTTCAAATTTGTAATTGAGGACTTAAAAAACAAAGGTTACACAAAGTACACTTTAGGCGTTGAACCAAAAGAAACAAAGAACTTGCAAATTTATCGGCATTTCGGTTTTAATACACTGATAAAATCAGGGCATGAAACCTATCCCGATGGTACGATTATTGATGTTGATTATTATGAAATGGAATTAGATTAGAACAAAAAATCTCACTCTTTTTTCGGAGTGAGATTTTGTGATTTTTGGCGTTAAATATTCCAAGACCATCTATTGACCATTTATGAATTTGCCACATTTCCGCCGAGCAAATTTCCCATTGTGTTTGCAACATTTTCTTGCATGGAATCCGTTACATGCATATAGGTGTTCATTGTAAAACCTGCGTCTGTGTGACCGAGCATATGCGATACTGTTTTAATGTCCATTCCTTGTTCAAGGGATAAGGTTGCAAAGCTGTGTCGTAAATCGTGAAAGCGTATTCTCGGCACGCCTGCCTTGTCTTGTATGGTAAAGTTATATTTTCATCAATTTTCTGCCGTAAATATATTTAATTATCTTTTTTCTTCCGAACAAGCAATACCGTTGCAAAGGAAAGAGCCGCCAAGGTTATGAAAGCACCTGTGTAGGTTTTACTGCCTGTCATGGGCGAAATAACGCTTTCGTTTTTGCCGGGTTTGTCGGGCGTTGTACTGCCGTTAGTTTTATCTTGTTCGGGATTTATAATCGGCTGTTCCTGCGGCTTTTCTTCAAGTGCATCTACCGCCGCAAGTATTGCCTTTGTTTGGAGGTCTACCTCCTCCTGCTGCGTGATATTTCTGCCGCCGACATCAACAGCCAATTCCTTTTCAACCTGCGAGAAATCAACATATTTCTCTTTGTCAAGTCCATTGGCTTCAGAAACCGCTTTGTCGTATTCGGTGTAATCCGCAGGCTTGTATTCAAGCGCAGAAATTGCGTTTTGCAGCTGCTCGGCGTAAGAGTCTACTGTCTCCTGCTTTGTAATATCCAAGCCGTAATCAATGCCGTTTAATATTTTGTTCAGGGCATTAACGGTTTCATCTGTGTAATATTCCAAATGCTCGGGAACGGTATTGATTTGCTCATTAACCCGTGAATAATCCGCAGGCTTCAAAACAAGGTTATCCAAAGCGGCTTTGATTTTTTCTGTCTGCTCGTCAACGATGTTTTGCTGTGAGTTTGACAATCCGCTTATGTCAGCCGAAAGTGCTTCGTCAAGCTCGGTCAAATCCGTGTACAAACTGCGGTCTATCGCTTTTGCCTGTTCTACCGCTTTGTTGTACTCGGTATAATCGGCTGCCTGATATGTGGTGTTCTCCGTTACATTTGTACGGATTTCAATGGGGTCATAACCTACATCTGTGCTGGTAACTACGCAATAGTAATACGGATAAGCAGGATATTCGGTAGGGTTAAAGTCCTTATCCGTTGCACCGTCAATGGGTGCACCTGCATTATTGTCCGCTAAAAAACTGCCGTACCACTGATAAGTACGGTTAAAGCCGATAACATCTGCGGTTAAAACACTGTCCGCATCGGTATATTTTTCGGGCAGTTGAGTAAGCACGGCAGTGTCCTGCGAGACTTCAATAAATGTGTGTCCGTTTTCATTTGCCCACTGCTCTGCATAAGTACCTTTTGTGCCGTACACCTTGTAATTTCTGCCTTTTGTGTCTTCTGTACATTCTCTAAATGTTGAGGGCATAGAAATTATACAGCCTTCCGTCTGTGGCAGGCTTTGTGCGGTTTCAAGGTGCGAAAATTCTATGCGAGCAGTCGGATGTTTTCCAAAAGCGTCCTTTTCAATTTGAGTTACACTGTCAAAACGGAAAAAACGAGGTTTGGCAATTGGATTTACTCCGTATGAACTAAAAGCCTGTTTAGGAACAGTAAGAAGTGCCGGCATATATACATACTCCAATTCAAAACAATTATAAAATGCTTTTTCTTCTATTGTTTTTATATAAGGAAAATCAGCTTTTAATATTGCTGTATCATTAAGTGCATAAGCGGTTAAATTTGTAATAAGCGGCATTTCTACACTTACTAATCGAGAACAGGAGTCGAATACACCATTATTTCCCCAAATTTCATTGATTATTGTGCATTGCGGGAAATATACCTTTTCCAATCTTGAACATTGTCCGAAAGCACTATCATCAATTTCTTGTACCTCTGGACCGTAGAAGGATATGATTCGTGAATACGAAAAGGCGTCCCCTTCAATGATTTTAACATTTGGAAAATAACCTACGCAAAACTTTGCAGCAAGATTAAAAGCTTGATCTTGAATACATTCGGCGACAGGAAATTCGACATACATAATATTGGACTGTGAAAAAGCACCTGATTTGACAGTAACTATACCTTCACCACGAACAAATTCTATTGAGGAATTTTTTGCAAAAGCGCTTACGGGTATTTCCGTAACGGTTTCAGGAAGTGTTAGCCCGATTACAGTATTAAACGCACCTTTAGAAAATCCTGTAACTTCAATTCCGCTTATTGTTTCGGGGACATATAAATCAGATATATTACCTATATATTGGGTAATTATGCCGTTACTGTTTATTACAAAATTTTCATCGCTGTCTGTATATTGAATGCGTGGCGTTGTCTCGACTTCGTCGCTATAATATCCACCATCTGCATAATATGCAACTGCTCGGATGCGTGTGCACTGTGTGATTTGAAACGGTTCTGTATATACATTGGCATTCTCTAAAGCAGGGTACATGCTGTCTGTTGTATACAAAATAATTGCATCTTCATCCGGGCAAGTGATTGTGCAGGTCTGCTCACCGACATAGACTTTATCCTTTAAATTAATCTCATTAGGTGCGGCGAGTTTTTCCAGACCGAGAGCATTACAAAACTGAATCATCCCAACGCCATCCCACAGAGAATGGTAATTATTCATAAATCTGCCCTGTGAAGATTGGCTTTCGTTATACCGTTTAACATCAAAAGAGGTTCCTTTTAATCGGGTATCTATCTCGTCAACTGTTATTTCCGGGTTAGTTGATTTTAAAATCGCACCCAAAGCAGCGGCGCACGGAGCCGAATAAGATGTACCCGAAAATCTGGCGTAACGATTTCTGGGAATTGCTACTGCTATATGTTCTCCGGGAGCAGAAATATCAGAATTCAACGTCAAGTTATTCATAAATGTAGTTGCATTATTAAAATCAGTAGCAGATACGGCGATGCATTCAGGTATATTCGCAGGTGCAGCATGCGTTTCAATGCGTCCTGAATTTCCCACGCACGCAAAGACAGGAATGTTTTTGTAATAAGCTTTCAAAACACATTTTCTGATTAGTGATACATCACTCAAGGATGTAAGACTTGTGTTGATAATATCACATTTTTCAATTGCCGCTAAAAATCCGGCACTAATTGCAGTAACGGTCAAATTTTCGCCATCACCAACTTTATATACAGCTACCTTCACGTTTTTGGGCGAATTATTTACAATAATACTGCTGACAGTTGTTCCATGATAAAATGTCTCGGAATCCATTTCATCGTCTGTTTTACCGGAAGATGACGCATTAAAATGTGTTCGTACTACTCGGTTCTCAAAGAGTTCATGGTTATAGTCTATACCTGTGTCCACAACACCTACAACGATTTCTTTCATAGGAATGTTTGACTTTACAAGATATTCCTGCAATCTTTTGGATTGCGTTCTGTCACAGCTCCAATCATTTAAAAATTCATCTTTGAGTATAAGCTCAGGGTTATCAGGAGTACTGTCAGCGTAAGTACAAACTAAGTCCAAATCAACCTCTATTACATTTTTTTCGTTCTGCAATTGATTGTATGCAGACATAGCCGTTTCCGGACTTTCATATTGCAAAATATGAAAGTCCTCAAAGCCACTGACATGTTTTAAGGCGGCAAAATCATCAAACTTTTTATTTGCACGAACAATTAATCGGGCTGTCTGAAAGTCCTGCAAGGTATATTCCTGCTCAGCGTTATTACTGGTTTCATCTGTCGTATTTTCGGCAAAAAAAGGCTGAATTTGCATGGACTCGTCATTTTCAGGAGTTGTGAATTCTTTGCCCACATCATATTCCTGCACCAATTTCGTAATACCGTCAATAAAGCTGTCAATATTGCTACTCTCCTGACTTTCCGCTGCTAAAGTCGTAAATGAGCCCGTAAACAACGATATGACCACCACGAAAGACAGCAGAATACAAATCAATTTCTTCATATAAACACCTCTTTACAGTTGAAACTGTTTTACTAAGAACAGCTTCAACTGTATATTCAAACACATTATTACTTTAATACTTTAATATAGAAGATGATGAAAAGTAATAGCCCTACCAGTGAGAAAATCGTTGTACCCCATAAAACAGGAGACGGATTTTGATGTAAAGCAAAGTATTCAAATAAAAGATTCAGCGGCGGTCCGAGACAAACCAATATCATTAAAATCAATGTCGTTATATTATATTTTTTCATAAAAACGCCTCCTCTTAGTCTGTTCCCCATATAATATACAACAACTCTAAAATGGATTTATATTACAAAATATTTCTAAATACATTTAACATTATATTTTTCTTTTTGTCAAGGAAACATATATAAAAAATATAAACCTATACGCATCTTTAAAAATGTATATAGGTTTATCATAGTTTTATTGAATTTTCTCTCCGACTTCATAGTAGCAAAAGCACTAATTTAAGTCAAGTACTTTTAGTTAAGAAAAATTTTAGCCTTTACATCTTGTTTATCCATCAAAAATAGAAAGGTAAAAATATATTTCTATCATTCAGTCTGTCGGTTTAATTTCTATCATCTTTTTAGTCGGATACATAGTCATAAGCAATGAATAGTCTCTTGATAAAAGCTTTTCTTTACTTGTTTCCTCATATTCCGCATAGGGCAGGTGCATCGTCATATCGGAGTTTGGTTTTAAGGAAAATGCCATATTCCCATCCAAATGCGGATATAGAAGACCAAAAAGTCTGCTGTTTACCTGCATAGATGCATTCGCTGAAACCAAGCGTGAATTTACAAGGTCGATTCCTTTCATTTCATCTTCCGTTTTGTGATTTTGTATATAAACTTCTACATCATAAACATAAGTCGGTCGAATCTCATTTTCCGGAATAAAGTCCTCAGTTTGTCCGTGCAATTCAACAAATTCCTTGTAAGTCATCAGCTTTGCAGATTTCACAGTAAGCACATATCCTTCAAGTCCTTCATCCGCAAAATGAAAGAAATCCTTTTCATACGGTGCAGGCTCTCCCATTTTGTAAACCTTGACAGGTGTTGGCTTTGTCTCTGCGTTGACCGTGTGAAATCGAAATCCCCATACTGCAACAAAGCATATAGCAAGGAAAATCGGCACTATGACTTTAAGTCTTTTTTTCATTGTGCATCCTCCTTATCCGCATAGGAAGATAGCCTTCCGACATTCATCAGATAAATCACATCGGACAGTTCTTTCAAAATATCCAAATCGTGACAGGAAATTAAAATCAGAGCACCACGTTCCTTTTCCTTCTGCAAAATCCGTTTTACCATCTGCACACCGTCGCTGTCCAAGGCATTAGTGGGTTCGTCTAAAATGATGATATCGGGATGCTCCATCACGGCGGCGGCAATACCAAGCCTCTGTTTCATACCGAGAGAATATTTACGAAATTTTTTCTTATCGTCAGGATTCAGTTCAACCGCTATGATTGCCTCTCTGATTTCTTCATCGCTGATTTTTCCCTGAATGGAAGCCAACAGCTTTAAATTTTGAAATCCCGAATAATTATCTAAAAATGCGGGATTTTCAATCAGCGTACCGATACTGCGTGGAAAAGTAATGTCCTTTCCGAGCGTTTCGCCATCGATTATGATTTCACCCGAAGTCGGTAAGATAAGACCCGATACCAACCGCATTAGCATAGTCTTGCCCGAACCGTTCACGCCTTTCAGCCCGGTAATTTTTCCGGAATTCACCGTCAGACTGACATTGTCGATTACGGTATTGTGTTTAATGATTTTTGTAACATTCTTTATCTCAATCTGTGCCATAATGATCACCATAGCCTTTCAGGCAACAAATAGTTTATTGAAAAATCACCGATTCAACCTGCGTTGCCTGAACAGGCGTGATGGCAATACAATTATGATCAGCGTGATTTTTTACACTGATTCTCCCTTTAACTTTCGTTTCCTTTTCTGAGAATATCGTACCGCTTAAAATAAAGCAAACCGACAAGATATGAAATTATGGCAATCCCAACCGAAAACAAAACGCCGTATATCGGATTGACTCCGTTTTCAACCATACGGCTTGAGCGTATCGGCATTGCGTAATTTCCAATTAAAAACGGTGATTGGTAATAGGTTGACGCCAATAGCAACACTCCGGTGATGATGTAGCTGTAAATCGGACGGACAAACAAAGACAAAGTCATCTGCATCAGATTAACGGCAATCATCACAAGCGGTGGCAGTACAAGAATTTCAAGGGATAATTCTGTCGGATATAAAAACGGCGATGCGATACGCATTTCTAACAGCATATTGATATTCCGTGACAGCTCCATTGACAACGGAATGCCCTGTATCAGACAAGCCGTAATAATGACAGCCCAACCTATCAGGAAAAACAGTACAACCGTGCAGATGTTCCAAAAGCATTTGGAAGTCCACCAAAGTCGCCTTCCGCCCGAACGAAGAAGAATATTCTGTCCGCTTTCTTCCAAATCATTGTATGGATAATACAAGGTGAAATAGGCAAGCACCAAATAGAGAAGCATCCACACAGCCGGGAAAATAAACTGCGTATCTATCTGCGGGTCATACTCCTGAATTCCGGCGAAAATATACAGCAAGGTGTTGCCGAGCGTATTTTCTACCGTAAACGGTGTATCAAGTGTCGCATAGCCCCGAAACTTCATAAAGCAGTCCAAATAGACACAAACGAACAACACCAAGACGGCAATCAGCTTTTTGTAGTGGTAAAAAATACCAACCTTACAATCATACCGCAGTAGCTTAAAAAACATCGTCCTTGCCCCCTTTAAGAAGCGCAAGCAGGAAGGTTGGGACTAAAATTACCCCAAGCTCCAAAATAACAGCCCACAGCATTTTGGTATTAAATCCATATCCGCCTAAAAGATAAATCGGAGACAGTTCAGACGATGCGTCCTGAAGAAGATACTGACCGAAATGCAAGGCAAGAACGCTTAAAAACGGGAGAAGTATCACCGCAAAACGGTTACGGATAAAAAAGGCAAGCGCATAGCTTATAGTTGCCATCGCACCGCTGAACAGAAACACAACCAAAATTCGCAGGAACACATATAGGAAAGGTCGGGTATAAAAACACTCCGAAAACATTGAATTCGTTTTGACAGTCCATCCTATATCATAAAAAACATCGGGCTTTACCGCCGGAACAAACATTGAAACCAACAGGAAGTTGAAAATAACAGGAATAGAAACGATAGCACCACCCGAAAGAAAAGTGGCAATATATTTAGAAAGGAAATAATTCCTTTTTGATACCCTTGTTACAACATTTTTGATATATCCGCTTTTTTGTTCAGAAAAAAGCGACCAGCCGTAGCCTAAAACGGCGAAAATCGGGAACAACATAAAAAACATCGTTGAAGAAAGTGAAGAAAAATCTTCGCAGATCCAATGGTTAAACAGGGAGTATAACGGAGCATTCGGGTTGATTGATTCAACACCGAACTGTGCACCCGCATTCGCATAATAGTATTGTTTTTCCTCTTGCATATCTTGAATATTGTATATAGCACTGAGTGTTGCAATGATGCCTGCAATCAGAAGTGTAATCCAAAACAGCTTATTTTGAAAAGCCTTTTTCAGTTCGATTTTTAAGGTGCTCTTCAAGACAGGTCGCTCCCTTCATTGGTTGACTGCGCTTTTGTCAGCCTGACATAGTTTTTTGCGGAAATATCTGCGCCGATGTGTAATATCAAATCATCTGCATTTTCTATCGGATTTCGTAATACCCACCCAAGTTGACACTGCATTTCTTCTCCTTCGGGAAGCGTATAGTGATAATATTCCGAGCCATTACTCTTTGCATTGCTGAAATAAGTAAGCTCCGGTAAGGACTGCTTCCACGGATCAGAATCGAACAGTTTTTTGTTCATCAGATGAAACACACCGATGTTGTAATCATCTACCTGTTGGATAACTTTTTTGTTTTTAACTGTAACATCTACAAGTACAAACAGATTTTGTTTTGCATTGTCAGGAACATATCCGCAAACTTTTTCTTCATCAATTCCGGATGCTTTCAAGTTGTCATAGACAGTAACTTTGGTGACGGTATAGGACAATTCGGCAATACTGTCGTTGATGATAATTTCATCTCCGATTTGTTTAAGCTGAGTATTTTCATCCGGCTTTGCCTGTTGGTCAAATTCATTCATATCCACTTTATCATCATTACCGGGCATAATTCCTTTTTTTAATTTGTTCTCAAAGTCTGCGTAGGTGCAGGAAGAAAGCATCATAGAAATCAGCAGTAAGCACAAAAAAACACAGCATTTTTTCATAATTAACACCCTTTCTCAAAACCGATAAATCCGTGTAGAACACTACCATATCGTATCTTATATTAAATTGATATTTTTAGACCTTTTCTCTTTTTTATTCTACAGTGCGCACATTGTAATAAATCGTAGAGTTAGGTTCCCTTATGATTTGATAGTATCACACATATTATATATTTGTCAATACTAATATTTAATTTACTTATGTATTTACAAAATTATGTTTTCGTATATAATTATAAAAAAGGATGTGTATATTTTGGAAAATAAAAGCAATTTCAAAAAAGGCTCTGTTGAAATGATTATTCTTGTACTTCTCAACAGCGAATCCATGTACGGTTATCAAATATCCCAATCAATATTCGAGAGAAGCGGCGGATTTATCAATATCCCCGAAGGCTCTCTTTACCCCACGCTTTACAAATTGCTTGATAACGGTTATGTCGTCGATGAAAAAAGGCTTGCTGGCAAAAGACGAACACGCATTTATTACAGCATTACCGACAGCGGCAGAAAGCATCTAAAAGAATTGTATATTGATTACATTGCCGTAAAAGACGGAATACAAGGAATTATTGAGGCAAGCTCTTTTGATGGAGGAAAAGACGATGAATAACATTCAAAAAGTATATTTGACTAAAATAAAAAAAGCTCTCCCCACCTCAAAAAAGGTAAAGCGAAGCTATATAAATGAATTATCGCAAAGTGTAGAAGAATATTGCAATGAGCATGCCAACTTAACATACGAGGATATATGCGCTGTTTTCGGCACTCCGCAGGATATTGCGCAAGCATTTTTGGCAGAGCAAGACGAGAATCAAATTCTACAGCTTAAAAGACACAATAAAATCAAGCAAGTTGTCATACTTCTCTTTTCGGCTATTATCGTATGCGTTGCTATTTGGTTTTCAATATTTACCGCCAACAGCAGAGCATTAAATTCCATAATCAGTAATGAAACAGTCAGAATCAACTCACAAAACACCATTGATTTATCTGCTATGCCTGTTCAAATTACTAACAACACTCAATCGGGAATCTCTTTAGCAGATAATTCAACTTGCACAAACGCCTCAAAAACAATCACATATTACGATAAAGATAACAATGCTATATGTGATTGCATAATAACAAACGAGTTTATGCAGCCAAATATCAGCAACTATAACCCCCAAACCGAGCCAAATGCCACTATCACAATACACAATCCTAAATATTCCGTACAAATCAAAAATCTGACTTATGATGATAACTGTGTTAATGTTATTTTAGAATTCAAATATAAAAACCGTACGACAGAAAAAGTTGCAACTTTTTCTTGCGAGGAGTTTTAATATCAAATGATTTTCACAACCGTTAATTGACCACTTACAAACGGAAAGCGGGATGAAAACACATCGCTAAATAAAAAAACAGTCATTTCAAGGTATAAAAGAAATGGCCGTTTTTCGTTAGTTTGGGTATATTTCATATTTTTTCATCTGTTTCGTAATGCGCAGGTCGTCGGTTCGAGTCCGACTATCAGCTCCAAAACCTGCGTAAACACGGTGTTTTCGCAGGTTTTTTCTTTTTCAGAAATACATTTCAAAATTCAATTCGCAATAAAAAATCTCACTCTTTTTTACGGAGTGAGATTTTGTTCGTTTATTTGATTTTTCGCTCAAGACCATCTATTGACCATTTATGAATTTGCCACATTTCCGCCGAGTAAATTACCCATTGTGTTTGCAATTATTTCAATGTACAAAAAACAGAACATAACTTCTCGCATAATATGATTTATGAATACACCTTGAAATAGGATAAGAAATTTATACAGAGCAATCAATAACAAAAGGAGTGCGTTATGAATATATCGGATACCGTAGAATATAAAAGCGGGGATTTTCATATTGTTACTTGCCCGATATGCGGAAATGAAACCCTTGATATGTACTGGATTTGTGAGTGTTGCGGTTGGGAATACGATTACACCGCAGACGAAGATGAGAAATCAAGTTCTAACGGGATGACAATAAGAGAATATCGTTCGGAATATTTTGAAAACCCTATGAAATGGGTTACGGTTCTAAAATCACACCGGTTATGATGCACGAAAAACGGTGCAAAGGGAGTGATATATTAGCAAAATGGAGGTGTAAATATGAATCCGTCAAAAAACGAGTCTATAATTGAGCTTGCAAAAAAATTTATTGGTAATTGCGACAATTTTGAAATTAAAGATTTAGATGCCGACAAGCAGTGTCTGAACAACTCGCCCGCAATAACTCTTTGTGCCGATTATATTAAAGAAAGATTTGATTTATTTACAAATGAACAAGAGGAACATCTGATTGAAACAGGCAACAATGATTTAGACTCACTTTGTTTATTTAAAAAAGGTATGTTCAGGCTGTTTTGTACCGATGAAATTAACACTCATCTTACAAGAATGGTAAACAGTTTTATAATCGAGGCAATTAACAACGGCAAACGAGTCTTAATTATATCGCCGTTTATCGACACTTTATTTGACGACTTGGTATTATCTGCCCAAAAAAGATATAAGCAATCATATTCAAATTGGTATGACGACAAAAAGCTCTATTTTTGCGAATATTCGCCGAACGATAACATAATTGAGTTAATTGAAAAGATTAAGTCAAAAATCTCTGAACTTAATATTGATATTTTATACCTCCCCTATCTTGAAAGCATAATTCAAAATAATAACGCCGAACTGCAAACTGACGCCTTGAAACACCTCTATAATTTTTCTTTTGAAAATGGAATTAGTGTTGTTTCAACCATAACATCTCATGACCGTTTTGACGGCAAAAGCCATACTTCTTTGCTTCATCTTCAATGCAAATTAAATATTTGCTTATTAAAGCAGCGACTTCCGCAGGAGGCACTGTATATCACCTCCTTTTCAAAATGCATTGCGAGTTTTGAGAATTGGGATATATGGGATACTGATTATGATATGCCTTCAACAACCTTTATAAAAAGTTCAGACGATTTCTATACTTTTGATTCGATAAGCAACTCATTTTATTCGAATGATTTTCCGTTTTAATTCAAGAAATTTCCGTATTGTTGTTTGATTATGTCCGAAAAAGTACCACAAGTTATATGATAATACCGTTATGGCATAAGCGGTTTATATTAAATGGTGAAGCGATATCTTGACAGCAGTTGACTAAAAAATACAATTTGCTATAATGAAAGCAAATAAGCGAAAGGAGGTTTTTATATGGCTCTTGATTTAAGCTCCGTGCCGACGTGCAAGCTTGTTGAGGAACTCAAGAAAAGAGAGGGCGTTTGGGCAACCTCGGTCGAACCTTATGAGGATTATTCAATTACCGTCGGCGAAGAGATAATCAAGGATAGCGGCCCGGTTGTTTTATTAAAAATTTGGGATTGAATTAAAAGGAGAGTTATTATGGAAAAATTAGAAAAATTGGTTGAAGAACTTGAGAAAGAAAGCAATGAAGAAAGCAATGAAGAAAGCATTGAAGGAAAGCAAATTAAGATCTTACAAGATATTGGTAAGTTATTACTAACGGAATATATTATTCAGGTGGGAGACTTGACTATTAAGCCATTGCTTGTTGAAGCATATTATTATCATCAAGGAAAATTTAATGATAGTAATTCTCATGGCTTCGGTGATAAAAAAATAGATAAGAAATGTAGGGAGCAGTTAAGCAATAATTTTAATAGATTTTATTTTCATGAAAAAGGTCGTGGCGGTGTAGATGTATGTCTCTCTAAAGGGGATTATTGTTTTTCGTTTTTAATTAAGGTTGCTTTAATAAACGGAAAAGTTTACAAGCAAATAGACATCTATAATAAATTGAAAAAAGAATCCATTGATAATACTAAAGATGTTCTAACGCCAACTTATGATGTTACTACCTCCTTTGTATGTGTCCCACGCAAAAACACGCATAAAGGAGATTATGCATTAAAGCCTTTAGCTATCTTATCTGTAGAATCATTCAAAAACAAAGAAGAGGCAGATGCAATTTTAAGTTCATTAGAAACGGGATATAAAAAGCAATGGGTTCTTGCTAAATATGCTCAGGAGAAAGTTGGCTTTGATTACGAAGAAGCTTGCGAAATTATAAAAAGAGAAAATCTTTATTCATATAAAATCGAACGTCAATATTTCGATGGAGCGTTAAATTACATAAAAGAGCAGGAAAATTGATATGCTCTATTTTTCATCTCAACTAAACATACAAGAGTTCAAACCTGCGGCGGACAGAGTGTTCGCCGCACTCGATTTATTTAATATTAAACAAGGATAGCGGACCGGTTGTTTTATTAAAGATTTGGGATTGAATTAAAAGGAGATATTAAAATGTCAGAACTTAAAAAACAAAATTTAACATCAAACTTTTTTGATAAAAGCGCAGATAAAGTTGCTCCTGAATTGCTAGGTAAAATAATACACTGTGCTAATGGCGATTACTTAATAACAGTAACCGAAGCATATCCCGCAAATGATTCTTACAGTTATATTTACAGAGCAACTCATAACGTGGATGGTACTAAAAAAAGTGAAAATAAGATAGATAAAAATAGTAAAGCGTATAAAATTCTGACCGATGAGACCAGGGTCGGCGAGTTTTTTCTTTATGGTGGAATGCTTCATTTAGCCTGCAAAGCGAATAAGACAGAATCCGAAAATGCGCGAATTGAGCTTGATAATGTACTTATAAGAGGTGCTGTCAAAGTAGAAGATAACACTCTGATTATTGATGATAATATAAACATGAATTTTGGCGAAGGCAGACCGACAACCTTAGTCGACACTTTGAAAATTGATGATAATAACCTCTCTACACTGAGAATTTATGATAGTTCATTATCGTTTGAGAGTGAAAAAGGTAAACGAATAGGGTTAAAATATAACGATAACGCTAACGATAAATATAAGACCGACGCAAAAGCATACAGGTTTTTCATAAATAAAATTAAAATATAAAGTTAATGGATGACATATAAAAAGGAATTTACAATGCTCTATTTTTCATCTAAACTAAACATACAAGAGTACAAGCCTGCGGCGGACAGAGTGTTCGCCGCACTCGATTTATTTAATATTAAATATAAATTATTAAATAACACAAATGATATCTGGGCAAGGGACTATATGCCGGTAAAAACAAAGTCTGGCAAATATGTATCATTTCGATACGAGCCGAGCTATCTTGACGGCTCTCCCGAGCTTCGCACCGATTTTCGCAGAGATATTGCACCGAATTTTAATATCAAAAAGCTTGTTTATTCCGAGATAAATTTAGACGGCGGAAATGCGGTCTTTTCCCCGTCGAAAGAAACGGTCGTTATCAGCGACAGAGTTTTTTCGGAAAACTTAAAGTATTCCTCCGCCGAATTGGTGCAGGAATTGGAAAATCTGTTAGAGGCAGGGGTAATTATTATTCCGTCGCTTCGTTTGGATATGACGGGACACGCCGACGGTATGGTGCGTTTTGTCGATGAAAATACGGTTGTAACAAATGCTCCGCTATCGCCGTATGGATTTGAAACGAAAGTTAAAAAGTCTTTGCAAAATTACGGATTTAATGTTATTGATTTTCCTTATTTTGATTCAAAGGGCGATAGTGCTGTCGGTTGTTATCTTAACTTTTTAGAAACCGAGCAGGCAATTTTTCTGCCGGTGTTCGATGTTGAAACTGATAATATTGCTTTAGATACTGCGAAGAGTCTTTTTGACAAAACAATAATTCCCGTCAATATAAATGAAATTGCCATAAAAGGCGGATTGCTAAACTGTATTAGCTGGGAAGATTAAATCAAGGCAAATAAAAAGAGGTTTGCTCCGATTGAAGGGCAAACCTCTTTTATCTTTAATGATTAATTTATTTCCAATATCTATTAATAAGTCGTTGCATATTTTCTCTGCCGACCGGATTCATTGTGTGCAACTTGACAGGACAATATTGCTCGGTTTCTGCAAGATAGTCAAGCAATTTAATTCTGTCACCGCCGTCAAAAGCATAGTCGCCTAAATCGTGATCTAAGTCAAGTTGTTCAATCGGTTCTTTTGCGATTTTAATCAAATTCTTCTTTATGTTTCATAAATAAATCAAACATCAAACGAACGCTCTTCAGCTTCGTCCAGGAATCAACAACCTTTGAGTCATCATCAAGATTGTAGATTTTTGCATGTGGTATAGATAAAAAAATCGGCGAATGCGTTGCAATGACAAACTGGCAATTGAAAAATCGAGCAGAGGAATGAATATAGTCTGCAAGTTTCATCTGGTTTTCAACAGATAGGCTGTTTTCCGGTTCATCCAGCAAATAAAGCCCTTCGCTTTCCATTTGATTTATGAAATACTGTATCGCCGTTTCTCCGTTGGAGTTTTCTTTTTCCTCAGGCTCCAATCTTTTTTTCAAAAAGGCAGATTTGCTTTTCAGTGCCTCATACCGGGTGTGCCACCTATCATAATCTTCCAAGGATTGCAGATTTGGACTGCCTGCCCTTATCTCCCAATATTCTTCGTTTACATCTTTTGTTTTGCTGAATAGCTGCTTATTAAATTTCCGCTTTTTCATTGAAAGGTTAAAAATATCATCACTTGTTATAATTCTGCTGTTATGATTGAAAAACTGTGCATATTCTCGAAAATCTTCCTCGTTATACTTGCACATATCCAAGTAATCATTAAGAAAACGTCCGGAATTAAAAAGCGAGTCACGTTTTAACCGTAGTTTTTCTGCAATGATATTCAGTGCCGTGGTTTTTCCGCACCCGTTTTCGCCGTAAAGAATCGTGATGCTATTAAATTCTATCTTATTAAGGCTAACATCCGGAAGAACATTGAACGGATAAAAAGAGCCGGTATGAAAGAGAGGACGCCGATCTGCAAGAAGGCTGTCAGGGGATGTAAAAAGCGAAGTTCTTGAGACAGTGACGGAAAAGAAAAATTTTTTAAATAAATCATTTTTTGACACTCCATTATAAAACTAATTTAAGTATGATACTTCAAAGTGATTTGCAATTCTTAAATGAATAATAGCTAACACTCGATCGCCAACACCTTTTTATAATTATAACGATCGTGATGAACGAAAAACAGTGCAGATGTTCTATTAAAATGTTATAAGTTAGAAATGTGATTGAATTTTATGCCCGAAAAAAGTACCATAAGCTATTGCATAATATGAACGTAAGATGTATTATAAATTCGAGGTGAATATTATGATTGGAAGCAGACCTAAAAAAATGATAAATATGTATATTTACGATATACTCAGGCGAAACACCGATGCCGAGCATCCTATGACGCAAAGGGAAATTCAAAAGCGCCTTGAAAATGACTATGATATGACCGTTGACAGAAAGGCAATCAAGGCCAATCTTGAAGATTTAATCAATGACGGCTCGTATAATATTGAATACGCAACGAAAATCCGACTGACACCGAACCGCTTAACAGGTGAGCTTGAGAAAAACGAGGTACTTACAGGTTTTTATTACGATAATATATTCACCGATTCGGAGCTTCGTTTGCTTATGGATTCAGTATTGTTTTCAAAAAGCATTGCCACTGGCAATAAAAAGGAATTGCTTGATAAATTGAAATCTTTATCAAACAAATATTTCAAATTCAGCACGGCAAACATTCGGTCTTATGAATCCGTTGACAGAGAAATCAACAGGGAATTGTTTTACACAATCGAGATGCTTGATGAGGCTATAACCAACGGTTTACAAGTTAAATTTCTTTACAATGAATATGGCTCTGACAAAAAACTTCACCACCGTTTAAATGATGAGGGAGAAGTCAGAGAATATATAATCAATCCGTACACTATGGTAGCAAATGGCGGTAAATACTATCTTATTTGCAACTATGACAAATATGACAATCTTTCACATTACCGCATTGACCGAATCAGCAATATTGAGATTTTGGATACTCCGAGGAAGCCGAAAAATCAGGTTGAGGGGCTTGTGGAACTTGATGTTGCAAAATATATGCAGGAGCATATTTTTATGTTCGGCGGCAAGTCAATTAGAGCAAAATTTGAAATGCCGAGATACTTGATTTCAGATGTCCTTGATTCATTTGGATCAAGTGTTAATTTCACCGATATTGATGACGATAATGTACTTTCAAGCGTTAAAGTGAATGAAAATGATATTCGTTATTGGGCAAGACTTTATGCCAGTCAAATTAAAATTATCGAGCCGAAAGAACTTGTCGAAATGTGCAAGCAGGATATGGAAAATGCACTTGCACTTTATCAAAATTAATAGTATGATGATATAAAAGATAGAAATGTTATAACGGTTTTGTTAAAATTAAGGAGTTTATATGCTTAAAGATTTAAATGGAAAAAATGTTGAAGTTCTTCCTAAATCAAGAAAGAAATTCTTTGAAAATGGTTTATCTAAAATCACTCAAGATGAATATGTTCAAATGGAAGATTACATTAACCAACTTATAGATGATAATTGCAAAAGCCATTATGGTTCAACGTTATCTGTTCCGGGATGGAATGCACCTGGTTCTTGGGAAGGAAAACCGATCCAAATCATATGGGATAAGATTTTTCCGGGTGATAATGAACACTGTGCATTTTGGTATGGATTATTATATATGCAAATAATCATTGATAGGGATGATGAGTGGTTTGCAACAAAGTCGAATTTCGACAGAGAATTTGATCAAATGATATATTTTAAATCAAATAACTGATGAAAGAAATGGATAAAAACGAATTGCTGGAAGAAGAATTTATAATTGGGAAAAAATTTGAAGAATTCAAAAAAGCATATGGTTGATTAAATGAACAAGGAGTAAAATTATGGGATACAATAATGAGCATCTGAATATTTTCCATCATTATTCGCAAAATGGTTCTATTCCGATTGAAAACAATATTTCAAGGGGACTGGCTATTGTTTTTCAAGAATATCCAACTTTTTTATTGATGTTTTTGAATAAAATAAGTTCTCAAATAGATGAACATAAAGAAGCAATAACTATTGATGGTGAGTACTATGTGAATTTTCAAAAACGAGTTTCTGATTTTTCGTGTCCCGATAATATTGTCGGCGTTTCCTTAACTGCAAAAAAGGGACTTGGTGAAACATGGGATAATACTCAAAATAGAGAAACGACAGATGATCCTGTTACAGATATCTCAATTGAATTTAATGATACAATAATAATTATTGAAGTTAAAAGAACAGACGAGGATTGTAATGGGCAATTAAAGGAACAAATTTCAAAAATAATAGATGATAATACCAATGTCATCAATGCTCATTTTACATGGACTGATATTATAGAAATGCTTGAAACATATCATTCTATAGTTAGCAAAGAGGATAGAATTATTGATGATTATTATCATCACATTTGTTCTTGCTTTCCTCAATGGTGTCCGGTAAAGAATTTAGCTAATATCTCTGATTTTGATATAAATGCACAAGAGAAAAGATTGAATGTATTGATAAATGAATACAATAAAAGACATTCGCTTCCGTTAAAAGATTATATTGATATTTCAGATAAATTTGATTCTGTTTCAGAACTTCATGTTTGGATTTCCAAAAAAAACAATAATAGTTCTGTGGTTAAATTTGGTATTTGGCCATCAGCCATTAAATCTCAATATTGGAATTTTATAAATAATTCTACATGCAATTTTTTGAATGAAGAAGTTAATAAACAGATAAATAATATGGATACTAGCAATTTTGTGTATGTTAGAATTTATGATACACACGGAAGACCAAAATATTCAATTTCGACTTTCGGAATAACAAGTAAAGAAAAATATACACAATTCTGCGAAGAAATTATTGGTCGCTGGGAACGAAATAATTCAAAATCTTCTTGGGACAAATTTTATAATATTATTATGAATAGTTCTTATGTGTCTACAGAAAATAGGCAAAACTTCAAAGAATACTTTGAAAAAAATTTGATGCCAAGTAATATGAACTTTTTTAATGCAATTTTAAGTTGTGAGATTATAAGCGAATTGTCATATAAAGAGGCTCAAAATATTGATAAAAATGGTACATTTGATAATTTTATTACAGAATACATACTCAATATGAAATCAATTGTTGAGGATATTCGTTGAAACTGGTGATAATCAATGACCTATGTAATATCTGACTTGCACGGTTATTAGATTGAAAGACAGCGGCATTTTCGCCGCAATATCGGAGCATTTCTGACTTGATTCAACTGATATCCCAATAATAATCCTAATATACCGTACTTCAATTTACCAACGGTGCAGTCGATTTATTTAACAAGCAATAAAAGCAGTCATTTCAAAAAGAAATGGCTGTTTTTCGTTGGTTTGGGAGTATTTCATATTTTTTCATCTGTTTCGTAATGCGCAGGCCGTCGGTTCGAGTCCGACTATCAGCTCCAAACCTGCGTAAACACGGCGTTTTCGCAGGTTTTTTCTTTTTCAGAAATGCATTTCAAAATTCAATTCGCAATAAAAAATCTCACTCTTTTTTACGGAGTGAGATTTTGTTTGTTGATGTGTTTTGAGAAAAATTATAAAATACTTTTCAGATAAGATAAAAAGCGAACATCATTTGAGTTATCATACAAAAATATGGTTACAATATAAAATAAAACGTATTTTGGTAATTGATAATATGCTGTGCTACAATTTAACAAAAGAAGCGTTTAGCAAAATGAGTGAAATCAAATTGATTTCACTCTTTTTTTATGCATTGTATAAATTCAGCTTGTTTTCAATTTCGGCTAATTCTGCTTTTAAGGCTTGAATTTTCTGTGCATATTCAGGCTTGACTTTATGATTTTCTATGTTGATTTTTCTTTCAGTCATTTTTCGCAAGATTTCTTCATCCTTTTCTATTTGTTTGTCAAATTTAGAAAAGAAATTATTCAATCTGACAGCGTTACCCGACGGACTTCCCGAAACATCAAAAGCATATCTTGTGTTTAATCTCTCAACTATTAAATAAGGCTTTTTCTCATTTTGCTTATCGGGAGTATAAATACTGAAATCATAAACACAAAATTTATTGCTTGAATAAATAAAATCATTAGTCATTGTTTTATTAAGCCTTTTGCAGGAGCTTTCGATCAGTTTAGATATATACTTAATATATTCGCCGTTTATTTTTGTATTTGAGAGGCGCTGCTCTTGTTTCTTTATTTTAGCTTTAAGCTCATCATATTCGATTTTCAACTTCTTTTCATTCTCATTTCCTCTTGAACTTACAATGAGTAAATTTTTAAGCTCGTTTTCTTTTTCTGCTTTTTCTTTCATAAGAGGATTTGCAAGTGCCAAAGCCTTTACCTCGGCGTAAGATAATACATTTTCCTCTAAGTCCTCAATACTCTTTTGATATGTGCTTCCGCTTAAAAACTGTGAAATGAAATTTTGCTTTGTTTCGAGAATCTGCCAAGAATATGAATCAAAACTGCCTTCAGCTATATATCGGTATATAAATACATCTTTATTTTCATTACCGTTTCGTAAAATTCTGCCCTCACGCTGAACCATATCGGCAGGTCGCCACGGAACGTCAAGATGATGAACGGCTTTAAGCTTAGTTTGCACATTAGCACCGATTCCAAGCTTAAAGGTTGAACCGATAAGAACTCGCACTTTACCCGAATTTACCTGTTCATAGAGCTTCAATTTTCTCGCTTCGGTTTGATACGAATGAATAAAAGCTATTTCATTTTCGTTGATTCCTTTGGCGACAAGCAGTTCTCTGATTTTGTTATACACATTAAATTTAAGGCTTTTCGGTGTCGAATAATCGCAAAATATCAACTGTGAGGTATTGGGGTATTTTTGACATATTTTATAAACATTTTCTACACACCTAAAAATCTTTGAGGTTTGATTGTATGCTTGCTTTTCTCCGACTAAAGTTAAATCAAGTGCAGCCTTTCTGCCGTCGGTACTGACCTTTAGCATATTATCATACGTTTTATCAACTATTTTCTTCCTGATAAGCTCTGTCCTTTCGCAAAGAGAAAGCATATAATCTCTGAGCGGTTTATTCTTTTTAATAACTACATCTGTGTAGCCGTTAAAAAATGGCAATCCTTTAGGCTCTACTGCGTGAAAAAAGGCTATCGAAGAGAACATTTTAGAAAGCTCTCTTAAATTAAAGAATTTCACAAATCGCCTAACCATTCTGAATTTAGAGGTATCCACGTCAATTTCGCAAATAACTTCGGGTGCGGCAAATGTTTTTACCCAATTATCAAATATATCAAGTTTTAGCTCGTGCATTTTATCTCTTTGAAGATACATTTGCATAGCATAGGCGTCAGATATCGAATTACATAGCGGAGTACCTGTTGCAAAAACTGCGCCTCTGCCACCGTTTTGCTCTTGAACACACAAAACCTTTCTTTGCATTTCCAAACATTTTTGAGAGCCGGTAGTATTTATTCCTGTTAAATCTCTCATTTTAGTTTTAATCGGAATATTTTTGTAATTGTGCGCCTCGTCAAGAAAAATCGTATTTATATCCAAATCATCAAAGCAAATATTTCTTATAGGCTTTTTGTCCATACTTTCTATCAGTTTGGTGGTAAGAGCCCTTATTGTGTCCTCTTCTTTTCTTCTGTTTACCTGTTCATAGGAATAACGGTTATAATTATCAACAGCAAGATTTAGTTCTTTGATACTGTCCGCCATTTGATTGTTTATGTATTCACAAGACAGCGGTATCATTTCAAAGCAACTGTATGCCATAATTATACCGTCATAATCGCCGTCACGAATTTGTGAAAGCACTTTCTCACGAAGCATAGGCTTAAATGTTTTTGAGTCAACTGTTAACACCTTTGCTTTAGGGTAAAGCGTTATAAACATTTTTTCCCATTGTCCCACAATATTGTTTGGAACAACAAAAAGGTTTTTTCTTGACAAGCCATCCTGACGCATCTTCATTGCGGCGGCTATCATAATATATGTTTTTCCTGCACCGACATCTAATGCAAGTAAAGTGTTTTTCTCTGTGATTATCTTTTTTATGGCATTTTTTTGATAATCAAAAAGTTCCAATCCGTCAGCAAGCTCGGGAAACTCAAGCGTGCTTCCGTCATATTCCTCTCTTTCAAATTCACCGAAAGAGTTATTATATGCTTCCTCGACTTCCCAAATCCTATCTTCACTTTGCCATATCCATTTTTTAAATTCATCATTGATTTTTCTTTGTTTTTCAAGTGCCAGTGTAGTTTCAAGTTCATTCAGTTTACCGTCTACATACACTTTTAGCGGTCTTAAATTAAGAGTTGCTTCAATTATTTTAAGCGCATTACACAAAGTTGTACCGTATTCCATTGTAATGCGTAAATCATTACCGAATCTGTTTTTATCGGGTATGCTCCAATTGGCTGTAACATCATCATATTTTACAAAGCAGACAGGAGAATACTCCGGTTCTTTGCCTTTGATAATATAATGAATAAAATCTTCAATTATTCTTTTTGAAATCCATGGCACTCCGAGTCTTGCCTCTATATCGGTGTATTTAATTTTATGAGGCTTTCTCTTTTTAGGAGCATTTTTATAAATTGATATTTTTTCTTCCTTTATTTCCTGTGCTTTTTTATATAAATTTATCCACTCTTCAAGTGTAAAGTTGTGTCCGTCCTCTTCTGAAAGCGAATCTATTATTTCCATTTCAGGAACATTTGAATTTGAATGAATGGTATAATCATTTACGCCGAAAATCGAATAGTCCCTTTTCATCAGTTCCTCTGCTATTTGCTTTCCCAAGAGCGATGGTTCGATACTTTTTGCAATATGGCTCTTGATATAGCTTTTATTCTTTTGAGCAAAAATCGGCATATTATTTTTTATAAGAATATTATTTATCTCTACTTTCCAAAGGATTGAAAGCTGATTATACCTGCTGACTGTTTCGTTTTTCTTCGCCTGCCTAATCAATTCAATTCCGTCACTTTCAATACATAAAATGCCCCAATTTTCAGGTACCTTTTCAGCAGCAGAGCCTCTGTGCTTTGTGCTTACTACAATATAATTTTGGTCAAAAAACTCATTATAGGATTTCACCTGCGAAATTAGTCTTTGATAATTATCAACATCACTTTTGATTTCATATCCTGTAAGGCAATCGGTAACGGTCATAACATCGCAAATTGACGTGCCTATACTTTTTTCTTGATAAATTCTTATTTCGCCATTACTCGCTTTTAGGTATGATATAAGTATTTTTCTTATTTCTTTATCGTTCATTTAATGCACCTCTCACAAATTATAAAAGCTGTAATGAACGAAAAAGAGTACAGTCGATTTGTTTAGTAATACAAACAATAAAAGCAGCCATTTCAAATAAAAAAGAAATGGCTGTTTTTGATTTTGTTGATTATTCTATTTTTTTTGGCAGTACGATTTCGATATAATAGGGATGCCGACGTTTGCCATATCCACACCGCTTTTAATGTACTACTTGTTTTGGAATATAAACCTATATTTTTTAGTCATTTTAACTTCTCGGCATATCTAAGTATTTCATCTGGCAACTGTGTTTTAGGCTGATCGTCAATCATACGGCCCAATTTGCTCAAGCGCTCTGTGTTTTTCTGCAACTCTTTGATTGTTGCAACAAGCTCTTTACGGCATACATTTGCACTATAATCATCTCCGTGTTTTTCATATAAATAAATTCCTTTGATAAGCAGATAACAGAAATCCTCATATTCATCGTACGAAAACACAGCAGTATCAATAGCTTTTTTCTTATACTTAATCACATTTGCAAAATCACCTTTAGAATATGCGTAACGTGCTTTTGCAGAATACGCTACAGTGACATATTTATTTCGTGCCAATATTCGATCTGCAATTTCGTTCATTTCTTCAGGCGAAGATGCAGATGTAATAGCAACTATATCGTTCTGCGTGTTCCACGGATACATTTTAGAGGACACTGCAGCATTGCCAAAACGAGAAAACGCTTGGGCACAACCAATATACACGCACGCCACAGCTAATACAGTTACAACTGAAATGTATAATGGCTTAGATATCTTTAATTCAATATCGTTACCCGATTTAATATCCATTATTGTAACGAGCAACATAAATATAGCAACAAACTGTAAATCAAAGTCAAAGCAGCAATGTGCACATAAGACAAAAATCAACAGTCTTTTCCTGTATGTAGTATCCTTCTTAAAAAAAGCTTTTAATAAAGCAGCAACAAAAACAGCGGTCGGTATCCAACCGATATCCAAGAGCATTTGCAAAAAATCATTATGTATATACTGAACGCTATATACACCTGTCTGAATACTTGTTTGAATATAATAATATCCCATATATCCAAGACCAAACGGATGCCGTAAAATTATCGGCAATGCATCTTGAAAATAAAGCAGTCTGCCTATAAAAGTACTTTCTTTTAAAGAAATTGTTAAAAAACGACCTATTGCGCTTACATTATTTGTTAACGCAGCATAAATAATTGCACCTAAAACCGCTGCTATAACAATAAACGCAACACCAATTTTCAACTTTTTGTTTTTCAGAAGAATAATAAGAGACAATACAGTTACAGCCGTCAAAACAAAAACTGTACGGCTTCCTGAATAAACAATACCAAACAGCAAAATCGGAATGATAATTATATCCGCTTTACGTAAGTTATCTTTTGTCACCGTAATAATCAGCGCAAAAAGAAGAAATAATGCAAAAGTGTTTGGATATTCAAAAAATCCTGCCAATCTTCCGGCTACGGAAAATATATCTTTCAAAGCAGATATTTGCATAAGAATTGCCGACAAAAATGTCATAGCCGCTGCAACATACGGTATACTTCGCAAAAAAACTTCCGAGTTTTCTTCTTGTTGCATAAGTACAATTGCAAACAACAATACCGATAAAAACTTGAAAAATCCAATTACCGCCATTCCGCTATCTATCGCCCAAAAGGCTGTCAGACCATAAGCCGCAACCAATAGCAATACAGCAATACTCGATAAATTTGTGTACCAACGGAGCGTAGTCTTTTTGACATATTTATAAATTAAATATCCGCAAAGCACCGCACTTGACACGCAAGAAATATACGCATGAAAAAGTCCCGTTAAAGTGATACAACCAATTAAAAATATTTCTGTAAAATTCGTCTTTTTCGTCATAGTACAACTGTTTGGACAACCGTCCGATAAACAAAGATTTCTCACTTTACTCCACCATTATTTAATTATTTTTATTGCTCTCAAAATCAAAATAAAATATGAGATCAATAATATTGGACACTTCACAAAAGCATATAGTTATACATATAATAATTATATCACTTGAATAATTATACGTCAACTGTTTGAAATATTAAGTATATTTTCACTATCATTGCAAAATATTTCAACACAAATACCGAGCGTTATATTCTTGTTTATTGGTAAACTGTATTCAATTTTATATTATACGGGAGCGTCAACCTCGGTTTTCAGAAGCTCCAAAACAAAATAGTTCTCTTTTTCAACCTGTTTCGAATTAAAACCGCCTGCTACCTGAAATTTGTATTCTCTGTCAGGCTCATCCTTAACAAAATCCTCGTCAAAAATTATGTTCCAAACATATTTTTTATCCATTTTAATTCTCCTTATTTAATCTAAAGATTCTAATGAACCGACTTGTTTTTTACTGCTCAAGCCATGTTCCTGTTTTTGTGTCGGTATAAATGCCTAACTGTGAGTCTACAAGATTGTGGATTATGCGTGAGAGTGCCTTGCGTTCAATAGTAACCTCGTAGGGCATACTCTCAAGAAGCCTGAGTATCTCGTTCTGTCTTAAATGCTTTGCCGAGCTTGAGTGCTCCTTTAATATAAGATAGACAAAAAGCGGTGCCATAGTCTTTCTCTTGTTTTGCTTTAACGGTTTGTAAAGCTTATCGAGCAACTCGTCGTCATCGGTGTAGAACTGTTCAAAATATTTTCTTGTCGAGTCGTCAACCGCTTCGATTGATATGCCGTAGTCATGCATAACAATCATCGCAGCCAGCTGACACGCTTCTACATTGACAACATAATCGGGTGCGTTTAGAGTAAGAAGCTTGTAAACTCTCTGTGCGTGGCGAACAAGGCTTGCAGCACGAATATTTGTTCCTACCCTATTCTCGCTTTCGGCAAACAAACTGTTTATATACTCTTTATAATAGCTCCTCTCCTCATCAGTAACCGAAACATCTATATAATCTCGCATAAACTCCTTTTCATTGTCCCCGAGTTTTCCGTTTTTGGCGTAAGTCTTTGACAAATCCTTAATCCAATCAATCGTTGAAATTCTGTCGTGAATATCGTTGATTCTGTTCATATCAAAGTTATCGGTACTGAAGGCTTTAACATAGGTTGCCCAGATATAGAACAGCTCGCCGTCTCCTAACACCTTTTTCGCATTTTCATTCGTTCCGTCAAGCTTATCATCATGTTCTGCGATTTTCTTTAACGCATCAAAGAGCGAAGCGAATTTTTTCTGTGCCTCCTTTCTTCCGTTATTATCCCAAGCGATACGGCAACGGTAGCTAAAAGTACCTCCCAAGTATTTTGAATCGTCATACGGACCCGGAATAAAGGTTACTCCGTCTTCGTTAAGATTGTCATACATAAGGTCTATAAATTCCTCGGGAGTGGTTTCTGTTGTAAAGATATGGGTATCCTCAACATAATTAAACATAAAAATCCCCTTTCATCAATTAAAAATTTACATAATAATACCAAAAAAAGCTGCACCAAAAATGGTACAACTTTTTAAACCGCAATTATAATATCATAACCGATATGAAAATATAAACACAAAACGGGAAAAATTTTTGAAAGTGAAGCAGATGCACCGTTTAAGGCACATCTGCTTACTGTTCTCCGTTAAACAGGCATAACGATCCAACCGGAAAGCGTATGTCCCGAATATCTTGCCTCAACAATTCTTTTAGCTTCTAAAGAACTGTTAGCCTCGACCATTTCGGTAATTCTCATGCCCTTGTTGTCAAGAAAGAACTGGCATTTGTAGGTACGCATTTGTAATTTCTCCTTTCTCATTAAACTCCGCTGCTTGTGCTGCAAGACTATATTACAATAACGGTATGTCCCAAATTTGACCGCATTAGTCAAAAGTAAATATATACTATTATATATAATTAACGCCGTCGTAATATCCTTATCAAAGCCCCGCCCTGTTTTTTCAGGGCGGGGCTTATGCACCCAAAAAGGTACGTCTGAAATGGTATAATATTTGCATAAGAAAAAATTTGAAATATGCTATTTGTTTTTGGAGGTATGTTATGCGTTTTTACAGAATTGAAGCTACTATTCTTTCAGATGTTGAAATTCCGAAGAGAAGAACGGAAGATTTCTATCCCTTTGCCAATACAATGCAGAGCTTTTCTCAGTCATTTTACCTAAAGTCGGATAAAAAAGACTATGTTTTCGCCATAAACACAGGGAACAATAACACTATGCGCTTTGGTGCGATTATCAACGAGCACAGCGATATAAACAAGGTCCTCGACAAGTATATGAAGCTGTGCGGCTTCAAGGTCGAATATGACTTTATCGAGGAACAGATCTTTGACAGCTTAAGAGTAAATCTTCGAATGGCTGACGGTGCAGATTTCATAAATGACGACGAAGATCTTGCCAAAGGCTTTGGAATTCTCCCGTTGTTTGAAAATCGCTACGGCAACGGCTTAAATTATGGCGAAAGCATTATAGAAGCTAAAGATCATGAGCAAATTGTAAAAGAGGCACAGGCTCATCTCTATTCGGACAGCTTTCTCCCTGAAATAGACAGAATTTATGCAGGTAAAAGCCTGAAACGCCCGATCGGTCATCCTGTTCACTATTTAGTGAGGACACGCTCGGAAGAAACAAGAAATGAGCTTTCTCGCTCGCTGATTTCGGCTCTGTATGAAAACGGAAGAATTTTCAACAAACGATATACCTACATAGATTTCTATTCGGACTCCAATTTTAATGAAAATGACCTTGAAGCACTTTACAGAAGCTGCGGCGGAGGTGTCGTAATCATTAGATATCACTCCGGCGACACAAAAGCCAACGGACCTTTTGCCCGAAACAATCGTAACAGCATTGAGAAAATTTGCGAGATTGCAAAAATGTTCTATCAATCCGTGCTGACTGTTTTCTGGATAAATCTCGATAACGTAAAAACCCGTGATTCCTTTCTCGAAAATTTGACGTCAATGCCGATAGTTGAAATAACAGAGGATATGGCAGATGCAGAGCGTGCAAAGGTTTATCTGACAGAAAAGGCAAGGGATTGCAAAATCAAAGCCGATAACAAGCTTTTCAATAATCTTAAGGACGGTAACAGCTACCATATTGCAGAGCTGAACCGTTGGTTTGACGAGTGGTACACGGACAAGCTGCACACCGTTGTTTACTCTCAATACAAGGATGTTAAAACGGCAAAAGCAGAAATTGTAAAATCGGCTTCAAAGGGAAATGCAGCCACCGAGTTGCATGAAATGATTGGTCTTGACAGTGCAAAAGAGGTTATCGAAAATGCTGTTACCTTTTTCAAAATGCAAAAACTCTATTCCGAAAAGGGGTTGAATGTTAACCGTCCGTCTATGCATATGATATTTACGGGAAATCCCGGCACCGCAAAAACCACGGTTGCCCGCTTGTTTGCACAAATAATGAAAGACAACGGACTTCTTACGAAAGGCGACCTTTACGAGGTAGGCAGAGCTGATATTGTCGGTAAGTTTGTCGGTTCAACAGCTCCGCTTGTAAAAAATCATTTTAATATGGCAAAAGGCAGCGTGCTTTTCATTGACGAAGCGTACTCATTGGTTGATGACAGAGACGGACTTTACGGTGACGAAGCTATCAATACGATTGTTCAGGAAATGGAAAACAACCGTGATGACCTTGTTGTTATCTTTGCAGGCTATCCCGATAAAATGGAAGAATTTCTCAATAAAAACCCCGGCTTGCGCTCAAGAATTGCGTTCCATGTAAACTTTGACGATTACAGCACCGATGAACTTATTGATATAGCCGATTTAATGATTAAAAGGACAGGCTTTGAATTTGACGAAGAAGCTCATAAAAAGCTCAACAGGGTCTTTGACGCCGCAAGAGAAAAGCACGATTTCGGCAACGGAAGATACGTTAGAAATTTGATTGAGCTCTCGACCCTAAAGCAGGCGTCTCGACTTGTAAAATCCGATATTGACAGCTTGACGGATGCCGAGATGCGAACTATAACCGAAGCGGATATTGCCGCACCGATTTTAAGCCATAACGACGAAATTTCAACAGCTATCGGCTTCTGATAAGGTAAGATTGGCAACTTCGCAACCGTTTATCGACTTCTGTAAACAAAATTTCAAAGCTGATACACAACAAAAATCTCACTCAAATTAGGTTGAGTGAGATTTTTTATTTATCAATTTTCAATTCAAGACTGTCATTGAACGCTTATAAATTCAATCCGTTTTTGTCGGGTGAATTGCACGTTTTTTATTTTCTTCCGCCAAAGCAAGCATCTTGAATTTTTTCTGCTTTTTCAAATATATGATTGCAAGAGGTATATCCGCAAGCAACCACGCCGCAGGAGCCGCATAGCATACTGCATTGAAGCCGATAAGCGGAGTAAAGATAAGAGCTATCGCTATTCTTCCTATCAGCTCGCCTGCACCTGCAATCGCATTTGCATATGTAAAGCCCAAGCCTTGCAGGGTATTTCTTAAAACAAACAGCACCGCAACAAGGCTGAAGCACTCCGCCGTTGCAATAAGGTACTTGTGAGCCGCAAACAAAATCTCTTCGTCAGGCTCTGTCATAAACAGCCTTACAATCGGCATACCGACAGAAAGCAACGCCCCACTCAAAACGAGCGAAAGAAGTATATTGAGTATAAATATTTTTCTGACCGATTTTACAATTCTGTCGTAATTCCCTGCACCGTAATTTTGACCGACAAAGGTCTGTGTGCCTACGCTGAGTCCGCTTAACGGTATGTTGGCGAGGTTTTCGACCCTGCCTGCTGCGGTAAAGCCTGCAATGGTAGCTGTGCCGAATGAATTTACCGCACTTTGCAAAAACATTGAACCTATTGAGGTTACGGTAAACTGAAGAGAAACGGGTATTCCCAATTTCAGCTGCGCAAATGCCGTTTTTATATCGGGCTTTAGATTTTCTTTTGAAACATGTACACTTTCGTTGTGCCTTAAAATGTAATTTCCCGTAAGCACGGCTGCGGTAATGTGTGAAATAAGCGTTGCAAGAGCAGCGCCCTCAACGCTCCAATGGAATACCGTAATAAACAGTAAATCAAGAACGAAATTCGCGAAAATACTTATTATAAAGTAAAAAAGCGGTTTTCTGCTCTCCCCTACCGCCCTTGAAATTGCGGTAAAATTGTTCGAAAGCATTTGAAAGGGAATTGCAAAATAAAGGATGTTAACATAAGCGGCGGAAAGTCCGAGAATTTCATCGGGCGTTCCGATAAGTCTCAAAAGCGGTGTGGAAATGATGTGCGCAATTACGACAAGCAAAAGCCCGAGCAAAAATGACACTGTAATACTGCTTCCTGCATATCGGTTGACCTTTTCCTGATTTTTCGCCCCGAATGCCTGTGCCACGGGGATTGTAAATCCGCTTGTAAGACCGAGTGCCGCACCGATAATAAAGGAATTTATTGAGCCGACTCCGCCGACGGCCGCAAGAGCGTCCGTGCTGACATACCGACCGACAAGTATGTTGTCAACCAATGTGTAATTGTACTGCAAAAGCGACGAAGCCATAATCGGCAGCGAGAATTTAACAATACTTTTTATAGGCTCGCCGTTGAGCATTGAGATTTGTTTCATCCTTATTCATTCCCATAAGTTTTTTCCTATTATATATCCTGATTATTTGTTTTTTCAATACTTAAAAAGCATTTTTTTGAAAATGTCGGAAAATTTATTTGGGCTAATAAACAAGAGTTGATTTTTTGCTTGTTAAAACAAAAGACCCAAGAATTAAAATCCTTGAGTCTCTGTGTAATATTAAAAATCTGCTTTGTTGAATTTTCTCTGCTTATTTTACACATTTCTGCGCTTCAAGCTGGTCAAGCAAAAAGAATACATTTGATATGCTATTGTATTTTGTCCGTTTTCTCTCATACTTTGAAATTTTTTCAACTTTCTTCTTATACCGTTTCGTACCTTTAATTTCATTAGTAAATTCAGGCTTGCGTACCCTCGCCGGACATTCCGCACGATACAGATCATGCGTATATATGTACTCAAAAAACGAACGCAAGTCATTTCTCTGAAATTTCTGAAAATGGTAAAAATTAAAGACAGCAAGCGAATGAAATCGAACGGTGTTTTGATGCCATAAATCCATAAGACCGTATTTGGCAGACGGAACAATACGCCAATATCCGTAGGGCGTTGAAACTATTAAATAGCCATCCTTGTATTCGTACATTATTTTCTTACCCTTGCAGAACTCTTGAATCCATTTTTTGTCTTTTTCAAATTCCCATCTTACCGGCGAGCATTTTTCGCAAAAGCGATAGCCCGAGTCAACTGCTTCTTGGATGTTAATCTTTTTGTTTCTCAAAGTTGACCGTTTACCTATTCCACAGTCGTTTGTATGAATAACCTTTGTCCTTGAATTAAAAATATACAAAACTAACTCTCCCTCCAAATAATACTTTTGTATTAAATTGTTACAGTTGTCCTCTTTTATTGATAAGATTATACCACACGTCGAAGCGGTATATATATTTTTTCAACTTGCAAAGTCCAATTCAACGGACTGAACTCAGCAGTTTTTGTTTCAATATTAAAAAATGATAAAATGCTCTTAAAATAAAAGACCCAAGAATAAAATCCTTGAGTCTCTGTGTAATATTAAAAATCTGCTTTATTGAATTTCGGACACGCTGACTTTAGTGCCTTTAGTTTATATAAGTCCGACGTCCTTTACCGTTTCGCCGTTATAAACATACACTCTGTTTACTCGGGCAGGTATTCTGCAGGGTAGCTCATAGTTAAAGGAATAAGCGCTGTTTGACAGCTCCTCCATTGAAATATGGGCGTCCTTTTGAGTGCCGACTATAACGGCCTCATCATTTACATTGCAGTCAATATCGCTGACGTCCACCATAAATTGATCCATACAAACTCTGCCGAGTATTTTTGCGTATTTTCCGTTTATGATGACCTTTCCCTTGTTTGACAGGCAGCGTGGGAAGGCGTCGGCATAGCCTATCGGAATTGTCGCAACCTTAGTCGGCTTATCGGTTTTGTAAGTGCCGCCGTATGAAATCTCTCTTTCGGGCTCAAGCACCTTGATATGAGAAATTTTTGTGTACCAGCTCATTATCGGCTCAATGTCGAGCAGGCTCTTGTCAACCTCCTCCGACGGATAAAGACCGTATGTGATAATGCCCATTCTGCACATATCAAAATACTCGTCGAAATTCATAATACCTGCGCTGTTGTTAAGATGCTTAATCGGTATTTCAATTCCCCTGTCGCCGAGCATATCGCAAAAGCTCTTATATTTATTTCTTTGCTCAACCGCCTTAGACAAATCCGCTTCGTCGGCAGTCGCAAAGTGAGAAAACAAGCCCTCGGCAAAGATATTCGGAAGCTCTGTTATGCGTTTGCAAATATCGGCACTTTCTTCATTGACCTGAAAGCCTATTCTGCTCATTCCCGTATCAATGCAAAAATGGAACGGCACGCTCTTGTTCTGCTTAACCGCTTCTTCGGAAAGAGCGACTGCGTCGGCATATGAAAAAATCGGTATTCTTATATCATATTTAACCGCAGCCTCAATATCAAACGGAAATACTCTGCCCAAAATCAGTATCGGCGTTTTAATTCCCGAGCGTTTTAGCTCAATCGCCTCTTCGATACACGCAACTCCGAAAAAGTCGCATTTATCATCAAGAAACCTGCCTATCTCAACAGCTCCGTGCCCGTATGCATTAGCTTTGATTACGCCGAGAACCTTAACATTGCTCGGAAGCTTGTTACGCACGCTGTTGAAATTATGCTCAAGCCTGTTCAAATCAATTTTCAAATAAGTACGGTGCTCCATTATTTTATCGCCTCGATTAAACCTACTGTTTTTATATCATTTTGTGAAAAAGCCTCGTTAAGCTTCTTTACAAATGTGAATGCCTTTTCGCTGTCGCCGTGCACGCAAACGGAATGAGCCTCAATGTCAATCTCCTCGCCCGTATAGGCAACGACCTTTCCCGTTTTTACCATTTTAATTACTCGCTCAACAGCCAAGTCTTCATCTGTTATCATTGAGTTTTCAAGCGACCTCGCTCTGAGTGAGCCGTCAGCCTCGTATGCTCTGTCGGCAAAGACCTCGCTTGCATATTTCAAGCCCTTTTCCCTTGCCGATTTTATCATTTGAGAGCCTGAAAGTGCCATCAAAATCAGATTTTTATTGTAATCGGTAATTGCGGCAACTATTGCGTCCGACAGTTCCTTACTTTTAGCCGCCTGATTATACATAGCACCGTGCGGCTTAATGTGAACTATTTTGTCCTTTCCGACTATATCCCCCAAAGCCTTTAATTGAGTTAAGGTGTAGTCGTAAACCTGCTCGGGTGTTACATCAAGATTTGTTCTGCCGAAATTTTCCTTGTCGGGATAACCCGGATGAGCTCCTATATCAACATTGTTGTCAATGCAAAGCCTTGCCGTAGCTTCCATCATAGCATGATCGCCCGCATGAAATCCGCAGGCAATATTTGCGCTGTTTATCAAAGGGATAATCTGGTTATCAAACGCAGCGCCCTCGCCTAAATCGCAATTCAAATTGATTTTATACATATAATCACCTAATACTTCAAGTTAACATTTTTCACATCGGTTATAAACATATGACCGGGAGAATGTGTTATGGCAATTTCGGGCTTCGTTTGCATTACCGCATTTTGAGGCGTAACACCGCAAGCCCAAAACACCGGAATTTCCCCCTCGTTTATCGTTACACTGTCGCCGTAGTCGGGCTTTGTAACGTCCTTTATGCCTATCGCCTCGGGATTTCCGATTTGTATCGGCGCACCGTGAACTCTCGGCATAGAAGCCGTAACATTGACAGCTTTAACAACTAAATCGTTTGGAATGGGGCGCATCGACACGACCATATTTCCGTGAAATTTTCCGGCTGACTGAAGCTCGATATTCGTGTTAAACATAGGTACGTTTTTGTTTTCCTGAATATGCCTTACGGGAACATCAGCCTCCAAAAGCTCACTTTCAAAGCTAAATGAGCAGCCGATAAGAAAATACACAAAATCGTCCTGCCAATAGTCCGTTATGTCCGTAACCTCTTTTTCAAGAACGCCGTTTCTCCAAATTCTGTATTTCGGGAAGTCCTTGCAGACGTCGCCCTCGCTCGCCATTGTTCTAAACTGCTTTGAGCCGACATCGCCGACCTCTAAAATCGGGCAAGGCTTCGGATTGCGCATACAAAACAGCAAAAAGTCAAACGCATAGTCCTTTGGCAAAATGCAAAGGTTAGCCTGTGCGTAGCCGTTGCACATACCCGATGTTTGAAAATCTATTTCGCCTTTTCTTATAAGCTTTTTAACCTCTTGAGGTAACATATTTGAATAGTCCATAGCCACTCCTAAAATAACCTGTCAATATACTTTTTCTGCTTATTTGCTATCTTTTCGGCAGTATCAACATCAATAATTTCAAAGTTGATTTTGTCGTTCGATTTAACCTGTGCAAGTTTCGGCAAATCTGCGCTTATTACAGTTGCGATTTTTGCGTAGCCGCCTGTCGTTTGGTGGTCTGCCATTAGTATAATCGGCATTCCCGAATTTGTAATCTGTATTGAGCCGAAGGTTATGGCATCGGAAATAATCTCAAGCTTTTCCTTTCCACGCAAGGCAATGCCCCAAAGTCTGATACCCATTCTGTCAAAGTCTGAGGTAACGGTGTATCGCTGATTTGAAAACAGTGCCAAATCGTTCTCGGAGAACATATCCTCCTGAGGACCCAACACAACTCTGATTTTTACAATTCTGTCATAGGTGTTTTCGGCAAGCTCTCGCTTTTCAATATTTTTAAGCTTAGCAGCTTTACCGACTTTAACGGTATCCCCTGCTTTGAGCTTTCTGCCGTCAAATCCGCCGACGTTAATTTTGAGATTCGTTGAGGCACTTCCCATAAACAGCGGAACATCAAAGCCGCCTGCAACCGCAAGGTAGCATCTCAAGCCCTGCTTCGCAGTCTTAATGCTTAAAACATCCCCTGCCTTTGCCGAGTAAGCCTTGTTTGTTCTGATTGGTTTGCTGTTCAAGGAAATGTCAAACCGTCCGCCCGAAATTGCAAAAATATGCTCCTCGGTAAATTTAGCCGTTATACCGAGCATTGTCATTTCAATAACAGGGGCGTTTGCGTCGTTTCCGCAAAGCTTGTTGGCAATTCTTGTTGAATAGGCGTCCATTACACCGCCTTGAGTAAAGCCGTCCTTCATTACTCCGAATCTGCCTAAATCCTGAATGGTTGACAGCATACCTGCCGATATAATCTCTATCATAATTCAACCTCGCTGACCGTAGGAGTATAGGTGCCGCTTGCGACCTGCTTTTCAATTTCAAGATATTCCGCCTTATCGATACTGAAAAACTTTATATAATCGCCTGCTCTGTATAATATGGGCGACTTCTTTGATTTATCAAATACCTTGACGGGAGTTTTGCCGATCAACTGCCAACCGCCGGGCGACGCAATGGGATAAATACCCGTTTGCTCTCCGCCGATACCGACAGCACCCTCGAATATTTCAAGTCTCGGAGTTTTCAATCTCGGAGTGAAAAGCCTCTCGTCCATACCGCCGAGATAAGCAAAGCCCGGCAAAAAGCCCAGCATATAAATTAAATAAGGCTTTGATGTATGGAGAGCAATAACCTCTTCCCTTGTAAGCTTGGTGTGGCTGCATACCGTCTCCATATCCAATGCAAACTCGTCATCATAGCACACGGGAATGTTCCAAACTCTCGCTGTGCCCTTTGCATGGCTTTCGCCGTCCCTTATGAGTGCCTCGATTTTCTTTTTGAGCTTCTTTGAGCTGATTACCGAGCAGTCATAAAAGACAGTTAATGATGCAAAGGTCGGCACAAGCTCAATAACTCCGTCGATATGCTTAGCTTCAAGCCTGTCGCAAAGAGCAGTTACCTGTGAATTGACCTCTTTACTTATTTCATTTTGAAATTGTACAGTAACAGCGCTGTCGCCGTTTTGCAAAAATGAATAGATCATTTGAAATACCCTTTTTTAATTGTTGTTTCAAACCACGCAGCAGTCTTATCTTCAACCGTGTGGGGATAGTCAATAAGTCCTCGCATAAGAGAAAGCATAGGCAAAACAATATTCTTGCCGATACCGTCGATATACGGTCTTGCCTCGCCATACATATCAAGCATGCCTGCTTTCGCAGCAGCGTCCATAACCGCCGATTCCTCTTCCTCTGTATGAAAGAGATTGACATCGCCCAAAAGGAATGACGTACAAGCCATAAGAGCGTTCATACCCCAATCGCTTACGGTTGCGGTAATAATGTTGTCGGCAGCGGTATCAGCCAAAATGCCGAAGCCCGTTCCTGCCTTGCAGCCGCCCTCCTCGGCATACGGAATATATTTTCTTATATGCTCCTCGATAGCGCCCATTCCGAGCTCGTTGCCGAGGTCGCCGATAGAGAGATTATATACGCCTCTCCTTTGACATTCCCTGAAAAGAACGTCGTATTTCGCCTCAACATCTGTTGTATTTACGCCGACGGCATTGTGATAATAACCGTTTTTGTTTCTTCCCGGCGCTTCATTTGAAATAATCGCACAGGGCAAGCCGTGAGAAAGTATCTCGGCGGTTTGCTCGTCCTCCTTGCTCTTATCCTTTGTAAAGGGAACAATGCAAATGGTATTGTCGGGGATATTGTCAATATCGTATGTAATATTGACCCCCAACACCTCGCTCATAGCCTTAATAGCCTTTTCGCATTGCTCGGGTACGATCATAACGGGCTTTGCGCCGAAGGCTCTTATTATAAACCGTGAAAAAACGGTTGACGAAATAATTCCGTCCGTCTCCGCCTCGTTCCACGGAAGAAGTATAAATCCTGTTAAAATAAAGACCTTTTCGCCCTTTTTGATATTCTCCACAAGTCCCTCTGCTCCGTTGAGCGACAAGGGCTTGCCTGTATATTTAATTGCTCCGTCATAAAGAATTCTGCAAACGCCGTAGCCTCTCGGGTCAAGGTTCATAAGCCAGTCGAGGTTATAGCCGACATTAAGTTTAGTAAGCTCTGTCCTGTTCATTATGCTTTACACTGCTCCTCAAAATCTTTAACTAAAGCGTCCTGAATTGTTTTCAGCATTTCGGGTGCTTTTCCGCCTACGCTCTTACCGTCAACCGTCTTAACGGGAATACAGAAGGAGCCTGTCGAATGAACAACGACTTCATCTGCCGACATCAATTCGTCGAGTGTGTAATCTCTTTCCTCAACGCCGTAACCGAGCTTCTTGGCAAATGCGAGAAGTCTTATTCTTGCCGTACCCGGAAGCACCATATCATCAAGCTGATGCGTGATAACCTTGCCGTCCTTAAATATTGATACGTTTGAGTGTGCACACTCGGTAACTAAATCGCCTCTGTGGAAAATTGCCTCCTGACAGCCTGCTCTGTCAGCTGCGGTAGCTGCAAGGCAGGAAGGAATGAGGTTAAGCGTTTTACAATTACAATAAAGAAATCTCTTATCCTCATATGTAATAACGTCAATCGGCTTATATGTATCCGCAACATGACAGGGAGTAAGAGTAATCCACAAATTGCCCTGCATATTTTCGGGGTAAATGTGACCGCGAAGTCCGTTTCCGCGTGTAACCTGCATATAAACGAACTGATCTCCGTCGTCAACCTTTCTGACAAGCTCTCTGAGTAATTTATCAAGCTCGTCACGCTCAATCGGAATATTCATACCGAGAAGCTTCGCAGAGTTGTAAAATCTTGTAAGGTGTGCGTCCATATCAAAAACGATATGATTATGAGCGTAGGTTGCGTCATAAACGCCGTCACCGAACCAGCAAACTCTGTCAAGCATCGGGATTTGCATATTCTCGATTTCATCGTATTTGCCATTATAATACCCTAAGTTTTTCATTATGAATACCTCCGTAAAGCAAAATAGGGTCTGCGTTTTGCAGACCCCGTTATCACTATTAGATTATCATATTTATTTTTATATGTCAATAAAAAACCGACTGTGTTTTTGTAAAAAATTTACTGTACACTTTTTAGCAATTTGTACAAAACACGGCAATTTTGAACATTTTGAGCAGCATATTTTTCATTTTCGACCAAATAGCAGTAAAATTTTCTAATCCTCATAAAGCTTTAACGCATTTTCCAAATCAAGCTTACACATTTCCACAAGCTCTTTAGGCTCGGTTATTTCATACTCGGTTCCGAGCCGCTTTTGTATTTCCTTTTGGGTCATAGGGTGCTTTGAATCAGTATTTCTCTTTAGAATATCCGGGATATACATATTCATCATTTTCTTTGTTCTTGCATCAAACATAACGCCCACCTCAAAATTGATTTGTAAGCCGTAAGCATATTATGCAACAATTGATGTAACCTTTTGGGTACACAAAAAGAATATTTGTATTAAATATCTCTTTGTGATATGATAACGGTACTGTGATTTTTGCAAATTACTTTGAAATGATATATCGGAGGATAAAACTATGGATATAAGGGAACAGATACACGCTCTCTCCGACGAAATGCTTGAAAATCTCGGGAAGTTGGTTGCGATTGACTCAAAGCTCGGCACTCCGTCCGAAGATAAGCCGTTCGGAGAAGGCCCTGCAAAAGCACTTGAAGCAGGACTTGAAATTGCAAAATCTTTAGGCTTTAAGACCGTTAACCTTGACAACTACTGCGGTTATGCCGAAATGGGCGAGGGAAAAGAAATCGTCGGTATTGCGGGTCATTTGGATATAGTACCCGTCGGCGGAGATTGGAGCTATGACCCGTTCAAGCTCACACGTGAGGGCGACTGCGTGTACGGGCGTGGTACAACCGACGACAAGGGTCCTGTTATAGAGGCTTTATATGCTATGAAGCTGCTTCGTGATTCGGGGATTAAGCTCAACAAGCGTGTTCGTCTGATTATGGGCTGTAACGAGGAGACGGGCTCTAAATGTATGGAGCATTATAACGAGGTGGCGGAGGAATTGTCCTGCGGCTTTACCCCCGACGCAAGCTTTCCGTGCATACACGGCGAAAAAGGTCATATGACAATGACGGCATACTCAAAAAGCACCAAAATAATATCTATGGACGGCGGCTTTGTATCAAATGCGGTATGCGATAACTGCACGACCGTAATTCCGACAGAACAGCAACTTAAAGAAAGACTTGAAAAGGCACTTTCCGAGACAAAATTGCAGGAATACAGGGTAACGGAAAGCGGAAATCGGCTCACAATTTACGCAAAGGGCGTACCTGCACACGCAAGCACACCTACTCTCGGCGTAAATGCGGCAGGCGTTACTATGGAATGTCTTGAAAAGGCAGGCTTTGAGGACGCTTTTGTCAAATTTTACAACAAGCATATCGGTACTGCCTGCGACGGCTCGGGCGTAGGTCTTAAAATCTCGGACGAATTCGGCGAGCTGACCTTCTGCAACGGAATTGTCAAGACCGAAAACGGGGTTATTTCCTGTACTGTTGATATTCGTGTTCCCGTAACCTTTACAAAGGACGATATTTTGAAGCGTTTAGAGGGTAATTTGGAGGACGAAAACGGATATATCGAGGTCGAGAAAATCGGCGAGCCGTTGTTTTTCCCGAGCGACTCCCCGTTGGTAAAGGCTTTATATAAGGCGTACGTTGACGTTACGGGCGACACCGAAAACAAGCCTATGGTAATCGGCGGCGGCACTTATGCAAAATCATTGAAAAATATTATTGCATTCGGCCCCGAAAAAATCGGAAAGGACTATCGTATTCACGGCGCAGACGAGTTTATCCTCGTTTCCGAAATGGAGGAAGCGGTAGAAATTTATATTAAAGCAATCGAAAATCTGCTTGCTATTTAAGCTCAAAACACAATACACAAAAAACAACCCCACCGTAGTCCTAAAACGACGGTGGGGTTGTTATATTAAAGTTATTTCAGATATTTATACGGCTAATTAAAGAATGCCATTGTTTGACATATTGTAAATTATCTGTGCAACTTCAGCTCTGCCTGCGT
>OIZO01000243.1_pt1 | contig 40166 bp, 30 predicted proteins | sample 1588551 | NCBI WGS metagenome assembly OIZO01 (sample SAMN03283271) | human gut metagenome | biome: human-associated habitat; material: feces | host: Homo sapiens | place: Peru | collected 2012 | reverse complement strand
GGTAGATCTTGGACTCCACCTTCATGGGCTTCTGAGGATCGGTGAAGATGTTCTGGCGCAGACCGTACAGAGGCAGAGCCTGGGCGTAGGTCATGTTGTCCAGCACGATGATGGAGGCGTACTTCTCGGTGAACATGGAGGCGTAAGCGGTCTCCAGGTGCATATCGCCGCCGCAGATCTTGGAGAGGTTCACGATGGAGGGATAGCCGAAGCTCCGGTCGCCGTCCTTCAGAGCGGTGCGGCGGACGAGGACGGCATTGGCCAGGGTCTGCTTGGCATTCTTGCCGGTGACATCCAGAACCAGGTTCTTGTTGCCGGCGGCCTCCAGCTTCTTCACGGTGTCGTACAGGTCGGAGATGTTCTCAGCCCAAACGCCCAGAACAACGCCGTTCTCCTTGGCGACCTCGTTCATAGCCTCCCAGTTGGCAGGGGTAGCGCCGTCCAGGATGGGCTTAGAGTCCTTGCACACAGCCAGAGCGGCCTTGGCGCACTCCACATCCCAGCACTCCAGGATCAGGTCCCGGCCGGTGGCAGCGGCCTTCTCCACCAGCTTGGTGTAAGCGGCGGCATCGGTGCCGGCGTTGCGCACGAAGATGGTCTCCACGTACATCCGCTCGCCGATACGCTCGTAGTCGATCTTAGCCATCTCGGCCAGCTTCTTGTCAACCTCCTCCTCGGTCATGCAGGTGCACACGGGGACGGAGTACAGGTTCTTATTGACCAGGGTCTTCTCGTGACGGAACATAACGGTCTCGCCGCCCAGCTTGTGATCCTTACCGAAGGTAATGGTCTTCATAGCGGGGGCAGTGGCCTCGTTCAGCATTGCCTTTGCGTCCTCAGAGAAGTAGGGGCACTTATCAATAGAAATCGCGCCCTGGGCCACCTTCATGCAGAATGCCATACAGGTGGGGCTGCCGCACTCCTTACAGTTCTTCTTAGGAGACAGCTTAAAAATGTCCAGACCTTTCAAAGCCATGATATGTATCCTCCTTCCGCTTAAACAAGCTCGTTGATGAACTTCTTGATGGTGGCTACAGCGGCAGGATGACGCATGATCACAGCGTCGGCACCGCCGGTCAGGTCAGCAGCGGCGGTGGCAACTTCCATGCCGATCGCGCGCTCTTCCTGATCGCCCCAAGCGGGTTCATCTTCAGCGGAAGCAGTGGACTCCTTCACGCCCCAGCTGTCGGGAGACACGGGAGCGATGATGGGCATCTGCAGGTCAGCGTCGGACTGGTCCAGAGCGGCCAGACGGACGCGGTCCAGGGTGGAGGCAACGTACTCGTAGCCGTAGCCAACAGCTGCGGTACCGACGTTCATCACGATGGACTCAGCGGGAACGGTCAGGCCCTTGAGCATGATGTTCAGCTGCTTGGCCAGGTTGATGTCGTCAGCGGTCTCAGCGCCCACCTTCTGGCCGTAAGCCAGAGCGACGGAAGCGCCGACGGTCTTGTAGTCCTCGCTGCGGGCAGACAGAACCAGGATGTTCTTGCCCTGCAGGGCCTCGGCGACCTTGCTGAACAGCTCGCCGTCCTTCTCGATGTTCTTGCAGCCCATGATCACGATGGGCATGGACACGGCATCGGCCACGGCCTTGGCATCGTTAACGCAGTCGGCAACGGAGCGGTTGGCGCCGTTGGGGTCTGCAGACTCGAAGTGCAGGCACAGGAAATCCGCACCTTCCATGGTCTCTGCCTTCTTGGCATAGTCCACCATGGTGGTGCAGCCGGCGTAGAACTCGCTCAGGCCTGCGGATTTCCATTCGCCGGCCAGGTCGGAGATCTCGACACCGATCTTCGGTGCATGCTCAATGGGTGCATCGAAGGTGTAGAAGGGCAGCACGTTCTGGCCGCCGATGACAATTGCCTTATCACCGGTGCCCAGGGTCACGGCATTGATCTTGCCGCGGTAGGGCTGCTTCTTAGGTTCGAAAGACATTACAATATCCCCCTTAATAGATTTATGAATGATAAAAGAAGCGTTTGCTTCGAGTATCTATGGTTTACAGTCCCAGGTTCTCCATCAGGCGGCCCACAGCGGCCTTCATGGGAGAATCATCGGGAAGCTTGGCGGAAGGCTCGCCGTTGCAGTCGCAGCGGTACACGCCGTCATCCTGGGGCAGAACGCCGAACAGCTTCAGTCCGTGGCGCTGGATTTCCTCCTGAACGCCGGGCTCCAGCACACCGCCGGGTGCGCGGTTGACGATCAGGCCCATCTGCTTGGGATTCAGCTCCATGTCGTTGATCATTTCGGCGATCCGGGCCACGGCCTGAATGCCTCTGCGGGAGCAGTCGGAGACCAGCAGCATGGTGTCCACCTTGGGGAGCGTCCCCCGGGCCACGTGCTCCAGGCCTGCCTCGTTGTCCATCACGACATAAGCATAGTTCTTTGCGTATTTATCCACCTGGGTTTTCAGAACGCCGTTGACATAGCAATAGCAGCCCTTGCCCTGGGTGCGGCCCATGACCAGCATATCAAAGTCGTCCTCTTCGATGAGGGCATTGTTGAACTGCATCTCGGCATAGTCTGCCTTGGTCATACCGGCAGGAATGGAACCGGTCTGCTCGGCGTGGGCCATCTCTTCCCGGATCTGACCCAGGGTGACATCCGCCTCCACGCCCAGAACCTCATTGAGGTTGGAATTGGCATCGGCGTCCACCACCAGGATGGGGCCCTTCTTCTGACGGCAGAGATAGTCGATGATCATGCCGCAGGTCGTGGTCTTGCCGACGCCGCCTTTGCCGGCAACGGCAATGGTACGGGGTGTTGCCATAATTCTTGCTCCTTTTTGGGGAATGCCTCCCCGAAACTCTGGCCTTGGGTCACCCAAAAGCCATGCACTCCGCTCATTTTGCGGAGGGTATCTGCCGGGCACAATACGCCCATATCGATACTAAGATATCATATCACGCATGAACGCAGAATTCAACCTAATTTTTTAGAAAAGTGTAAATTTCCTGTCAAATTTTCTCAGGCCTCAGGACGTGTTTTCCGCTACTGTGCAATTCATAGAAAATTTCCCTTTTCTCCGTTGCGCCATTTGAAATTTCTGCTATAATGGAGGCAAGAAAAACGCCACGAAGGAGGGTTTTGTATGACAGAACAATTGCAGGATTATGAACGCCGCCACCTGGAGCAGGTTCGCTCCCTGGCTCCGGAATGCACCCTGTTTTTGAAGCGCAGCGGCAAGCTTCCCCTGCCCGGGCCCTGCGACATCGCGCTGTACGGCAGCGGCGCACGGCACACGGTCCAGGGCGGCACCGGCTCCGGAGAAGTGAACTCCCGCTTTTCCGTCACCGTGGAGGAGGGTCTCCGGGAGGCAGGATTTCAGATTCTCACCACCGACTGGCTGGACCGGTACGACGCCGTCCGGAAGCAGGCCTACGCCGCCTTCATCAAAAAAGTCAAATCCGATGCCCGGAAGCACCACACCCCCGCCCTGGTGGAGGGCATGGGTGCCGTCATGCCGGAACCGGAATACGAGATTCCCCTGGAGCGCCGGTGCAGCACCGCAGTTTACGTTCTCTCCCGGATCTCCGGCGAGGGCAGCGACCGAAAAATTGTCCCCGGGGACTTCCTGCTGAGTGAGAGCGAGCAGCGGGACATTCTGGCGCTGCAGGAGCTGTACCCCGTATTCCTTCTGGTGCTGAACGTGGGCGGCCCCGTGGACCTGAGCCCTGTTGTAAGGGATGTGGACGACATCCTGCTGCTTTCTCAGTTGGGGACCCAGACGGGCACCGTACTGGCGGACATTCTGCTGGGCAGCTCCTACCCCAGCGGCAAGCTGACGACCTCCTGGGTCAGCAGCACAGACATTTGCCCCCAGGCCGAATTCGGCGAAAAAGAAGAGACACACTATAAAGAGGGTATTTACGTAGGCTACCGCTACTATGATGCCGCCCACATAAAGCCCCTCTTCCCCTTCGGCTTCGGCCTTGGCTATACGGATTTCCGCCTGGAGCCGGAGGCCGTGACCCTGGCCGGAGAGCAGGTGACCGTCAGTGCCCAGGTGCGCAATACCGGTGCATTCTCCGGAAAGGAAGTGGTACAGCTGTATCTTTCCAGCCCCTGGGGCGCGCTGGATCAGCCCGCGCAGGCTCTGGCGGCCTACGGCAAGACCCGGGAGCTGTCCCCCGGCGAAAGCTGCCGCATGGAGCTGCGCCTGCGCATGTCCGACCTGGCCTCCTTTGACGAAAGCCGCAATGCCTACATTCTGGAAAAGGGCGACTATGTGCTGCGCTGCGGCAATTCCTCCCGGAAGAGCAAGCCCATTGCCCTGCTGCGGCTGACCCAGGACGTGGTGACCCTGCAGGCCAAGCCGCTGCCGGGCAAGCCGGACTTCTCCGATTGGGCGCCGGAAGGCCCCGACCCCATGCCGGAGGGACTGCCGGTCTATGTGCTGGATGCGGCCTCCATCCCCACGGAGATCGTTTCCGATGCGCAGCCTGTGCCGCCGGACCCGAAGGTCCGGGCGCTGACGGACGAAGAGCTGGTATTTCTCAACATCGGCGGCTTCAAACTGAAAAGCCGCTCCGGCGTGGTGGGCGACTCCGGCTCCGCCATTCCCGGTACCGCCGGAGAAACGGCCTCCTGCCTGGCAGACAAGGGCATTCCCGCCCTGATCATGGCCGACGGCCCCGCCGGGCTCCGCCTGGCCCGGGACTACTATGAGGACAAGACCGGCGCTCACAGCCTGAGCAGCGCCATGCTGCCCACCATGATCGATCTGCTGCCCGGGCCTGCAAGAGCCGCCATGCGGCGGCCCAAGAAGCTGCCCAAGGGCGCGGAAATCAAGCACCGCTACGCCACCGCCATCCCCATCGGCACCGCCATTGCCCAGAGCTTCAGCCTGTCCCTGGCGGAGAGCTGCGGCGACATCGTGGGCGATGAAATGGAGCGCTTCGGCATCCACCTGTGGCTGGCTCCTGCCCTGAATATCCACAGGAGCATCCTGTGCGGGCGCAACTTTGAATACTTCTCCGAGGACCCCCTGGTCAGCGGTCTGACGGCTGCGGCCATCACCCGGGGCGTGCAGAAGCACCCGGGCAGAGGCGTGACCATCAAGCACTTCGCCGCCAACAACCAGGAGACCAACCGCTACAATAACAACAGCAATGTGTCCCAGCGGGCCCTGCGGGAAATCTACCTCCGGGGCTTCGGCCTGTGCATCCGGGAGAGTCAGCCCCGGGCGGTCATGACCTCCTACAATCTCATCAACGGCACCCACACCTCCGAGAGCCGGGCGCTGACTACGGACATTCTGCGGGGCGAGTTCGGCTTCCGGGGCATCGTCATGACGGACTGGGTCGTCGGCGGAAGCCTGATGTACAACAGCAAGCGCTACCCCATGCCCAACGCCGGAAAGGTGGCCCTGGCCGGCGGCGACCTGTTCATGCCCGGCTCCCGGGCGGACTACAACCGGTGCCTTGCCATGCTGCGCCAGGGGACGCTCCCCCGCTACCAGCTGGAGCTGAACGCCACCAGGGTCGTGCATATGGCCCGCAAGCTCACGGAAGAAGAGCAGAAAACGAAAGAATAAGGAGATATTTCCTATGGAACCCACCCTTGCCTGGCTGGAAGACCCCACCGTATTCCGCGTAAACCGATTGGATGCCCACTCTGACCATGTGACCTACCTGGATATTCAGGAGCTGGCCGCAGGAAAAACCTCCCTGCGGCAGTCCCTGGACGGGCTCTGGCGCTTCCGCTGGAGCGAAAATCCGGAAAGCCGCCCCGCCGACTTCTGGAAGCCGGATTTTGACGACTCCGACTTTGACACCATCCAGGTTCCCGGCCACATGGAGACCCAGGGCTACGATCAGATCCAATACATCAACAAGCTCTACGACTGGGACGGCCACGCGGAACTCCGGCCCCCCCACATTGACTGGCGGCATGATCCCGTAGGCAGCTATGTCACCTATTTTGACCTGGAGGAGACCCTTCTGGAGCACCCGGTGTGCATCAGCTTTCAGGGCGTGGAGCAGGCCATGTATGTGTGGCTCAACGGCCACTTCGTCGGCTACAGTGAGGACAGCTTCACCCCCTCGGAATTTGACCTGAGCCCCTACATTCATCCCACCGGCAACCGGCTGTGCGTAGAGGTCTACAAGCGCAGCAGCGCAGCCTGGCTGGAGGATCAGGATTTCTTCAGCTTCAGCGGCATCTTCCGCAGCGTCTATCTCTATGCCAAAACCAAGTGCTATGTAGAGGACCTGTGGCTGAATACGGGGCTGGACGCAGATAACCAGACGGGCACCCTGCAGCTGCGGCTGAAATTTGTCCAAACCGCCGTGCCCAAGGTCCACCTTTTCCTGGGCCACCCCAAGGACGGTGCGGTCTTCGACAGTGAGCTGCCGCTGGAGGAAGCGGATGGATTCTATTGGTCCCGGGAGCTGGTGCTTCCCGGCATCCGGAAATGGGACCACGATATCCCGGAGCTATACCGGGCGGTTCTGGCCATGGAGGACGGCAGCTGCATCTCCTACAGCATTGGTTTCCGCCGCTTTGAATTAAAGGACAAGCTTCTGCTGCTCAACGGCGAGCGCCTTGTGCTGAACGGGGTCAACCGTCACGAGTGGAGCCCCACCGGCGGCCGCTGCATTACCCAAAAGGACATGGACGCCGCCATGGAAATGTTCCATGCCAACAACATCAACGCCGTGCGCACCTGCCACTATCCCAACCGGACGGAATGGTACGAGCTGTGCGATCAAAACGGCATTTACATGATGGACGAAACCAATATGGAGACCCACGGCTCCTGGCAGAAAGATGCCCTGGGGGGCACCGGCGTGGAGCCCAGCTGGAATGTACCCGGCAGCCGCCCGGAGTGGCGGGACTGCGTGCTGGACCGGGCCAACTCCATGTTCCAGCGGGACAAGAACCATGTGTCCGTTCTCTTCTGGTCCTGCGGCAACGAGAGCTTCGGCGGCCAGGACATTCTGGACATGGCGAACTTTTTCCGGGCCCAGGACCCCGGCCGGGTAGTCCACTACGAGGGCTGCTACTGGTGCAAGGAGTGGGGCGGCTGCTCCGATGTGGAGAGCCGGATGTACGCCACTCCCACAGAAGTCCGGGAATACCTGGAAAACGATCCGCAGAAGCCCTTCCTGCTCTGCGAATATATGCACGACATGGGCAACTCCCTGGGAGGCATGGAGAGCTACATCCGCCTGGGAGAGGAATTCCCCATGTACCAGGGCGGCTTCATCTGGGACTATATGGATCAGGCTCTCTGGCAGAAGAACGCCCTGGGCAGCGAATCCCTGGGCTACGGCGGCGACTTTGAGGAGCGCCAGAGCGACTACGGCTTCAGCGGCAACGGCATTGTCACCGCCGACGGCCGGGAGAAGCCCTGCATGCAGGAAGTGCGCTACTGGTACCTGCCAAAGGAGCAGCGGGACGCCTGGGACGCGGCCAATGCACAAACTCTGGCAGCCGTCCGGCCTCTGCCCACCCCCGGCTACACCCAGGGCCTCGTCATCACCGAAGGCGACGGAGCCTGGGGCGTAAGGGGGGAGAAATTCGAGCTCCTCTTCTCCAAGCTTCACGGCGGCCCCGTAAGCCTGGTGTCCGGCGGCCGGGAGTGGCTGTGGCGGGCACCCCGCCCCGCACTGTGGCGGGCTCCTACGGAAAATGACTTAGGCTGCGGCTTTCCAACGCGCAGCGCCCTGTGGAGCGCCGCGGATGCCTGGCAGAGCTGCACAGGCTGGGAAACCGAGCAGGGAGCGGATTTCTTCGCCATCACCTACCGCTTCGCCGCCGATGCGCTGCCGGGCTATGCCTCGGAGATTACATACCGGGTGGACCGGGAAGGCGTTCTCACCGTCCAGGCCCTCTACCATGGCTTTGCGGGAGCCCCGGAGCTGCCCCTGTTCGGCCTGCGGTTCGCCACCCCCCAGCCCATAGAGGAAACCGCCTGGGTAGGCTACTCCGGCGAGACCTACCCGGACCGGTATAAGGGCGGCGTCTTCGGCAGCCATAAGGAAACACCCCAGGTGCCCAACTATCTGGTGCCCCAGGAGTGCGGCGGCCACAGCTTCACCTGCCAGGCCCAGCTGCACATGGGTGACGATACGCTGACCCTTGAACAGGCGGAAAAGCCCTTCTTCTTCTCCGCCATTCCCTATACCCCCGCCCAGCTGGAGCAGGCCCAGCACGTCTGGGAGCTCCCGGGCCACTGCCGCACCACCGTGACCGTCGCCTCGGATATGCGGGGCGTAGGCGGCATCGACAGCTGGGGCACGGATGTGGAGTCGGCCTATCGGGTCTCCGGTGAGGAGGACCATTGCCTGCGCTTCCGGGTGATGCTGTAAAAAAGCGCTTGGGCTCCCCTGAAAGGGGAGGCAATTTCTCCTTTGATTTCATCCACCGCCCCGGCGTTTGCCGGGGCGGTTTCTTATGTTCTCGCTTATTTTCTAACACTTCAAATTTACCATTTTCGACACTGCCCGTGTTCTCCAAAAATGTCAATTGTGCATCGTTAACAAAAAAATGCCAAGCAAATACAGCTATTTCACGAAAATTCGGAGATGCCTTTACAAAAATGTTAAATAGTGCTATAGTTTTTATGTCACAGGAACAAGAAAATATTCTCTTTTTCTGAGACAATTCACCCTTTCCCCGGAAACGGGAAGGGAATGCAGTTTTAGGAGGAACTATAATGAAAAAGTTCATCGCACTGGTCCTGGTTCTGACCATGGCCCTGAGCCTGGCTGCCTGCGGCGGCTCCGGCTCTTCCAGCAAAAAGGACGGCGAAGTTGCTGTGTTCTGGTACACCTTTGGTGATACCTACCTGTCCAGCGTTCGCGCCGCTCTGAACACTGCTCTGACCAACGCCGGTGTCAAGTATCAGGACTATGATGCCAACGGCAGCCAGACCACCCAGACCGAGCAGATCCAGACCGCCATTACCAAGGGCGCTTCCGTCCTGGTTGTCAACATCGTTGACGCCAGCTCCGACGACGCCACTCAGGCCATTGTCGACATGGCCAAGAACGCCAACACGCCCCTGGTGTTCTTCAACCGCTCCGTTTCCGAGGAGATCGTCTCCGCTTATGACAAGGCTGCTTACGTCGGCACCGACTACACCCAGGCCGGCCATATGCAGGGCGAGATGATCGGCAACTACCTGGTTGCCAACTACGATGCCATCGACCTGAACGGCGACGGCGTGATCTCCTACGTTATGTTCAAGGGCCAGGAAGGCAACATGGAAGCCGATGCCCGTACCCAGTACGGTGTTGAGGATGCCGATGCTGTTCTGACTGGCGCCGGCAAGGCTCAGCTGAGCTTCTACGATGCCAACAACACCTCCAAGTACCTGGTTGACCAGAACGGCGCTTGGTCCGCTGCTCAGGGTCAGGACTACATGCAGACCATTCTGGCTCAGTACTCCGAGGCCAACAACAACATGGTCGAGCTGGTCATTGCCAACAACGACGACATGGCTCTGGGCGCAATCGCTGCCCTGCAGGCTGCCGGCTACAACAACGGCACCGGCAAGACCATCCCCGTCTTCGGCGTTGACGCTACCGACGCTGCCAAGGAAAAGATCGCTGACGGCTCCATGACCGGCACCATCAAGCAGGATGCCGAGGGCATGGCCAACGCCATCTCCACCATCACCCAGAACATGGCTTCCGGCAAGGCTACCTTCGAGGGTATCGACTCTGCCAACGTCGTGGGCACCTGGCGTGTAAACATCCCCTACTCTTCCTACACCGGCGAATAATTCTCAAAAGCAGGCAGCCGCGCTTCGGCGCGGCTGCCTTTCTTAAAGGGCAGTTATTGGATTTCAACATAAGCGCGTGTCGCGCGTGCTGCCTGAACGCTCCCACAAGGCACTGCCCGGGGGCGGATTTCAAATCAGGAGGCGAATAATTTTGGATAAGAACAACGAGGCCACCCTGCCGCGCACGGAGGGCAATCCCAAGGAAAACCCCTTGGATAAGAGCAGCGAAACCGTCCTGCTGCGCATGGAAGGCATTACCAAGGAATTCCCCGGTGTCAAGGCGCTGGATGGTGTCAATCTGACCGTGCGGGCCGGTACGGTTCACGCCCTGATGGGCGAGAACGGTGCCGGTAAATCCACCCTGATGAAATGCCTCTTCGGCGTTTACAACAAGGACGCGGGCCATATCTACCTGGAAGGCCAGGAGGTCAACTTCAAGAACTCCAAGGAAGCCCTGGAGCACGGCGTTGCCATGGTACACCAGGAACTGAACCAGGCGCTGAAGCGCAACGTCATGGACAATATGTGGCTTGGCCGCTTCCCCATGACAGGCCCCTTCACCAGCGAAAAGAAAATGTACGATGCCACCATGGAGGTCTTCAACGACCTGGGCATCAACGTCAATCCGAAAACGATTATGAGCACCATGCCTGTGTCCCAGCGGCAGATGGTGGAGATTGCCAAGGCCGTCTCCTTCAACTCCAAGGTGATCGTATTTGACGAGCCCACCTCCTCCCTGACGGAGACCGAGGTGGAGCACCTGTTCAAGATCATCAATATGCTCCGGGACCGCGGCTGCGGCATTATCTATATCTCTCACAAGATGGCGGAGATCAAGCGCATTTCCGACGATATCACCGTCATGCGTGACGGCAAGTGGGTGGCTACCAAGCCCGCCGACGAACTGGAAATGGGCGACATCATCAAGCTGATGGTTGGCCGTGAGCTGACCAACCAGTTCCCGCCCAAGACCAACCATCCCGGCGAGACCTATCTGAAGGTGGAGCACCTGACCGGCATGTACAACCAGCTGAAGGACGTTTCCTTTGAAGCCAAGCGGGGCGAGGTGCTGGGTCTGGCCGGTCTGGATTCCTCCGGACGAACCGAGGTTCTGGAAAGCATCTTCGGCATCCGCACCCGGAAAGAGGGCACCATCACCCTGGATGGAAAACCCTGCAAGAACCGCAATTCCGGTGAATCCATCAAGAACGGCTTCGCCATGCTGACAGAAGAGCGCCGGGCCACCGGTATTTTCGGCGTTCGGAACATCCGGGAGAACACCGTTATTTCCAGCCTGAACCGGCACAAAAAGTTCGGCCCTCTGCTGAGCACCAAGAGCCAGATTGAGGACACCCAGCACTACATCGACGCCATGCACACCAAAACGCCTACCCAGGAAACCCAGATCCGCAGCCTGTCCGGCGGCAACCAGCAGAAGGTCATCATCGGCCGCTGGCTGCTGACAGAGCCGGAGGTTCTGCTGCTGGACGAGCCCACCCGCGGCATTGACGTAGGCGCAAAATACGAGATCTACCAGCTGATCCTGAATCTCGCCAACGAGGGGAAAACGGTTCTGATGGTTTCCTCCGAAATGCCCGAGCTTCTGGGCGTCTGCGACCGGATTCTGGTTATGTCCGGCGGCAGGCTGGCCGGTGAAGTGGACGCGAAGAACACCACCCAGGAAGAAATCATGACCCTTGCCGCAAAGTACGTATAAGGAGGAACCCAACGTGACCAAACTGAAAGAACACAAGCCCTCTAAAATGGAGGCCTTGAAAGCCATGACCCCCGCTGACCGGAGACGGGCCATTTTCGATGGGATCATGAACAATGCCATGTTCATCATCATCGCTCTGGTAATTATTTACGTTGCCATCAAGAATCCCAGATTCCTGAGCATCCCCTCTCTTGTAAACATCATTAGCCTGACCGCGGCCAAGCTGCCCATTGCCCTGGGCGTCGGCGGCTGTATCATTCTGGCCGGTACCGATATTTCCGCGGGCCGTCAGGTGGGTCTGGCAGCCTGTATCTCCGCCGGTTTACAGCTGACTACCAATAAGCTGTTCCCGGGTCTGCAGATCATGCCCATTCCCGTGGTTCTGCTGTGCGTACTGGTGGCCTGCGCCCTGGTTGGCTTTGTCAACGGCTTCTTCATGGCCAAGTTCAAGCTGCACCCCTTTATCGTTACCCTGTCCACCCAGCTGATCGTCTACGGCCTGGTGCTGCTGTTCATGCAGCTGGGCACCAACGGCGGCCAGACCCTGTCCGGCATGAGTGAGGGCTATCGGAACTTCATTATCAAGCCCCTGTTCACTCTGAAGACCAGCAGTGGCCCCGTTACCGTTCCCCGCTATGTGCTGTACTCCACCATTATCACCGCCATCGTCTGGGTGATCTGGAATAAGACCGCCTTCGGCAAGAATATGTATGCTGTGGGCTCCAACGAAGAGGCTGCCAACGTCTCCGGCGTCAATGTCTCCAAGACCATCATTCTGGTGTTCGTCATGGCCGGTATGCTCTACGGCATCACCGGTTTCATGGATGCCGCCCGTATCGCCTCCGTCAACGCCACCACCGGCCTGAACTATGAGGCTGACGCCATTGCGGCCTGTGTCATCGGCGGTATCTCCTTCGTCGGCGGCATCGGCAAGGTCAGCGGCGCCATCATCGGCGTTCTGCTGCTGCAGATCATCTTCGCCGGTCTGAACTTCCTGTCTGTGGACGCCAACTACCTGTATATCGTCAAGGGTCTGATCATCCTGATTGCCTGCTCCATCGATATGCGCAAGTACCTGGTCCGGAAGTAAGCAATGGACGAACCCCGCAAAGAGCCCCAGCTTCGGGGCCTCTACGGCAAGGTGAAAATCCCCGTAAAGGTTCTGGACACGGTCATTATTGTTGGCTTCGTTGCTCTGGCGCTGGTCCTGCTGCTTGGTATGCAGAACCGGGGCTACACCGTCAGCTTCGATTCTCTGGGCGGTACCCCTGTAGAAGCCCAAAAGCATATGTATGCCGAGCTGGTAGACCCGCCGGAACCCCCAACCCGGGAAGGCTATACTTTCGCCGGATGGTATCAGGACAAGGATTGCATCTACGAATGGGACCTTGCCACAGCCCCCGTCCAGCAGTCCATGACCCTCTATGCCAAGTGGGAAGCCAAGAAATAGCATTTGAAGAAGCGCTCCCTGTGAACCCGATCCGTTCACAGGGAGCTTTTTGCTTCGACTTGTTTTTATGGAGGAAAGGCAGTATAATGGAGGCTCACAGCAAAAGCTTCCCCTCCGGGGAAGCTCAGCTTGTCAAAAAAGCCTCGCAGAGTTTGGCGGCGTAGGCCGCCAAATAGAATTAAAATCATTTTCTGTCGGGGCGTGTACCTGACAGAAAATACTTCTCAGGCTGCGGAGTGTAGAATTTGTGTGCCGCAGGCGCGCAAATTATGCGCGCAGCAGACTGCAAAAACTTGTCGGAAAAGCCCGTAAGGGGTTTTCCGACAGCCTGAGCTTCCCCTCCGGGGAAGCCGGCAGGGCGACAGCCCTGACTGATGAGGGGCGTTCCGTGTGAGAGCGGTTGGAAAAGCGCTACTTATAAACCGCTCTCTTATCTGGGCTCCCTCTTCCACCGCTGCGGCGGTCCCCCTTCCCCGTGGGGGAAGGTTTTCGTTCAACCATTCCACCAAAAAGGAGGCTTTCTCATGCCTACTCGTGAAAGTGAAATCGTTGCCAGCGTGCAGCAGATTCTGGACCAGGTCCGGCAGGTGATCGTCGGAAAGGACGAGTCTCTGCTGTGGGCCTTGGCTGCCATTCTCTCCGGCGGACACATTCTCTTGGAGGATATCCCCGGTGTGGGAAAAACCACCATGGCCCTGTCCTTTGCCCGGGCGCTGGATCTGGAATACGGCCGCATCCAGTTCACGCCGGATGTGCTGCCCTCGGATGTCACCGGCTACTCCGTGCCGGACCCCCGGGGCGGCATGGAGTACCGCCCCGGCGGCATCCTGTGCAATCTTTTCCTGGCGGACGAGCTGAACCGGGCCACATCCCGAACCCAGTCCGCCCTTCTGGAGGCCATGGAGGAGGGACAGGTCACCGTAGACGGCATCAGCCATCCCCTGCCCAAGCCCTTTGTGGTCATTGCCACCCAGAATCCCACCGGCGCGGCGGGCACTCAGCTGCTGCCGGACAGCCAGGTGGATCGTTTCACCCTGCGGCTGACCCTGGGCTACCCCGCCCCCAAAGACGAGGCCGCCATGATCAAAAATCGGCAGGGAGGCAACCCTTTAGAGCAGATCCGACCCATCCTCACACGGAACCACCTTCTGAATTTGCAGGCCATGGTGGCCGAGACCTACTTAAGCGACAGCGTCATCGACTACCTGGTGTCTCTCTGCGCCGCTACCCGGAAAAACGAGGACCTGAGCCGGGGTGCAAGCCCCCGGGCCAGCCTCTCCATGGCCTCCATGGCCAAGGCCATCGCCCAGCTCCGGGGCAGGGACTTCGTGGTCCCCGGGGATGTGAAAGAGGTCTTCCTGCCCACCATCGCCCACCGGGTGCAGCTGTCGCCCAAGGCGGAAAGCCAGGGGAAAACCGTCCAGCAGGTTTTGAAAGCCATTCTGGACGCCACCCCCGCCCCCAGGCTGCGCTGATGCGGCGGGCCTGCTATTTTCTGGGACTGCTGGGCTGCGGACTGTGGTATCTGCTCAGCGGAAGCTGGCTGAGCTGGGTGCTGCTGCTGACGTTGGCTGTCCTGCCCTGGCTGTCCCTGGCACTGACCGTTCCGGCCCTTTGCAGCTTTTCTCTGACCCCAACCGGTCCGGATCATCTCCGGGCAGGCGAAAGCGGGACCTTCCTGCTGCTGGGTGCCTGCCAGATGCCCATGCCGCCCTTCCATGGACGGATCCGTCTGCAAAGCCTGCGCACCGGCGAGACCCGGCTTTACAGCGAGGAACAGGGCTTTGTCCCCGAATTCTGTGGCGGCTACCAGCTGACCGTGTGCAGGGCATGGGTCTCGGATTATCTGGGGCTTGTTCTCCTGCCCGTTTTTCGCAGAGGCCGGATGCGGCTCCTGGTCCGCCCCCAGCCGAAGCCCATAGAGGACCTTCCCGGCCTGCCGCCGGAGAACTGCGTCAACTGGCAGCCCAGCCGCAGTGCCTATGGAGAGAGCTATGAGCTGCGGCCCTACCGCCCCGGCGACAGTCTGAACCGGGTGCACTGGAAGCTCTCCGCCAAAACCGGCACCCTGGCTGTCCGGGAGGCCCAGGCCCCCGTAAAGCAAATTGCCGCCATCAGCCTGACACTGTTCGGCACCGACCAGGCCGTGGATACCGTCCTGGGCCGACTGCTCTGGCTGGGACAGCTGCTCCTGGAGCGGGGTATGGACCTGGAGCTCCACGTCGCGGCGGACAGCGGCACCCTGGTCCTCCGCGCCGAAGACAGGGCCGGCCTGCTGCGGTCCGTCGATGCCCTGCTGTGCCTGAGCGCCCCGGAAACCCCCGCCATACCGGAGCCGGGCCAGGCCGGAACCCGCTTCACCCTGGGAGGGGAGCTATGAAAGAACGCATTCTCACGGCGCTGGAGGCGCTGCTGCTCTCCTGTGCCATTACCGCAGGGCCCATGGCCGCACTGGCCCACGTATACGCTCTGCCCCTATCCTGGGACACGCCCGCACTGGTCTGGTTTCTGAGCCTCCTGCTGGGACTGCTGATCCTTCCAAGACGCCGGGGCGGCACGGTAATGCTGGGTCTGGTCTGCTTCTGCACGGGCTTTTTCCTCTGGCGGCCGGAACCCAGAGCCCAGCTTATGACCCTGCTGGAGCTCATCAGCAAGCAGCTGAACGGCGTTTACCACCTGGGCTATCTGGAGTTCCCGAATCACACCGTGGGCACCGTAGAGCTGCCCATGGCCCTGGGGGGCAGCTATATGCTTCTGTCCGTTTCCCGCAGTGTGCTGCGGCGGAAAAGCAGCGCCTTGCCCCTGTTTCTCAGCATTCCGCCCCTGCTGCTCTGTGGCCTGCTGCCCCAGTTCCCCCCGGAGAGCTGGTCCTTTTTCCTCTGGCTGGGGGGAATGCTGGTGCTGCTGCTGAGCTCCGGCAGCCGGAAAAACAGCCCCCGGCAGGGCCTGATCCTTGCGGCCATGGCCCTGGTGCCCGTCTGCCTGCTGTGCGGCATTCTGTACCTTGCCGTGCCCCAGGAGGGCTATCAGGACCATGCCCAGGCCTTCCGACAGCGCTGCATCCGGCTCTTTGAAAGCGGCAAACCCACCCCGGCACCTGCCGCCATCCCGGCCCCGGAGCTGCAAAGGCGCGTAGACCTGGCCGCCCTCCGGGGTGCAAACCAGCCCTCCCTGCCGGTGCTCATTGTCACCGCCCCCATTTCCGGGGACCTCTATCTCCGGGGCCAGAGCTATGACCGATACACATCCACCGGCTGGGAGATGTCCTCGGAGGTTGTAGACGGCTTCGACGGCTGGGGCGAACCCCAGGGGGACGTTCAGATCCGGACCTTTGCCCTGCAAAGCGTGCTGTATCTGCCCTATTACCCCGGCACCGGCACGGTGCTCTCCGGCGGTGCCCTGAAAAACACCGGCAGCATCCTGTCCTACAGCTTTCCCAAGTACCCCTACGGCAGCGCCGCCTCGGACCAAACCCTGGAAGCCTGCCTGACCCTGCCGGACAGCACCCAGGCCTGGGCCGAGGGCTACCCCTTTTCCGGGGACAGCACCCAGCAGATTGCCCATGCCATTGGTGATTTCGTCCGGCAAAGCGCCACCTATGACAAGGCCACCGGGGCCATGCCGGAAGGGCAGGACTTCGCCCGGTGGTTTCTGGAAAGCAGTGAAACAGGCTATTGCGTCCACTTTGCCACCGCCGCCACGGTGCTGCTGCGCGCCGCCGGGATTCCGGCCCGGTATGTAACGGGCTTCCGCTGCGAGGCCACCGCCGGGCAGCCCCTGGTAGTCACCACGGAGGCGGCCCACGCCTGGGCGGAATACTACGACGCCGACCTGGGCTACTGGCAGATCCTGGAGGCCACTGCCTCCGGCGTTGCCCAGCCTGCCCCCGCAGCCACCTTGCCTGCCGAAACGGCTGCCCAAACCGAGCCGACCCGAGCCCCGTCTCCGGATGCCGGTGCGCCCACTGGCCCGGTTCCGGAGAAACCGGCCGGAGGCAGCTTCCCGTGGGCCTGGCTTCTGATACCGGCCTTGCTTCTTCTGCTGCCTCTGCGGCGGTGGACGGTGCTGTATCTCCTGCGGCAGCGAGCCCGGCGGGCAAATCTCAACCGCCGCTGCCTGCTGCTCTTTGCCAATGCCGAGAGCCTGAGCCATGCTCTGGGCACTGCTCCGCCGGAGGCGCTCCACGCCCTTGCGGAACGGGCCCGATACAGCCAGCACAGGCTGACCCCCATGGAGCTGAAGCCCCTGGAGGACTACCGCCGGGACTGCCGGGAACGGCTGGAGGAAAAGCCTCCGCTTCTTCGCTTTTGGAACAAATACATTCTGCTGCTCTATTAAGGAGGATATGCTATGGAAGAAAAATTCATTGCCGCCTGGGCTGCCGCCCGGGAAAAGGCCCTGGCCCTGGGCATCCGCATGCGCCCCGTTGCCCCGGAGGACGCCCTGAAAACCGCCCGGTATCTGCTGGACCACAACCGGTGCAGCGACGGCTTCGATGCCCTGGCCGCCAAGGGCCAGCTGGGGCTGAGCCTGGAGGCCCTGGCCACGGACAGGCGCTTCACCGCCCTGTTCACGGACGAGCAGGCCAATACTGCCCTGGGGCGGCTGCTGGACGCGGGGTATTATCTGCAAAATTAAACAAGCCTTAAAGTTCAAATAAACTCTCTTTAAGGACTATTTCAGCATTCTGTGCTATAATCTTGTTATCAAAAAACACAGGAGGTTTTCGGAATGCTGCGCTACTGTCTAACTTACTCTTCTCTGCTGCCCATGCTGGCGGCTGTGTGTATTCTGGCGTATGTGCCCTACGGCGTGTACGTCACCCGGCTCCACGGCCGGCGTTCCGGCCTTTACCATCTGGCCAAATGTGCCCTGGGGCTGTGTGTTGCTTCGCTGCTGTATCTCACCATTTTCTTTTTCTATCCCAACATCACCTTCCACCCCGCCCGGCACCACCTGAATCTGCACCCCTTCATCTGGGTCACGGAGTGCTACGATGCAGGCCCCGCCGTCATGGCGGCCCAGCTGCTGCTGAACATCGCCATGTTCCTGCCTCTGGGCTTCCTGCTCCCCATCGCCGCCCACAAGCTGCGCACCCCCTTGTCCACCGCCGCCGTGGTTCTGCTGACCACCGTGGGCATTGAGACCTTCCAGTATTTCATCGGCCGCAGCGCAGACGTGGATGATGTGATCATGAACTTCCTGGGCGGCATTCTGGGCTACGGCTGCTATATGCTGCTGAACCGGTATCTTTCTGACACCCCCTGGTGGACCGCCATGCTGGCAGGCGACCCCATGACCCCCGGCGTGACCCGCCTGCATCTGCACACCGCCGCATAAACCCGCTTCATGCAAAGTCCCCGCCGATTTCTCGGCGGGGATGTTTCTTTATTTGGGACAGGATATTTCCATAATGCGCTCGATGGTCTCGTGGAGGGTCCGGCACTGGGCGGTGTCGGCGGCCTTGTAATAGACCTCCTTGCCCTCCCGGCGGCTGACGATGAGCCCGGCGGACCGCAGGACCTTCAGATGGTGGGACACGGCGGGACTGCTCATCTCCATCAGAGACGACAGATTGATGACGCACTCCTCGCAGTGGCACAGCAACCAGAAGATCTTCAGCCTGCTGGGGTCGTCCAGCTTTTTGAACACGTCCGCAACGGTGGAAAATTCCTCCGTTCCGGGCATTTTTTCCTTTCCACGCTCAAACACCCCGCCATGATTATGGGGCAAGCAGCAATCGCACATTCTCCGGGACCTCCTGTTTGGGCTTAAACTATTGTTTTTTATTATAGTTCAAAACGCCCCCGGATGCAAGGAGAAAATTCCCTTTTGGACTTGCAAAAGGGGGCGAAAGGTCTTACAATAAACTCATCAACTACTCCAGATACAGAAAGGTGATTCCCATGCAGTACGACTTTACCTCTCTCATGGACCGCCACGGGAAGGATGCCATTGCCGTAGACGGTGTCGGCGGCCCCGGTGCACCGGGGGCACCCAAGGCGGGCTTCGACGTGATTCCCATGTGGGTCGCGGACATGAATTTTCCCACCTGTCCCACCATTCAGCAGGCGATTATCGCCCGGGCACAGCACCCGGCCTTCGGCTATTTTGACCCAACACCGGAATACTACGATTCCATCATCCGCTGGCAAAGCACCCGCAACGGCGTTCAGGGCCTTGCCAAAGAGCACATCGGCTATGAAAACGGGGTTCTCGGCGGCGTCATCAGCGCCCTGAACTGCGTCTGCTCCCGGGGTGACAAGGTGCTCCTCCACAGCCCCACCTACATTGGCTTTACCCATTGCCTGGAAAACAACGGCTATCAGATCATCCACTCTCCCCTGGTAAAAGACGAAGCAAATGTCTGGCGCATGGACTTTGCGGACATGGAGCGCCGCCTGAAGGAGGAGCACATCCACGCCGCCATTCTCTGCAATCCCCACAACCCCTGTGGAAGAGTCTGGGAGAAATGGGAGCTGGAAAAGGCCATGGAGCTGTTCCGGAAGTACGATGTGTACGTCATCTCCGACGAGATCTGGTCTGACATCATCCTCGGCGCCAATCACCACACCCCCACCCAGTCCGTCAGTGACGATGCCCGGAACCGGGTCTGTGCTTTCTATGCCCCCAGCAAGACCTTCAATCTGGCGGGCCTCATCGGCAGCTATCACATCTGCTACAACAGCTGGTGGCGAGACCGGCTGGAGAAGGAATCCTCCCTGTGCCACTACAATTCCATGAACGTGCTGTCCATGCACGCCCTCATCGGCGCTTACCGGCCCGAGGGCTATGTCTGGACGGACGAGCTGCGCCAGGTATTGACGGGCAACATTGACTTTGCCGTGGACTATATTGAAAAGCACTTCCCCGGCATCAGCGTCAGCAAGCCCCAGGGCACCTATATGCTCTTCGTGGACTGCACCGACTGGTGCGCCGCCCACGGCAAGACCATTGACGACGTGGAGCAGGCCTGCTGGGCCGTGGGCGTCGCCATCCAGGACGGCCGGATGTTCCACGGAAGCTGCCACATCCGCATGAACCTGGCCCTCCCCCTCTCCCGCGTCCAGGAGGCCTTCCGCCGGATGGATCGGTACGTTTTCAACGCATAAATACCATTCTTTCAGCCCGCTGCGGTTTCGCAGCGGGCTGTTTTGCGCGAAGCACCCGCAAAGCGCGACCGGCTCGGCGCAATTGGAATAACTCCGCCTGAAATGCCAACTGTTTTCAATCCACGCTCCCCCGTGGGGGGGAGCGACGGTTCCTGTTCTTGTATATTCCCGTAATATTCCTGATTTCAATCCACGCTCCCCGTGGGGGAGCGACGCTTCATGTCGTCGGTCTTTGGCCCGTATGCGGAATTTCAATCCACGCTCCCCGCGTGGGGAGCGACGACCGTCAGGCGGCACAACAACGATTCCATGTCCATTTCAATCCACGCTCCCCGTGTGGGGAGCGACTTTGCAATGACGCCAAACAGCCTTCGGAACAGGAATTTCAATCCACGCTCCCCGTGTGGGGAGCGACGGCAGAAGCGGAGATCAAAACCGAGGGCTACGTCAATTTCAATCCACGCTCCCCGTGTGGGGAGCGACGATATTTGATAACCGTGACTGCAAAAAGATATATATTTCAATCCACGCTCCCCGTGTGGGGAGCGACCACGGTTCTGTCGCCATCAACGAGCGGAAACGCAAAAATTTCAATCCACGCTCCCCGTGTGGGGAGCGACGCTGTTTTCACGGTTCGATCGCCATCAGCAAGCGATTTCAATCCACGCTCCCCGTGTGGGGAGCGACCGAGGCATTTAGATCAACTCCCAGAAACCAACGAGATTTCAATCCACGCTCCCCGTGTGGGGAGCGACCTCGTCAGTCAATCTTTTGACGGTTGCAAAGTTATTTCAATCCACGCTCCCCGTGTGGGGAGCGACGATTTTTATAATCCGATGTTTGCAAATCTTGGTATTTCAATCCACGCTCCCCGTGTGGGGAGCGACTAACATCAGCGAAGTCACTAACGTATCCCAAGCCATTTCAATCCACGCTCCCCGTGTGGGGAGCGACACGAACAGCCGGACCCTCAAAAGTATGATTTAAAATTTCAATCCACGCTCCCCGTGTGGGGAGCGACCTACTCCAAAATGTCCCTGTCCGAACTGAAGGCTATTTCAATCCACGCTCCCCGTGTGGGGAGCGACAAATCCCCTAAATTCCACAGCATAATCTACCTGAATTTCAATCCACGCTCCCCGTGTGGGGAGCGACCACACCCTATATGGGTAGCCAGGGCCTTATTCAATTTCAATCCACGCTCCCCGTGTGGGGAGCGACAGCAAAGATGCACAGATTTTTCTTTTGCATCTTCGGCAAAAAGGGTGTTTTTTGTGATATTCTCCAAATTGGGTGCCATCTTCAGGGGATCGGCCGAAAAAGGCGGGGGGATTTCCTTTCTAGATCGGTGCGAACCTCCGGGGGGAAATATGGGTACTTGGCGTTCGCGTTCAGAGAATCAGGGGGTCTTCAGGAGAATAGGCGGTTTTACAGCCAAAGTGTTCTATTTTCTTTTCGTATTGATTGCCAAGGTAGTAAAATCGCAGGCTGTCCTTTTCGGGGTCCATGATAGCCAGGAGCTTTGCCTGCAGGCTGCGGCACTGGGCTGCATCCAGAAGGCATTCAAAGACGGAATTCTGAACTCGCTGGCCGTAGTCCACGCATTTTTTCGCGATCTGGCGCAGGCGCTTTCTGCCGGCTGCGTCCTCGGTGTTTACATCATAGGTAATCAGTACCAGCATACCGTCACTTCCATAAAAAGGGTGGGTAGGCATCCAGGTCTCCCCGGATAAATCTGGCCAGCAGGAGTGCCTGGACATAGGGGATCATGCCCCAGCTCAGCTTTTCGTTCAGATAGGGATGGGTCAGGGTGTCCCGCTTCCGCTCCTGCCAGGTTTTCAGGAATTTCCTCCGCCCGTCATCGGTTAGGAGCACGGCACCGCTGTCCTGAATCTGAAAGTCCTCCGGCTTGACCATTCGGTTGTTGACCAGCGTCAGCACAAACCGGTCCGCCATGCAGGGGCGCAGCTCCTCCATCAGATCCAGCGCCAGGGAGTTCCGGCCCGGGCGGTCCCGGTGGAGGAAGCCCACATAGGCATCCAGGCCGACGCTCTCCAGTGCGCTGGCGCAATCATGGGCCAACAGGCTATAGGCAAAGGACAGCATGGCATTCACACGGTCCAGCGGCGGGCGGCGATTCCGGCCGTGAAAGAAAAAGTCCTCTTTTCGGCTCAGGAGCATATGGTCAAACACGCCGAAATACGCGCCGGCCGCAACCCCCTCCAGCCCCCGCAAGGCATCCAGGTCCGTAACGCTCAGCACCGGAGGCAGCAGCTCCCGGATGCTCTGAGCAGCCTCTTCCAAGCCGCACCCCTCCACCCGGGGGCCGTGGTCCCGGCAGGTGCGCTGGATGCTGGCCGCGCTGTTGCTGAGCTTTCCAAAGATCATACACCGGGCAATTTCACAGCTGCGCTGTGCATCGTCAGCAATGCGGTACTGCTCCCGCCGGAGAAGTACATTGCCGCTGCTCTCCCCGCAGGTCCGGGCCAGGAAGCGGCCCCGGGGCGTGCAGAAGGCCAGCCCGATGCCCCGCTCGGCACAGGCTCCCATCAGCGCCGGAGAGGCCCCGGAATAGGAAAAGCTGACGATTGTTTGCAGCGTGTGCAGCGGATACCGGGCAACCACGTTCTTTTCCCGGTTTGCCAGGACATTTTCCCCCTCCAGAGACAGATAAATGTCCTCCGAGGTGACAAACAGCGTATTCAAAAGCTGCTTCATGGCATCTCCTCCATTGCGGCTCTCAGATAGTCGGACACAGAGCGGCTTTTCATCAGCTTTGGCAGACACAGCTCCTTCAGGGAGCAGGCATTGCAGGATTTCGTGGGTTTCACCTTTGGTGTGTAGCCCCGCTTATAGAGATCGTGCATCTGTCCCAGCAGATCTTCCACCTGTGCCCGCAATTCCGGCGTAAAGGCCACCTTCTGTCTGTGCCGGGTCTCCCCATAATAAAGCGCCCCTTCCGGGATATCGCAGCACAGCATATCCTCCAGGCACATGGCCTGTCCGCAGAGCTGGAGCGCATCGCCAGTGTCCTCCCGGGGCTGGCCCCGCTTGTATTCCACGGGATAGGGCTGCCACAGCCCCTCCCTTCCGGAAAGCGGGACGCCGGTGCTTCCCCGGTGATATTCCAGCACATCGCACTGGCCAGAGACCCCCAGCCGGGCAGAGAACACGCTGACCCCCCGGGTGATCACCAGATCTCCCCGGCTCTCCTGGAACGCGGTGTTGTGGGCGTTTTCATGAAAGATTGCCCCGTCCGTGGTGCGGTAGTTCTCTGCCCACTGGTGCTCGATGTGGATGAGGGCCCATCTCCGCCTGCAAAAGCGAAAATGCTGCAAGCCGGATAGTTGTAAGAAATCCTCCTCGTTATACGCCATCGATAATTTCAGGGTCTAAGCCAGTCAATGGTTCCAAAGAAATGGTGTAGTCTTCTACAGAGGACGGGATAGCCTCTGCATCCTTCTGCGTCACTTTCACAGAGCGATGCACCTTCGCGGAAGAATACTGCCCATCCTTGCAATTGTGCTTCCACCAGAAGAGTTTTACGACCTCCATAGAGCCGTCCGGTCTGGCGGAGGAGGCATCATTGACAAAAAGTGTCCGCAGGCATTCCTTGACAATTTCTGCGTCTTCCTCGGTGAAGCCTGTTTTTTCGGCCAGTTGGACATTGATGGAGCCTTTCAGCTCATACAAGCCAAATCGAACAAAGTGTTTCATTCCCATGGTATCTGATGCGCGGCCACCATCTGTATCATCGCCGTTTACGCTCTTTGTAATTTGGATTGACTCAATCTCAACCGCAGAAACACTGGTTGCCTGGTGTATGGATACTGGCCCCCGGACACCAACGGATACACCCTTTTCATCTTTTCCTTCTTTTCCCTTTTTGCCAGATGAGAAAGCAAAGACCTGGCCAAAGCTTCGAACATCCATCCATTTTTCGCAAGCAATTTTTGCATATTCATCCGGATTCTTTATTCCCTTCATTACAGCGTCCGCACGTTTGCTCAGGCTTCCAAAGCCATCGCTGCACCGATCCTGGGACTGTACAAAAATGGGTTGTCCCAAATCCTGCATACGATTGCGAATCTTTCTCTTGATACATACATCGGAAATCTCTCCAAAACCATTCAAGTCTGTGCGGGGGCGGTTGCCATTCAGCGGGTCACCATTACCATTTGCCCGTGTTACAGAAATCAGTGCTACAAAGTCAATCTTGTTCCTAAGGATGCTCATACCTCTTCCTCCTGTTTGTTTTCAGTGTTATTTTGAGATGTATACAAAGCGCTGCGCTGCAAGTAATATCCGATAAAATAGGTATCCTTAAGCGCTCCCTCCCGGGTTCCCTGGGAACAATCAGAGATTTGCGCCACAATTTCACCTATCAGCCGATCATAGTGTATTCTTGCGCCCGGTTTAAGCTTGGGATAATACGCTTTTTTCAGTTGTTCCCAAAGAATTCTGCTGGCATATTGCGGGCGTTTGGAAAAAACGGACTGCATACGAATCGCATTTGGTTCCCGTGTTTCGTCCGGCCCATAGGTATCCCGCTCTATTTTCTCAAATACTGCAAGTAAACGTCCGTACTGGTAGCTAACATCCTGTTTCTCTGGTTCAAGCGCCATTTTCAATTCCTCCTTGTACCAATCAAAATGATATTTTCGAATCATTGCACAGGTCGTGGAAAGCACTTCTTCCCGAACATTCCGTTCTAGAATTTGAAGATTAGAGGCTTTGGCAATAAGTGCCTGTACAATATCTGCCGGGATTTTCCCTTTATCCACACGGCATGTGAACAGGCGCTGCACCTGCTGACAGAGTATACGATCATCCGTCTCCAATCTGGCCTGGCCATTTGAACCGCGTTGGGTTCCATAGGCACAGTTTGCAATCTGATTTAGGGGAGGAGACTGGATTCCAAACGGGAAATGCTCCCAACAGCATACCAAATCCCAGTTATAAAGCCGTTCCAGAAAGTCCCCTGCCAGCAGTTCACTGTAGTATGTCAGGGATAATCGTCCAGAGGTTGCTGCGTCAAAGGAAGCAACTACCGCATCTGCATCCTCCGGAATGGTTGTCCTCCATCCATGCAATGTCTCGGACAGTGCTTTATGGTAATCGGAATATTTGATCTGCTTCTCTTTGCTTCTCTGCAAAAGGGCTGTATGCGGCTTTGGCAGCGCAATTCCTTTGGGATTCCAGCACAGAAACATCCTTCCGCCTATAGAAACGCCTTGGTTTGCTGCCAGCCAGTGGAGCGCACTGTGAATTTTTTGCGAAGCCGCATAGCTCATAGTCATTGCCTGGCGCTCATCCGTAAATCGACCACGGTAGGTAAACCCTGTGCTGTCATTCGCTGAAACAAGCTTCGCATTTGCACAGCCGTTGATATTGATTATCTTCTTGGGGTGCTGGTTCGCCGGCGGCGCATATCCTCCGGACACCATGCAAAATACCGGCTTCTCCTGCTTTGTAGAAGCATAATAGTCGATAAATGCTCGAAATAATGTCCGATCTTTCCAGCACGCAGTGACTTCATCAATCTTTCCGGAATCTACTCGCCAGCAAACCACTTGTTTCCCTTTTTGGGGAGCCAATCCGTCTTTGTCACGAGTGAAAATTCCAAGGCGTTCCATATCCTCCAAAATTGTCCCTTTTTCCACATAACGTGCAACCGCGTGCAGCTTTGGATGACCATAGGGAGAATTTTCCCATTTATGCAGCTGTGTCAAATACGCTTCGTACTTTTGTGGATATTGCGGTGATAAGAATCGAATTTGATCACACAAAGGATGGGCGCAAGAGGTATCTCCCGTACGACCGGCAGACGCTTCCGTAACCGGCATGATGATCGCAGCCTCATCTTTTCCAACCTGTCGGGCATCCAAGAGCTGTCCATCTGCGTTCAGCGTGATCTCAATTTCAGCCTTTGCAATTTGGTGAGATACAGGAACCAACGGCTCTTTTTCCAAGCCATAAACCCCACAATATTTTGCCTCTAAGGTACAGTATGTATCATAGGCCTGCTTCATCAGCCCCATTCAGTCCACCTCCCCGAATTCCCGCAAGCCGGAAAAGTTATTCAGTTCAAATGAAAATGGCTTCATTCCCATACTGCGCAGCGGCTTTTGGTAAGGACATTCCTCCGGCTGCAAGAAATGAATGACGCCATTTTTCATCACAGGTTTCCAAAACCGTGCAGTCATCTGCCCTTGTGTTTCCGCAGAGTAGGCTTCATCTGGGTAGGTAATTCCATGGTACATCAGGCCGAAACTCAATTCCGGCAAGCTGTCATAGGCCCCTGTTCCACTTCCAAATTCACGCGGTTCCACATACCCTTGGCATTCTCGGGTTCCCAGAAAAATATCTCTTCTGCCGCCCTTTTCAATCATCCGCTGGGCAATTCGATGATGCTTATTCTCATTTCTGTCCTGAACCAGGTCCAGCCGGTTATCGTTCCAATCAAAACAGGCCCTCACCTGATAGCGGCAGTTCTTCAGATAAGTATAAAAAGCCAGATCATTGCCGCCGCTGTACTTAATTGGACGAATTCCTTTGACCTCGGTTTGAATAGGATTCATAATTCGAACATCCATAATTCGCCAAATAAAAGTTGGTTTCCAGTACACAGATGACAGGATTCCTTTCAATGCCTCATAGGTTGGAATTTGATAACTGCACTTTTCTCCGCCAATCCGTAGAATTGGGTCTGAGAACAGGCCATAGTCACCTGTCACCTCAAATTCTACAATGTTTGGATGTTTTGTTTTCAAAATCTACACCTCCTGAAAGCCGGATATTCCATTTGCAATAGAAAATCCGTAATGGTTGTCATAAAAGCCGTCAGACAAAAGGAATACTTCCCCATCGAACAAGGATGTTACCGCTCCAAGCTTCTGAAGCTTCTCGAACTGATACCCATAAACAGAAATGGAATACCCCTTTGCTTGTTGAATCCATTCGTGGATGGATTTCCAATCCTTTTGCCCATACATTTGGGACGCTGCAAGGATCGCTTGCTGCAGTATTCTGCCCTTTCCGTAGGGGACTACCAGTTCCACTGTATTTTCATCAAACACTTGGAACAGGTCTCCCGCCAATCGAAACGCCTGTCGCAAGTAATAGTCCTGAGTCCACCGGCAATTTTCATCTGCATACCTTGGATTGTCAGCAAGAAGCTGATAAACAGAGCCATGCTCGTCCACCTGATCATCCTGAAATTCTGAATTCATATCTCCATAGAGCTTATGATAATAAAATGCAATCGCTTGATTTGAAGATAAATCCCCTTCAAACCGTTGCGGATCGTCAGCAAATGCATTAAATAGAGAGGTTGTTGCAATTTGGCCCCGAGCAATATCTTCCAGGCAGCGCAGTTTCTCATCTATACACCGCACAACTCGGACAGATGCAGGCTTCTCTTGCTCAGCATGACGATTGCAGCGCCCAGCTGCCTGAACAATACTATCCATGCCAGCTGAAAGACGTATCACCTGTTGAAAAGAGATATCAACACCAGCCTCTATGACCTGTGTAGAGATACAGACAACCCTTTGTTCCGTTCCTGCATGTAGCCCATCCAATGCGGACTGCAATAATTTCAGTGTTTCGCGCCGATGCTCCATACACATCGCTGCGGAAAGGTGAAAGCAGTCACAGTTGCCAATTTTCAGATTAGAAAAGAGGTAGGCTGCCTCTTTTTTTGTATTGCAGACCACCAAAAGGCTCCTGCAATTCTCCAAAACGTCTGAAATCATCTGCAGCATTTCTTCCAAGCGCATATGCCCCGCATTCTGAATTTCTGTCCGTTTAAATACCTCCCACAGTTTTTTATCATAGGGAACCATGTCTATCGGTATCTGGCATAAAGGATGTGTCACATTTTCAAGTTCTGGATAAGTTGCAGAGCAAAGAACAATCGTTGCGCCACATACTCTCGAAAGGAAATTCATCGCGAGATTAAATAAAGTCAGCAGCTTTTCAGGTACCGTCTGCACTTCATCAATGACAATAATACTGTTGCAGAGAGAATGGAAGCGCCGAATTGCACTGGTTTTTCCCAAAAAGCACGTATTCAGTAATTGAACCAGGGTCGTAATGATAACAGGTGACTCCCAAGTGTCCGTCAGCAGTTCCAACTCCCGCAGTCGTTCAGAAGTATCCTCCGGCTCAGCCAGATTGGAATGATGCTCCAAGATCAAGCTGTCGTCACCCACATAGCGACGAATCACCGCCGCGTTCTGATCCAGAATGGATAGCAGTGGAGACGTAAACACAACACGAGCCTTGTTCCATTTTTTAGCATGCGTCAGAGCATAGCGCAAGCTGGCGAGCGTTTTTCCGCCGCCGGTTGGCACATTAAGGCGGTAAATTCCGCCGGGGTTATCTGCGAATTCAGCACAAGTATCGGAAATTACCTTTCTCGCCACATCAATGGCTCTTTCGTGCGGAAACATATTCAGTTGATCTTCAAGAAATTTCAGTCTGTCTGACCAGATTCCCCGCATATTCTCTGGCCATCTAGGAAATGTATCGCCGTTTAAAAAGGTTGCAGTGTCTCTTCGGTCTCCTTCAATAACTGCAGATAGAATCATCCGTGCAAGCAATCCCATGTAAAAGGCGGTTTCCTGGTCCGCCAATTCATCATCTGGCTGTGTAGATATGGAAGATATCTTCTCAATTGTAGGCCCCATCTCCCGTACAGCATTCTGGAATCTCGCATCCAGTGTCTTGATATCAATACATTCTTTCAGGAAATTATGAATTGACGCTTCGTATCCTATTTTTTCTTTCGTCTGACGGTGAAAAAAACCGGAATTTCGTGTCGGATCTATGCAGTCAAACAGGCCATGGTGACTGCCTATCGCAAAAGCCAATAGTTCAGCTGTTACCTCAGAAAGCCCCAACTCTTCACCGCTGTGCCATCGATCCAGCAAAAAACGTGCTCCTGCAAAAGTATGATTGACGCTTCCACGCGCCACATTTCCATCTTTTACTGCAGCAACCAAATAATCGTCAAATTCATCCTTGCACTTTCCAGCATCGTGCAACACTCCGGCAATCCACCCACATTGCGCCAATCCAATGGTTGCAAGTGCACTTGCAGTGAATTCTGCAGTGTTTATGCAATGTTCTCGAACGGTTTGTTCCTCTCCGTCTTCCCGAATATGTGCACGATACATAATTTCACCGCATTTCTTTGTCAATTTTATGTTGATAATATCACATCGTGCATTGTTTGTAAACTATATGTCGCAATAACGCACAGAGAATTTATTCTGCAAATATTATTGCACGCAATATGTCCAATAAATCGGACATACTGTCCTCCACGAAAAATTTTTGCTCTTTCATTTCCACATCCCGCCAAATTTTCTCCATTTCAAAAAAACAGGCCGTCTCGTCAGCAGCGAGACGGCCCGTCGGTGGGTTGGTGTATTATTCCCGGGCCAGTGCCAGCAGGTTGGCATCCGTCAGGCCGGGGGTTGTGTAGGCGCCGTCCAGGAGGGCGTCTATGTTTTCGGCATCGTTTTCAATCTCCTTGGACATCAGCTGGGCGGTTTGGATGGGATCGCCGCCCAGGATGCGGCAGAGCAGCGTCAGGGAGACGATGAGCTTGCCCCGGCACACCAGGTCAAAATCCGAAATGGCCTGGAGCCAGTAGCGGCTGATGAGATACCGGAGCAGCGCCCGGTCCTCCTTTTGGAGGGGCCGGGGGCTGGGCGACGCCAGGCGCATGCGCCAGGGCTCCGTCAGGATTTCCAGGTCCCGGAAAACCTTGAGAAAGGCTTCCCTGTCCCCCGGGCCTGCCAGGTCCCCGGCAGTCTCCATAGCGGCGGACAGATCGAAGGGGGCTTCCTCCTCCCCGTCCAGGATCGCCTGAGCGTGGTAGGTATAGAGCAGCAGGGCGGAGAGGGGTTCTTCTGCCCCGGTCACCAGGTCCATGGCCGTCTGCCGGGTTTTCAGCAGGAGGTCCATGTCCCTTTGATCATAGTCCGTCTCCTCCTCTGCCTTGCCCTGAGAGACCCAGCTCCAGCCATCCCGGCTCAGAAGGATTCGCGCACTCTCCGGGCAGCTGAGCTCCAGACCCAATTCCGTAAAGCTGCCATAGTCATGGCGCAGCCTTGGGAAATCCCGGCAGGTATTGCACAGGGCGTGCTCCCCCAGCTCTGCCTGGATGCGGCACAGGCCGTCGGCGCGCCACATGGGGCAGCGGCCATGGTCCAGGGTCAGGTAGGTATCCCCGTCCTCTTCCTGCAGGAATTCCCGCAGCTTCTCCCCCAGCGCCCCGGGGAGCCCACGGTAGAGAGCAGCCTTCTCCGCATCTACCGCCACATCCCACTCCTTGCAGCAGCTATCCGGGCAGCAAGCAGCGATGCAGTGAAATGTATCATAAAAATCAGGCTTGCGAAGCTCCATAGGCATTTCCTTTCATAAAAATCGCCCCCGAAGGGGGCGGAAAGCTTCCCCTGTGGGGGAGCTGGCTCGCGTTAGCGAGACTGAGGAGGGGCGTAATGGGCGAGAGCGGTCAAAAAGCACGTACCGCTCTCGCCCGCAGCGCCCCTCTTCCACCGCTGCGGCGGTCCCCCTTCCCCGGAGGGGAAGGTTATGGAGCGCCGATTTTTTATTCTTTCATTTCCTCGTAAAACACACCCAGACTGCCCACATAGTGGGGCTTCCAAGGGCGGTTTTTGCCGCAATAGTGGATGATCACGGTATTTTCCCGCACCCAGGTCAGGTCGTGCCGGGGATTTTCGGGGTTGGCGTTGTAGATGTTCAGGATACGGTCGCTGAGGTTGTATTTCTGGGCGTCTGCCAGCAGGATCTTGTCCCCGTGCATTACGGTGAGCAGGTCCTGGTCCGGCAGCCAGAAGGTGTCGATTTTTTTCAAAGCCGTCCGGCGGATCATGTCCATGGTCAGATTTTCCCGCAGCGCTGCCAGATTCAGCACCATCACGCCGGTGTTCACATAGGGCGTACCTGCAGGGACATTCAGGCGGCGGTCATTGAGCCGGGTCAGGGTCTCCCGGACGTGGGTGCAGGCAATGTAATAATTGCCTGCAAACTCCATGGCGTACAGCTCCCGCAAGGGGTTGATCACCAGGGTATCCACATCCAGATAGAGGATTCTGTCCAATTCTTTCGGCAGCAGCAGCGGCGCTGCCAGACGGTAGAAGATCTGCCTGGGGTAGCGGCTGCTCTCCGGGAAGCCCTCAAAGTCCCCGGCATTCACCGTCACAAAGCGGCAGTGCACCCGGTTACTCACCGCCTGAATTGCATCCATATCCTCCTGCGTCAGATCGGAGTGGAGAATATAGGCCTCGTATTCCTTCTCGCCCCCGTTTTTCACGATGGAGCGCAGGCACTGGCAGAGCAGGGGGCGAAACTTCGGATTGATGCAGAACAGTAGATTCATTTGTTCAGCAGCTCCATGAATTCCTCGCCGGTAATGGTCTCCTTCCGGTAGAGGTACTGAGACAGGGTCTCCAGCTTGTCCCGGTTCTCCTTCAGCAGGTTCAGGGCCTTCTCATGCTGCTGCTTCACCGTCTCCACCACCAGAGCATCGATCTTGGTCTGGGTCTCGGCAGAGCAGGCCAGGCTGGTGTCGCCGCCCAAATATTGATTGGTAACGGTTTCCAGGGCCACCATATCGAAGCTGTCGCTCATGCCGTAGCGGGTGATCATGGCCCGGGCCAGCTTGGTAGCCTGCTCGATGTCGTTGGAAGCGCCGGTGGAAACGGTGCCCAGGGCCACCTCTTCCGCGGCACGGCCGCCGGTGAGGGTGGCGATCTTGTTCTCCAGCTCCTCCTTGGTCATCAGGTAGTGGTTGCCCTCCTCCACCTGCATGGTGTAGCCCAGGGCGCCGGAGGTTCTGGGAATGATGGTGATCTTCTGCACGGGGGCGGAGTGGGTCTGCAATGCCGCCACCAGGGCATGGCCGATCTCATGGTAGGAAACGGCCATTTTCTCCTTGTCGGTGAGAATGGCGTTCTTCTTCTGGTAGCCCGCGATGACGGTTTCAATGGATTCCTCCAAATCCGCCTCATTAGCGGCCTTCCGGCCATCCCGGACGGCCCGCAGGGCGGCCTCGTTGATGATGTTGGCCAGCTCTGCGCCGCTGGCACCGGAGGCCATCCGGGCGATGGTCTCAAAATTCACGTCCTCCGCCAGCTTGACCTTCTTGGCGTGGACCTTCAAAATGGCCTCCCGGCCCTTCAGGTCCGGCAGCTCCACGGGAACCCGGCGGTCAAACCGGCCGGGGCGGGTCAGGGCAGGGTCAAGGGATTCGGGCCGGTTGGTGGCAGCCAGAATCATAACGCCGGAGTTGCCCTCAAAGCCGTCCATTTCGGTGAGCAGCTGATTCAGGGTCTGCTCCCGCTCGTCATTGCCGCCGTAGGCCCCGCCGGAGCGCTTCTGGCCAATGGCATCGATTTCATCGATAAAGACAATGCAGGGCGCCTTCTCCTTGGCCTGCTTGAAAAGGTCTCTAACCTTGCTGGCGCCCATGCCCACGAACATCTCCACAAATTCCGAGCCGGAAATGGAGAAGAAGGGCACATCCGCCTCACCGGCCACAGCCTTGGCAAGCATGGTCTTGCCGGTGCCCGGAGGGCCTACCAGCAGGACGCCCTTGGGCATGGTGGCGCCGATCTCCCGGTACTTGGTGGGGTCGTGCAGATAATTGACGATCTCCGTCAGGCTCTCCTCAGCCTCTTCCACGCCCGCCACATCAGCGAAGCGAATGCCGTCGGAGGACTTGACGTAGACCTTGGCATTGGACTTGCCCATGTTGAAGGACATGGCATTGGGGCCGCCCATCTTGTCCATCAGTTTCCGGGACATGAACTGGCCCAGGGCGATGAAGAGCACCAGCGGCACAATAAAGGATAGCAGGAAGGCCAGCAGGGGCGAGGTCTCCTCCACGATTTCGCTGCTGAAGGTGGCCCCGGCATCATAGAGCCGCTGGACCAGATCAGGGTCTTGCATCACGCCCGTCTTATAGACCTGGGTCTCCCCCTTGTCGGTGAAGAGGATCTGGTTGTCCTCGATCTCTACCCGGCCGATATTCTTCTGCTCGGTCATGGACATGAAGGTGCCATAGTCCACTTCCTTGATTTTGGCGTCGGTGATCAGGGGCATGACCATCCAGTTGAACACCAGCAGCAGCAGGAGCACAATGCCATAGTAATAGGCAAGGGGCTTTTTCGGCTGTTTTACCTCGTTCATAAAATACCTCCTGTTTTTATTTTACTGCTTTTGCAGCTTGTATTTTTCCAGCTTTTCCCTCATCTCTTCCCGCATTTCCTTCAGGCGCTCCTCCAGGGGATGCTCGTCATGGAAGGGACGGAAGAAATTGTACTTGAAGTGCCGGTTGCCGGTCTCGAAATTCTCCCGGATGTGCTTCTTGACGGCTTCGTAGCGGACCACCATGCGGTTCTCCTCTGCAAAGGCCTTGAGCTTGACCACCAGATTGGCGGAATGGCACACATCGATGAGAAAGACGCCGAAGAACATGCCGATGAAGAAGGAGAAGGCCAGATTCCTGGACAGCCAGTCCAGAGCCCCCAGCACATAGGGGTGCACAAAGAAATAGTACACCGCTCCCAACAGCGCCCAGAAGAAGGAGAACAGGGGGCAGATCAGGCCCTGAATGTTGCCCCAGAGGTTGGAATAGTCCCAGAGCATGACCTTGAAGTATTTCAGGCAGAACAGTCCGGCGATATACTCGATGAGGGTCATGCCAATGGCCATGGCAATGAAGAGCACAATTTTATTCCATACCGGGTTCGTGATCCAGCCATATTGCTCCAGATTGGCCAGCAGGTACAGCGTACACAGGCCGAAGCCGTAGATGGGCAGATAGGGGCCGGTGCAGAAGCCGGGATTCACCCACTTCTTGTTGTGGTGAACGATGTTGCGGAACAGCAGCTCGATCACCCAGCCGGTGACGCTGCCGATGAAGAACAGGCAAGCCAGGGTCAGGAATACGTTCATAATAGATCCTCCTAACATTTCTTTCCATATTTTATAGTTTTATCACGGAAAATAGCCGCCGTCAACAACATTTTTCTTTTTCTTTCTGTTCATATTCTGTTCAAAGACAGTTAAGAAACAATTGAGGTTGGTCGAGTAATATACCGGGAAATTGAGACAGAAGGAGAACCGTCATGAGAAAGAGGAAACGGCTTGCCAAGGAAAAGGTCAAGCGCTGGAAAAAGGCCCTGCGGGAATACGACCAGGTCTCAGCACGGGATATCGTAACCCCCGTGGAGCAGCAGGCCCGGGAAGCACTGGAAGCGCTGGATGCCGCTCAGCCGGACTTACAGAGCCTGTATGAAAATCTGGCAGCCGCTGAAAATCCGGAGGACTATGGGGAGGCCGTCATGCACCGCCTGCGGTCTTACCGCCGGGCCTCCGTGGATTTGAGCAAGGCAAACAGCACCCTGCTTGAAAACTACGATGAGCTCTCCGCCCGCTGGGACGACCTGACCCGGCAGCACCATTCCAGACTGAAGGCACCGGCCAATTCCGTCATCGATCTGGAGGAGACCCGCAGCGACCATTTTGCCGCAGGCATGAATCTCTATAAGCTGCTGCTGGTCTGCTTCATCGGCTGCTTCGGCGGCGTGGTCATTGAGCTTGCCTGGTGTCTGCTGACCAATGGCTATCTGCAGAGCCGTTCCGGCCTGGTATACGGCCCCTTCAACATGGTGTACGGCGCCGGTGCCCTGGTGCTGACCGTTGCCCTGTACCGCTACCGGAACCGGGGCAAATGGCTGTCCTTCCTGGGGGGCTTCCTGGTGGGCAGTGCCCTGGAATACTTTTGCTCCTGGGCGCAGGAAATGCTTTTCGGCTCCGTCAGCTGGGACTACAGCCATATGCCCTTCAATATCAACGGCCGGATCTGCCTGGTCTATTCCGTTTTCTGGGGCTTTCTGGGTGTCTTTTGGGTGAAAACCCTCTATCCCATGGTGGCACAGCTGATTCTGAAAATTCCCAGCCGCTTCGGCAAGATCCTCACCTGGGCACTGACGGCCTTCTTCGTCTTTGACTGCGCGGTTACCCTGCTGACCGTTTTCCGCTGGTCCCAGCGGGTAGACGGCATTGCCGCTTCCAATGCCTTCTGGGCCTTCATTGATGCCCGCTTTCCGGACAGCCGGATGCAGCGGATCTTCGCCAACATGGTTTTCCGATAAAATTTGGGCCCCGGGTGGGGCCCTTTTTCTGTTGTTTTCTCAGGAAATTTATGGTATAATCAGAAAAAATCAAAACTGCGGAGAGATATTATGAATCTGAACTTCCGTTCCTCCCTGCATGGGTTCAACCGGCAGGATGTGGCAAGCTATCTGGAATACCTGAACAACCGCCACGCAGCCCAGGTAAATCAGCTGAACACGGACCTGGAAGCCCTGCGGCGGCAGGCGGCCGCCCCCGTAGAAGACCCCCAGCGCGCGGCTCTGGAGGCCCGGTGCCGGGAGCTGGAGCAGCAGCTGGAGACCACCCGGAAAGAGCGGGACGAGGCTCTGGCGCAGAAGGAAGCGGCGGAGCAAAAGCTGGCCTCCGCCCGGCAGGACCGGGAGGAGGCCCTGCTCCGGTCCTGCGGCGAAAAGCTGGAGGCCAACCGGGAGCTGGAGGCCTACCGCCGGGCCGAGCGCACAGAGCGCCTGGCTCGGGAGCGGGCCGAGCAGGTCTACAGTGAGACCGGTGCCGTATTGACCCAGGCCTCCAGCCGCATCGAAACGGCCCTGCGGCAGATGACCGGCATCTCCCAGCAGGTCACAGGCCAGCTGGACACCCTGCAAACCGCCATCGCCTCCAGCCGTCTGGCCCTGCAGGACGCCGCCCAGACCATTGACAAGCTGAAGCCCAGCCGATAAAGCAGCACCCCGGGACTTTCGTCCCGGGGCGCTTTTTCATGTCAATGGCAGCTGTCGCGGTTTTTGCAGGTCTTGCAGTCCCCGCAGCAGCCGCATTTGCTCTTCCTTTTGCCCTGGCGCAGGGCGAAGAAAAAGCCAACCGCCACGGCAATCAGAACCAATATGCTTTGCAGGTTCATATTCTCACACCACTCCGAAGACCAGCCCGATGCAGCGCACCAAAAAGGCCACTACCCAGGCAATGGCGCACTGGGAGACCACCGTCAGCGCCGCAGCCCGGGCGCTGCCCATTTCCCGCTTCACCGTGGCAATGGCTGCCACGCAGGGGGTATACAGCAGGGTGAACACCAGGAACACCACCGCCGTATAGGGGCTGAACATGGCGGTGATTTTCCCCGTATCGCCGCCTAAGAGTAGCGTCAGGGTGGAGACCATGCTCTCCTTGGCCGTAAAGCCGGTGATGAGGGCCGTGGAGGCCCGCCAGTCACCGAAGCCCAGGGGCTTGAAGATAGGCGCGATCAGGCTGCCCAGCAGGGCCAGCAGGCTCACCTCCGGGGATGCCGCCACGTTCAGGCGGATATCGAAGGTTTGCAGCACCCAGATGATGACGGAGGCCGCGAAGATGATGGTGAATGCCTTCTGCACAAAGCCCTTGGCCTTTTCCCAGATCAGCTGGCCCACGCTCTTGGCGCTGGGCAGGCGGTAGTTGGGCAGCTCCATGACAAAGGGCACGGGCTCCCCGGAAAAAGCGGTGTGCTTGAGGATCAGGGCGTAGACCACGCCGCAGAGAATGCCCAGGGCGTACAGCACAATCATCGCCACCGGCTGCCAGGGCCGGGGGAAGAAGGCGGAGATCAGCATGGTATAGATGGGCAGCTTGGCAGAGCAGCTCATAAAGGGGGTCAGTAAAATGGTCATCTTCCGGTCCCGCTCGCTGGAGAGCGTCCGGGTGGCCATGACCGCAGGCACGGAGCAGCCGAAGCCAATGAGCATGGGCACGAAGCTGCGGCCTGACAAACCCAGCTTCCGAAGAGGCCTGTCCATGACGAAGGCCACCCGGGCCATATAGCCCGTATCCTCCAGAATGGACAGGAAGAAGAACAGCGTCACAATGGTGGGCAAAAAGCTCAGCACACTGCCCACACCGGCGCAGATGCCGTCCACCACCAGGCCATGGACCACGGGGTTTAAGTCCCAGGCGGTGAGGCCTGCGTCAATCAGGTCCGTCACCCAGCCCACGCCCAGCTCCATCAGATCGGACAGGGTGCCGCCGATGACGGTAAAGGTCAAAACAAACACCAGGGCCATGATCCCCAAGAAGCAGGGAATGGCTGTGAACCTGCCGGTGAGCACCCGGTCAATGGCCATGCTGCGCTTGTGCTCCTTGCTCTCGTGGGGCCGGACCACGGTCTTTCTGCACAGGGTCTCCAGGAAGCGGAAGCGCATATTGGCCATGGCCGCCTCCCGGTCCAGGCCCGTCTCCTGCTCCATGACAGACACGATCTGCCGGAAGGCCTGCTGCTTTTCCGGGTTTAAGGGGACCATTTTCTCCATCAGGGCATCCTGCTCCACCAGCTTGGTGGTGGCGAACCGCACAGGCAGCCCCGCCCGGCGGATGTCCGCCTCCAAAAGGGTACCGGCGGCATGAATGCAGCGATGCACCGCACCCACAGGATCTTTGGGGTCGTCGCTTTCCAGGCAGAAGTCCACACGCTGGGGCTTCTGCTCTGCCCGGGCCACATACAGGGCGTGGTCGATGAGCTCGTCAATGCCCTCATTCCGGGCGGCGGAGATGGGGACCACGGGGATACCCAGGATCTCCTCCAGCTCGTTGATACGCACGGAGCCGCCGTTGGACCGGACCTCGTCCATCATGTTCAGGGCCAGGACCATGGGGATTTCCAGCTCCATCAGCTGCATGGTCAAATAAAGGTTGCGCTCGATGTTTGTGGCATCCACAATGTTGATAATGCCGCTGGGGCGGTCGTTCATCAAAAAGTCCCGGGTGACGATCTCCTCATTGGAGTAGGGGGACAGGGAATAAATGCCCGGCAGGTCCGTCACCGTGGCCTCCGGGTGATTGCGGATGGTGCCGTCCTTCCGGTCCACGGTGACCCCGGGGAAATTGCCCACGTGCTGATTGGCACCGGTGAGCTGGTTGAAGAGGGTGGTCTTGCCGCAGTTCTGGTTGCCTGCCAGGGCAAAGGTCAGCTTTCCCTCTTTCAGATGTACCTCTTTGCCCTGCTTCTCGCCCACGCCGGGGTGGGGAATGGGCTGAATTCTGGGCTCCCTGCCATGGACGGGCACCGGGTCTGTATGGACATTCTCAATCTCGATCCACTTGGCTTCCTCCAGCCGCAATGTCAGCTCATAGCCCCGCAGGGCGATCTGCACGGGGTCGCCCATGGGGGCCACCTTTTGCAGCATCACCTCGGTCTGGGGCGTCAGGCCCATATCCAGCAGATGGTGCCGCAGGGCTCCATCCCCGCCCACCGCCGAGATAAAGGCGGACTGGCCGGGCTTCAATTCATCCATCGTCATCGCGTGTCACCTCATAGTATTGCTTTTTCGCCATTATAGCACCCCATTCTGCGCCGCGCAAGGCGTTAGCGCTGCCTAACTCGAAACATTTTCGGTTGCGCAATGGAATGGGGTGTGGTATACTTTTTCTGGAAATGAAAACGGCAAATCGGGGTTTGTCGTACCCTTTGGCTCTCCCTATGGGAGAGCTGTCACGGCGGAAACGCCGTGACTGAGAAGGCTGCGATGCTGAGGCTTTCATGCAGATTCCGACACTGGTACCCTCTCAGTCGTGCTGCGCACGCCAGCTCCCCCAAAGGGGGAGCCAAGGGGGCATTCTGACAAACCCCAATCTTTACAACAGTACGGAGGTATCCACATGTCTATTCTCGCCCCTTCCATTCTTTCCGGGGACTTTGCTTACCTGGGAGAGGACCTGAAAACCATCAAAAGTGCCGGCTGCCGCTGGGTTCATGTGGATGTGATGGACGGCAATTTTGTGCCCAATATCACCATCGGCATGCCCACCGTGGCCGCGCTGCGGAAATATACGGACCTGGTGCTGGACGTGCACCTGATGATCGATCGGCCGCTGCGCTATGTGGAAGCCTTCTGCAAGGCGGGCGCAGACTACGTGACCGTTCACGTGGAAGCCGACACCACAGAAAACAACCTGCTGGCCCTGGACAAGATCCATGCCCTGGGGGCCAAGGCTGCCGTGTCCGTCAAGCCCAACACCCCGGCTTCGGCGGTGCTGCCCTTCCTTGACAAGGTGGACATGATCCTGGTCATGACCGTGGAACCCGGCTTCGGCGGCCAGAGCTTTCTGGAAAACCAGATGGAAAAGCTCGCCGCCCTGCGGGCTCTCTGCGCCGAACGGAATCCGGAGTGTCTGCTGGAGGTGGACGGCGGCGTCAACGCCCAGACCGGCGCGCTGTGCAGGCAGAGCGGTGCCAACGTCCTTGTGGCCGGGTCTGCCTTCTTCAAGGCAAAGGACAAAGCTGCCTTTGTAAAGGAAATCGAGGCCGCGGTCTGATTCTAAGCACTCCTTATAGCCAGCTATCTGTTTTCTTGTGTTGACTTATAGCCGATTTTCGCTATAATAACCCCGTCAGCAGCCCCCGAGGGCCGCGCGAAAGGAATATAAACACTTCTGATAGATGGAAATGAGGAAATAATTATGAGCAACTACCATTTTGAGACTTTGCAGCTGCACGTCGGTCAGGAGCAGGCAGACCCTGCCAGCGATGCCCGGGCAGTACCCATTTACGCCACCACCTCCTATGTCTTCCACAACAGCCAGCACGCCGCCGACCGGTTCAGTCTGGCGGACTCCGGCAACATCTACGGCCGCCTGACCAACTCCACCCAGGATGTTTTCGAGAAGCGCATTGCAGCCCTGGAGGGCGGCACCGCCGGTCTGGCCGTGGCCTCCGGCGCTGCGGCCATTGTCTATGCCATCCAGGCCCTGGCCCGCCAGGGGGAGCACATTGTGGCGCAGAAGACCATCTACGGCGGCACCAGCAACCTGCTGGCCCACACCCTGCCCCAGTACGGCATCACCACCACCTTCGTGGATGCCCACAACCTGGAGGAGGTAGAAGCCGCCATCCAGCCCAACACCAAGGCCGTCTACATTGAGACCCTGGGCAACCCCAATTCCGACATTCCCGATATCGACGCCATCGCTGAGATCGCCCACCGTCACGGCCTGCCCCTGGTCATTGACAACACCTTCGGCACCCCCTACCTG